>ERZ1370068.11199-contig-9834_pt1 | contig 26147 bp, 33 predicted proteins | sample MGYA00561227_ERZ1370068 | MGnify/ENA primary metagenome ERZ1370068 (study PRJEB38410, sample SAMEA6850437) | metagenome | study: Metagenomic assessment of the ecological functions of the soil: analysis of the soil microbiota associated with the...
GTGTACTTCGTTCAGTTACGTATTGCTCCGGCGGCAGACGCCGCACCACGACCGGCCGCGGCGCTCGCACGCCCGGTGCTCGGCAGGATGATGCTGTCCACGATACACGCGATAACCGGCGGCCATCGTGCGCTGCCGCGCGCTCTTTCAATCGCCATCGCCTGCGCCTCGGCCTGCGGCACGACTCCCTGGGGCAGGCCTGACGTCGCGTACAGCTCGATGTGCTCGCGCGCCTTTCCGCCGAACAGCTGATAGAGCGGCACGTTCAGCGCCTTGCCCTTGATGTCCCACAGCGCCATGTCGATCGCGCCGAGTGCGTGCAGCCGTTCCCTTGCCCGGGCGAATAGAACCCGTCCATGTAGACCGCCTGCCAGATCATCTCGGTGTCGAACGCGTTCTTGCCGATGACGCTTCTGGCAACGTTGCGGACCGTGTCCGGCGAACCGCCCTGCCCGATCCCCGGTGATTCCCGCATCGGTGTCGACGAGCACGACCATGTTGCTCTGCGGAAAGGCCTGGGGGCCGTTTGCGTTGTAGTTCGGCGGATAGAAGACGCGAATCTTCGTGACTTTTGCTGGCGACAGCCGCGCTTCGGCGCGCTGCGGCGGCACCGGCATGCTCGCGCGCGCCGCAGCGCTCAGCCCGCCCCACGATGCCGGGACGAGCGATCCCAGTGCCCCGGCGACGGATTTCGTGAACGTTCTGCGGTTCAGGTTCACAGAGCCTCCGGGCGCTTCGAGCCGTAGTCGGTTGAAATCGCGCCAGTGTAGCACTCAGGATCCAAACCGAGCGCAGACCGAGCGAAGAGAGGGTTATGGGATCACGTTGCGGCTACGACTCCATTCTGTCACAGATTCTCGGCGTCAGGAACGTACCTCTTTGGCGCCTCCGGCTCCGCGAGGGTCCGCAACGGCGACTGGGGTGATGGTGAAGAACGGCTCATCGCGGTGCAACCACATTCGCAGCTTGATTCGATAGAAGGAGTTGCCTCTGAACAGAGCGTGCCTCCGCCGTCTTGTTCGCTGAGGAGTTCCAATCCCTTCTTCAATACCATCTCGCAATTAGACAGTGTTAGCTGCTTCGCACTAAGCCAGCACAGTGGCCGGCGTTTGGAGTGGGCGACGGCCAACACGAGGAAATGTCGCTCGTGCGCTTCGAACGCGATCACGTAGGGGAACCGTTGGATGGTCGCCTTGCGGATCAGCGGGCCTGCGGCCCGCGTGCCCGGCCATGCCGGGTAGGATTCTGGGGCGTCGCCGATTCGATCGAGGGCAGCCGAAACCTCGGCGATGAACTCGTCGCCCAATCCTGACGTCGCTCGTCGTACCCAGAGCGCGGCGCTGCGAAGCTCGGCGCGCGCCTCAGGATGCAGTTCGAGGCGCACGTCGCTGTTCGAGTTCCTTCAGGATCTCGGTCCGCGCGGTCTCCCAGCTGATCGTCTGAACGCGACCTTCAGCGACGTCTCGTGAACGCCGTTCCAGCTCGGTCGCCCATGCCGTGGCGACTTCCTCGTCCGACTCCTCCAGACTGGAAAGCAGTTCCTCCGCGACACGAGCGCGGTCAACGCGAGTGAGGCGCAGGGCCTCGGCAAGCAGCTCGTCCGTCGACATGATGTGATTTTAGCACCTGCTCCCGAGAAATGGGCTCTGACCTCGTCGGTTGCCGATCAACGGTGTTGTTGGGTCGGTCGAGCGATTCGGCCGGTCAATGCATCCCTCTCAGGACCTCACGCGCCGGAGCATTCCTTTCGAGCGCTCGATCGACATCGAGACTTACGACCGCCACGCCGAGAAACTGCGCGAGGAGCTCACGCTCGCCCGGATCGACCGTCACTCAGGGCAGCTCGATGAACTCGACGTAGAAGGCATCCTGGCGTTCGCAGAACGCGTTCTGCCGCGCGCCGCCGATCTGTGGGTGCAGGCGTCACTCGAACAGCGGCAGCGGTTCCAACAACTGTTCTTTCCGGACGGAATTCCGTTCAATGGAAACGGCTTTGTTGGAACCCGCGTATCCAACGAAGCGATGCGCACGTCGAGGCGCGAGGGACGGTTGGGGGAACGCAACGGAAGGCCGGCGCGCTGGATCTCCAGAACGGATCCTTCCTGGAACTGGCGGCCAAGCCACTCATGGCCGCCCGCTGCGTCGATCGACGTGACGGGGTGTCACGAGTCGTGGATCAAGGAACGTGAGAGCTTCTAACGCTCACCGATCGAAAGTGATCCATGTAAAGTGATGAAGTAATGTCGGACTGAACGGAGACTCAAGCGATGTGGATCGCGCTGGTGCTGGCGCTGGCCTGGGCGCAGCGCCGACGATGAAGGATCCTGACGTTCCTCACCCGTGACGAACGCTGCGTGAACACGCCTGACGCTGAAGTAAAACCACCCCTCGATGATGCCCTTACCGGGATGAAATTGCCGAGAGACTCATCAGTTCATCGACATCGGCAAGCCTCGCGAAGAAATGACCCGCGAACCGGCTACCCGACGCCGACGATTCTCTGGAAAGGCAAAGACATCTTTGGGATGTCGGTGCCCCTAGCCGCCGTATGACGCGTACCCAAGTTGACGCGTCTACAAGGGCGGAGTTCCGTCCGTCGAAGAGATTCAAAAGCGGCTGAAGGCCGCGATGCGCTGAAAGGGGTGGTCAATGGACTGGGGCGATGCAAGTTGTTCTGTTTCGTCGCCGGGCTTCTGGCCGTCGCGATTGTCATGGTCAGTCGGAATCTGCAACGATTGGCCGTCGCGATCGAGAAGCTGGCCGAGCGGCCGAACCCGTGAATACTGGGCGCGCTGGTGCATTCACATAAACGCCCGGTTCATCGGGCCGCAGACCGAAACCGCTCCATTGGGCTGCACGAGAGTTCCCGACAATCGCAGCTTCACTGCGAATCCACCTCTTGCGGTGAGCGATAATCCGACAGCACACTAAGCTCAAGCGTTTCGGCAGCGTACGGTGCCATCCTAGAGTTAGCGGATTTCGGAGCGTCGAACGCCGGACCTGTCTCAACGGTCATGCCCATGATTCGCACCGACTTCGGCGACGTGATTGCAGAACGGATACGCGCCGAACATCGTGCGCTGGCCACCCGGTGGTTCGAACGCCTCCTGGATCTCTTACCGGTGGATGCGCGTGAGATCTTCCCGACGGAAAGCTTGCTGGACCACGTGCCGGCGTTGATCCTCGAGATCGGCGCGTACCTGCGGCACCCGGAAGAAGGCGCGATTGCGGCCAACACCGCGATTCTGGACAAAGCCCGGGAACTCGGGTCGCTCCGTCACGCCCAACGCGCGTCGCTGCACCAAGTGCTCCGCGAATACCAGGTTCTGAGCGGAGTGCTCGTCACGTTCGTCGTTGAGGAGATGAAGCGACTCGGGATCGTGCCGCCTCCGGCCGAGACTGCATTGTTGGTGTCGCGGCTTCATCAGGCGGTGGACGTCCTGTCCCAAGCGACGGTCGAAGCATTTGTCACGCTCTACACGCAGACGATTGACGATCAGCGCGAGCGGCTCGAACAGTTCACACGCATGGCGGCACACGAGTGGCGCCAACCGCTCGGGGCCCTGCAGTTCGGCGTCAGTCTGCTCGGCCAGGCACACCTGGATCCCGCAGCGAACACGGCGGACGCTCGAAACCGTCGAGCGGAACGTCCGACATTTGATCGATCTGACGCACAAGCTCGAGACCGTCGCCCGGATGCACAACGAGGGAGACAACCCAGTTGTTCAAGAGGTCTCGTCCGGGACCGTGGCGGCTGAAGCCGCGCGGCAACTGCGTGAAATGGCTGACGCGCGGGGCGTCGAGATCCGGGTGCTGGATGCACTGCCGACGCTCACCATCGACGTCGGCCGCCTTGAACTGACGTTTGTCAATCTGTTGTCGAACGCCATCAAGCATCTCGGACGAAGCAAAGCCTGTTCGATGGGTCGAGATCAGCGGGCTCGAGAGCGCTGACGGCTGGTGTCAGATTGCGGTGCGAGACAACGGCCTGGGGATTCCGCCCGACTCAGTCGCCAAGATCTTCGAGCGATTCACACGCGCACACGCACAGCGCGACGACGTCGTGCACGTCGGCGGCCTGGGCTTAGGGCTGTCAATTGTCGAAGACTGCGTGGGAGCGATGCACGGTCGGATCGAGGTTGAGTCCGCCGAGGGCGTCGGAACGACATTCGTGCTGACGCTCCCGCGCACACCACCAGAAGCCATGAAGCCGTAGCCCTCGATTCCATGCCGGACGCCGTTTGTGAACCAGCGCTGAAACGCCATTCAATCAAGAGCGGCACGCGAAGTCCTGTCGGCAGGGTCTCGCTTCGAATTGAACGTTGATCTCGCCGTCCTTGTATTCACCCGGTTCAGGAGACCGCTGCACAACGGACTAGCCGCCACACGACAAAGTCACAGCGGTTCGATCTACAAAGTGGGTGGGCGATTTCACTCGTTTAGAATCAACGACTTGTAGATGGTGGACCAGACCGGGATCGAACCGGTGACCTCATGAATGCCATTCATGCGCGCTCCCAACTGCGCTACTGGCCCACACGTTGGGACTGAGGACGACCTTGAATTCTACCACCCTTCCTAGCCGGAAGGCTCGGCCGGCTCCCGCGCGCGGGGCGGCTGAAGGCTTCGCCGCGCGCAGCGTGTTCCACTGGCGACACAGATCGCGAGCGGCGGCGGGGAACGACGGGAACCTGAAGACGAATCCGTGCTCCAGGAGTCTCGCCGGCACGACGCGGCGGCTCTTGAGAATGAGCTCGGTCTCGGTGCGCATGAAGAACGCGCCGACCTCGAGCATCCAGCGGCTCGGCGGGCAGGCCGAGCGCAGCACGCCGCAGCGCGTCGCGGAGCACCCGCATGAACTCCGCATTCGGGAGCGGATTTGGCGCCGCGACGTTCACGACGCCGTCGATGTCGTCGGATCGATCAGCCAGCCGGACCGCGGCGACGAAGTCCTCGTGGTGAATCCAGGACACGAACTGCCGTCCGTCGGCCGGCCGCTGCCGCCGAGACCGCGGCGAACCGAGGCCGAGCAGCGTGTCGAACACGCCGCCGCGGATCGGGACTCAGCGTCATCGCGGATCGGAGCGCGATCTTCCGCGTGCTGCCCGTGGCCGCTTCGTCGAACGCCCGCTCCCAGCGCACGCGCGACGTCGATGCTGAACCGCCACGAATCGGGCGCGTCCGGCTCGTCGCCGCCGAGAATGCCCGGTACGCTCGTCGTTCGGCTGATCGTAGCGATGCGCGTAAATCGTCGCCGTGCTCGCCTGGAGCCACACGCGCGGCGGACGCGCCGCCTGCGCAATCGCGGCCGCCGACGGACGCGCGTCGACGACACGCGCGACTGCAGGATCTCCGCGGCGGTTCGCCGCGTGATAGCGACAGTTGACGCTGCGCCCGGCGAGATTGATGACCGACGTCGGCGCCGTCGATCGTCGCGCTGCCAGTCGCCGGGCGTCACACCATCCCAACCGACCACACGCCACGGCCGAATCTCCGGCCGGCGGCTCAGCACGACGACGTCATGACCGTCGCGCATGAAACGCGCGCGCGAGGATGGTGCCGACCTGTCCGGATCCGCCTGGAATGACGATCTTCATGGCGCCCTCGAATTCAGTCGACGAACCGGCCGCGATGCTCAGGACTCGGCATCGAGGCACTGATCGAAGCGGCCGAAGACGCGATACCGGCTCCGCGCGACGAGGTCGTACGCGCGATCGAGCAGCGCTTTCGGCAGGACGCCGAGCGAGACGCGCCGCCGTCCACGGCCATCCGAGCTGACCGGCGACGAACAGCGCCGCGCGGCTCCTCGTGAAGGCCCGAGCCTCCGGCGTGCGGTAGTTGGCAACGACGTAAAACGAGCTGAGTGCCTGCGGGCTCGCCGCCGCACGCGCGCCACCATCGCCTGTCCCGTCGCGCTCTGCAGCGAGGCGAACCTGAACACGCGCGCGATGGTCGTGCGCGAGCAGGAACTGGAGCAGCCGGCTGCACAGCCCGCAGACACCGTCGTAGAGCACCAGGTGAGTGCCTGTCGGCCGAGAACCGCGCTTGCGCTCGTGAATCAGCCATGCTCTAATATTAATGAACATGTTCACTGAAAATGTCAAGCCGCGGAAACGCGGCCGGCCGCCGGGCCAGACCGCGCAGGGCGCCGCGGCCAGAGACCGGCTGTATGCCGACCGCCATCGCGGCTGATCGCCGAACGCGGCTACGAAGCGACGACGCTGCGGGACATCGCCAAGGAGGCCGACGTCAGCGTCGGACTGCTCTACCGCTACTTCCCGAGCAAGCAGGCCGTCGTCATCGCGCTGTACGACGAGCTGTCGACTGATTTCGCGCGCGCAAGCGGCGGAGCATGCGGCCGGGACGGTGGCGCGACCGCTTCATCTTCGCGCTCACCACCAGCCTTCACGTGCTCGCAGCCGCATCGCGTGGCGCTGCGCGCACTGATTCCGGTGCTGGTCGGCGATCCTGACGACGGCGTCTTTGCGGAGAGCACGGCCTTCTCGCGCCAGCGCGTGCAGCGAGTATTCGACGCGGCGGTCACCGAAGCGACCGATGCGCCGAAGCAGCCGCTGGCCGGCGGCACTCGGCCGGCTGCTCTACCTCGTCCATCTCGCCGTGCTCCTGTGGTGGCTGCTCGACAAGAGCTCGAAACAGCGCGCGACCGACGACGCTGGTCTCGCTCACCGAGCAGCTGCTGCCATCCGCGGCGCTGACGCTTCGTCGTGCCGCCGGTTCGGCGGTTCGTGATCGCCGTCGACGAGCTGATCCGCGAGGCGCTGTTCGGCGATCCGGTCACAGGCTGACGGCAGTCATGTTCCTGAGGCACGCGTCCATCCCACGACGGCCATCGATCGTTTCCTGCGCGACTCGCAGGACCTGCCGCTCTCGTACAGCCCGATCGGCATCGTCAGCGACGAGCGGCAGCGCCCCAACCTCGACGAGATCGCCATCGTCGTCGGCCGCGGCCGCAGCGACTTCGAGCGAGCGCGCGCGGCGCTCCTCGCGTGGAAGCAATTCGACGTCGGCTGGGTCGAAACGTTTCCACCGAACGCGCCGGTCGCCGATCGGCACGGCCGTGGCCGTTCTCATCCGACATCTCGGCTTCTGGTCCTTGAACGGGTGTCGCGTGCGTCTACAACGTCGGCCAACCCGATGAAGGCACGTGGTTCGGCTTCGCGTACGGCACGCTGACCAACCACGCGGAGGCCGGTGAAGAGCTGTTCGAGTTGTTCCTCGAGCCGACGACGCAGAACGTGGTCTACCGGATCCGCGCGACATCATGGCCGCAGGCCACGCTGGCGCGAATCGGCCAGCCGATCGTGCGCGCACTGCAGGCCGCTTCCGGCGCCATTCGGCCGCCGCGATGCAGCGCGCCACACGCGCCGGCGGTCATCGAAAGTGACGGCGCTGGTTTTCGAGCGTCGTGGATGTGCACAATAGAGAGTGCGCTCAGAGCCGCAGGAGCGGCGGGCGCGAGGAGATTCCAAGGAGCGGGTCATGGCGAGCAGGAACGCGTGCGCATCGGCTCTGGCGATCGTCTTGTTCCTTTCGGGAGCGGGTCTGCTCGCGCAGACCGTGGTGAAGCCGCCAAAAAACAAGTACACGCCGAAACAGGACGTGGAGCTCGGCCGCAAAGCCGCGGCCGAAGTGCGGCGCGAATATCCGATCATCACAAATGATCGGATTACCAGCTACCTCACCAAGCTCGGCGATCGGCTCGTGGCGGCCGCGCCGCCGGATCTCAATGAAGCGGTCTATGAGTACTCGTTCACGCCGGTGAACCTGAAAGAGATCAACGCCTTTGCGCTGCCGGGCGGGCCGATGTTCGTCAACCGCGGCATGATCGACGCGGCGGCGTCGGAGGGCGAAGTCGTCGGCGTGATGGCGCACGAGCTCTCGCACGTGCTGCTTCGCCACGGGACCGCCAACGTGACGAAGTCGCAGAATCCGTGGCTGCAACTCGGTCAGATCGCCGGCGTCGTCGGCGGCGCCGTCGTCGGAGGCGCCGCCGGATCGGCGATCACGCAAGGCAGCGAGTTCGGGCTCGGCACGGTCCTGTTGCGATACAGCCGCGACTACGAGAAGCAGGCGGATCTGCTCGGCACGCAGATCATGGCGCGGGCCGGCTACGACCCGCGCGCGCTCGCGCACATGTTCGAAACGATCGAGACGTGATGCGAAGAGCAACGGCGGCAGCGGTCCGCAGTGGATGAGCAGCCATCCCAATCCCGGCAACCGGACGCAGTACATCAACAAGGAAGCCGAGGCGCTGACCATCGCGCACGCCGCCGACGACCGCGAGTTCGAACCGGTCAAGCGGCATTCGCGTCGCTGCCGCCGGCGAAGTCGATGCGGGATCTGGAGCGAGGGAAAGGCCGCGTGCACGACTGGAGCCGCCGCCGTTCGCGGTTGCTCGCTCCTTCTCGGGGCAGTCGCATTCCTTCGGCCCAGATGATCGATACAATTGGCGGATGAAATTCGCGCCTGGGCCGCTGCTGGTTGCCGCGGCCCTCGTGTCGGCGTCAGGCGGGCCGCCAAACGCGACGCCGGACGACTCGAGCCGCGTGACGTTGATTCGGGTGCCGCACAACGGCATTCAGCCCGAAGCGATCGTTGACGCCGGCGGCAAGCTGCATCTTCTCTACTTCTCGGGGAACCGCGCGGCGGAAATCTGTTCTACGTGCGGTCGACCGATTTTGGCTCGACCTTCTCCGTCCCTATTCGCGTGAACAGTCAGGACGGCAGCGCCATCGCGACCGGGACAATCCGCGGCGGCCAGTTCGCAATCGGACGCGGCGGCCGCATTCATGTCGCCTGGAACGGATCGGACACGGCAAATCCGCGCGGCCTGATCAATCCTGCGAACGATCAGCCGGGGATGCCGTTTCTCTACACACGGTCGAATGCGGACGGCACGGCATTCGAGCCGCAGCGCAGCCTGACGCGGCGCACGTTCGGTGTCGACGGCGGCGGCTCGATCGCCGCGGACGCTGACGGCCGCGTGTTCGCGGCGTGGCACGCGCTCGCCGTCGGCGGACCGCAAGGCGAAGACAACCGTCGCGTCTGGCTCGCGCGGTCGACAGACGAGGGCGCCACGTTCGCCGACGAGGAACCCGCGTCGCGCGAACCGACCGGCGCATGCGGCTGCTGCGGCCTGCGCCTCTTCACCTCATCGTCGAGCCTCTACCTTCTCTATCGATCGGCCACGTCGCTGACACATCGCGACATCTACGTGCTCGAGTCGAGCGATCAGGGTCGATCGTTTCGCGGCTCGCGCGTGCAGCCCTGGGAAATCAACGCCTGTCCGATGACGAGCATGTCGCTGACCGCCAACGGTTCGGCCACGCTCGGCGCGTGGGAAACGGCGGGCCAGGTGTAGCTTCGGCGCGATCGATCCGACGTCTCCGAAAATCGCGTCGCCGGTGGCCGCGCCAGGAGGCATCTGGCACGCGCAAGCATCCGCGCCTCGCGATAAAGGCCCAGGGGCGCATGAAGAGACGCTGCTCGTCTGGACCGAGGGAACGGCGTGGGCGCGTGGTGGATCGCTTGCCTGGCAGGTGTTCGATCGCGACGCGAAGCCCTCGGGTCCGAGCGGCACCGCACCGGGGATTCCCGTCTGGAGTTTCGCCGCGGCGATCGCCCGGCCCGGCGGCGGGTTCGTGATTGTCTACTGACGCGCCGCGCCCGGGCATGAAACGCAGACCGGAGATTCCGCACGAGATCGAAGACTTTCGCGACGAGCGCTGGTGCCGCGAAGGGACGCGCCAGATCGAGACCGTCTTCGACGCCGAACGCTTCATCGAGCACGCCGGCTTCGCGTCCTGCATGACCGATTCGCGCCGGCCGGGCGCGTCGCTCTACGTCGCCGTCTGCGGACGACGGGACGCGGTGATGCCGCGAAACGTCCAGAAAGATCCCGAGGCGTCGCTGACGTGGACGTTGAAGGACGAGATCCTGCAGCGCGGCCACGTTTACTACGCCAAGCTGACGCGCGGGAAGGCGACGTTCCTCGCGCCGCGCATGATTCCGCACTTTCACGCCATCTGGGGCATGCGCCGATCGGAGGAGCCGCGCCGGTTGAGCAGGAACGCGCAGCGGATTCTCAAGGTGCTGCGCACGGAATGGGAGATGGCGACGGCCGATCTGCGCGACGAGTCGGGCGTGAAGAACCGGCACGCGTTCACGAAGGCGCTCGACGAGCTGCAGGCGGCGATGATCGTCGTGCCGAGCGCGGTCTTCTATCAACCGAAGTTCACCTACATCTGGACGTTGGGCGTCGGCCGCTTTCCCGACGCGCTCAGGCGCCGCACCAACCGCGACACCGCGCTGCGCGAGATCGCGCGCTGCTTCCTGACCGGCGCCGGCCTGACGATCCCCGGTGAGCTCGCGCGCGTGACCGGCCTGTCGCGGCCGGAGGCCGGCCGCGGCAACCGCGCGCTCGTCGCCGAAGGCTACGCGTCGATGCTCTCACCGGGGATGTACCGCCTCACGGCGATGCCGACCTTGGAAAGCGACCGAACGTTGAATGTCGAGTCCGAACTGTTGCTGACATGACGCCGCTCGTCGACGTGGCGGGTCTCACCAAGCATTACGGCCGCAAACGCGGCGTGATCGACCTGTCGTTCCACGTCGTCGAGGGCGAGGTGTTCGGCTTTCTCGGTCCCAACGGCGCGGGCAAGACGACGACGATGCGTCTGCTCATGGCGCTGCTCTTCCCCGACAGCGGCAGCGCTCGCATCGCCGGACTGGACTGCTGGCAGCGATCGGTGGACGTGAAACGCGTGCTCGGCTATCTGCCCGGCGAGCTCGCGTTCGATCCCAACCTGACGGGCGGCCAGATCCTCGCCTACTATGCCAACCTGCGCGGCGGCGTCGACCGCGCCTATCTCGAGCGGCTCGTCTCGAGGCTCGATCTGGACACCAGCCGCCGCTTCCGTCACTACTCGCACGGCAACAAGCAGAAGATCGGCCTGGTCCAGGCTTTCATGCATCGGCCGCGGCTGCTGATCCTCGACGAGCCGACGAGCGGTCTCGATCCGCTCAACCAGCACGAGTTCGGACGGATGGTCGCCGAGGTGCGCGGCGAGGGCCGCACCGTGTTCCTCTCGTCGCACATCCTGTCCGAGGTGGAATCGATGTGCGACCGCGTCGGCATCATCCGCGACGGCCGTCTCGCGCGCGTCGGCAGCGTCGCCGAGCTCAAGGACATCAAGCACCACGACGTGGATCTCACCTTCACCGCCGCACCGCCGGCCGAGGCATTCCGCGAGATCGCCGGCGTCGAGCGCGTGGAGCTGCTGCCTGACGGTCTGACGCTGCGCGTGACCATCCATGGCGAGATCGACCCGTTGATCAAGACGGCGGCCCGCTACTCGCTCGCCAACTTCGTCAGCCGCGAACCGACGCTCGAGGACGTGTTTCTGCGCTTCTATCAGGACGGCGGATCGCTGCGGAAGGACGCGGCCGGTGTGGTTTCATAGCGTCTTCCTGAAGACGCTGCGCGACCACCGCGTCGCGATTCTGGGCTGGGGCCTCGGGATCGGCGTGCTCGCGCCGATCGTCTTCGCCGGCGTCACCAGCGTGCTCCTCACCTCGCCGCAGGCAAAGAACGAGTTGCTCACGCTGACACGGAATCCGGCGCTGCGGCTGTTCGCCGAGCCGGTCGACGTCCTCACGCCGGGCGGGTATGCCACCTGGCGCCTGTCGATGGTGCTGCCGCTCGTGGCGATCTGGGCGCTGCTCACCGTCAGCCGCACGCTGCGCGGCGAAGAGGAACACGGCGGACTCGACACGCTGTTGTCGGTGCCACGCTCCCGCCTGAGGATCGCCGCAGAGAAGCTCGCCGCCGTCGCGCTGTCGCTGCTGCTGATCGGGCTGCTGATTTCGGCGCTGGCGTTCGCGGGCGCGGCGGCGATTGGTGTGGACCTCGCGCCGGGCCGCGCGTTCCTCTTCGGACTCAACACGTCCCTCTTCGCGCTCGTGTTCGGCGCGATCGCGCTGCTCGTCTCGCAGTTCACGAGCGAGGCGCGCACCGCGGCCGGCATCACCGGGATCCTCCTCGGCCTGTCTTTCGTTCTCACGAGCGCGAGCCGGGTGGTCTCCGGCGGCGAGTGGATCGGGCAGCTCTCGCCGCTCCACTTCTTCGAGCTCAACAAACCGCTCGTTGCGAGCTACGCCGTGCACTGGGGCGCCATGACCGTGATGGCGGTGCTCGCATCAGTGCTGACGGTTCCTGGCGTGGTGCTGTTCACGCGCCGAGACATCGGCGCTCCGATCGCGCTGCCGATGCTTCATTTTCCGGAACGACGACGTCCGCACGAAATTCCGTTCCGTGCGTGGTCACTGCAATCCGTGTTCGCCAGGAACCTGAGCACAGCGGCGCGGTCCGCGATGTGGTGGAGCGTGGCGGTCGGATGCTACACCTTGATGCTGACGACGCTGCTCCGGCAGCTACAGCACGACATCGACGATCTCATCGCCGACCTGGTGCGCAGCAATCCCTCTACGGCGCGCTCATCGCCAGCGTCACGCACGGCGGCGGTGTGACGATGAACATGGCGATGCTCAACCTCGTGTTCACGCAGCTCGTGGTGATCGTCGCGGCGTTCGCGGTGACGACCGCGAACCGTTGGGCGAGCGAGGAGGAAGCCGGACGTTTCGATCTCGTGCTCGCACAGCCGGAACCACGCCGGAGCGTGATGCTCACGCATTTCGCCGCGACTGCGCTCGCGCTGACGATGGTGACGGCGGGTATCTTCGCAGGCGCCGTGATGGGCGCGGCAATCGTCGGCATGCAGCTCGACGCGCGCCGTGTGGCGCAGGCGGCGATCGGCATGGTGCCGGTCGGCCTGGTCGTCGCGGCGGCCGGCTATCTGTTCTCCGGCTGGCTGCGCACGCGCGCCGTCACCGGCGCGCTCATCGCGCTCATGCTCGCCTCGTTCCTCATCACGCTTTTCGCCCGACTCTTTCACTGGCCCGACGCGCTGCTGCAGCTCTCGATCTTCGAACACTACGGCGCGCCGCTCGTCGACGGCCTGCGCCTGCCGCACGTCGCCGGTCTGTTGGGTGCGGCCGGCGCGACGCTGACGTTGGCGACCGTCCGCTTCGCACGCAAGGACGTCTAGCCTGAAGGCCGTCCCCTACACCTGAGGCATGCGACTACAATCGCTCTCTGCAGGGGCCGCCCTTCAGGGCGGTCCCGCGACGGAGGGATGCTATGAAGCGCGCCGTTGTTCTTCTCGGGTTGGCCGTTCTTCTCGTCGTCTCGACTCGTGCCCAGCAGCCGCCGCCCAATGCGCCGCGGTTCACCGGTAAAACCGAGGCGATGGACGGCAAAGACCTTTCGGTCGCACGGCGTCGCTTCGAACCTGGCGCGCGGACCGCGTGGCACAGCCACGACCGCGGCCAGTTGTTGATGGTGGAGGAAGGACGCATGCGCGCAGCAGCGTGGCCAGCCGATCAAGGAATTCGGCGTGGGCGAGGTGAATACACCGCGCGCGAATGTCGTGCACTGGCATGGGGCGGCGGCCGGACGAGGCGCTCGTCCAGCTCAACGTCGGTTTCGGCGGTGCGGCCAAGTGGTTCGAAGATGTTTCGGATGCGGAGTATCTCGGGAAGAAGTAGGCCGGCCGCCCCTACGATCGGAGGGCCTCAATCGGACTGATCGCCGTCGCGCGGCGGACCGGGAGCGCGCTCGCCGTCAGCGCGACCAGGGCGATCAGCATCGCGGCGCCTGTCGCGGTCGGCCAATCGGTCGCGTGGACACCGAACAACTGGCTCTCGAGCAGCCGGCCGAGACTCCACGCCGCCGGCAGCGCGACCGCCACGCCGCAGACGAGCATCACCGCCGCCTCCTTCAGGATCAGCCACACCGCGCGGCCGCGCGACGCGCCGAGTGCGACGCGGATGCCGATCTCGCGCGTGCGATGCGAGACGACGAACGACATGAGCGCCGTAGACGCCGACCAGCGCGAGCAGCGTCGCGAGGCCGGCGAACGCCGCGTCGCCAGCATCGCCAGCAGCCGCTCGTTGGCCAGCGAGCGGTCGACCTGCGCGTCCACCGTTCGCATCCGGACCGCCGGCAGCGACGGATCGGCGTCGTGAATCGCCGCGCGCACGGAGCCGAAGAGCGATGCCGCCGCCACTCGCGTCCGTATCCAATAGTTCGCGCCGCCGACCGGCATCTGGAAGAACGGGAAATAAACCTGGTCCTCGACGTCGCGCATGCCGCGGTAGCTGAACGTCCGCACCACACCGATGATCTCCATCTCGGTCTTCGCGCCCGGCTGATTCCCCAGGCCGATGTGCGCACCGATCGGATCGCGATCGCCGAAGTAGCGGCGCGCCAGGCTTTCGTTGATGATCGCGACGCGGAACTTCGACGGCCCGGCGATGAGATCCGGGAGCTCACCGTCTCGTCGGCATCACGATCGACGAAGTCGCGGCCGGCGACCACCGGCACGCCGAGCGTCTCGAAGAAGCCAGGCGTGACGGCATTGCAGTGCACGACGTTGTCGGTCACGAACCGGCGCCCCGCATCGATCGTCACCTGCTGGTTCCAGCTGCCGCCGCTCAGCGAGCTCGCCAAGCGACAGCGCGACGTGCTCGACGCCGGGAAGATTCCGAATCGTGTCGCGCAGGTTGCGCACGAGCCGCCGTGCGTCAGGCTCGGCGTAGCCGTTGCGGATCGTATCGATCCTGAAGAGGATCAAATCGGTCGGCTTGAACCCCGGTCCTTTTGCACGCAGGCTGCTCAGCGTCCGCACGAACAGTCCCGCGCCGATCAGCAGCACGAGCGCCAGCGCGATCTGACCGACGACGAGCAGCTTCCGCACGCCGATGCCGGCGCTCACCGCCGAAGACTCCTCCTTCAGCGCCAGCGACGGCTCGGCACGCGCGGCGCGAATCGCCGGCGCGACGCTGAACAGCACCGCGGTGACCAGCGCCGCCGCGAGCGCAAACGCGAACACGGCCGGATTGATCTCCGCGCTCAAGTCGACGGTGGCCACGTTCTGCGGCAGGAACGACAGCAGCGCCTGGATGACCGCCGGCGCAATCGCGACGCCGAGGAGCGCGCCCGCCGTGGCTATCACTCCACTCTGCAGCAGCAGCTCGCCGACGATGCGGCCGCGTGACGCGCCGAGGGCGAGGCGCAGCGCCGTCTCGCGCCGCCGCGCGAAGCCGCGTGCGAGATAGAGATTGGCGACGTTCAAACACGCGAGCAGCAGGACGAGCGTGGTCGCCGCCAGCAGGACGACGAGCGGCCGCTCGAGCCGCCCGCGCAGATCGGATCGGCCGCGCGCCGCCGGGAAGAATCTCGAGCGACGACGCCAGGTAACGGCGCAGCTGATTCTCGGTCACCCGCGGCCAGTCCTCGCGCCGCGTGTCGCTTTCCAGCATCGACTTGAACCACGGCTGCAGCGCGGCCTGCGCCTGCGCCGCCGTCATCCCCGGGTTCAACCGCCCGAACACGTGCAGCCATCGCCCACGACGATCCAGCAGCCAGTCGAAGTCCGGCGTCGCCTGCCGCTTCATCATCGTCGGGATCCACACGGCCGGCACTTCGCCCCAGTCGATGCCGTGGAAGCCGGTGTCCGCGATCCCGATCACCGTCATCGGATGCGTGTTGATCAGCACCGTGCGGCCGACGATGTCGGCGCGGCTCCCAGGCGTGTGCGCCAGTAGTCGGCCGACAGCATCACGACTGGGTGCGCGCCGGGTTGATCGTCGTCCGACTCGTCGATGGTCCGGCCGGCGAGCGTGCCGACGCCGAGCATCTTGAAGTACGAGCCGGTGACGATTTCCGCGCCTACCGTCTCGACGCCGTTGTCCACGCCGAGGTTCACGATCGTCGGCGCGGCGGCCGAAGCGACGCCCTCGAAGACGTCGGTCTGGTCGCGCAGGTCGCGATAGAACGGATGGGACATCAGGTTGTCGCTGCCCCATCCCTTGCCGATGAACGCGCCGCGCCAGTTCAGCAGGACCAGGCGCTCCGCCTCGCGCACCGGCAGCAACCGGAAGAGCGCCTGGTTGACGAGCGAGAAGATCGCGCGCGTTGGCGCCGACGCCGAGGCCGATCGACAGCACCGCGGTCAGCGCAAAGCCCTTGTCCCGCAGCAAGCCGCGCAGGGCGAGGCGAATGTCGCGGCCGAGAGTGATGAGCATGTCCGGAGTTGGACGGTGTCGGGCCGTCGGAGGTTGTCGGCAGAACATCGCGTCATCGTCACAGAACGCCGGTATCCTCACTATTTCGAGCGATGGGGCCACGCTCGAGAGGGAGCCAGACCATGTCGGCGCTGAACGCGGAAGAACAACGAACAATCGATGCGTATCTGGCGGGCAGCCAACTACCTGTCCGTCGGCCAGATCTATCTCTACGACAACCCGCTCCTGAAGCAGCCGCTGCACCACGGAGCACGTCAAGCCGCGGCTGCTCGGCCACTGGGGCACGACGCCGGGCCTCAACTTCATCTACGTCCACCTGAACCGCGTCATCAAGAAGTACGACCTCGACGATGATCTACATCGCCGGGCCCGGGCACGGCGGGCCCGGCGCTCGTCGCGAACACCTACCTCGAGGGCACCTACAGCGAGGTCTATCCCGACAGTCTCGCAGGACGAAGCAGGGCATGAAGCGCCTCTTCACGCAGTTCTCGTTTCCCGGCGGCATCCCGAGCCACGTGGCGCCGGAGACGCCCGGCTCGATCCACGAGGGCGGCGAGCTCGGCTACGCCCTCTCGCACGCCTACGGCGCCGCGTTCGACAACCCCGACCTGCTCGTCGCGTGCGTCGTCGGCGACGGCGAGGCGGAGACCGGGCCGCTCGGCCACGAGCTGGCACTCGAACAAGTTCCTCAACCCGGCGACCGACGGCGCCGTCCTGCCGATCCTCCACCTGAACGGCTACAAGATCGCGAGCCCGACCGTGCTCGCCGCGGATCAGCCGCGAGCGAGCTCGATCAGCTCTTCGCGCGGCTACGGCTACACGCCGCACTTCGTCGAGGGCGACGACCCGGCGGCGATGCATCGAGCTGATGGCCGCGCACGCTCGACGCCGTCGTCGACGAGATCCGCGCGCATCCAGACCGCCGCGCGCGCGCGGCGGCGTCACCGACGCGGCCGCGCTGGCCGATGATCGTGCTGCGTACGCCCGAAGGGCTGGACCGGTCCCGAAGGAGATCGACGGCAAGCGGACCGAAGGCTCCTGGCGCTCGCACCAGGTGCCGATGGGCGAGATGCACGACGAACCCCGAGCACGTCGCGATCCTCGAAGCGATGGATGAAGAGCTATCGGCCGGAGGAGCTGTTCGACGACGAACGGCCGCCTGCAGCCCGGAGCTGGCCGAGCTGGCCCCGACAGGCGACGCGGCGCATGGGCGCCAACCCGCACGCCAACGGCGGCCTGCTGCTGAAAGACCTGAGGCTGCCCGACTTCCGCGACTACGCGGTCGAGGTGCGCCGCGCCCGGGCGCGGTCGACGCCGAGGCCACGCGGGTCATGGGCACGTTCCTCCGCGACGTCATGAAGCAGAATCTCGGAGGCGCGCAACTTCCGCCTGTTCAGCCCGGACGAGAACAACTCGAACCGCTGGCAGGACGTGCTCGAGGTCACCGACCGCGCCTGGCGTCGCGAGATCGCTTCCCGGACGACGACCACCTGGCGCCCGACGGCCGCGTGATGGAGATGCTGTCGCGAGCACCAGTGCCAGGGCTGGCTCGAGGGCTACCTCCTCACCGGCCGCCACGGCTTCTTCTCGTGCTACGAGGCGTTCATCCACATCAGTCGACTCGATGTTCAACCAGCACGCGAAGTGGCTGAAGGTCTGCGACCGCATCCCGTGGCGCCGGCCGATCGCGTCGCTGAACTACCTGCTGTCGAGCCACGTCTGGCGGCAGGACCACAACGGCTTCAGCCACCAGGATCCGGGCTTCATCGATCACGTCGTCAACAAGAAGGCCGAGGTGATCCGCGTCTACCTGCCGCCCGACGCCAACTGCCTGCTGACGCGTCACCGACCACTGCCTGCGCAGCCGCAACTACGTCAACGTCGTCGTCGCGGGCAAGCAGCCGGCGCCGCAGTGGCTGACGATGGACCAGGCGATCAAGCACTGCAGCGGCGGGCTCGGCATCTGGGAGTGGGCCAGCAACGACCGCGGCGGCGAGCCCGACGTGGTGATGGCCTGCTGCGGCGACGTGCCGACGCTGGAGACGCTGGCCGCCGTCGACCTGCTGCGCGAGCACGTGCCCGAGCTGAAGGTGCGCGTCATCAACGTCGTCAACCTGATGAAGCTGCAGCCGCCAGAGCGAGCATCCGCACGGCCTGCCGACGCGCGACTTCGACGCGCTCTTCACCACCGACAAGCCGATCATCTTCGCCTTCCACGGCTATCCGTGGCTGATCCACCGGCTCACCTACCGGCGGCACCAACCACGACAACCTCCACGTGCGCGGCTACAAGGAGGAGGGCACGACGACGACGCCGTTCGACATGGTGCGTGCTGAACGACCTCGATCGCTTCCACCTGGTGGGCGACGTGATTCGCGCGTGTTCCCGGTCTGGCGGCGCGAGCCGGACACGTGACGGACTGCTGCGCGAACGCCGCTTGGCGCACAAGCGCTATATCGCGGTTCACGGCGAGGACATGCCCGAGATCGTGAACTCGGCGGGGCGGATCGGCCGCACGCGTGGGACATACCCGCCCGCTCGGACACGGCCGCAGATTTTGATCGTCCGGCGCCCTGACCGCCACGTCGTGCGCTGCCGGCAGCGTCACACCGTTCTTCACCAGCAACCGCGTGCATCCAGGAGCACCGTCAGCGAGCTACCTGTTCAGATGCGCAGCGGCTTCTCGTAGCGCCATACTTCGAGCGGGATGATTCCCGCCGTCGTCTCGAGCTCGCTGACGAACGTGCCGGCGCGACGCCAGCCGCACTTTCGTAGAATCGTGCGGCTCGCTCGTCGCCGATCGCGACGCAGGCGCAGCCACGCCGTCTGATAGCCGCGCTCGGCGAGCCTGGCTTCGGCGTCGGCAATCAACGCCGCGGCCACGCCTGTGCCCCGCGCCTGGGCGCGAGACATAGAGCTGGTACAGCTCGTCGTCCTCGGGCATCGCGAATCCAAGCGGCGAACCGGTGGGGCCGACGACGCGAACGTCCGAGAGGCGTCGCGCATCCGCTCGCGAGAACTCTCCAGCGGTGCGCCCGCTTCAGCTCAGCCGGCACGATCTGCGCGTGCGCATCCTGCCAGCCGTCGTACCACGTCTGCGCCAGATGATCGATCTCGCGCGGCTCCGCGTTCCTCACATCCATGTTGGCGCTCGTCGAACCAGCCTCAGCCGTAGGCGGCCTTTCAGGGCCGCCGGCTAGTCTACGTCGAGGCTCACCTTGAAACGCACCCAGGCTCACGAAGGGACCGAGTAATCCGTGGCAGAATTGCCGGCATGCGAACGCTGTCAGCCGTCATCCTCGGACTGTCTCTCGTCGCACTGCCGACTGCCGGCCACGCTCAGCATCAGGATCAGCGCGCATCGTCGCATCGGCCCTGCCCTCCGCCGACCGCCCGTTCGGCACGCTGCGCGAGCAGGCGGCGATGCAGCAGGCGTGGCTCGAAGAAGCGGCTCGACACGTTCCTGCCGCGCGCTGATGCGCACACGCGGCATCGACTTCTGGGTCGTGCCGATGCGCGAGTACAACGAGGATCCGGTCTTCTCGTCGATCACCGCGCCGGAGACGTTCTGCGCGCGCGGCGCCGGACGATCTACGTCTTCTTCGACAAGTGCGCGGCCGCCGGCACGCCGCCGTCAGCGGCCGTGCGTCGAGCGCATCGCGCTCGGCGGCACGTCGCAGGGCGGCGTCTTCCAGACGCGCAGCGTCGATGAAAGTCGGTCACGCCGGCGACCGGCGCGCCGTCAGGCCGAGCTGTGGGGCGACGAGCAGTGGCTGCTGCTCAAGCAGGTCGTCGAAGAGCGCAAGCCGAAGGTGATCGGCGATCGACCGCTCGAAGACGTTCGCGTTCAGCGACGGTCTGTCGAGCGGCGAGCTGCAGGGCATGAGCGAAGCGCTCGGCGCCGCCGTGGACGTCGAAGTTCCAGCGACGCCGAACGGCTGCCGCTCGAGCTGATCGCGTCGCGGCTGCCCGGAAGAGGAAGCGTTCTTCGAGAAGATGACCGCGCTCGTCTGGCAGATGACGCGAGACGATGTTCTCGGACAAGGTCATCGTGCCCGGCACGACGCGCACGAGCGATCTGGTGTGGTGGTGGCGTCAGCGCACCAACGATCAGGGCCTCGGCACCTGGTTCCAGCCGAGCGTGTACGTTCAGCGCAAGGGCATGAAGCGCGATCGAGCTCGGCGACGATCCGATCATCCAGCCGGGCGACGTGCTGCACTGCGACGTCGGCATCACCGTCGCGCGCTTGAACACCGACACGCAGCATCTCGCGCTACGTCCTGCGTCCCGGCGAAACCGACGCGCCCGCCGGCCTCAAGCGCGCCCTCGCCAACGCGAACGCGATGCAGGACTTCGCGATGGAGGAGATCCGTCCGGGCCGCACCGGCAACGAGATTCTCGGCGCGGTGCTCGGCGCGCATGAAGGCAGCGGGCATCACGCGGCACGATATACTCGCACCCGATCGGCATGAACGGCCACGGCGCCGGCCCGCTGATCGGCCTCTGGGACTACCAGGACGGCGTGCCCGGCCGCGGCGACGCGAAGGTGATCCCGTCGATGTGGTTCTCGGTCGAGCTGCAGGCGACGACGCCGGTGCCGGAGTGGGACAACCAGCCGGTGCAGATGGCGCAGGAGGAAGACATGATCATCGGCGCCGACGGCAAGGCGCGCTGGGCGCTGAAGCGTCAGGATCGCCTGTTCCTGGTCGGCGGCAAGCGACTGACGCGGTCCGCCACGGGTGAACAGACAGGCGGCGAATGTGTGGATCATGGTTGCGGGTCCGTATCGTTCGGGATCGTCCGACCCCCGCGACGTGGCCAAAAAACCTTCGCCGTCTCAACGACGCCGCTTACGAGGTTCTCCGCGAGGCAGTCACCCGCCGATCGTCGCCGTGAACCCCGCGCTGCCGGTCATCGAAAGCGCCGGTCAGGGAGTCGTACCAGCAGATCATGATCCCGTTGTCGCTCGTCGCTTACCGAGCGATGCGATGCGGTGCTCAGGATCGACGGTGCGTCGCAGGGCGCCGACGACGAAGTCAGGATGTTCCAGGCGCGTGGGCTGCCGGTGTTCAGGTCCATCGCAAGAAATCCCGCCGGGTCAATCGGCGATGCGATCGGATGCCGTGGCAAATCGATGAAGGCGCCGGTCCGGATTGAAACCGCGCGGCTGCTGCTGGTTCGACCGGACGCCAGCGATGCCGCATCGATCTTCGAGCGGTACGCGAGCGATCCCGAGGTCACCCGATTCCTGGGTTGGCCGCGGCACCAATCGGTCGACGACACGAAAGCGTTCCTGCGATTCAGGCGGACGAGTGGGAACGTTGGCCTGCCGGCCCGTCACTGATCCGCTCCCGTGACGACGGCCGGCTCCTTGGCGGCACCGGTCTCGGTTCGCAGCGCCGCAGCACGCCGTCACCGGCTACGTGCTGGCGCAGGACGCGTGGGGAAAGGGCTATGCCACCGAGGCGCTCGGTGCGATCACCGATCTCGCGCGGAGCCTTGGCGTCACGCGACTCCAGGCGCTTTGCCATCCCGATCATCGAGCCTCGTGGCGCGTCCTCGAGAAATGCGGATTCGCGCGACGACCACACGTCGACGAGACAAGCCGAGTTTCCCAATCTCGCTCCCGGCGTGCCGCAAGATGTCCTTCTGCTACGCCGCCCACTGGGAGGAGCGATCGGATGGATGACGACCGCATCGCCCGGCTGCTCGAAGAGATCCGCGACCTGCAGCGCCAGCAGGTCGACGCTTACGGACGCGCGCTCAACAATCAGAGAGCAGGCCCTGCGCATCCAGCAGCAGGGTGTCGGCCGCGCGCGCAAGCTCCTCGCCGCCGTCGGTGTCATCATCGTCATCGTGCTCGTCATCGTGCTGGTGCTGCTGAAGTCACATCGTGCAGCACTATGCCTGACAGAGAGGGCGAAGCTGGTGAAGGCCTCATACCGCACACGGATTCTCGCATGCCTCGCGATGATCGGGATCGCCGCGACGGCAGCCGCGCAGGAGCTTCGACGCGGAATCATCATCGACGACGTCAAGTGCGCAGCCGATGCGACGCAGAGCTACGCGCTGTATCGTGCCGTCGACGCTATTCGCCCGACCGGCCGTGGAACCTGCTCGATCGCGTTTCATCCCGGCGCGCGGCGGACGTCTGATGGTCGAGAAGTACCAGGCCGCGCGCCGAACAATACGGCTACATCGTCGCCGGCTCGAACACGTCGCGGAACGGTCCGTGGTCGGTCTCGATGGCGGCCGTGCAGGGCGATGTCCGCCGACCTGGGACAGCGATTCTCGATCGACGCGCAGCGCGTCTACCTGACGGGCCTGTCGGGCGGCGCGCGCGTCGCGATGCAGGTGGCGCTCGGCAAGACCAACAACATCGCCGGCGTCATCGCGTCGAGCGCCGGTTATCCCGACAGCCAGCCGCGATCGCGCGTCCCGTTCGCGGTCTTCGGCACGGCGGGCACCGAAGACTTCAACTACATCGAGATGCGGCTGCTCGATCGCAAGCTGACCTCGCCGCACCATCTCGCGGTCTTCAACGGCGGACACACGCTGCCGCCGGACGCGGTCGCGCTCGAGGCGATCGAGTGGATGGAGCTGCAGGCGATGAAGTCGGGCGGCGCACGCGCGACGAGGCGCTCGTCGATCGGCTGCTCGAGAAACGGCAGCGGCTGATCGCGGCGTCGACGAGCCGCGGCCGACAACGGTGCATCTGCTCGACGCGCTCGTGGCAGACTTTCAAGGCGCTTCGCGACGTCACCGGCGAGGCGGCCCGCGCGAAGGAGCTCGTCGAAGCAGCCCGAGGTCAAGAAGGCGCTCGCCCGCGAGCGCAGCGATGACGACGCGGAGGCGCGGCTGCTCGGAGAGATCTTCGATCTCGAAGCCGGTCTCGGCGACGACAGCCGCCGCCGCGCATCGCTGAGCGCAGCTTCGCGATCGACTGTCGAAGCTCGCGCGCGCAGGCCGATGCCGCGGAGGACTCGCCCGAGCGCAGCCAGGCGCGGCGAGTGCTTCGCGCGATCACCTCAGGCGCCGCCGAGCGATCGCAGGATCGCGAGTACCGCGCGCTGCTCGAGCAGTACGGTCTGCGCGGCCGCTAGCCTCACGCACTGGCTTTCGCACCATTCCGGCTTACGATTCTCGGCGCGCGGCCGATGTTGACGCTTCGGTGACGGCTCACGATCGAATGTCGCTTGCGGACGTTCATTGTGGCGCGCTACCGCACGGGAGCTTTCGACTTTGACTGTGGCGTAAACGCGCACGCCGGAACATGTTTTGCGCAACCAACGGACCCGCCGACTATTGGCTAGTCCAAACCGATCGTTGGACCAGCGGGGAGGATCCGGTGCATGTAAAAATCGCGCGCGGTGTGGAAACAGATCGTCTGTCGCGTTCGGCGTGAGCGTACTTGTCACCGGCATCGCGGTCGAGTAACGCGCGGCGGCGCAAGGATCGTCGACGACCCTTGGCGCTGCGTTTCAGCGTCGGGTGCTCGCCGCCGCGCTGCCGGAAGCGCCGTTCGACCTTCGCTTCTTCAGCACGGCGGTGAAGACCGACAGCCGCGGCCGGGTGATCACGAACGTCGATGCGGCCGGGGCCACGCAACCTCGTCGGCGCCGAAGCCGCGGGGGCCGCGAGCGGGTCCGGAACGCTTCACCAAAATCCTGTTCACCGCGAACTACTTCACCCGGCACCGCGAGAGATCGCCTCGATCCCAACAATCCAGATCGCCCAGAGCGGCAGCGAGCACTGGCCGTTCGTGAAGCAGCCGTTCCGCAGCTGGCCACAATGCGATCGCGGTCACGCCCGACGGCACCAAGCTGTACGTCACGCTGCCCGGCCGCGAGGGCTATCCCGACTGGCGCGTCGCGGTCGTCAACACCGCGCCGAGCGACGGTGACGCGCTGGATCGATCTGCGTCCCGGCCGGGCCAGGCGCGCGGCGACGCGTCCGGTGGGCATGCGCGGTTTCTCCGGTGAACACCGCCATCGCCGCGCAGCCGTCCGTCGTCGTCCAACGAGTACGCGCAACTTCGCGACGGCGATCGACACCGGCGACCGACGCGGTCATCGGCCACGTTCGACACCGATTTCTACGGCGAGGACCCGATCTTCAACGCCGCCGGGCACGCGCCTGTACATGACCGATCGCTTCAGCGATCAGGTGCGCGCGTTCGCGATCGACAGCCGGACCGACGTTCACGCAGATCGCGGAGATCCCGACCGGGCCTGAACGATCTCGGATCGCACCAATCCGCGCGACCTGCAGCATCAGCGCCGACGGCAATACGCTCTATGTCGCGAACACGCTCGGCCACACCATCGCCGTCATCAACATCGCCGGTGACGCCAACACCCTCGTCACGAACGATGCCGGTCGGCGGACTCGCGCACCGACGTAAGATCGCCGGGCCGCTGGGGCATCGTCTCCGGTCACGAGACCAACAACGTGCTGAATCAGCCGCGAGACCGGCCACGGTATGCCGACGGTCGCAACGGCGTCGCGATCCGGAACAACGGCCAGCCGCTCGGTTACCCGCCGGTGATGACCGACGCGACGCAGGGCGACGACCTTCGACGATCATCGGCAGCGAGCTGAACGTCTTCGACACGGCGACCAACCAGTTCGTCTTCCGCTACGTCGACGTCGGCCGCGATCAATCGATGCTGGTCACGCCGGGCGCAGATCGTCGACCTCGGCGATCATCGAGGCCGGCCAGAAGATCATCCAGTGGCAGCGGCCCCGAGCAGATGTGCGGTGCGCGGCGATTCTCCTGTTCGTCACGCAGCTGCATTCCGACAAGGTCGAAGTGTTCCGCGATCAACCAGAACCCGGCCGCACTCGTCGGGCATCCTCACCGCACGTCGGCATCGAGTTCACCGGCGGCATCACGCCGCAGGGCATCGCGGTGTCGCCGGACGGCCAGACCGTCTTACGTCGCCAACATGCAGACCGAGGACGTCTCGTTCCTCGTCGCGTCAGGCCCGGACGGACGAGCTCGACGCGGCAGGGACATCGTGACGGTCGGCGTCACCGACTAGCACGCCCGATCCGGCTCAGGCGGCGGCACACGGCGATCACCTGTTCGCGACGCACGAAGAAGTCGGGCCTGCGCTGGCTCTTCACGCAGTCACTATTCCGGACGACGGTCAGAAGTCGTGCGGCCACTGCCACTGGCAGAGCCGCCACGACGGCAGCCAGTGGAACGTCGGCGGCAACGCGATCGGCGGGCCGAAGGCTGTGCCGCAGAACAAGGATCATCTCCGGACAACTGGCCTGCAGTGGTTCGAGGGGCTCAGCAACGACATGAACGGCTACGCCTCGTCCTGCAACGGCGAGCTGGTCAGCGCCGAGCGCGTAGACGGCGCTCTTCCCGCAGGCGACGCTCACCGAGCGGCTCGCTGGCGCGCGACGCCTTCGTCAAGCAGCAAGACCGGCGGAGAACTCGCGCGCCATCAACCGGCCCGAGCTGCAGCGGCGACGCGTCTCGATCGGCTACTACGACATGGCGTTCGACCAGATCCTGTGGACGCCAGAACGAGACGCGCCGGCTGCCGAACCCGCTGCGCGCAGTTCCCGACGCGCGGCCGAGGCCGCGCAGATCGCGCGGCGGCCGGCGAGCTCTTCACCAACGAGGTCAACGCAGGGCGGCGCGGGCTGCGCCGAGCTGCCACCACAACGGCAACGAGATCACCAACGGCGACAGTCGACGACACGTTCCAGGACTTCAACATCCACGAGCCGGGCGTGTCATCGCTGAGACCACGGTCGACGGCGACGGCCCGTTCCACGCGCCTCGAACAACGACTACATCTTCACAGGAGTTCGGCCCGCCGCAGGACCTCGGCGGCCGCCAGAACATCAGCAGCCGCAACACCAAGCATCTGCGCGCGTTCTGGGACAGCGTGCCGCGCTGGCTGCACCACGGCTCGGCGCACGTTCAGAAATCCTGCTCAGGCCAGCAGTACGTAACTG
>ERZ1370068.6563-contig-5537_pt1 | contig 26146 bp, 37 predicted proteins | sample MGYA00561227_ERZ1370068 | MGnify/ENA primary metagenome ERZ1370068 (study PRJEB38410, sample SAMEA6850437) | metagenome | study: Metagenomic assessment of the ecological functions of the soil: analysis of the soil microbiota associated with the...
GGTGTACTTCGTTCAGTTACGTATTGCTGATCGGGTGGCCGATGACGATCACCACGAGCGCGCGCGTTGACGGCGGCGACGAGCATCGACACGCCGTAGACGCCGAAGAGGCTCGCCGCCTGCGCAATCGAGGAGGACGCTGGCCTGGCTATACCCAAGCAGCACCCAGGGAAAGCCGATGTGCGGCATGTAGGTGCGCCCCAGTTCGGTCGCCACCCACACGATGGGCAGGGCGCCATGGCGAACGGTCCGGTCCGCGCCACGAGCCGTGTATGATCGCTGAGCAGATCGCCGGAAAGAGCGCCAGCGTCGCGATCATCGCGGCGTTGACCAGCACGGCGAGCCCGTCTGCAGGCCGCCGTATCGTCATCACGTGCGTTACCCAGTACCTGGTCCCTGTGAAATGATCACGCCGGTCACGAACCCGAGGCGAAATGCCGCGCGCATCCGGCGCGACTCGCTGCCACCGCCACGAACAGGGGCGTCAGCGCGATCCAGCCCAAAGGCAGGACTGCCGTATTTCGGGAAGCTGAGTGCGGTAAGAAGGCCGGAGGCGCCGGCGAGCGCCAGCTCGCGCGCATACGCGTCAGCGGAGTGACCCAAGGGTTGAACTGCTCTTCCTTCTTCAATTTCGCCGCGACGGTTTCGGCTTCCGTGCCGCGTCGGGGACTTGCCAATCCGCACGCGGAAGACCGAGGAGCGTGCCGTCGGACGGCACCCGAGCACGTAGGCCATGTATCCCTTCAGAGCTGAGCCGCTTCGCGATCGCCTCCGCTTCGCCGCGGACGTTCAGCGCGGCGATCTGGACGGCAAATCCACTTCCCGCCGGCTCATCAGGCGCGCCACCGGGGCCAAGTGAAGCGACGGCCGGCGCGAGAGCGCAACCCGCCTGCGGCTCTTTGGGCTGGAGCGGCCGGTTTCGCAGGTGGCGGCGTGGTGCGCTCGGGCGGCACGTTGCGGCTTTTCCCCGCGGCTTTTCCGCGGCGCCTTGTCGGGGATCGGCTTGGCCGCGACCGGCGCCAGTTCAACCGGATTGCCTTGCGCGACGCGCTTCTCGACCGCACTTTCTTCAAGTTCTCGCGCGGAGGCGTCTTGGTCTCGAGCCGATTGAAGTAACTGAGATCGTCGGTGTCGGGAGGCGGCGCAGCCGGCTCGCGGATCAGGAACCCGCCGGCGCAGCCGCGGCCGACGCAGGTTGAGAGAGGAGCGGCGGCGTGGTTTCGGCCTGTGCGCTGACGGGACCGAGGTCGGCCATCGCGGGGCGATCGACGCGTACACCCGGCCGACCAGTACGCCACACAGGAAAATCACGACGGATACGACCGTCGCGACCATGAACAGGAAGACAACTTGCTTCCCATTCAGTTGGATTTCGTGAAAGCCCTCGTCCTGGACTGTCACAGGTGAAGGAGTTGTACCCACGTCAATTCGCGGAAGTACGCGCGCTACTTTCCCTCGATTCGCGCGAGCAGCTGCTTCGCATCGGCTGATGCGGGATCGAGGGCGAGCGCAGCGCTGCGCCTTCGACGCGCGCCGCCTCCAGATCCTTCATCTGGCGGTGCGCCTCGCCGAGCGAGACGTGCACGTCCGCGGTCTCTGCGCTCCACAGCGAAATCTTGAACGCGTCGATGGCGTCCTGGACGCGCGCCGTTCCGGAGATGAATGCGTCCGAGCAGCGAGGTGCGCTTCGGCAAGATAGGGCGAGAGATACAGCGCGCGATCGAGCTGCGACCAACGCGTCACGATCGTGCTCCTGCTGGTAGAGACGCCGTCCGCGATCGAGATGGAAGCGCGCGACGTCCTCCTGATCGCGCTGCTCGCTGGCCGCGAGGACGCGTCTCGATGCGGCGAGCTGCGCGGCTGCTCGGCGTCCGGCTTCACCCGCTCAGGCCACGGGGCACGCCCTCCACCATGCTCGACGCCGACCTTCGTTTGTCCAGCTCCTCGTCAGCCGACGAGGAGGCGCCGGGCCAGTTCGTGCTCGCGTATGCGGCTTCCGAGCCGTTGCCCGACGCGGCCAGCGCGGTGCCGAGCACGAAGTGCGCATCTGCGTCGGCGCGGTTGCGGCGGACGGCCTCGCGCGCAGCCAGTAAGGTGGCCGCCTGGGCCGTCGCGACTCAGCCAGTAGGCATGCCCCAGGTTGAACGCGTAGTCCGAGTCGTCCGGGTCCGCCTTGGCGGCCTTGTCGAAGAAGTAGACCGGCAGCCCAGTCTGCGCCGGGGCGAAGCAGCGCAGTCTGCACGACGCCCAGGTTGTTCAGGACAGCAGCGGACGGGTTCGTCCTCGGCCAACGCCGTGAAGATCTTGAAGGCATCCTCGATGCTGTTTCAGCTCGAGCTTCGCGAGCCCGCTCAGAAACTGCGCGCGCCGCGCAAGGGGAACCCGGCCCAATCGCCGCAACGGCGTCGAGGGCGTGCCCGTAGTCGTTCTGGTTCGACGTAGACGTCCCACAGCGCGAGCCGGGCACGCTCGAACGTCGGCTGAAGCTTGAGGGCGGCCCAGAGGTGGATTGATCGCCGTCTGGCGGCGACTCGGAGAGCAGCCCTTTGATGAAGTTGGCGAGCACGTCCACTGGAGGATGCTCGCGAAGGATGTCCGCCGGCGTCTTCGTCGAGGGCGGCGCCAGCCGGCGCGCGACTCGTTCGAAGGTGGCGAACATCTCCCCATCGGACCGCGTTCGGTGATGTCCGCCTGCACGCGACCAGTGTCGAAGCGCGATCGTCCGTGCGCGAACGGTGAGGACGTCGCCGTCCGAGTTGCAGCGTGCCGACGACGATTTCAGCGGCGCCGACGACCTGTCCGATCCGGATCAGCGTGGCGTCGGTGAGGACCGCGGCAGGCGGAACCTTCAACCGCGCGAATGCCTGCTTCCGCTCCTGATGCGTGACCGCGTCTCCTCCCAGTGCATTCACATCGTCGGTGAGGAGCACCGCCGACGCCTCGCCCAGCCAGAAGATCCGAGGATCGCGCCGCAGGTTCTCGAACAGCATGACGAGGATGCCGGTCTGCGCACCCGCGGTGCCGCCGTCAGAAGCACGAGCGCCGCAGTGATGGCGTATCGGCGGCCCTCATGGATGAGTTTCGTTCGTGTCGGGGACCGAGCCGTTGAGCGCGACCAGGACGAGACACGTCGATTCGCCTGTTGCCACGACAGGCGACGACTTCCGGTCCGTGCGCCGATGTTGAAGCAGCTCCATCAACCGCTGCACTGCCGCAGCATAAAGCCGCACAGCGGTCTGTGCAACCGGTTCGCGCACCGAACAGAAAATGGACGCCCGTAAGATCGATTTCGGCGCGGCCCTGCCGTGAACTTCGCGATGGCGCGGCTGTCGCGGTAGCTGCTGTGCACCAATTGACGCGCAATCCGCAGCAGGATGCGCTTGCGGAGCCATCGCGGCGAGGCCTTGATGGCTGTCCGCTGCGCGCCCGACAGCGACTCGATCAGTCCATTCCGCAGCGTACTCGCCGGCGCGGCGCGTGATCACGCCGTAGGCATCGCCTTCCTGTCGCAGGAAACTCAGCACCGCGGTCAGCGGCGCCACGCCGATCGTGCCCAGGCGCAGTCCACGCGCATCCAACCAGTTCTCGTAGAAGCTCAGTCGGTTCAGGAAGAATGTCGGCGATGCCCTGATGCAGACTGGCCACGAGAACGCGACCGATGCGGGCATCCTTCATGGCGCTAACATGACATGGCAGGATTGGTGGATTGTCGGATGGCAGAATTTACTAAACACGGGTTTTCTGCAATCCTTCCATCCTGCGATGCCGCAATCCTGCAATGTCATGCACTCCAGCCGCGATTCTCGCAGGCGGGCGGGCGACGACGCTTCGGCGGCCGCGACAAGGGTGCGCTCCTGGTCGATGGACAGACGATCCGGGAACGCGCCAGCTGGCGATGCTGTCCGAGGTCGCGGACGAGGTGTGTTTGGTCGCAGTGGGGCCTGGCCATCAGTCGGATCGGATCTGGTTCCCGGGTTGCGGTGCCGATGAGCGGCGTGCACGCCGCCGTCTGTGCCGCGCGGCACGACGCGGTGTTGGTCATCGCCTGCGACATGCCCTACGTGACGGCGCCCTTTGCCGCTCACCTGCTCGACCTCGCCCACGACGCCGATGCCGTCGTGCCGCGGACGGAGCGCGGCCTGCATCCGCTGTGCGCGGTGTACTCGCGCCTGCCGTGAACCGCTCGCTACGCGTCTGGCCGCGGGATTCGCTCCAGATGAAGGGGTTGCTCGACGACGTTCGAGTGCGGGTGATCGAGGCGGAGGACATCGAGGTGTTCGGCGATCGCCACAGGCTGCTCGCCAACGTCAGCACGCCGGCCGACTATGCAGGCCTCGATGCGCTCCACGGTCACAAACGATAATCTTACCTGTGATCCTCCCGTTCAACGCCTGATCAACGACCGCGTCGCCGACGCCATTCGCAGCCACTTCGGTGTCGCCGACGTCCCGGCGTTCGCCGTCGAGATTCCGCCCTCACGGGCGCTCGGGGATCTCGCCGTGCCCGTCGCCTTTCAGCTCGCGCGGACGCTGCGCAAGGCGCCGAGGCCATCGCCCAGGAGTTGATGGCGGCGTTGGGCGACATTCCGGGCGTCGCGCGGATAGCCGCGGCGCCAAACGGGTATCTGAACGTGTTCCTCGACCGGCGCACGTTCCTGCTCCCGCGCGTCCGACAGGAGGTCGCGCTCGAGGCCGCCGCACCCGAAAAGACCATCGTCGAACACACGGCGATCAATCCGCAACAAGGCGGCCCACATCGGCCACCTGCGCAACGCCGCGCTCGGCGACACGCATCGTCGCGCGTGCTGCGCTTCCGCGGCACGCCGGTCGAAGTGCAGAACTACATCGACGACACTCGGCGTCCAGGTGGCCGACGTCATCGTCGGCTTCCGCGAGCTCGAACAGCGCAACCTCGACGACGTTCGGCACGGTCGCCGACACGACGCGCTTCGACTACTACTGCTGGGACCTGTACTCGCGCGTCACTGAATGGTATGAGCGGCGACAAGGCGAACCTCGCGCGCGCGCAACGCGGCGCTGCACGACCTCGAGGCACGGCGGCAACGACGACGTCCGCTATGGGCACGTTCATCGTCGAGCGGATCGTGCGCGCGCACCTCGCGACGATGGCGCGGCTGAACATCGCCTACGACCTGCTCACCTACGAGGGCGACATCCTGCGCCTGCAGTTCTGGGCGCACGCGTTCGAGCTGCTCAAGGCGCAAGGCGCGGTGTTTCTGCAGACCGAGGGCAAGCTGGCCGGCTGCTGGGTGATGCCGATCGAAGAGGACGCACGGCGACCTCGACCGTCGGACGAAGAAGGCGACGTCGAAGAGAAGGTCATCGTCCGGTCGAACGGCGTCGTCACCTACGTCGGCAAGGACCTCGCGAACCAGTTCTGGAAGCTGGGTCTGCTCGGCCGCGACTTTCGCTATCGCCGCTTCGCGGTGCAGGCCGAACGGCCGCGATGCTGTGGTCGACGACGTCGACCGACGGCGAGCCGGACGCGCCGCCGTTCGGCCAGGCCACGCGGATCTACAACGTCATCGACTCGCGGCAGATGTATCCTGCAGGCGCTGCTCAGCCAGGCGCTGCGAACGCTCGGCCATGCCGAAAGAAGCCGAGAACTCCGATCCATTTCTCCTACGAGATGGTGGCGCTGTCGCACGCCACCGCGCGCGAGCTCGGCTACGCCATCGCGCCGACAGCGACGAGGCGACAGCAAGCCGTTCGTCGAGGTGTCGGGCCGCAAGGGCCTCGGCGTCAAGATCGACGATCTGCTGGACCTGCTGACGAACAAGGCGATCGGCCGAAGTCGCGAAGCGCAATCCGGACTTCTCGCCGGACGAATGCCGGACGGTGGGCGTCGCAGATTGCGGTCGCCGCGATTCGCTACTTCATGCTGAAGTTCTCGCGCGGCAAGCTGATCGTCTTCGACATGGAGGAGGCGCTGAGCTTCGAGGGCGAGACGGGTCCGTACCTGCAATACGCGGTCGTGCGCGCGAACAACATCTTCAGCAAGCTGCAGGAGCGCGAAGGGCTCACCGAAGCCGACATGCTGAAGGCGCTCGACGGCGCGGCCGTCGACGAATTGAGCCACGACGAGGGCGACCACGACCTGCTGGGCGGTGACGTCTCGAGGCGTCGCGCCTGGACGAAGTCGTCGAGCAGGTCGTCCGCTCGCTCGAGTTCTCGACGCTCGGCCAAATACGCGTTCGGCTTGGCGCAGCTGTTCAACGCCTTCTATCATCGCTATCCGATCTCTGAACGAGGAACAGCGCCGATCGGAAGCGCTGGCGCGCGGCCGGCGTCGCCTATGTCCGGCACGCAGCTGACACGCGCGCTCGATCTGATGGGGATTGAAGTTCCGGCGCGAATGTAGCAGGATACGGCAGGACTCCCTCCTACAAGACAAGCGAAAGACCCAATTGGCTGTTATCGGAATTCACGGCATGCCGGAAGTTGGAAGACTACCGGCAATCGATTCTGCACGTCGGCGGCGAGCCGCGCGTCGTGGACTCCTCCGATGGCGGACGGCGCCCTGTCGGCGCGTCGACGGGCTGCTGCTCACCGGCGGCGACGACGTCGCGCCGCGCGATCTACGGTGAAGCAGCCGCACGACACGATCATCGACGCCGAGCCCGGCCGCGACGAGTTCGAGATCGCGACTGCGTGAAGCGCGGCGCGAGCGCAGGCGTGCCGATCTTCGCGATCTGCCGCGGCGTCCAGGTGCTGAACGTCGCCTGCGGCGGCACGCTGGTGCAGGACATCCCGTCGCTAGGTCGAAGGGCGCGCTGGCGCACGACCTGCCGGTGCCGCCGCAACCAGTCGTATTCGCTCGCCCACGAGATCTGGCTCGACAAGGACTCGCTGCTGTCGAGCCTGATGCGCGAGCGCCTGAGCGACACGGACGCGTGCGAAGTCGAACAGCCGTCACCACCAGGCGGTGAAGCAGACTCGCGCCTGGCTTCCGGGTGTCCGCCACCGCGCCGGATGGCGTGATCGAAGCGATCGAGGATCCGGACGCCGCGCTTCTGCCTCGGCGTTCAGTGGCACCCGGAGAATTTCTTCCGCACCGGCGAGTTCCGGCCGCTGTTCGAAGGCTTCCTCGAAGCCGCACAAACCAAGCAAATGTGGCGCAGGGCTTCAGCCCTCGCGTTCGTTCGCATCGAAGACGACGACCGTCTCGACGTGCGGCGTGTTCGGGAACAAGTCGAACGCGTCGATCCGCGCTGATGCGCATACCCTGCATCGACCAGCCGCGCGCGTCGCGAGCCAGTGTCGCCACGTCGCACGACACGTAGATCGCGCGCTGCCGGACGAAGCGCGACGATTCCATCCAGCGCTTCTTTGACAGGCCGGTGCGAGGAGGATCCGCGATGACGGTGGCGGGAGGCTCGGCACGGGCGCGGGCGCCGCGACGAAGTCCTCGACGGACTGATGCACGGCCTCGACCGGCCCGGCCGCGGACGCCGCGTTGCTCGCCAGATCCGCGGCGGCAACGCGGTCCCCTCGACGGCCGTGACCGTCGACGCCGCGCGCGCGCCGCCGCACTGACAGCGAACAGACCGACGCCTGCGTAGAGATCGAGCAGGCGGCCGCGACATCGGCACCAGCCCGACGACATGCGCGACGAACGGCGCCAGCAGGTGACGGTTGCCCTGGAAGAACGCGAGCACGTGCCGGCGCAAGCGCGACATCGACACCATCCGCGACCGTGACGCGATCGATCACGGACGGCGAGCCCGACGAAGCGAACGCCGAGACACAGCCGGTCGAGGCCGGGCGTGGCGGCCAGCGCCTCCATCGCACGCGCGTCGATCGCGGACGCGCGCATCGACGAAGACGACGCGCCTTCGGACGCGTCCACGTTTTCCGAGCAGATCGATCTCGCGAATCGCGTCGAGACCGATCGAGCGAGCGAATAGTCTGCTCCAGCGCCTCGATGGTCTCGCAGGTCTGCCGGCAACAGCTGCCGCGTGTGACCGCGGATCGCAGACGGCGTGCGTTCGCCTCGCGGAAGAACCCAATCCGCCCGCCGCGCGCTGTGCAAGCCGGCGCGCGCATGCTGGTAGCCGTCCTCGGGCGACGCGGCAACGACCGGGCGGCGACGGCAGCGTCAGCGTCCGATCCGCCGAAACGCGTCCTCGATGACTCTGAGCCTTGATCGCGAGCTGCCGCGGATACGCGATGTGGCCGTAGAGACACGCCGCCGCACGACGGATCGACGAACGGCCGGCGATCCGTCGACGCCTCCTCGACCTCCATCGGTCTCGCCGTAGACGACACCTTTGGCGACGCGCTCGATGCGCGCCACGCACCCGCTCGCCGGGCATCGCGCCGCCGACCAGCGCGATCTGGCCGTCCAGCCGCGCGATCATGCGCCCGCCAGCGGCGGGCTTTTCGATCGTGAGCGTGACGAGTGTGTCCGGCAGTGATCATACGCTCGGCTGAGGCCTCGCACTCCGCACGCTGGAGCGTGAGGCTTAGCCAGGCGACTATCGCTCACGCTGGAGCGCGAGGCTTTAGCCGAGCGACGTAGGTCCGCCTCCAGACGACAATACATCCGAACGCAATCGTCGGCAGGCGGTAGCGCTCTCGCACCAACCGATCGATCGCGGCTTCGCGCGCCCGATGCGAACGCGTCGGCGGCCATGCCAGCTCTGAACGGCGCCAGCTCCGTGTCCGCCTCGCGCCGCAACGCCTCGAGCGCGTCCCTCGTCCGTCGCCGCCCGCGCTTCCAGCAGGCAGTTCCCGATCGAGCGCCGCCAGCCGATCGACGAGCTGACGCCGCGCGCTCGCCTCGCACGCCTCGGGCGTCGCTGCGCGCGGTCTCCAGCTCGTCCGCGACCCGATCGATCAGCGCGTCGAACGCCGGCCCGACCGAGCTCGCCGCTGCGCGCCGACGTCAGCCGCATCACGACGCGCTGCAGATGCGCCGGCAGCGACGCCTTGCTCGACTGTTGCTCACGGCGTCCTCGACCGACGACTGTCGACTGTCGACTGCCGACTGCACGTTACCCCCGTGGCCCTCCGCCACTCGTCGAACACGTCGAGCACGTCGGCTTCGCAGAAATCGATCCTGACCGGCACGCCGGCGCGGACCCTTACGGTAGTAGCGCTCGAAATACGCGATCGATGCCGGCGAACGCCACCTTGATCGGCACGCCCTGCGTTCGGCCCAGCCCGACGACCAGATCGAACGACGGCCCGACGACGCGAATCAGATGACCGTCGTTCTTCCGACAGAGGTAGGTTTCGATCTCGCGGCAGTAATGTCCGCCATCCGTCTGGTTGCGTTCCCACACCATTCTCAGCCCGTGGAGCGTCAGGTCGGGATCGACGTGCTCGATGAGCCGGCATCTCCGGCGCGATCGACGTCGGCGCAGGCCGCCGGTCGCGATGCACAGCGCGTTGCCGCCGAGCTCGTCGCTCATGCGCCGGACCAGCCCCTCGACCATGCCGACGTAGCCGTAGAACAGCCCCGACTGCATCGCGCCGACCGTGGTCCGGCCGACGATCGCGCGACGGCTTGCGCACGTCGATGCGCGGCAGCGCGCGCGGCGCGCTGGAACAGCGCGTCGGCGGAAATCTGCACGCCGGGACAGATCGCGCCGCCCAGATACTCGCCCTTCGCGGTGATCGCGTCGAGCGTCGTGGCCGTGCCGAAATCGACGACGATCATCGGCTGCCCGGCCGCGCGGCCGAACGTTTCGTAGCGCGGCGATCGCGTTGACGAATGCGATCGGCGCCGACCTCGGCGGGGTTCTCGTAGAGGATCGGCATCCCGGTGTTGACGCCCGGCTCGACGATCGAGCGCCGTCACGCCGAAGTAGCGCTGCGACCATCGTCTCGCATCGTGCCGGTCAGCGGCGGCACGACCGACCCGAGGATCACGCCGCGAATCCGCGACCGCTCGATGCGAGCTCGTGCGCGAACAGGCCCGTCGACGAGCAGCCCGAGCTCGTCGGACGTCCGCTCGCGCAGCGTCTGCAGCCGCCAGCTCTGGACGAGCGTGGTCGCCGTCGAACACGCCGAGCACGATGTTGGTGTTGCCGACGTCAATGGCGAGCAGCATAGAAGCCTCGGTCATGAATCCAGCGTCGACTTCGTCCGCCGACGATCCGCTCGACGCGGTCGGCCGGCTGCGCCTGACCAGCAGCGCCCGCGATCGTCGATGCCGGCGGTCACGCCCGATTGCGCGTCCGGCCGGCGTGTCCACGTGACGCGCGCGCCGCGACGCGGCCGGGCGCGCGGCGCGCGCCACGCGTCGAGAATAGCATCGAACCGGCCGGCGAGCAGATCGCCGTAGCGCGCGCGAGCGCGGCGAGCGTCTCGGCCAGCACCGCGCGCGATCGACCGCGCGGCCAAGCTCCGTCTCGAGCGACGTCGGCGCGATCGCGCAGGTCGCGACGGATAGCGCGTCGCGGCCGACGATTGATGCCGTAGCCCGAGCACGACCACGGTCGACGCACACGCGCTTCCGCCAGGATGCCGGCCAGCTTGCGGCCGCGACGACGGCAGATCGTTCGGCCACTTCACGATCGACCGGCGAGGCCCGGTGCTCGCCTCGATGCCCTCGGCGAGCGCCACGCCGGCGGCCAGCGTCAGCAGCGTCGTCGCGCGTCGCGGATCGATGCGCGCCCGCGCCGGCGCGAGCGACGGCCGAGACGTGCAGAGTCCGCTGCCGGGCGGCGAAAACCACGTCCGGCCGCGCCGTCCGCGACCCGCCGTCTGGCGCGTCGGCACGACGACTGACAACGACGCGCCCTCTCGGCCGGCGATCGACTGCGGCGCCCGTCGTTCGTCGAGCCGATGGTGCGAGAAGAACAGCGATGCGGCGCGGCGAGCGGCGCGAGGCGCGGACGCGCGCGGCTCGATCGCGTCGGCGAAGTCCGAGGAAGCGGCTGCCGGCAGCCGCGTCAGAGGGGTCTGATCTCGAAGCTGATGTCGACGGCCGGCGCGGAATGCGTGAGCGCGCCGACCGACACGAAGTCGGCGCCGGTCGTCGGCCAGCTCCGGAATGCGATCGAGCGTGACGCCGCCAGAGATCTCGATTCTTCGCGCCGCCCGCCCTGGCGCGATCGACGGCCTTGCGAATGTCCGTCGATCGTCCATGTTGTCGACGCAGGATCGATGTCGGCGCCGGCCGCGAGCGCTTCGTCCACTTCCGTGCGAGCGTCTGCGCCTCGACCTCGATCGGCAGTCCCGGTCCTGATGCGCGCGCACCGCTGCGACCGCTCTGCGTCACGCCGCCGGCCAGCCGCACGTGGTTGTCCTTGATCAGCACGGCGTCGAACAGTCCCGACGCGGTGGTTCGTGCGCGCCACCGCACGCGGACGGCGCATTCTCCGAGCGCGCGCAGCGTCGGCGTGCGTCTTGCGCGTGTCGGAGGATCGTGATGCGCGCCCTCGGCCGCGTCGACGAAGCGGCGGGTGTGCGTGGCAATGCCGGCTGAGCCGCTGCAGGAAATTGAGCGCCGTCCGCTCGCCGATCGAGCAGGGCTCGCGCGGCGCCGACGAGTTTGGCGACGGTTTCGCCCGATCGACAGGCGGTGGCCGTGCCGCGCTCGCTGTGCGCCGTCGATCTTGACGGATCGGATCGCAGTTGACGAAACGTTCTCGAGCGCGACATCGAGCCCGGCCAGCGACGCAGTCCGCCTTGATCGAGGAAGACGCCCACGCGCCCGCTGCTTCGCCGGAGACGATGGCCTCCGTCGTGACGTCGCCGCGTCGCGCAACGTCTTCGTCAAGCGCGCGGCGCACAGATCCACGATAGACATCGGACTCCGCGCGGCGGTACCCGTCGCGCGGGCGGGACCGGCGCGCGGCGTCTTAGGGCGTGCCATATCCGCGCGACGATGATTCCCGCGGATCGCCGACGCTCGTCTCGAACGCGCGCACGCGCAGCGCGGACGCGCAGATCGGCGCCAACGATCGGCATCGAGCGCCGGCGCGCCGGCGTCGGCCTTGACGAGCACGCTCGTGATCGGGATCTTGAGCGGCTGCTTGGCTTCCGACCGCTGCTTCCGCACTTCGAACAGCACGTCGGTTGCCCATCGATAAGTCGCGCTCGTCGGCCTGGCGCGGTGGCATCGTGGTTGTCGGCGATGCGCGATCAGCAGTTCGTCGGACGTCGGCCAGCGACGCGCTGGTGAATCGAACCCTGCCTGCCACCACGACCACACTTCCTCGGTGACGAAACGGCAGGAACGGCGCGAACAGCCGCAGCATCGCCGACAGCGCCGCCGACGAGCGCCGCGTTGGCCGAGCCCGCGCCGGCCTCGGTCCTGCTCGCCGTAGCGGCGGCCCTTGACCAGCTCGAGGTAGTCGTCGCAGAAGCGCCAGAAGAACGTTTCCGTGCGCTGCAGCACGCGCGCGTAGTCGTAGTCCTCGAACGCCGTCGGTCGCCTCCGTCGACGAGCGCGCGCCAGGCTGCGCAGCATCGCGCGATCGACCGGCTCAGTACGATCGGCGGTCCCGCGGCTCGGCCGCGCGCCAGCGCGAACTTCGATGCGTTCAGCACCTTGATCGCCAGCCGCCGGCCGACCCGCATCTGGTTCGGGTCGAACGCCGTGTCGGCTGCCGGCCGGCCGCTCGCCGGCCCAGTAGCGCACGCCGTCGGAGCCGTGCTCCTCGAGCAGCGCCATCGGCGTCACGACGTTGCCCTTCGACTTCGACATCTTCTTGCGATCGGGATCGAGCGACGAAGCCGGAGATCGCCGCGTTGGCCCAGGGCAGCGAGTCGTGTTCGAGGTGCGCGCGCAGGACCGATCGAAAACAGCCACGTGCGGATGATGTCGTGCGCCTGCGGACGCAGGTCCATCGGGAACGTCCGCGCGAACAGATCCGCATCGTCGCGGCCAGCCGCAGCCGATCTGCGGCGACAGCGACGACGTCGCCCAGGTGTCCATCACGTCGGGATCGCCGATGAATCCGCCGGGCTTGCCGCGCTGATCGGCGCGGTAGCCCGTCGGGCACATCCGTCGACGGATCGACCGGCAGCTCGATCTCGGCGGCAGCGATCGGCCGATCGTAGTCGCACGGCGCCCTCGCGCGTCGATCGGATACCACACCGGAAACGGCACGCCGAAGAAACGCTGGCGGCTGACGCACCAGTCGCCGTTCAGCCCGTTCGACCCAGTTCTCGAAGCGCGCCTGCATGTACGCCGGATGCCACTTCAGCTCGCGTCCGCGCGCGAGCAGCGCGTCGCGGAACTCGATCGTCTTGATGAACCACTGCCGGCTGGTCACGATCTCGAGCGGGCGATCGCCCTTCTCGTAGAACTTCACGGCGTGCGTGATCGGCTTCGGGTCGCCGATCAGATCGCCGCTCTCCTTCAACTGCTCGACGATCTTCGCGCGCGCCTTCGCCGCGGACAGACCCGTCGAGCTCGTCGTAGTAGCGCTGCGCGCGTCCGGCGTCGGCCGATTCCCAGCCGGCGCGCCCCACTGCGACCGGCCGCAGCGTGCCGTCGGCTTGATCGACCGCGCGCACCGGCAGCGCGAGCTCGCGCCACCACGTCACGTCGGTGATGTCGCCGAAGGTGCAGATCATCGCGATGCCGCTGCCCTTTTCGGGATCGGCCAGCGCGTGCGCCTTCACCGGCACACGCGCGCCGAACAGCGGCGTGATCGACGTCCGTGCCGAACAGCGGCTGATACCGCGCATCGTCCGGATGCGCGACCAGCGCGACGCAGGCTGGAATCAGCTCGGGCCGTGTGGTTTCGATTTCCACGACGCGCCGCCATCCGATCTCGCGAACGAATCCGGTGGTACGCGCCGGGCATGCTCGCGATCCTCGAGCTCGGCCTGCGCGACTGCGGTTCGAAAGTCCACGTCCCACAGCGTCGGCGCCTCGACCTGATAGGCGAGGCCGCGCTCGAGCAGCTGCAGGAACGCCAGCTGCGACACGCGCTGCGCATCGCTTGCCGATCGTCGCGTAGGTCATCGACCAGTCCACCGACAGGCCGAGGTAGCTGCCACAGGTGCTTCGAACGCCTTCTCGTCTTCGGCCGTCAGCCGCGTCGCACAGCTCGATGAAGTTCGGCCGCGACACCGAGATCGGCTGCTTGTCCGGCTTGTCGGCGGCGGCGTGAACGACGGGTCGTACGGCAGCGACGGATCGCAGCGCACGCCGTAGTAGTTCTGCACGCGGCGCTCGGTCGGCAGGCCGTTGTCGTCCCACCCCATCGGGTAGAACACTTCCTTGCCGCGCATCCGCTGAAAGCGCGCGACCAGGTCGGTGTGCGTGACGAGAAGACGTGGCCGACGTGCAGCGAGCCGCTGACGGTCGGCGGCGGCGTGTCGATCGAGAAAATCTCATCGCGGCGGCGCGTGCGATCGAATCGATACACACCCGACGCGTCCCACTCGGCGATCCACTTCGCTTCAAGCCCCTCGAGTGCGGGCTTTCAGGCAACGGCATGCCGAAAGTCTATCTAAACCCGCGCCCGCGCGTTGGCATTGATGAAATCGACGATCTCCTGCATCGGCGTTCCGGGCAGGAAGATGCCCTTCACGCCGATCTCTTTGAGCTTGGGGATGTCGAGGTCGGGGATGATCCCACCGATCACGACCAGCACGTCGTCCAGGCCCTTCTGGCTTTGAGCAGGTCCATCAGCCGCGGCGCGATGTGGTTGTGGGCGCCCGAGAGAATCGACAGGCCGATCACGTCGGCGTCCTCCTGAAGCGCACGCGGCGACGATCTGCTCAGGCGTCTGGCGGAGACCGGTGTAGATCACTTCCATCCCCGCATCGCGCAGCGCGCGGGCGATGACCTTGGCGCCGCGGTCGTGACCGTCGAGACCGGGCTCGGCGATCACGACTCGCAGTTTGCAGACAATCGCGTCATTTTCGTCAGCTTCGTGTATTTCGTGGTTGCGTTCGTACTAAATGACGGGCACTCTCCTCATACTCACCCCAGACCTCGCGGAAGCGCGTCGCACACCTTCGCCGACCGTGGCGTAGGCGCGGACCGCGTCGATGATCGGCCGGCATCAGGTTGGTGGTGCCGTGCGCGGCGCGATCGCAGCGCGTCGAGCGATACCGAGCGACGGCGTCGGCGTTGCGAGTGCGCTTCAGCGTCTCCAGCTTGGCCAGCTGCGTATCGGACGCGGTCTCGTCGATGTAGAGGATCTCGATCGGCGGCTCGTCCTGCTGCACGAAGTCGTTGACGCCGACGATGACCTTCTCCTTGCGTTCGACGGCCTGCTGGAACCGGTAGGAGCTTTCGGCGATTTCCTGCTGCGGATAGCCGCGCTCGATCGCTTCGACCATCCCGCCCATGCGATCGATCGGTCTCGAAATAGGCGAGGCGCGCCGTCTTCCATGTCTTTGGTCAGACGCTCGACGAAGCTACGAGCCGCCGAGCGGGTCGACCACGTTGGTGACGCCGCTCTCGTGCGCGATGATCTGCTGCGTGCGCAGCGCCAGGGTCGCCGCTTCGGCGGTCGGCAGCGCCAGCGCTTCGTCCAGCGAGTTGGTGTGGAGCGAGTTGGTGCCGCCGAGCACAGCCGACAGCGCCTGCAGCGCGGTGCGCACGACGTTGTTGTAGGGCTGCTGCGCGGTGAGCGAGACGCCGGCGGTCTGGCTGTGGAAGCGCAGCTTCCACGACCGCTCGCTCTTGGCGCCGAACCGATCGCGCATCGCCGTCGGCCCAGATCTTCCGCGCGGCGCGGTATTTGGCGATCTCCTCGAAGAAATCGCTGTGCGCGTTGAAGAAGAACGACATGCGCGGCACGAAGTCGTCGACGTCCAAACCGGCGTCCACGCCCCACTGCACGTACTCGAGGCCGTCGCGCAGCGTGAACGCGAGCTCCTGCAGCGCCGTCGAGCCCGCTTCGCGAATGTGGTACCCGCTGACCGAGATCGTGTTCCACCGCGGCACCTGCGTCGCGCAGAAGCCGAAGATGTCGGTGATGATCCGCATCGACGGGCGCGGCGGGAAGATGTATTCCTTCTGCGCGATGAATTCCTTGAGGATGTCGTTCTGAATCGTCCCCGACAGCGATCTTCCAGTCCGCGCCCTGGCGTTCCGCGACCACCAGGTACATCGCGAAGATCACCGCGGCCGGCGAGTTGATCGTCATCGACGTCGTGATGTCGGCCGAGCCGGATGCCGTCGAAGAGCGTCTCCATGTCGGCGAGCGAGGTGACGTTCACGCCGCACTTGCCGACCTCGCCGAGCGAGAGCTCGTGGTCCGGATCGCGGCCCATCAGCGTGGGCAGGTCGAAGGCGACGCTCAGCCCGGTGCCGCCGGCGGCGAGCAGCGCCTTGTAGCGGCCGTTGGTGTCCTCGGGCGTCCCGAACCCCGCGAACTGCCGCATCGTCCACAGCTTGCCGCGGTAACCCGTCGGATGAATGCCGCGGGTGTAGGGAAACGCGCCCGGCAGGTTGAGATCGCGGACGGCGTCGATGTCAGCGAGATCGTCGGGCGTGTAGAGACCGTTCGATCGGACGCCCGGAGATGGTCGTGAAGGCGGCCGGGCGCTCGGGCGCTTTTTTCAGCGCCGGCTCGAGGGTCTCGCGTTGCCAGCGCTGCTTCGCCGTCTCGGCGACCGTTTTCATCTCGTTTTCATTATAGCAACAGTAAGGTCCGGCTTCAGCCGGACTGACATCGGGCGTCGGCTTCAGCCGGACTTCCTTGCACTGTTTCGCAACATGTTTCCAGGACATCCCGAATACTTGCAGCACTTCGACTATGTCGGCTTTCACCGTTACTCATTGACCTTCTGCACGATGCGGCGACAACCGTTGTTCGTCACGCAGCCCGTTGTCGATCTCGTGCTGGAGCAATTTCTGCGAAGTGCCGAGGAGGAGCGCTTTGCGTTAATTGCGTACTGCTTCATGCCGGACCACGTGCATCCTCTGGTCGGCGTCACCTGCGAGACTTCAGACGGCAAGCGCTTCATCAGTCGCGCCAAGCAGCATCAGGCTTCTACTTTAAACAGCGACATCAACAGCGCTTGTGGCAGCGATATCCGTTCGAACGGGTGCTGCGAAACAATGAGGCGACACTGATTGTCGCTCGATACATCCTGGAAAACCCGGTGCGGGCAGGTCTCGGTCAGCGATCCGCGGGAGTATCCGTTCCTCGGGTCGTGTGTGCATTCACTGACGAGATCCCTGAACGCGGTGCAGGACAGTCGCGTCCGAATTCGGATCTTTGCGCGGCTAAAGCCGGACATCCCACCCGCCACAAGGCCCCAGCGGACGCCCCGACTGATATAAGCGTCCGCCTAAAGCGCGGACGCCACGCACGACGCAACCGCACATTTGACTTCGCAAAACGGCTGACTGTAGGCTGACCGCGCCTATGAGCCAGCGCACCGATCCGTCCGCGGCCCGCGGCGACGAACGTCCGGGCCTTGACCGACGTTCGGCGCGATGCTGCAGGAATTCAACCTCGCCGCCCGCCTGTTGAATCTCGACCCGGCATCTGGCGAATCCTCACCCACCCCAAGCGGCAGATCGTCGTCTCCTGTCCAGTCCAGATGGACAACGGCGAGATCGAGGTGTTCACCGGCTTTCGAGTCCAATACAACATCACGCTCGGTCCGGCCAAGGGCGGCATCCGCTATCACCCCGGACGTCACGCTCGACGAAGTGACCGCGCTCGCGGCGTGGATGACGTGGAAGTGCGCGGTCGCGCACATCCCGTTCGGCGGCGGCAAGGGCGGCGTCATCTGCGATCCGACGACGATGTCGACGCCGCGAGCTCGAAGCGCTGACGCGCCGCTACATCGCGGAAATCGTCGACGCGATCGGCCCGGAGAAAGACGTGCCCGCGCCCGGACGTCAACACCAACGACCAGATCATGGCGTGGGTGATGGACACCTACCGCATGCACGTCGGCCACACCGACGACGTCGGTGGTCACCGGCAAGCCGATCGAACTGGGCGGATCGCTCGGCCGCCGCGAGGCCACGGGACGCGGCGTGATGATCGCGACGCGCGAAGCGGCCAAGCACGTCGGCATCGACATCACGAGAGCCCGAGTCGCGCGTGCAGGGCTTCGGCAACGTCGGCTCGATTTCGGCGCAGCTGCTCAGCCAGCTCGGCGCGCGCGATCGTCGCCGTCACCGACTGGAAGGGCGGCGTCTACAACGACAACGGGATCGACGTCGAGCAGCTGATGGCGCACGTGCAGCAGCATCAAGACGGTGGCACGGCTTCAGCGGCGCCGAGCCGCCTCGGCGAACGGCAGGCTGTTCGGCCTCGACGTGGACATTCTGATCCCGGCGGCGCTCGAAAACCAGATCACCAATGGACAACGCGCCGACGATCAAGGCGCGCATCATCGTCGAGGGCGCCAACGGACCGACCACCCCCGATGCGCACCGCCATCTCCATGAGCGCGGCGTTTCGTCGTGCCGGACATCCTCGCCAACAGCAGCGGCGTCACGACCTCCTATTTCGAGTGGGTCCAGGATCGCTACTGGCTACTTCTGGAGCGAGAAGGAAGTCAACGAGCGGCTCGAGCTGAAGATGTGCGAGGCGTTCGACGCGGTGCTGAAGACCTCGATCAAATACACCGTCGACATGCGCACCGCCGCCTACATCGTCGTGGCCATCAACCGCGTGGCCACCGGTTATCGCGCATGAGAGGGATGGTACGCGTAAGGAGATTGGCTGGACATGGCTAATGGCTACTGGCGAAACATCGGGGTCAACCCCAACGTTTAGCCATCAGCCATCAGCCATCAGCCATGACGGGTTTCAGAATCACTCCACTGTGACTCCGTCCGTTGATCGCGACTTCGATCGGCGTGTCGAAGCGCACGTGGCGGACGAACTCGGTTTCCGCCACCGCAGCTGCGCCGCCAGCCATTCCCAATCGACGAAGCCGTCGCCGGCATCGGGATTCACGGTGAAGTAGCCGATGTTGCCGGCCGCCAGGTTCTGGAAAGAAGTGACTCTCCTGTGACGGGCGTGACGCGAAAATCCTTGAACCCCGCCTCGACGATCGCGCGCGCGCCGGCGATCTGATCCCAGGTCACCGGAACGCCGAGCAGCGGATCGGCCGATCCCCAGCGGCTGACGCCAATCAGCACGCATGGCCGCCGCCGCGCCATCAGGTCCGGCGTTGAGCTGGGCTACGGCCCTCGCGATGTCGCGCGTCCGCAGCCGATCTGAAGCGGTCGACGTCGATCACCACGAGGTCGCGGACGCCGTCGATGACGCCGCGTCCGAGCGCCGCGTCGCTCGCGCAGATCAACCGGTCGCGCGCCACGCGCGGCAGATCGGCCCGTGCACTTCGCGCACGCGTCCCAGCGGCCGCAATTGCAGCACGCCGAACTCCGGTTCGAGGCCGCGGCCGGGCAGATGGACGGCGAACTCGACCTCCACCGGCACGCCCGTCCCCTTCACGCACATCCGCAGCAAGGTGTCGACAAGCTCCGCGAGCGGGAAGAGGCCGTGTTTCAGCATCGGCGCGAACGTCACGAGCCGGACGCCCGGCCGTGAGATGCCGTCGTAGACGACGTCGTTCCCGGAGAAACGTGGAGCCGACCGCTGCCAGCGTCCCGTCTTCCTCGGCGGCTTCGAGATCGAACAGCGCCGGCGCAAACGGCGCTCGAGCTGCCGCGGGCCGAGCTCCAGCGCGAGAAGTCGCGCTGCGCGTTGGCCAGCGTGTCGCGCACGGACGAAAACTGCAACGATGTGACGAGGATAACGGGGACAGAACTGAAAGCAGGCGCCGCCGGTGACCACGGTCTCGCCGAGCCCGAGCGGCGACGGCCGCGAGCCCATCCTCCTGGCGCATCGGCGGCAGCGGATAGAAGCTGTGCGATCGGGCGACGCCGGCCAGGTCCGGATAGAAACGCTGGCCGTGCCGGCCGCCGACTACGCGCTGCAGCAACCACCGCCATCTTCTCTTCCTCGAGGCGGTACGGCGTCTCGTCGAGATATCGCTTGGCCGCGCGGCTGAACGTGGAGGCGTAGACGCGTTTGATCGCCGTGAGCAGCTGGCGCAGGCGAACGTCCGCCCGGTCGTGATCGTTCGCGCAGCATGTAGGTCGCGTAGATGCCGGCGAACTGGCTGGTACTGGGAATCCTCGAGCAGGCTCGAGGAACGGACCGCGAGGGGATACTGGCGCGGCGGCGACCAACGACGCCAGATCGCGCTCCTGCCGCCGCCGGGAGATCGGCGGCGACAAAGCGCCGCTCGATCTCGTGCTCGTCGGCGCTCTCCAGCCCGAAGTCGCGCAGATCGTTCCGCTCGAGAAACTCGTCGAACAGATCGGTCGCCAGCACCATCAGCCTGCGGCACCGTGGATGTCGATCGCCGGGAACCGATGGCCGACGCCTGACTGCAACAGCAGCGTATCCACGAACGCGAGGCCGCGCGCCTTGCCGCCAAGCGACCCGCCGCCGATGCGGCTGAACGCGGTGTCGCGATCGAACGCGGGCGCTGTCGAATTCGACGACCGCGCCGCGGTTCGTGTCGCGGCGGTACGTCGCGAACGGCGCGCAGGAGTTCCTGCGCGCAGATCTTCCACCGTGGCGAAATCCGACACCTTCGCGGACGCAACTCGATCGGCGAGGGCGAACTCGGTGCGCGCCTTGAACCAGTTCGAGAAATGGTTGCGTTCACCGTGATAGGCAAGGCTTTCGCCAGTACGGTCAGCAGGTGCTCTTCGAGCTCGCGCAAATCGCGGGCTCGGGCCACTTCCCGGCCGTCGGGCGTGCGAAACACAAAATCGCCGAAGCCGAGCTGATCCACCATGAAGCGCCGCAGCTGCTGCAGGAGCGTGGAGGATCCCTTGAGAAGAAACGAGGCGCCGGCGTCGCGCGCCTGCCACTGGTTCTCGACGCGCGTGGACTGCAGCATGATCGGCACGTCGGGCTGGCGCTCGCGCACCCGCCGCGCGAACTCGACGCCCGCGTCTGCACCATGCGACCACCGCGCGGAAACTCGACGTCCGAGATGACGCCAAGAATGTTGGCTCTGGTACTCGACGAAGTAGCGCCATGCCTCCTCGAAGGAGGTGCAGAGCAGGATCTTCGGCTGCGCCTGCAGTCGCATCAGCCGGTGGGACAGGTTGACGCCTCGGGCACGAGATGATGCGCGTGCTGCATCAGCTCCGCGTACATCGTCGGCAGAAACGCCGAGTAGTAGCGGACGTTGTCCTCGATGACGAGGATCGCCTGCACGCCGAGCGCGCCGGCATCGTGGGCCACGTTGCGCCGGTCTTCGACGTACTTCACGATGGCCGGCACGAGCCGGACGTCTCCTTGCCACAGAAACACGCGGTCGATCGGCGAACTCTGTTCTGATCGTGAACTGTGGCGACCTCGCGCATGTCGTAGGCGAGCACCACGACCGGCGTGTCGGATGCCGCTCGCGCGCAGCCGGTTGGCCAGCGTCAGCGCCGGCACGTCGCCGATGCTGGGCCGACGCGATGATCAGGTTGTAGCGCGCCCGATCCGGCTGCCGCGCTCAATCGCCGCATCGACGGTGGCGACGTGGGTGATGCCCGGCGTGTGCCGGACGTTCAGGTCGAGGAACTGCTTGAGGATGACCTCGCCGAGCTCGCCGTCCTCGGCGAGGATGAACGAGTCGTAGCAGGCTCGACACGAGCAGGATGTCGTGGACCCGGAAGCGCGCGAGGTCGGAGAAGCGCGCTGACACGGCATCGGTAATCGGGTAATTGGGTAATCGAGTAACTGATTGCGTCACTGACTCAATCGCCCAATAAATTACCTGATTACCAGATTCGCCAATTACATCGATTCGCCTGTCTCAGACGAGCCCCTGGTCCATCATCGCATCGGCGACCTTGAGAAACCCGGCGATGTTGGCACCGTTGACGTAGTTGCCCGGCGTGCCGAACGTCGTCCGCCGTCTCGCGGCAGTTGCGGTGAATGGTGCTGCATGATGCCGGCGCAGACGTTCGTCGACTTCGTCGCGGCTCCAGGTGATCCGCATGCTGTTCTGGGACATCTCCAGACCCGAGGTCGCGACGCCGCCGGCGTTGGCGACGCCTTGCCCGGCGCCGTACAGAATCTTCGCGTCGAGGAATATGCCGCACGCCGTCGAGCGTCGGTGGGCATGTTGGCGCCCTCCGAGACGACATAGACGCCGCTTGCGCAGCATGATCGGCGGCGTCCTTCGACGTTGATCTCGTTCTGCGTCGCGCTCGGAAACGCGCACTGCGCCGGATAGTGCCCAGAGCGGGTTGTGATCGAGCGTGGGTCGTATCGGCGGTGTAGACGGCGCCGCGATACCGATCGGCGTACTCGTGAATGCGGCCGCGCCGCACGTTCTTCAGGTGCATCACGAACTCCAGCTTCTTGCGTGTCGATGCCCTCCTCGTCGTAGATGTAGCCGTCCGAGTCCGAGAGGGTGACCGGCTTCGCGCCGAGCTGCAGCAGTTTCTCGATCGGTGTACTGCGCGACGTTGCCGCTGCCCGACACGAGGCAGACTCTTGCCCGCGAGCGACTGGTTGCGCGTCGCGAGCATCTCGGCCGGCGAAATACACGGCGCCGTATCCGGTCGCTTCCGGCCGAATCAGCGACCCGCCCCAGTTCAGTCCCTTGCCGGTGAGCACGCCGGTGAATCTCATTGCGCAGCCGCTTGTATTGCCCGGAAGAGGAACCCGATCTCGCGACCGCCGACGCCGATGTCGCCGGCCGGCACGTCGGTATTCGGTCCGATGTGGCGGCACAGCTCGGTCATGAAACTCTGGCAGAAGCGCATTACCTCGTTGTCGCTCTTGCCCTTTGGGATCGAAGTCCGACCCGCCTTTGCCGCCGCCCATCGGCAGCGTCGTCAACGAATTCTTGAGCACCTGCTCGAAGGCGAGAAACTTGAGGATGCCGAGGTTGACGCGACGGATGAAAGCGCAGGCCGCCTTGTACGGGCCCGATCGCGCTGTTCATCTCGATGCGGAAGCCGCGATTGATGTGCACGCTGGCCATGGTCGTCCTGCCAGGGCACCCGGAACATCACCACGCGTTCCGGCTCCACCATGCGCTCGAGGATGCAGCGCGCTGCGGTATTCAGGGCGCGCGCTCGAGCACGAGGTCGAGCGATTCCACCACTTCCTGAACCGCTTGATGGAACTTCCGGGTTCCATTGGTTCCTTCGCTTTCACCCTCGGTCATCAAATCGCGAACGAACGAGGACGTCTCTCACAGACCGCATCTCCTTACTGTGCGCCGGCGAGCCCGCAGCATCGAGATAGAGGTCGGCGGCGATGACGAAGGCCGCGGGAATCGTCAACACCCACGCCCAGCACGATCTGCCCGGCCACGCCCCAGCGCACGGCCGACAGCCGGCGCGTCGCGCCGACGCCGACGATGGCGCCGGTAATGGCGTGCGTGGTGCTGACGCGGCACACCGAGTCTGCGTGGCGATGAGGATCGAGATGGCGGCGCCCGATCTCGGCGGCAAAGCCGCCCACCGGCTGCAGCTTGCGATCTTCGATCCCATCGTGTGAATGATGCGCCAGCCGCCCGCGAGCGTCCCGAGTCCGATCGCGCGCGTGCGCCGACGAGGACCACCCAGAACGGAATGTAGAACGTCGTCGATGTAGCCTGGCGGCGTACAGCACGCCGGCGATGATCCCCATCGTCTTCTGCGCGTCGTTCGGCGCCGTGATTGAGGCTGAAGGCGGCCGCCGACACCAGCTGCAGGCGGCGGAACCAGCCGATCCACCCGTGACGGCGGCGAACCCTCGGAAGATCCAGAAGATGCGCGATCATCATGAGCCAGGCCGAGCACAAGCCCGATGAGCGGCGACAGCGACGATGAAGATCAGCGTCTTGGTCCAGCCGCTGGCGAATGATCGCCGCCGAAGCCGGCCTTTGCCACTGCCGCGCCCGCATACCCGCCGACCAAGCGCGTGCGACGAGCTCGTCGGCAGCCCGTAGTACCAGGTGATCAGGTCCCAGACGATCGCGCCGATCAGCCCGGCGAAAATCACCGCAAAGGTGACGATCGAGATGTCGATCATCCCCGACGCCGACGGTCTTGGCCACGGCGGTGCCGAAGGTGAAGGCGGCGACGAAATTGAAGAACGCCGCCCAGATCACGGCCTTGCCCGGGCGACAGCACGCGCGTCGACACGACGGTCGCGATCGAGTTGGCGGCGTCGTGAAAGCCGTTGATGTAGTCGAAGATGAGCGCGACCAGAATGAGCGCGGCGACGAGCAGCATCGACGCGCTATCCGTGCTTGACCATCACGCCTTCGAGGACGTTGGCCACGTCCTCGCACCGATCGGTGGCATCCCTCGAGGAAGTCGAGCGCCTCCTTCCACTTGATGACGATGATGGATCGTGCTCCTCGTCGAACAAGCCGGCTGACCGCCTGCTGCGTGCGGCGCGGTCGGCCTCGTTCTCCAGCCGGTTGATCTCGACGGGCGTGGCGTGACCAGCCCTTTGTGCTTCGCTCCAGGGCGCCGAGTTCCAAGGCGCACCTGATCGGTGCAGGTGGTGATGATGCGCGCGAGCTCACGCGCCGCCGAAGCGGACGCGTCCGAGGCGGTAAAGGCGTGATCAGCGTCGCCGAGGCGTCGATGGCATCCATCACGTCGTCGAGCGACCGCGCCAGCTCGTGAATATCCTCGCGATCCAGCGGCGTGACGAATGCCGCCGGTTGAGCCGCCGAAGATTTCAGGCGTCAGGTGAATCGCACTTGTGCTCGATTTCCTTGATCTCGTCGCGCTTTGTCCGAGATCGGGTGCTCGGTGTTGAGCATCTCCTCGAGCGCCGATGCGCCGCGCTTCAACTCATCGGCGCAGCGCCTGGAAAATCGCTGTAGAATTTATCTTCCCGGGGCAGGAATCGGAGCGGCCATCGGTGTGAGGATCTGTGTAGATCCGTCGTCACACTTGTTACGGCTACGTTAAATCGTCGCACTTCGCCGGACGCGTCGAGCAGCCGCGACACGTTTAGCCCCTGCGATGACCACGTGCGGCTGGACGCCACTGGCCCGCACCTGAAAGAGACCCCCGTTGCTGATAACCCAATCGCGATGCTCCCTCGCAGGCCTGTCCAGGTTGCCTCATGTCCGCTCGTGGCGGCGTGGCGGCAGGTTGGCGCGATTGCGCCTGGCGCTGCAGCGCCATCTATGGCGGTGCTGGTGGATGCGAAGCCAGTTCGCATCACCGGCTCCGACACGATGGTTAACTTTACAGGCATGGGGCGAGAACTACCGGAAGCACAAGCCGACGTGTTCGTTCAGGTGGTTGGCGGCGGATCCGGTGTCGCATCGTCGTGATCGATTTATCCCTCGATCTCGCGGCATCGAGCCGGAAAATGGAAGCCGGGCGAAATCGGAGTTAGTGGTCCAGAAGTGATAATTCAGTCACAAAGCCGACCGAGCATAAAGTGGCGCTGGATGCGCTTGTTTGCCCATGCGCACAAGAAATGTAATCCGATGGACGGTATCCGCCTTTAAGAGCCTGCGGGATTCATGGCGACAAGTGATCGATCGACAAAATGGTCGCAGTGAAGGCCTGAATAAGTCGGTATCGCCAGCTGATGTGATCGTTCGCGTTTCGGTGGTCGCGTGGCAGAAATGTCCCAGAGAAATGATAGCGCGCATTTCCGCGAGGCCGTCCTTGGCACGAAGCGCGCCATATGTTGCTCCATCGATCGAGTGGCTCGAAGGATGTCGCAAACGCGCTTGTCGGACGCAATGCGCCGTGCCGGTCGGTTACAGCGTGGATGGCGTACATCACGCCTGGAGGAAGGCGCTCAAGGTATCGAAGAAGGCGGCGAGGCCGCGTGTCACCGACCTGTAAATGACACGGCCATGAATAAGACCTATCCGCTCATGCGCGCCCTTTACTCATTCGCCCGGCGAGCCGGAAGCCGCAGTGAATGAACTTCGACTGCGCTGTCGGCGGAGGGTCAAAGATCGTCGGCGACGCCGGCTTCCCAGGCCAATCGGAAAACGAGTTCGCGCGAGTCCGCTTTCGGCCTGGCATGGGGCAGCGCCCCATTGCAGCGACTGATCGCGCGACTGAGAGCCTCATCGAATGGACCATCTGGCTCGTAGTGGAGCGCTGGGGCCTTTTCTGTCTTCAGTATTCTGTTCTTCGTTTTCGTGAAGCCGCGCCATGGCCTTCGGCGCTGCCTGAGCCTGACAGCAATACGTGCGTAACTGGAAATTCAAACGAAGTGACATCAATG
>ERZ1370068.11312-contig-9937_pt1 | contig 26140 bp, 27 predicted proteins | sample MGYA00561227_ERZ1370068 | MGnify/ENA primary metagenome ERZ1370068 (study PRJEB38410, sample SAMEA6850437) | metagenome | study: Metagenomic assessment of the ecological functions of the soil: analysis of the soil microbiota associated with the...
CAAGCTACGTATTGCTGATCGGCGAGGACGGGCCGTCGCAGATGGCGCTCGAGGATCTGCGATGATGCTGGCGCCGTCCACGGCTCGACGGTGCTCTATCCCTGTGACGTGGCGAACCAGACCGCGCAGCTCGTCGCGGAGATGGCGGAGCGCGACGGGAATCGTCTTCCTGCGCACGACGCGGGCGGCGACCCCCGTCCGTCATGACGCGGATGAGGAGTTCCCGATCGGCGGCGCGCGCGTTCTATAGCAGCGACGGCGACGACGTGGCGATCGTCGCGGCCGGGATCACGCTGCACGAGTCGCTGAAGGCCGCCGAGCCAGCTCGAGAGCGAGGGCATCTCGGCACGGGTGATCGACCTCTACTCGGTCAAGCCGGTCGACGGCGAGACCGTGCGGGCGGCCGCCGAGGCGCACCGGGGGCCGGATCCTGACCGTCGAGGACCACTGGTCCGAGGGAGGCATCGGCGACGCGGTGCTGGAGGCGCTCTCCGACGGCGAGGCGCCGGCGCGGGTCGTGCGGCTTGCCGTTCGCGACCTCCCGGATCGGGCAAGCCGGCCGAGCTGCTTGCCGCGGCCGGGATCGACGCGAGCCACATCGCCGGAGGCCGCTCAGGCTCTCGTCGAGACGCCGATCAGGAGCTTAGAAGAGTCTTCGGTAGAGGTCGCGCTGCCGCTCGTGGGCGGCCGCGTAGATCTCGCCGCGCTCGGGATCCGGCTCGAACACGCGCCCCAGTTGCGCAGCTTCAGGCTCGGCGCCGAGCCGTTGCAGACCGTAGACGGCGGCGCCCCTCGCCGAGCCCTCGGCAACCGCCGATGCCGTGACGGGCCGCCCGAGAACGTCGGCGCAGAGCTGCACCCAGTCCGGGCTCACGAGCAGCGCGTGCCCGGTGGCGACGATCTCCTCCACCTCGGGCAGGAGCTCGGCGAGCTCGGCGAACCGGTACGCGACGCCCTCGAGCGCGGCCTGGAGGAGGTCGTCCGGCCGCACGTCGAAGGTCAGGCTCCGCCACGGCGCCCGTCGCGGCGGTGTTCCAGCCGGGACTCCGCTCCCCTCCGAGCAGTGGCAGGAACGTGAGCCCGTGGCCGTCGGGCTCGCCCAGGCCTCGCCCCGTCCAGCTTCGCGGTGCGGATGAGCCACGCGTGGAAGTTGCCCGCCGTCCGAGACGGCGCCGCCCTCGACCGCGTGCCGGTCGTCGAGCAGGTAGCAGAACAGTCCGGGCCGAGGTCGGGATCCGCGTCTCGCGCAGGACGCGGTAGGCGCCGGACGTGCCGATCATCAGCGCCGCGCGGTGCGGCCCGGTGCAGCCGGCGCCGAGGTTCGAGCAGGCGCCGTCGCCGACCGGCGGGAAGACGGGCTGCTGCGCCGAGCTCGGCTCGTCCGAGATCGGAGGAGCTGCTCGGCTTCCAGCTCCAGGCCCCGAGCAGGCCGGAGTCCCAGCACCCGGCGTCGAGATCGAGCAGTCCGGTTCCCGAGGCGGTCGAGAGGCTCGTCGAAGCTCGCCGGTGAGGCGGAAGAACAGGAAGTCGGCGAACGAGACGAAGCGCTCGGCCTTGGCGGCGATCTCCGGCCTGCTCCGCGGCGAGCCAGGCGAGCTTCGCCGGCCAGTAGCTCGTGTGCAGCACGCAGCCCGTGCGGCGGTGCGCCTCTTCCGGGTCGAGCCGGTGGGCGAGCTCGGCGGCCTGGCGGGCAGAGCGGCGGTCCTGCCAGAGCAGCACCGGCGTGAGCGGGCTGTTGCTCGAGTCGAGCGCGAAGCAGGCTGTGCCAGAAGCAGGAGATCGCCAGCGCGTCGACCGGCGGCGCCCCGGCCCGCGTCTCGTCCAGCACCTGCCGAGAGGCCTCGACGAGGCGTTCGGGGATCGAGCACGGCCGATCCGTCCCGGCCGTAATCGGCGGTGTAGACCCGATGTGCAGCGGCATCCAGCTCCCGCCCGAGCTCGTCGTAGACACGTGCGCGAACCGAGGAGCTCCCGACGTCGAGTGCGAGCACTGTGCATGGCTCGGCACCTTACGCCGCCGGGACTAGGCTTCGATCATGGCAGTCGTCACCGCCTCCAACCTGCGCAAGGAGCTTGCCGGCTCGCTGCTGTTCGAGGGCGTCTCGTTCTCGGTCGAGCGGCGCGACCGGCTGGCGCTCTTCCGGGCCCAACGGCGCCGGCAAGACGACGTTGCTGCGGATGCTCGTCGGCGAGAGCGAGCGTCCACGGCGGCGAGCTCGCGTTCGCGAAGGGAACGCGGATCGCGCTCCACGACCAGCGGCCGCCGCTCGAGCACGGGCTGAGCGCTGCGCGAGTACGCCCTCAGCGGCGCGCGCGACCTCGTCGAGACCGAGGAGGAGCTGCGGCTCGCTCGAGCAGGCGATGGCCGCCGGCGACCACGGGCCAGGCGACGCTGCGGCGCTACGCGGAGGCCCAGGCGCGGCTCGAGCACGCGGGCGGCTACACGTGGCGCGACCGCGCGGCTGCGGACGCTGCGAGGACTCGGTTTCGCGGAGCGCGACCTCGACCGGCCGCTCGAGACCTTCTCCGGCGGCGAGCTGACGCGCGCCTCGCTCGGCGCGCGCGCTCGCCGGCGATCCCGACCTGCTGCTCCTCGACGAGCCGACGAACCACCTCGACGTCGAGAACCTCGAGTGGCTCGAGCAGGAGCTCGCAGTCGCTCGACGCGGCCGTGATCCTCGTCGCGCACGACCGCTGGTTCCTCGAGGCGGTCACCACCGGGCGTGCTCGAGCTGGAGGCCGGCCGCTCGCTCTTCTTCCCGGGCCCGTGGCACGCCTGGCGGATCGAGAAGGCGGCGCGCGCCGCGCGCGGCCGCCAAGACCGCCGAGCGGGTCGGCGTGGACATCGCGCGCCTCGAGCGCTTCGTCGAGCGCTTCCGCTACAAGAAGAGCAAGGCCAAGCAGGCGCAGGCGAAGCTGACGCAGATCGAGCGCCTGCAGAAGCGAGCGCGCCGGCGCGACCGGCGAGCTCGAGCTGCTCACGCCGGCAGAGCCGCTCGCTCGGCTTCGACTTCCTGAAGCCCGCGCGCAGCGGCCGCACCGTCGTCGAGGCGACGGCGCTCGAGGTCGGCGCAGGCGACAAGGAGCTGCTGACAGCCGCGACCGTTCGCGCTCGAGCGCGGTGAGCACGTCGGGCTCGTCGGGCCGAACGGCTCCGGCAAGACGACCCTCCTCGAGACGATCCTCGGGGCACGCGAGGCGCGCAGACGGAAGGTTCGCCTCGGCCACGGGGTCGTGCCCGCCTACTTCTCCCAGCACGAGGTCGAGCTCGACGAGCGCGGCAGCGTCCTCGACTGCGCCCAGCGGGCGACCGGGCTGTCGCGTCCGCAGGCACAGAACCTCCTCGGCCGCTTCCTCTTCTCGGGCTGGGAGGCGCACGAGAAGCCGGTCACCGCGCTCTCCGGCGGCGAGCGGCGGCGGCTCGCGCTGGCGCTCGTCGTCGCCTCCGGCGCGAACTTCCTCGTGCTCGACGAGCCGACGAACCACCTCGATCTCGAGAGCCGGGAGGCGCTGGAGGCGGCGCTCGACGCGTTCCCGGGAACGGTGCTGCTCGTCTCGCACGACCGCGCGCTGCTCGACGCTGTCGCGCAGCGGCTGCTCGCGATCGAGGAGATGGCGATCAACTCGCTACGACGGCGGCTGGGCCGAGTACGCGCAACGCCGAGCCGAACCGCCCGCGGCACCGCCAGAACCGGCACGCGACCGCGCAAGGAGAAGCCGAGGCCGCAGCGGCCACGCGCTCCGCGTCCATCGAGCTCGAGCGCCTCGAAGGCGAGATCTCCCGGCAGGAGGAAACGGTCGCGGCGCTTGAGCGACGCCTGTCCGAGGATTGGTCGGACGTCTCCACACTGGCGGCTCACCGCAGCGCGCGCGACGAGCTGCAGGGGCTGATCTCGCGCTGGGAGCGCCTGTTCGAGGAGGCGCAGGCCTGAGCCTGCCGCCAGGCGTCGCCCTCGGCAAAGGTCGCGATCAGCGCCTCCGCCACGACTCGCATCGGCCGACCCCGAGGCTGGCTCGCCTTGCGCAGGCGCCCGAAGGCCTCGTCCTCGCTCAGGCCCTCACGTTCCATCAGGAGACCCTTCGCCCGCTCGATCGACTTGCGCGCTGCCAGCGCCTCCGCGAGCGAGTCCGCCTGCTCGCGCAGCGCGGCGAGCTCCTCGTGCCGGGCGCGCGCGGTTCGAATCGCCGGCAGCAGGTCCTGTTCCCGGAAGGGCTTGACCAGGTAGCCGAAGACGCCGGCCTCGATCGCCCGCGAGACGAGCTCGTCCTGGCCGTAGGCGGTCAGCATCACGATCGGAATCGGACGCTCGTCCAGGATCCGACGGGCCGCTTCGATGCCGTCCAGCCGCGGCATCTTCACGTCGAGCACGGCGAGATCAGGCTCCTCGCTCCGAGCCAGCTCCACGGCCTCGAGCCCGTCCTTCGCCTCCGCGCAGACGTCGAAACCGGCGCGTTCGAGCAGCTCGCGCAGGTCGAGGCGAATGATCGTCTCGTCTTCGGCGACGAGAATCCTCATCGGCAAATCGTAGACTCCCCGGCCGTGGGCACCTGTTGTGCACGTGGTACGAGAAGACCTTCGGCCGGCGCCAGGCGCGACGCGATGCCCGCCGGTACCGGCGCAAGGGCCTGGACGATGCCGGCCAACGGCTGGTCGACGAGCTGGCGGCCCGGGGCGTCACAGGCGCATCCGCGCTCGAGGTCGGCGGCGGCGTCGGCGCGATCGAGCTCGAGCTGCTGCGGCGCGGGAGTGAGACGCGCCACGATCGTGGAGCTCTCGCACGGCTACGACGAGGAGGCGAATGCCCTCGCGCGAGAGGCGGGCGCCGAGCAGCAGATCGACCGGCGCTACGGGGACTTTCGTCGAAGAAGAGGCGCAGGTCGAGGCTGCCGACCTCGTGGTCATGCACCGCGTCGTCTGCTGCTTCCCGATCCGGAGCGGCTGGTCGGCGCCGCCTCGCAACACGCGCGACGCCTACTCGCGTTGACCTTTCCGCGCGGCACCTGGTGGGTCAGGCTCGGCTTCCGCCTGGCCAACGTCTGGTTCCGGCTCAGCGGCGGAATCGAGGGATTCGTGCATCCGCCGGCGCGGATCGTGAGTGCGGCGGAGCGCTCGGGTCTGACGCTCGTCGTGGACGAGCGCGCCGGCCGCATCTGGCGCGATCGCCGTGTTCGAGCGTTCTCAGACGACGGCGCCGACGACGGCGTAGGAGAGGCCGTGGTCGAGCTTCACGGCCCGGGCGCCGAGCTCGCGGGCGATCGGCTTTCGGCGGCCCTCGAGGTCGGCCGCGTCGACGATTCGATGGCTCACGCCGACCGGTAGCTGTTCACGCGCGACAACCTGCGGGTCCCGACCCGCCCCCTGCCAATGGCGGTCAGCCTACCCCTCCATCTCGCACGAGTGGGTGACTCGAGTGTGTCGAGAGCGCGCCAACCAGCCCGCGCAGCTCAGCGAGGAACGACGACCTCCGCCCGAAGGCCGCCGTTGGACTCGAGCGTGAGCGTCCCGTCGAGCTCGTCACGAACGAGCGCGCGAACGATCGACAGCCCAGTGCCGGAGACCGGCTCGCCGTCCACGCCGCCACCGTCGTCGGCGATCGCGAGCACCAGGTCGCCGTCGCGCTGCGCAAGCTCGATCCGGACGCACTGCGCCACCGTGCTCGAGAGCGTTCTGCAGCAGCTCGGAGAAGACGAGCGCCAGGGCGGTCGCGCGATTGCCGGCGAGCGAGACCGGCTCGAGCGTCGCCTCGACCGTTTTCGCCTGCCCAAGCCCCTGCACCAGCATCGCCCGCAACCGGTCGAGCAGCTCCTCGAGCTTCACATCTTCGTCGCGCCGCTCGGTGAGCACCTCGTGCACGGCCGCGATCGCGAGGATCCGGTTGACCGAGTCGTCCAGCGCCTTCCGCGGATCGACCTCCTCGGCCCGCGCCTGGAGCCGCAGCAGGGAGGCCACGGTCTGCAGGTTGTTCTTCACCCGGTGGTGGATCTCCTGCGCCAGCACACCGCGGAGCACCGCTCGGCCGTGCTCGAGCGCCACCGCCGCATGGCTCGCGATCGAGCCGAGCAGGGCGTGATCGTCGGGTGTGAACGGCCGGTCGCGGTCGCAGACGAGCTCGCCCACCTGCCGGCCCTTCCAGCGCAGGGGCACCCGCACGGCGTAGGTGCCTGCGCGGCCGTCCGGCCACACGACCTCGCCGTCCTCCAGCACGAGCGCCGCTCCGGTGGCGTCCAGCGCGTCGACGGTTGCGGCCACGATTCCTCCAGCGACTCCTCGAGGTAGAGCGACTCCGTGACCGCCTCGGAGATCCGCGCCAGCGCCTCCAGCTCGACCACCCGCCGCTGGGCCTGCGCGTAGAGCTTCGCGTGCTCGATCGTCTGCGCGACCTGAGCCGCGATCGCCAGCAAGAGCTCGATCTCCGCAGACGAGAACTCGCGCGGCTCCTTCGTGCGGACGTTGAGTGCCCCGGCGAGCTTCTCGCGCGCCAGCACCGGCACGGCCAGGATCGACTCGTACTGATCCTCGGGCAGATTCGGGAACGCCTTGAAGCGCTCGTCGAGGTGCGCCTGCGACGCGATCATCACCGGCTCGCGCGACGACGCCGCCGTGCCCGTGATCCCTCGCCCGGCCGCATCCGCGGGCGACCTGTCATCTCCTCGACCCTGCGAGCCGTGCGTCGCGCGTAGCACCAGCTCGTCGGCCCTGCTCGTCGTAGAGGTAGACGAAGCACGCGTCGGCTCCGAGGGCGTCGGCCACCTCGCGGGCGACCAGCGAGAGCACCTCCTCGAGATCGAGCGTCGAGTTGACCACGGCGATCGTCTCGGTCAACAGACGCAGGTGCCGAGCGGTCTCGTCCACCCGGCCGATTGTAGGGAGCCGACGCAGGCCGTAGTCTTCGCGCCTTGAGCACGTACGAGTGGCTGCTCTTCCTGCACGTCACCGGCGCGTTTCTGCTGCTCGGCGGCGGCGTTGTCGCAGGGTCGCTGAACATCGCTGCGCTGCGCCGTGACCGCCCGAGCGAGATCGTCCTCCTCTTCGGCCTGATCAGGATCGCGGTCGCCTCGATCCTGATCGGCACGCTCCTGGCCTTCGTCTTCGGCCTCTGGCTCGTGCACGAGGCGGGCTACGGCTACGGAGACGGCTGGGTGATCACCGCGATCGTGCTCCTGATCGTGGCCAACGCGATGGGCGGCATCGGCGGGAAGCGGGACGAGGCGACGGCGAAGTTCGCCGCCGAGCTGGCCGCCCAGGGAGACGCGCCCAGCCCCGAGCTCCGAAGCCGCGTCCGCGACCCGATCTCGCTGGCTCTCAGCTACGGGAGCGGTCTCGTCCTCGTCGCGATCCTCGCGATCATGATCTGGAAGCCGGGCGCCTGATGCTGGCCGTGATTCGCCCCGACAGCTGGAACTCTGCCGCTCTTCCTGCACGTCCTCGGCGCGACCGTCCTCTTTCGGGGCCACGGCGACGGTCGCAATCGTCGGCTTCGCCGGGACGGACCCGAACTCCAGCACGCGCGCGATGCTCGCCCGCGTGGGGTTCGAGGACCTTCTTGTTCGGGATCGTCCCCGGCTGGATCCTCGATGCGCGCGGCCGCAGCGTGGATCGCTCGACAAGGAGTTCCCGGACGGACACGCCGGGGTGGGTGGACGTACGGCTTCGTGGTCTCCGAGCGCGGCGCGGTGCTCCTGCTCGCGCTCGGCATCCTCGCCTGGCTGACGGCTAGGCGGCAAGGGGCCGGCCGGATCGCGGTCGCCGTACCGGTGCTTGGCGAGCATCTACCTCGTCGCGCTCGGCATCGCCTGGTGGGCGATGTCGGCGAAGCCGTAATCTGACCGACCGGTCAGGTGCAGCCATCGGTCACGACGGAGCGTCGGCACGCCGGTCGAGCGGCGGCCGCTCCTGGTCGTAGTTGACGATCGTGTAGCGATAGGCGGTGCACGGCCGCGGCGAAGCGTCGCGATAGCTCGATGCGCGGCCTCGATAGACGACCGAGTTTCGCGCGTGCGCGCGCGAGAGAGCGCAGCACGACCACCTGAACAGAGCCTGCCGGCCGCTGCCAGACGAGCGTCACGCCGGGACGGTCGACCTGAGCCGCAACTCCGAGGACATTCGGCGCCCACGTGACGTGCCGAGCTCGCGGTACCTGCGGCCCGGTCGTGGTCACACGAGATGGGGCTCGTCGCCCACTTTCGGAAGCTGCAGCGGCGCGCCGGCGGATGAGCTCGCCGATTTCTGCGCGGGTTGCTTCTCCCGATCGGAACGAGTCTCCGTTGGAGCGCCAGACCGAATCTCGAGCGTGGTCTCCGGGGACACTGCGGGCCTTTCGGCGAAGAAGCCGCCCGCAACCGCGCCGAAGACGAGGACGAGCCCCGCGAGCAACACGGTCCTCCGCCACCCGCGCCGCCGTGGCCGTGCCGGTCGGGCAGTCTGCTCAGGCTGCTCGACCACCCTCAGAGGCGTGCTCGCCGCCACCGGCCGCGGACGGGATGTGGACCGTTCGCGAGGATCGGGGAGTAGCTGCCGCGCGGTCTCTGCGAGCGCCGGGTCGACCAGCGCCAGCTCCGGACTGATCGGACCGAGCTCTGCGCCCCCGGCGCGTATCGCTCCGAGCCGCGGCTCGGGCGTCGAACCTCGCTCGCCGGCTGTCGTCCGGGCCCACGGACATCGGGACAGTCTTACAGGCTGCCCAGCACGCCGCCGCCGCGTGGCCGGGATCCGCCGCCGCCCAAAATCTTCGCTCTTTGCGGGATTTTCCACGTCGTCGCCGCGTCGATATCCGCGTGCCGTCCACCCGATGCTGTAAAAAGCCGCGCTAAACCCGGAGCCAGAGGCCAGCTGGCGGACGGGATGGGTCGCGCCCAGCGACCTCCACCGCCCGCGCGGAGCGACATCGCTTCGCCCAGCTCGCCCAGAAACGGAGGGGACACGACGATGGTGCCCGTCTTCAGTAGCTCGGCGATCGACGGAGAGAGCGCGTGCGTCTCGGGAGCGTGACGTTGAACACGGATCGCGCAACTTCGTCGTCATCTCCCTTCGTCGTGCTCGCGTTCGTCCTCGGCGTGACGATCTCCGGGTCGGGCCCGGCGCTGAGCGCCGCGCTGCCCTCCGAAGGTGCCGTCGTCACCAACACAACCTCCGGGTCGACACTCACGGTTTCCACGGCCTGCCACGACGGCTACCGGTGACGTTCTGCTTGCTTCCGTCCACGCCCGCCTGGCGGGAGACGCTTCGATCACTCCGCCGAACGGCTGGAACCTGATCAGGCGCGACAGCAGCACTACCGACTACAGCTCACTGACGCAGGCGCTCTACTACAAGGTCGCCGGCCCTTCCGGAGCCTGCGAGTTACAGCTGGTCCTGGTCTACGACGGCAACCGCTGCAGGAGCGATCCTCGATTTCGAGGGCATCGACAGCGCGATGCCAATTGATTCGCACAGCGGCGCTTTCACGCCCCAGAGCTGGTTCGCCGTCGCGCCTTCGGTTACGACAACGGCGAAGGACGAAATCGTGGTCGGTTTCTTCGGTCTAGCCTCGAGCAGACCCTGCGATCGCCTTCGCGTATGACGGAGGAGTTCGGCGTTCGCTGGACAGGTGGCTACTCGAGGTCTCGCTGCCAAGGGCGCGGCGTATATCCAGGCGAATGCAGGGGCCACCGGCAGCAAGGCAGCCTGGTCGTGGGGACGCCCAAGCAGCGGAATCGGCCAGCTCGTCGCGCTCGAACGGTGTCCTCGAGCGCTCCATCCCTCCGCCTCCTGCCACCGCCTCCGCCTCCTCCTCCGCCTCCGCCATCCTCCACCGCCGCCGCCTCCTCCACCACCACCGCCTCCTCCGCCGCCGCCCCCGCCTCCTCCGCCCCGCCACCTCCACCGCCCCCTCCGGCCGGGACGGGCAATCCGCAGTACCCACACCTGCTCGACGGTTATCCGGTGCGTCCGGCCTGGCAGGTGGCCGGCGTCGACTTCGCCGTCGGGGTTCCATCACAGATCACCCTGACTCCCTGGCGCTCAGCACCACGTGGCGAACGTGGACTTCAATCTCAGCTCAGGCCGTGTCTTCTGCTCGAGCCGCGGCGCGGACGTGGTCATCGACGCGATCGACTTCACAGCCGCACCGGGCGCCTACATCTACGACACCAACGACTGCCACTGGACGATCCAGAACAGCAAGTTCGGCTGTCCCAATGCCTACTCGGGGATCATCGGTGACTCGCTCACGATCCTGCACAGCGAGCTGAACCAGGCGGGCTGCCCGCGCGTCTCCTCATTCATCACGGGCGGGCCGGTGGTGGCGAAGTACAACTGGTTCAGGAACGGCTCGCGGCACGTCGTCGAAACACGGGGGACCGGGGGGCTTGACCAGGAATACAACCTGATCGACACGACGGTTTCCCGGCGGCGCGGCCACCGGCGCGCACGAGAACTTCCAGCAGTTGACCGGCACCGCGATGATCTCCTCGAACGTGATTGCCTACAACACCGTCCACCAGCCGGCCGGAGGGAACGGTGAAGGGCTGGCAGTTCTACTGCAACGCCGGGCCATGCCAGTTGGTAAACCCCACGATCAGGAACAACACCGTGGTCACGCTCTCCGGAGCGAATATGAGCTACGTCGTCCACGGATCTGACAACGCTGTCTCGAACGGGGTCAACCGCGACAACTTCTTCGACCTCCGTGGGGCATTCGGGGCCTACTACCCCGCGGCACGATGACGCCGGCTCGGGGCTGGACGAGCTCGAGGCAATACCGACCTCAACACCGGTCGAACGATCACTCCGGGCTGAGGTCGACGGCGTTTTCGACCAGCAGTCTCGGTCGGCGCTGTCACCGTGAATCGTGCTGGACGCGGCGCTTAACAAAGGTTTCACGGGCGCCGTCCTCGACGGCCGCTAAGGTCGCGTCGATGTCGGTGCCAGCCTCGGCGCTCTTGCAGACCTCCGGGTTCCTCGTCGCGGATGCGCGCGGGCGGCTCGTCGGCCGCGTCGAGTGCCGATGTACGGCACCGAGCCCGACCTGCCCGACGCGCTGGCGGTTCGCAGGGGCTTCTCGCGCGCCGACGCCGGCTCGTCCCGGCGGCCGCGATCGACCAGATTGACGGCGCGAGCGGCGTGATCGGCCTTCCGGGTCGAGCGCGAGTCGCTGCGCAGCTTCCTCTAAGAACCGCCCTTCAACGACCGCGAGCTGCGGAAACCCAGCAGCTCGCAGTCGGCCGTCAGTTGGGCTCCGCCAGCCGCAGGGCGGCGGAACCGGCCTCGATTGTCCCGCTTTTCGAGCCCTCGGTCTAGAGGCCTAGAGCACCGCGAGGTAGCGCTCACGCTCCCAGTCGGTGAGCTGGACGCGGTAGTCGTCCCACTCCTTCCGCTTCAGCTCGACGTAGCGGTCGAAGATGTGCGGGCCAAGAGCCTTCTTCGGCCAGCTCAGAGTGCGCCAGCGCGTCGATCGCCTCGCCGAGGGTCTCCGGCAGGGAGACGATCCCGCGCTCGCGCCGCTGCTCCGGCGTGAGGTGGTAGAGGTTGGTCTCCATCGGCTCGGGGAGCTCGTAGCCGTTCTCGATCCCCTCCAGCCCCGCGTGCAGCAACGTGGCGAAGGTCAGGTACGGGTTGCAGGCCGGGTCGGGGCAGCGGATCTCGGCTCGGGTGGCCTGCTCAGAGCCCGGCTTGTAGAGCGGGATCCTGATCAGCGCCGAGCGGTTGCGTCGAGACCAGGCGACGTAGACCGGCGCCTCGTAGCCTGGGACGAGCCGCTTGTACGAGTTGACCCACTGGGCAAAGACCGCCGCGATCTCGCGCGCATGGCGCAGCTGACCGGCGATGAACGCCTTGCCGGTCTCGGACAGGTGCCACTCGTCGTCGCCGTCGAAGAAGCGCGTTGCGGCCGTCCGTGAAGAGCGACTGGTGCGTGTGCATGCCCGAGCCGTTCTCGCCGAAGATCGGCTTCGGCATGAAGGTGGCGTGGTAGCCGGCCTTCTTGGCGATCTCCTTGACGATCAGCCGGTAGGTGACGGTGTGGTCGGCCATCGTCAGCGCCGGTGCGAAGCGCATGTCGATCTCGTGCTGCGAGGGCCCGACCTCGTGGTGGACGTATTCGATCGGGATGCCCGACGCTCTCGAGCGCACGCACGGTCTCCTGGCGCAGCTCGCTCGCGGCGTCCATCGTCGTCATCGCGAAGTAGCCGCCCTCGTCCAGCGTCTCCGTGCCGCTGGTCGTCCTTGAAGAGGAAGTACTCGAGCTCGGGCCCGACGTTGAAGGTGTCGAAGCCCATCTCCGCCATGCGGTCGAGCGCGCGGCGCAGGACGTAGCGCGGGTCGCCCTCATACGGCTTCCCGTCCGGGGTGACGACATCGCAGATCATCCGGGCGACCTTCGTCTCGCCCTCCTTCCACGGCATCGGCGTGAAGGTGCCGGGATCGGGGATCGCCACCATGTCCGACTCCTCGATCGCGTTGAAGCCCGTGATCGACGAGCCGTCGAAGCCCATCCCGTCGTCGAGCGCCGCCTCGATCTCGCTCGGCGTCACCGCGAAGCTCTTCAGGTGTCCTTCGATGTCGGTGAACCACAGCAGCAGGAACTCGATCCCCTCGTCCTGGATCCGCTTCAACACCTCTTTGCGCGCCTGCGGCCCGCTCGTCGCTCTCGGCCTTGCTCTCGACCTGCGCCACTCGTCCTCCCTTCAAAAACACGAAAGCCCCGGACGCTGTCTGCGCCCGAGGCCCCGATCGCCTCACGAACGGTCGGAGTCTAGCGGGAGGGGCAGCGGAGCGCACATCGTCAGGCTGACCGCGCGGTACTCGTAGCCGAGCCGCTCGTTCAGCCTCCGCATGCCCTCGTTGCCGCGCTGTGTCCAGGTCACGATCTCGCGGATGCCGTTGGCCGCGGCCCACGCGAGCTCGAGCCGCTTGAGCGCGAGCGCCAGGCTCGCGTCGCCGCCAGTCGCGCCGCACAACGGTCAGCCCGTCCTCGGCGACGCCCGGGTTGTCGTGGCTCATCAGGCCCGAGTACCCGACGATCTCGCCGCCCGCGAGGCGCGACGAAGGAGCCACCGGGAAGCGTCGCCTCCTCGCGCAGCCAGTCCTCGAGCGAGACCTCGACCGGCCCGTCGGTCGCGAGGTCGGCGTAGCCCCTCGCTCGCGAGCGGATACGCCTCGCGGAGAAGCTGGGCGCTCCGCGACCGTCGTCACCTCGACCCCGTCCGGCAGGTCGCCCTCGCTCTCGCCTCCCAGCGTTCCTCACCTGCTCGACCTGCCGGTCGAGCCTCGCGGAAGCCGAACCGCTCGGCGAAGGCCGCCGAGCCCGTGGTCGTCCACGAGCGCCGAGACCTCGCCGACACCGAAGCGACCGGCGTGGGCCGCGAGCTCGCGCAGGAGCGCCGTGCCGATCCCGCGCCGCCGGAACTCCGGCAGCACGCGGGGCGCCACTCCGAAACGGGTGCGGATGTCGGAGCGATCGGCGAGCCCACTGCCGGCGAGCTCGCCGTCGAGCTCGGCCAGCAGCAGGACGCGCTCTTCGCCCTCCTGCGCGCTGCAGGCCCTCGACCGGTTCCCGCCGACTCGTCCGGGAAGCACGGCGCGGCGGACCCGGATCCACGCCTCCAGGTCAGCATCGGTCGTCGCCGGCCGGATCGACTCGATCATCCCGACCGCTTCAGCTTCCCGTGCCTCTTCGCGTAGCGCTCGCCCGTGCGGAACACCCACAGACCGAGCGGGATCGAGACGACGCCGATCACGAGCAGCGGCCAGATGTCGCCCCAGAGCGCGGTCGAGCCCGCGCCGTCGAGGATCGCGGCGCGGCATGCCGCGCAGCGCGTAGGTCGCGGGCGAGATCTTCGCCAGCGCCTGCATCCAGTCCGGGCAGCACCGAGACCGGGTAGTAGACGCCGGAGACGACGAGCAGCAGCCCTGCGCGACGAAGCCGAGCTGCGTGCCCTTCTCCGGGGAGATCAGCGGCAGGACCGGCGTCATCATCCCGATCCCGATGAACGAGATCGAGGCGACGATCAGCAGCATCACGAGCGCGGCCGCGTAGTTCGCGTCCGGCGATGCAGTGCCGAAGAACGCCGCGACCACGATGAACAGCGAGCGACGCGCGGACGAGCCCGTAGAGCGACGGCGAACACGCCCATCCCGAGCAGGTGCACGGACGCGCCAGCGGCGCCATGAACGTACTCGATCGTCCCCTCCCAGCGCTCCCAGGCGACGGTCTCGGTGAGGATCTCGAAGATGATCCCGAGGTACGCCCAGATCGACGGCGCCGATCGAGCAGCGATCGTCGTGACGCGTGTCGACGTCGATCGTTGCCGCCCGCAGGCCGTCGATGCCCTTGGCGATGAAGACGATCGTGAGCGTGTTCGCGACCGTCCAGACGAAGAACGCGATGTCCCACCAGATGTAGCGCTTGACGAGGTAGACGTTGCGCTCGACGACGCCGCTCGAGGCCGATCGAGCTCGTGACGGCTCAGGCGCGGACTGCTCATGCGATCACCTCATCGACTCCGTCGTCCGCCTCGCTCTGCTCGTCCTCGAACGTCGTGGCCGGTGGCGGCGAAGAACGCCTCCTCGAGCGTCTCGGCGCTCGAACCGCGCCTTCAGCTCCTCGACCGGCTCGAGGCACGAGCAGCCGGCCGCGCGTCGAGGATCCCGACGCGGTCGGCGAGCGCCTCGGCCTCGGCGCAGGTCGTGCGTGCAGAGCAGGATCGGTCGGCGTCGTGCATCGGCTCGCACCTCGCGGATGAAGTCCTGCACCTCCAGCTTGAGCGCGGGTCGAGGCCCGTCGTCGGCTCGTCGAGCAGGAGCAGGATCGGGCGCGGTCAGCAGCGCGCGCGCAAGCGCCACCTTCTGCTGCATGCCGCGCGAGAGGTTCTCCATCGGCTCGCGCGCGCGCGATCGTCGGGAAGCCGACGCGCGTCGAGGATCTCCGGGATCCGCGCGCGCGTCTGCGCGGGCGCAGGCCGTAGAAGCGGGCCGCGTAGCTCGAGGTTCTCGACCGCGGACATCTTCTTGAAGAAGCGAGGCCTCGACCGAGACGCGGTTGCACGAGCCGCCGCACCGCGCCGGTGTCCTGCCACGACGTCGTGCCCGAAGACGCTGCGCGCGTGCCGCCGTCAGGGCAGCAGAAGGGTGGAGAGCAGGCGGACGAGCGTGGACTTCCAGATCCGTTCGGCCCAGGACGGCCACGCACTCGCCTCGTTCGACCTCGAAGCTGAGCGCCGCCCAGCGCGGCGACACGCCGACGCGAGCGCCCTCGCGGCGGACGAACTCCTTGCGCAGATTGTGAACTTCGAGGGCTTTCATGTGCTGCTCCGACGACTCGCCAGGACACGGACAGGGCGCACCTGCCGAAGAGGCGGCGCGCGCGGGAACCGGTGTCAGCCGACGATCAGCACGCCGCAACGGTGCCTGCGGTCTCGGCGATTCGCAATTTCGCGAAGAGGATCGGTGCGTCCGCGACTGCCGTTGGGGTGGCCGACCTGACCCGGCTGCAACCTGCGGCTGCTCGCCGGGCCGGGGTGCTCGGGTTCCACCGCGACGGCTACCGCGCTCATCCGGCCTCGTTGCTTAATCGGCTCGCCGCACTTTTCGGCGACGTTGGTCGCATTATCGTGGCGGCCGAAAACGGTGAGGGGGCAGATCGGCTGCCGGCCTTCCAGGTCCGCAGTCTGGTGCTACCGATAGGGCGGGAGACCTATCGCGCCGTGACCTGCACGGCGAGACCTGGGACGCCGGTCCCAACCACCAGAAGTACCCAGCATTACGCCTTTGCCGACGCTTTGGCGGCGCTGCTCGCCTGGCGGTCCTCCCGCGTTATCGTTTCATCCGTGAACCAGGGCACGACCGGAGCGGCGGACGCGGAGCGCGCAGCGCCAGACGCCGGGTGGTGAACGGCCTGGCAAAGGCGGATCGCAGCGCGCTGGAGGAGCGCAACAGCGCGCTCTCGGGAGAGCTCGCGCTGCCGCCGAAGGGCCGAAGGAAGCGGCGCCGGGATTGCGGTGTCAGCCCGTTGGCTTCGCGGGTGCTCAGGAGCGTGTTCACCGATCCAGACCGAGAACGGGCTCGGCGGCGGCTTCGTCGCCTGGACCAGCCGGTGGCGCGAGCTATCCCGTGACTGCCAACCACGTCGTCGAGGGGCAGCTCGGGAGCGGAGTCACGATCTCGCGCAAGGGGAGGCTCCTGGAGCGGTGACATCAACGCCGGTCGACCTGGGACGATCTGGCGGTCATCCACATCGAGGGTCGACCTGCCGGCGCCTCGCCGCTGTGGCAGAACTCCCACGGTCGCAAGCCGCGCACCGGCGATCAACTCCTGTCGGCGGCAGCCCGTGCGGCCTGTACGGCCAGCGTCACAACGGGGATCGTCAGCCGCGTCACGCCGTGCGATCCAGACCGATGCGACCGCAAACCCGCAGCAACTCAGGGAGGTCCACGCGCTCGACCGACAGGGCAACGTGGTGGGCGATTCTCGTCTCGGGCGGCGGCAGGAACATCAACTTCGCCGTCCCGATCTCCTCGCCTGCGCATGTCTGCGGCACCGCTAGGCGTCCGCAGGCTTTTAGTTTACGGCTCGAAGTAGCGTTCGCCGCGGAAGGCGGGCGCGGGCATTGGGGCCTCAGGACTCTCAGCAGTCCCTGGGCCCTTTTCTTTGGTCGAAAGGAGAGGCATGGCGGCGGAAGAGACGAAGGCACTACCTGGCAACGCAGCCGCGAAGCCGGCCTTAAGAGAGACGCAGAGTGGGCGGCCAGGCTGCAGGCGCAAATGGTCGACCTCAAGTTCTGCGACCTGCTCGGCACGTGGCAGCACGTGACGCTGCCGATCGCCGCGCTTCGACGAGTCGGCGTTCGACGAGGGCCTCGGCTTCGACGGCTCCTCGATCCGCGGCTGGCAGGGGATCTCGAGAGTCGGACATGCTGCTGATGCCGCGACGCGGCGACGCGCCATCCTCGATCCGTTCACCGAGGCGCCGACGCTCTCGCTCATCTGCGAGATCGCCGACCCGCGTCACGCGCGAGCCGTACGCCAAGCGACCCGCGGCGGGTCGCCCGGCGCGCCGAGGAGTACCTGCGCTCGACGGGCATCGCCGACACGGCCTACTTCGGGCCCGAGTGCGAGTTCTTCGTCTTCGACGCAGGTCTCGTACGAGCATCGGCCGTCAACCGCTCGCACTACGCGGTCGACTCGGCCGAGGGCCACTGGAACTCGGGCGAGCCGGGCCTCGGCTACACGGTGCGCGCCGAAGGAGGGCTACTTCCCGCCGGCGCCGCACGACACGCTGCACGACCTGCGCACGCGAGATGGTGCTCACGCTCGAGCGGCTCGGCATCCCGTGCGAGTTCCACCACCACGAGGTCGCCTCGGGCGGCCAGTGCGAGATCGACCTGCGCTTCCAGACGCTGACGCGGATGGCCGACCAGGTGATGACCTACAAGTACGTCGTCAAGAACGTCGCGCGCGCGCGCACGGCAAGATCGGTGACGTTCATGCCGAAGCCGCTCTTCGGCGACAACGGCTCGGGCATGCACACCCACCAGTCGCTCTGGAAGGAGGGCACGCCGCTGATGGCGGACAAGTCGGGCTACGCCGGGCTCTCGCAGCTCGCACGCGCTCGTACGTCGGCGGCCTGCTCGCCCACGCGCCGGCGCTGCTCGCGTTCTGCGCGCCGACGACGAACTCGTACCGCCGGCTCGTGCCCGGCTACGAGGCGCCGGTCAACCTCGTCTACTCGCAGCGCAACCGCTCGGCGTGCATCCGGATCCCGATGTACTCCGACGTCGCCGAAGGCGAAGCGGATCGAGTTCCGCTGCCCCGACCCGACCGCGAACCCGTACCTCGCGTTCTCGGCGATGCTGATGGCCGGCCTCGACGGGATCGAGCGGGGCTCGACGCCGGGCGCGCCGGCCGACTACGACCTCTTCGAGGACGATCCGCGGCGAGTCGCGCAGGTGCCGGGCTCGCTCGCCGAGGCGCTCGACGCGCTCGAGGCCGACCACGCAGTTCCTGCTCGCGGGCGGCGTGTTCAGCGAGGAGCTGATCCGCACCTGGATCGACTGCAAGCGGGAGAACGAGGTCGACGTCGTCCGCCTCCGGCCCGCACCCGGCCGAGTTCGCCCTCTACTACGACTGCTAGGTGATGGCGACCGCCGTCGCAGTGCGCGACCTCCGGCCCACCGACTGGTCGGAGGTCTCGCGGATCTATGGCGAGGGGATCGCGACCGGAACGCGACCTTCGAGACCGAGGTGCCGATCGTGGGAGGCCTGGGACGCGGCCCATCCCGAGCACCGCTTCGTGGCCACGCGCGACGGCCGCGTGCTCGGCTGGATCGCGCTCCGCGCCTATCGCGCCGCCGCGCAGGTGCTACGCCGGCGTCGCAGAGGTGAGCGCCTACGTGGCCGCCGAGGCACGTGGCGGCGGGCTCAGCGACGAGCTGCTGGCGGCGGTGATCTCCAGCTCGAGCGCGACGGCATCTGGACGCTGCAAACCGGCGTCTTTCCCGAGAACGAGGCCGAGCCTCAGACTCCCGGGGCGATTCGGCTTCCGGATCGTCGGCACGCACGAGCGGATCGGGCGCCTGCACGGCGTCTGGCGGAGACGTTGTCCTGGTGGAACGACGAAGCGAGGTGGTCACATGACGAAGGTAGAGGCGGTCGTCATGCGCGAGCGCGTGGAGACGGTGATCGACGCGGTCGAGGAGCAGACCGGCCACGTCGGCGTGACCGTCGTGGAGGCGGTCGGCCACGGGCGCCAGCGCGGGATCACGCACGAGTACCGGGGGCGGGTGTTCGAGTCCGCTTCCTGCCCAAGGCGCCTGCTCACCTTCGTCGTCGCGGACGACAGTCGCGTCCGCGGCCGCCGCGACGATCGCCGACGCCGCGCGCAGCGGCAACGAGTCGGGCGACGGCCTCGTCTGGACGACCCCGGTCGAGCACGTCACCCACAACCGCACGGGCCTGCCGCTCGGAGCGCGTGGAGGTCGGCGTGCAAGAACGCAGCGACCTTCTCATCGCCGCGAACACGCTCTGGGTCGTCGTCGCGGCCGTGCTCGTGATGTTCATGCAGGCCGGGTTCGCCTTCCTCGAGGCGGGGCTGACGCGGATGAAGAACGCCGCGCCACATCGCCGGCAAGAACGTGCTCATCTTCGCCGTCTGCTCGCTCGTCTACTGGGCGGTCGGCTTCGGGATCGCCTTCGGCGACGGCAACGCGCTTCGTCGGCACGCAGCGGGTTCTTGCCGTCGGTCGACGCCGCTGACTCGCGATCGGGCAGGCGCCGTTCGACTCGTTCTTCACGACGATCCCGGCGCCGCCGGCTACCTGTTCGAGGTCGTCTTCGCCGGCGTCTCGCTGGCGATCGTCTGGGGCGCGATGGCCGAGCGCGCCAAGCTCTGGGTCTACTTCGCCTTCGGCGCCGCCTTCACGCTGATCTACTCGGTCATCTCGCACTGGATCTGGGGCCCGGCGGCTGGCTGTTCGGGCTCGGCATGCAGGACTTCGCCGGCTCGACGGTCGTGCACTACCAGGGCGCGCTCGCCGCGCTCGCCGGGGCGCTCCTGCTCGGCCCGCGGATCGGCAAGTTCGGCACCGACTGGCAGCGGCGAACGCGATCCCGGGCCACAACATCCCCTACGCCGTCCTCGGCACGCTCATCCTCTGGTTCGGCTGGTTCGGCTTCAACCCCGGGCTCGACGCTCGGCGTCGTCACCGGCGACCAGGTCGGCTTCTTCGCCTACGTCGCGCTGACGACGAACCTCGCCGCGGCGGCCGGCGGCGCTCAGCGGCGTCGCGTCACCGCCTGGCTCGTGCTGCGCAAGCCGGACATCTCGATGATGCTGAACGGCGTGCTCGCCGCGCTCGTCGGCGGTCACCGCGGCGTCGGGCTTCGTCGCGCCCTGGGCCGCGGTCGTGATCGGCCTCGTCTCGGGCGTCGATCGCCGTCGTCGGCGTGCTCTGCGGTCGAGCGGATCGGCATCGACGACCCGATCGGCGCGGTCGCCGTCCACGGCATGTCGGGCGTCTGGGGCACGCGTCGCCACCGGTCTGTTCGCGGTGCCCGGCGCTCGCGGCACACGCTCACAGACCGGCCACGGCGGGCTTCGTCTACACGGGCTCGCTGCACCAGGTCTGGCGTGCAGCTGCTCGGCCTGGCCGCCGGTCGGCGCGCTCACGTTCTCGGCCTCGTTCGGCTGCCTCTGGACGATGAAGCGCTCTGGGGGCATCCGCGTCGAGGAAGAGGCCGAGACCGCCGGCCTCGACGTGCCCGAGCACGGCATGTGGGGCTATCCCGAGTTCTACATCCCGGTTCCCGGCGGGTGGAATCCAGTCTGTTACAGCATCTACAGCACGCAGGCATGGCCGAGGCCGGCCGACCCGGTCGTCGGACGAGCCACCTGGTAGTGCGAGGCCGAGCCGGAAGCCGCGTAACAGCGAGGCGTCTACCTCTGCACCTACGATGCCCGACGATGGCAACCGATTCCGCCGGAGCCGATCTGCGCCGGCTCGGGGACGACCTCGGCGGCGACGTCGTCGCTTCCAGGTGACGAGCGGCTGGGACGCAGCGCGCCAGGCACTGGAACCTGGCCGTCGAGCAGAGGCCGGTCGGGGTCGTCTCTGCCGGAGTCCGCCGCCGACGTCGTCGCGACCGTCGTCTTCGCCGCCGAGAACGGACTCCGGATCGCGTTCAACGCCGGCGGCCACAACGCGGCCCGATCGACTGGACGCAGGGATGCCCTGCTGCTGAAGACCGAGCGGATGCGCGGGTATCGAGATCGACGCGCAGGCTCGGACGCGCACGCGTCGAGGCGGGCGTCTCGGGCAAGCCCTCGGCCGAGGCCGCAGGCGAGACACGGCCTCTGCTACCTGTCGGGCACCTCGCCCGACGTCGGCGTCCTCGGCTAGCACGCTCGGCGGCGGCTTCAGCTGGATGATCCGGAAGTACGGCCTCGGCCTGCGAACAGCGTCGCTCGCGGTCGAGCGTCGTCACGGCCGACGGACGACACGTCCGCGCCGACAGCGACCACGAGCCCGACCTGTTCTGGGCGGTGCGCGGCGGCGCGGGCAACTTCGGAGCGGTGACGGCGATCGAGCTCGGCGCTCTACCCGGTGCCCGAGATCTACGCCGGTTGCTTGCTTCTGGCCGATCGAGCGCGCGACCGAGATCCTGACGGCCTGGCGCGTATGGGTCGACACGGTTCCGGACGAGTGCGAGTCGATCGGCAGGATGCTGCAGCTTCCCGACGCTCCCCTTCCTGCCCGATCATCTGCGCGGCCGGTCGTTCGTTCTCGATCGAGCCGGCCTTCATCGGCTCGGAGAGCGACGGCGCGGCGCTCGTTGCATGCCACTCCGCGACCTCGAGCCAGAGCTCGACACCGTCGCGATGATGCCGACGAGCGATCTCGAGCCTCGTGAACATGGATCCCCGACTTCCCGCTCCCTTATGCGGGCGAGGGATCCTGCTCGACGATCTGCCCGCGGGCTGCGATCGACACGATGGTGGAGATGTTCGTCGGCTCCCCTCTTCTTCACGTCGAGGTGCGCCACCTGGGCGGTGTCCTACGCTCCGGTTCGTCCGACAACGGCTGCATCGACACGATCGACCAGCCGTTCATCCTGTTCACGTTCGGCTTCGCGGCCGACGCTGGAGAATGAAGGCGGCCGTCGCAGCAGCACGTCGGCCACCTGATCGGAGGTTCGCTCCGTGGACTGGGCGCAAAATTAACTTCGTGAGTCGCGCGTCGACCCGCGTTTGTTGTCCCCGAGGAGGCTGCTGACCGACTGCGGCGATCGCGGGCCAGGCATGACCCCCGAGAGATGTTCGCTGCGAACCACTCAATCCCGCACCCGGTCTGAGCCGGTGATTGTGACCTTGAGGTGAGCGAGCGGTTACGAAGTGGAGCCACCGATGGCGCGTAGGCCGATCGCGCAGGCGTCGCGCCGTGGTCGGCCTGCCGCGGTCAGAATCGGTTCGTGCTTCGCTGCACTCACGCCCAGGCCGCGCTGGCGGAGGCGTTCGACGAGTCGACGTCCCCGCGGCTAGCGCGTCGCGAGCCAGGGCGACTTCGCGTACGAGCTGTTCGCGATCGTCGAGGGACGGCGCGCGTCGAGCAGGACGGCGCGCTCGTGGCGACGCCTCGGGCCGGGCGACGTGTTCGGGGAGATCGGCTCCTGACGGGCGCGTACCTGCGATCGTCGCCGAACGCCGATGGTCACCTCGCGTGTTCAAACAGAGCTTCCCGTCTGAGCAGATTATCGGTTCGCGGACGCGATACAGCCAGGGACGCTACGCGCCAGACCAGAGCCGCCCAGCCCATCCGGGATCGCGTAGAGATCCCAGCTTCCGTTGGTTGCCCAAAGACGGGAGTGGAGGGATGACCGCCAAGGCCGAGGCCTGCTGTCGGGGGCGACTGTCGGGCGACTGGTCGGCGTGATCGAAGGCGGCGCGATGCCCACTTCGGGAACGGACGACCGGCGCAACCACCGGCGTCGGCTGGTGTGCCGAGCGTTCCCACGCCGGTTCAGCCCGGCGGAGCAGTCGATCGAGCTCACGGTCTCGGCGACCTTCGTCGCGCAATGAATCCGCACGGGCCGCGGCGGCGCCTGGCTCGCCGCGGCCCGCCGTCGGGCGGTGCGCAAAGTGCCTACAGATGAGCAAGCGCGAGAAATGCCGCTGCGACAAGCCGCTCCTGCAGGAGCGATCCGGAGCAGGGGGTCGAGCGTCAGCCGATGCGGGCGCTGCAAGCGTCCGCTCGACCTGCGCCCTTCCGCTTCGCAGCGCCTTCGCCTAGCCTGAGGCGGCGTGAGAGTGTCGTTCGTGGATTGCCGCTGGGAGCTCGGCAACCCCGGCCGCGGCCGCGAGCCCTACCTCGCCGGGCACATTCCCGGCGCCTCGTTCCTCGACGTGGACGAGGACGACCTCTCCGCCCGGCCCTGCGTGCGCCGGTCGCCACCCGCTGCCGAGCGCCGCAGCGCCGCGCGCGCGGCCTCGCGGTGCCGGGATCGAGGCCGGCGTCCTCGTCGCCGCCTACGGGAACATGGGCGGCGCCGAGCGTCCCGGTGGCTACTGCGGCACTTCGGTACGACGACTGCGCCGGTGCTCGATCTCGACGGCTGGCTGGGGCCACTGAGGAGCGGCGAGGAACAGATCGAGCCGGCCGCCTTCCAGCCGAACGAACGCCACGACGACACCGTCACACGCCGAGGAGCTGAGCGCTCGCCGCGACGAGCTCGTCGTCGACGGCCCGCCTTCGAGAGCGCTTCCGCGGCGAGCCGAACCCGGTCGACCGCGTGCCCGGCCGGATTCCGGCGCGATCAGCGCCCCGGAACAAGCCGCTGCCCGAGCCCGGCCGGGAGCTCGTCACCTACTGCGGCTCCGGCGTCACCTCCTGCGTCGTCGTGCGCGGCTCCGCGCTCGCAGGGCGCGATGCGCAGCTCGTGCGAGCCTGGAGCGAATGGGAGCAGCTCGGGCTGCCCATCACGCGAGGCTGAAGGTCACGCCGATCGTCGCCTTGCACCTCCTCCGTCCCCGGCTCGACTGGAGTCTGGCTGAGTCGAGCGCGGCTCTGACGCTCGTGCGGCACCGGCGCCTCGGGAACGGCTCGATTCCTCGATGCGAGCACCGTCCCGACGCTCGCAGCGCCGCCTCGCTCGCGAGGGTCTGCGCCTTGGCGCGCGCATCGGCGAAGGCGCGGGCGAAGCGCGCTCCGGTAGAGCTCGTCGCGGTCGGAGCGGTCGAAGGAAGGGCCCGGAGGACTCGTTCGCGCCGGCTGCGACGGCCGGCGTCCACGATCGCGCCCGCCCGGGCGACGTTCCCGACCTTCGCCACGACCGAGCTGTGCGCCGCGAACCCGTCCGGCCTGCCCTCGTCGTTCCAGCTGGGCCCGACGGTCACGTCCTGCGTCTGCAGGTCGGCCTTCGCGATCTTCGGCTCCGAGAAGAGCCGCGATCACGTCACGAGCCTTCCGTGCGTTCTCCGCGGACGCCTGGCTCGCCGTCACGCCGTTCGTGCTCACGCCGAACGAGAAGCTTCGCGCGGTCCGGCACCGAAGCTGACCGAGCCCGTTCCCGTCACGGTGACGCCGTGCGTCTGCCGGCGGCGCCGAGCCGTGGGCTGAACCGGGCCTGCCGCGACGCCCGCGTATGCGACCGCGGCGGCGAGCAGCACCGCGACCACGCCGATCTGGACGATCTTCATCGTGTCCTCCTGGTTTGCGTACGGAGGTACGCCGCCGGGAGACCCCGGCGTCACATCAGGCGGTGGCGGTGGCGGTCGCGCCGTCGGCCAGGCTGTTCAGGTACGGCTGCCAGCCGTGCGGGATCCTCGGCGTCGCAAGGTGGATGAAGAGCACGGGCGCCGGCGGGCGAGGCGGCTTGCGCAGCGTCATCGAGACCTCGTCGCGGCAGGCGGTTGCCCTTGCGCATGTTGCACGGCGCGCACGAGGTGACGACGTTCTCCCAGACCGAGTCGCCGCCGCGGCTGCGCGGAATCGACGTGGTCGAGCGTCAGCCGGCCGCTGGTCGTGCCGCAGTACATGCAGCGCCACCCGTCGCGGGCGAAGAGCGCCCGGCGCGAGATCTTCCGCTGCAGCGTCCGCGGCACCCGCACGTACTGGACGAGCCTGATCACGTGCGGCCAGGGATACGTCGCCGTTGCCGATCTGAGGGGCCGCTCGAGCTCCTCGATCACCTCGGCCTTGCCCTGAACACGAGCACGTGCGCACGACGAACGCGTGGTGACGTTCGAGCGGCTCGTAACTGGCGTTGAGGACTAGAACCTGCTGCACACGCCTGAATTTAGCAATCAGCGTGCGGACTCCGGCCGAGAGCGCGTGCTCGTGCGGGCATCATCGGGACATGCCCTCTCAACGGCCTCGGCTTCCTCGGGCGAGAGCGCCACCGACGCCCGGCCGCGGTCGAGCTCCTTCATGTAGATCCGCGCGTAGTCGCGCCCCTGGATCGCGGTGACGACGACGCCGGTGCGCGCCGAGTCGAGCAGGGCCAGCGAGGCCGACTGGTGGCCACCCGGTGTCCTCGTAGGCGTCGTAGCGGACGATCGAGGTGTTCGTCACGGAGTGCGTCGACTCGCCGGTCGACGCGCACGAGGCCCGCCGCGATCTCGTCCACGGCGCGGTGCAAGTCGTCGATCACGCCCCTGGAGCGAGACCGCGAAGTCGACCAGGTCCGTCTTGCCGTCCCCGAGCAGGACCGGCCTCGGCCGGCCTCGCACGCGCCGGACGCGCGTGACGACCCACAGCACCGCGATCAGGGCCAGCACGGCCGCCACCGCTGCGCCGATCGCAATCCAGGCGGCGGTCGCGCTCGAGACGTTCATGCGGCGCCCATCCGAGACGGCGCCGCGCTCAGATCCTGCGACCGACGAAGATCGCCAGCCAAGCAAGGCTCGCTTGAACGCGGAGCTACTCGGGCGCGAACCGCTCATGCTGGATCTCGTGGTCGCGCCCACGACCTCCCAGGGCCAGAACATGGAGACGCGTCCGAACGCCGCTAGGCCGAGAAGATGACCGGGTAGTCGGCGGAGTTGTTGCTGGTGTTGCTCTCGCCCGCGACCGGCTGCACCTCGACCTTCACCGTCGCCGGCAGTGCTGAAGTTGACCGCCGGGATGTTCGTGAAGGTGACCGCCGTCTGCTGGCCCGGGTTGATGAAGGGGATCGTCTTCTTGAGCGTGATGTTGCCGCCGCGCGACTGCGTGATCGTGAGCGTGACCGGAATACTCGTCTCCTGGGAGTCACCCGAGTCCTCGATGGTCACCCGGAAGGCGAGGGTTGGTACGCACGCGTGATCGGCGTCTGCGTGCGTCGTGCTGAGCTCGGTTCCGGCGCGGCAGCACCTTGACCTTGACGCATGTTCGTGCCCCTGAGGCCGCCCTGGCTGGGCGTCACCGCGCCGCCGCGGATCTTGCTGAGCACGTTCACCATCGCGGTCGTCGTGGCGAAGTCGGCGGTCTGGAGAAAGTTCGAGGCGGGCACGAGCGGGCCGCCGCTCGCGTTCGTTCCCGTCACTCCCCGCCGCTTGAGCTCGGCGCTCGAGGGATCCTTGAACTCGTCGTCGTAGACCACGTCGCTCGCCAGCAGCCGCTGATCACGGGAGGCGGCGCGATCGCCAATATTGACGTCGCCAGTCTGCACGCAGTGGCCTGCGCCGCCGTTTTCG
>ERZ1370068.3993-contig-309_pt1 | contig 26139 bp, 39 predicted proteins | sample MGYA00561227_ERZ1370068 | MGnify/ENA primary metagenome ERZ1370068 (study PRJEB38410, sample SAMEA6850437) | metagenome | study: Metagenomic assessment of the ecological functions of the soil: analysis of the soil microbiota associated with the...
TTTATTGTTGCCCCAATGATTGGTCAGTCTAGTAATGCATGTCAATAGCGTGGCCCGCTGTTTCAGCGCTTTGCGTCACCGCATTCGGTCAGTTCCAGGTTTTACTCAGAGCGCGAATCGGCCGTCCGGGCTTGAGCGGGCGGCGGCTGTCGCGGCGCGGGCCGATGATTTAGGCGGTAGCTCATTTCCTTAGCTTTTGAGCGGCTTGCGGCAGTGGTCGCAGACCACAGTAGGGATTGAAGTCTTTGCCGCCCAATCCTTGTGCTTCAGGATCAGCGGAACCTCGCCGCGCGCGAGACCACGTCGTTGCCCCAGCGCAGCATCGCGATCCAGCGGGCCGTAGAGGTCCTTGCCCTTATCGGTGCAGCGGATATTCGTAGCGCTCTGGGGGAGGTCCTGGTATTTGCGGCGCTTGAAGATTCCGCCACCGCCTACCAGTCGATCGAGCGCCGATCCGTAAGGATGGCGGGGCGCGATGCCTGAGCGCCGTTTTGGCAGATCGATCAAAACGACGGATGCCGAAGAAAGGCTTCTCGCGGATCACCATGAAGCTCCAGCGGTCGCCGATGACGCTTCAGCGTCTGCGCGGGCGGCAGCCGAGCTCGGCCGGCCACGGTCGAGTACGGTCGGATCGGAAGGCCGGCGATTGCGCTTGGCGTCGAACGACGGGCGTGACGCCAGCGCCGGGCCCATCGCGGTAGCTGACGGTTTTGACGTTGACTCCTCCTTCCTTGCACTGCGCGCAGGCGACCATCGGCCGAGCAGACTGCGACCGCAAAGATTTGTGGACGGGGGCGATCGGCGGCTTGGCGGTTTTCTTCAGCCATCTGTCGCCGAAGGCGCCAGGAGGGCCATCATGACCGGATAGAGATCCATGCCCATCGCCGTGAGCCGGTACTCCGAAGCGCTTCAGGGGCGCTCCGAATATTGCACGCGCCGGAGCAGGCCCCTGCGCGGTGAGCATGCGCAATCGCTGCGTTAGCGTCGCGCGCGGAATTCCGAGCGCCGACTGAAACGTCTCGAAACGGGTAGCGGCAAAATAGCTTTCAGCGGAGCACAAGAAACGCCCAGCTGTCGCTTAGGATGGCGACCGTGCGGCCAACCGAGCAGTTGCGCTCGTGAATGACGCGCACCGGTTTCGCCCGTAGCGGACAGAGCGCGGCGCTGCGCGGGCGAGCGGCGCCGCAACCTCACGACCTGAACTCGACCGCCACTCCGTGTCGGCGCGTGTTCACGCTTTGCGCCTCGGCCTTGTCGCGCGCACGCGCGCCGCGCGACTTCTTGACTTGACGATAGCCCACATAGTCTAATTATGAAAGTCATTAGCAGCGCGTGACCTATCGGGTCTTTCGACAGCCATGAAGCCGGCGGCGTTCGACTATATCGCGGCCGACAGCGTCGACATGGCGGCGGCGGCATTGGCCGATGGCGGCGGACGACGCCAAGATCATTGCCGGCGGGCAAAGCCTCGTCCCGCTCCTCAACTTCCGCCTGCTGCGTCCGTCGATTCTGTCGACATCAACCGGCATCGAGCGATCTCGGCCTTCATCTCAGAGACGGCGACCGACATCCGCGTCGGCGCGCTGACGCGCCACTATCAGCTCGAGACCTCGCCGGTGATCGCGCGGCATCTGCCGGTTCTCGCCTGCGGCGATGACGCACGTGGCGCATCTGGCGATCCGCAACCGCGGCACCATCGGCGGCAGCCTGTGCGCATGGCCGATCCGGCCGCCGAACTACCGATGATGGCGCTGCTGCTCGACGCCGAACTTGTATCGGGTCGGCTCCGGCAGGCGAACGCATCGTCGCGGCGCGCGATTTTTCCTCGACGCGCTCACCGTCGATCCTCGCCGACGACGAGATCGTCACCGAGATCGCGCTGCCGAAACTGCCGCCGCGAAACCGGCTGGGGTTTCGACGGAGGTCGCCGCGCCGCCGCGGCGATTTCGCGCCTCGCCGCCGTCGCGGCGACGCTGACGCTGTCCGCATGGCGCGATCGCGCAAGCGCGCATCGCCTTGACCGGCGTCGGCGCCACCGCGCGCGCGCGTGCCGCCGAGCCGAGGTGCTGCTGATCGGTCAGCGCGCTCGAACCGGGTCTGATCAGCGCACGTGCATCGATGCTGTGCGCGCGGCCATCGAGCCGACGACCGACCTGCACGCCTTCGCCGGACTACCGGCGTCATCTCGCCGGCGTGCTGGCGGGCGGCGTCGCCGCGATGGCGCCGCGCGCATACGAGAGTGCCGCATGAGCAAGACGCGCGACATCATCCGTGACGGTCAACGGTACGCTGTCACCGGCCGCGCCGTGGAGCCGGCGGCTGCTGCTCGCCGATTTCCTGCGCGGCGACGCTCGGCCTCACCGGCACGCATGTCGGCTGCGAGCACGGCGTGTGCGGCGCCTGCACCGGTGATGCTCGACGGCGACAGCGTGCGCTCCTGCCTGATGTTCGCGCGTGCAGGCCGATGGCTGCCGCGTCGAGACAGTGGAGAGCCTCGGCCGCATCGGAGCAACTGAACGCGCTGCAGGCCGCTTTCCACGAACATCACGCGCTGCAATGCGGCTTCTGCACGCCCGGCATGCTGATGACCGCGACCGACCTGCTGAAGAAATACCGCTCGAAACCGACGACGACATCCGCGAAGGGCCTGTCGGGCAATTTGTGCCGCTGCACCGGCTACGAGCACATCGTCGCGGCGATCCGCGCGGTCAGCGAAGGCGACGCCAGGACATGCCATGAAGATGCACTTTCTCTCCGGCGGGCGGCGTGCGCATGCGCAAGAGCGATGTATCGATCCCGACGCTGATCGCAGCGAGACCATCGAGGCGCCGGTGTCGTGCGATGCTCGCTGCGCCACGCCCAGGGCAACGTGCTGTTCGACACCGGCTGCCATCCCGGCGGTCGCCGACAGATCCGCAGCGCGCTGGGGCAAACTCGTGCGACGGTCATGACGCCGATCATGCCGCCGGGCGAGCACGTGGTGAACGGACTCACCGGCGATCGGCTGTCGACCGACGACATCGACGTCGTAGTCTGCTCGCACCTGCATCCCGATCATTGCGGCTGCAACGCCTTCTTCAAGCGCGCGACTGTCATCATCCACGAAAAGGAGATCGCGGCGGCGCGCGCGCCGGACGCCGAGACGATCGGGCTATCTCGCGCCGAATGGGACCTTCCGGTGAAGATCGACGCTATCGGCGGCGAGCGTGACCTGTTCGGCGACGGCCGCATCGTGCTGATTCCGCTGCCCGGCCACACGCCGGGCACGACCGGCGCGCTTGGTCGCAGCTCGAGAAGAGCGGCATGTTCTTTCTGCCGTCCGACACCGTGAGCCTGCGCGTCGACACTCGATACCGGCATCATCCCGCGCAACACCTGGAACGCTCGAGGCGCTGAAGAAATCGCTCGCCGAAGTTCGACGCGCATCGAGGCGAGCGGCGCGACGGATGCTGTGCGGCCACGACGCCGCGCAATGGGACGACGTTGCGCAAGGGCGACCGACGCCTATGACTGACGCGCGCCGAGCTCCACGCGCGGCCGAAGATCGTCGGAGCGCGCATCAAGCGCACCGAGGACCCGCGCCTTCTTGACCGGCGCTCGGCGCATATGCCGACGATCGCCAGGCGCCGCGCGCTGCTGCACGTCGCGTTCCGCCGCAGCGAGCATGCGCACGCTCGCATCAAGGCGATCGATTGCGCCGCGGCACGCGTCGGCCGGGCGTGGTCGCGGTGCTCACCGCCGAAGATCTCGCTGACGGTGGCGCCTCTGTTCGCGACCTCGCGCATGAAGGGCTATCACGCCACGCCGATCCTGCCGCTCGCGCGCGACAAGGTGCGCTATGTCGGCGAGCCGTTGGTCGGCATCGTGGCGCAGAGCCGCTACCTCGCCGAGGACGCGCTCGAAATGATCGGCATCGAATTCGAGCCGCTTGCCGGCCGTCATCGATCCGCTGGCAGCGCGCGACAGCCGACGCGCCGCTGTTGCACGAGGAGGCTGGCAGCAACGTGCATGGTCAGCCGCGAATTCAAGCGCGGCGACGTCGACGCCGCGCTCGCAGAGCCGCGCCGGTGCGGGTCAGCGGCCGCTTCCGCATGCACCGCAAGACCGCGCTGGCGATCGAGCCGCGCGCGTATCTCGCCGAATACGATGCCGGGCCGCGACGCGCTCACGCTTCATTCGGCGACGCAGGTACCGGGCATCGTGCGCGATGCGCTCGCCGACCGCGCTCGATATATCCGGTAACGACATCCGCGTAGTCGCCGCCGGATGTGGGCGGCGGCTTCGGCGGCAAGGGCTCGCTCTATCCGGAGGAGATTTTCGTCTGCGCTGCGGCGCGCCTCCTCGGCCGTTCGGTCAAATGGACCAGCGACCGCATGGAGGACCTGATGGCCACAAGCCAGGCCTTCGATGAGATCGTCGATGCCGAACTCGGCGCTCGACGCCGACGGTCGCGACGCTGCGCTCTGAAGCGCCGACGTGGTCGGCGACGTCGGCGCCTATTCGATCTATCCGTGGACCGGCGGCGCTCGAGCCGGTGCAGGTCGTGAGCTTCCTGCCCGGGCCCTATCGTATCGAGCACTACCGCGGCCGCGCGCGGCGGTCGTCACCTCGAAAGCGCCGACCGGGCCCTATCGCGGCGTCGGACGCCCGATCTCGACCTTCGTGATGGAGCGGCTGATCGACATGGCCGCGGCCAAGCTCGGCATCGACCCAAAGGAGATGCGCCTGCGCAATCTCGTCGATGCCGAAGGAGTTTCCCTACAAGGTCGCGCTCCGGCATCGTTTGGGACAAATCGGGCTTCAAAGAGTGTCTCGACGCCGCTTGCGCGGGCGATAGGCTACGACGCGTTGCGCGAAAAGCAGAATGAGGCGCGCGCCGCCGGCCGCTGGTTCGGCATCGGCATCGCGAGCTATGCCGAGCTGACCGGCATCGGCTCGCGCATTTCGGTCGCGCCCGGCATGCCGATCAACACCGGCACGGAAACCGCCATCGTCCGCGTCGATCTGACCGGCGCGGTCACGGCTGCCTTCGGCGTCGCCTCGCATGGACAAGGACTGGAAACGACTTTGGCGCAGATTATCGCCGAGCATCTCGGCGCGCGCTTCGAGGACATCCGGATCTGCAGGGCGACAGCGCCGCGGTAGCCGGAGGTACCGGCACATACGCGAGCCGCAGCCTGGTGCTGGCGGGCGGCGCCGCAGCGCTTGCCGCGCGAGGCCGTGCGCGAGAAAGTATTCAACGCCGCATCGCATCTGCTCGAAGCCGCGCCCGCCGATCTCGACCGCAGTGGGCGGCAAGGTGTCGGTCGCTGGCACCGACCGCTCGGTCACTTTCCGCGAGGTCGCGCGCGCGGTCTATTCGGAAATGGCGCGCCTCCCGGATCGAGGCACGCGAGGAGCTTGCCGCCACCAGAACCTATGATCCCGTGTTCGGCACCACCATCGTCGGCCTGCCACATCGCAACTGTCGAAATCGATCCACAGACCTATGAGGTGCGCGTTGAGCACTTCGTGGCAGCGGAAGACTGCGGCCGCTTGGTCAATCCGCTGATCGTCGACGGCCAGGTCCATGGCGGCGTCGCGCAAGGAATCGGCGCGGCGCTCTATGAGGAGGTGATTTATGACGATCAAGGCCAGATCCATACCGCGAGCCTTGTGGACTATCCGGTGCCGTCGGCCTGCGATATTCCGCCGATGAAGGTCGTCCACCTCGAAACGCGAATCGCCAACCACGCTCGGCGGCTTTCGCGGCATGGGCGAAGGTGGCACCATCGGCGCGCCGGCGGCGGTCGCCAACGCGATCGCTGACGCGCTCGCGCCGCTCGGCATCGACATCAACGAGCTTCCGGTCACGCCGGAGCGCCTGTTCCGCCTGATCGAGGCGGCGCGGGCCTCAGGCAAACAATAGCGAGTTGAACAATGGATTTGGGCTTGAAGGGCAAGGTTGCGCTGGTCACCGGCGCGGGTCGCGGCGTCGGGCGCGAAATCGCACTGAGCCTGGCGCGCCGAAGGCGCGAGCAGTCGCGGTCAACTATCGACAGTTCGGCGCAGGACGCCGACTCGCTGGTCGCACGAGATCACAGGCAACGGGCGGCAAGGCGCAAGGCCTATGCCGGCCGACGTCGCCGATTTCGCCGCGGTCAAGGCGATGGTCGAGGCAACGTGCGAAGGATTTCGGCGGCCTCGACATCCTCGATCAACAATGCCGGGCTCGCACTGCGCAAACGCTTCGTCGAGACCACACCGGAAGATTGGCAGCAGCCAGATCGACGCCTGCCTCTATGGCGCGATCCATTGCTGCCACGCCGCTGCGCCGCATCTCGAGAAGCGCCGAGTAACGGCCGGATCGTCAGCGTGATCGGCGATTCCTCGCGCGTCGGCGAATCCGGTCTCGCGATCGTCGCGGCCGCGCGCGCCGGCGTCGTCGCGCTGATGAAATCGCTGGCGCGCGAATTCGGCCGCTACGGCACCACCGCCAACACGGTGTCGCTCGGGACTGGTCGAGACCGATCACGACAAGGACTGGGTCGAGGCCGAACCGCGAGAAGCTGGTGAAGCTCTATCCGGTGCGCCGGCTCGGCCAGGCCGGTGACGTCGCGCCGATGGTCGCGCTGCTCGCTTCGCCGCACAGCGGTTGGATCACCGGCCAGGTGCTAAGCATCAGCGGCGGCTTCAGCATGGTGTGATGGAGAAGGATCGATGCTGCACACCGACCTGATCTGCCCCGATCCCGGAACTGCTTGAGCCGCCATGCGCAAGCGAGCGCGGCGGCCAAAGTCGCGTATCGCGACGCGCGATCGTCAGGTCACCATACGCAGAATTGTTCGACGCGCACCGGCCGACATAGCCGGCGCATCTCGCGGACCACGGCATCGCACCCGGCGACACAGTCGCGATCATGCTGCCAAATTCGGTGCAGTGGGTCGAGAAGCCTGCTTCGGCGATCACACGCGCCGGCGCGATCGGCGTGCCGATCAGCTACGATGCGACCGAGCCGGAGATCGCCTACCGCCTGGCTGACGCGAACCTGCAAGGCGGTCGTGACCACTGCCGAGCGCGGCGGACCTGGTCGTCGAAGCTGCAAGGCGACGCGCCCAATCTCAAGACCCTGATCGTCGACCGATCGCGGCGTCATCGCAGCGCGAAAGCGCTGCGCTACGCGGACCTGCTCAGCAAGCCGCGCCGAAATCCGACGCCGCGCGACCCGTCCGCTGATGCACGAGCCGTCGTTCATTCTCTACACGTCCGGCACCACCGGCCGCGCCAAGGGCGTGCTGCTCACTGTGCACGGCATGCTGTGGGTCGCGGCGCGCCTGCTGGGCACCGATCACCGGCCTGGCGAGCGCGACACGGTGCTCTCGCCGCTGCCGCTGTTTCATTCCTATGCGCTCAATCTCTCGGTGCTGGCGATCCTCGCTACCGGCGCGAGCGAATACATCATGGAGCAGTTCTCGACCTCGCGAGGCGGTGCGCCTGCTCAAGACCGGCGAATTCACCTACTTCCCCGGCGTGCCGACCATGTTTCACTACCTGCTGCAGGCGACGAAGGACGAAAAGACTTAAGATCCCCGGCCTGCGGCTGTGCGTTTCAGCCGGCGCGATCATGCCGGCAACGCTCAATCGCGAATTCGAGGCGCACTTCGGCGTGCCGCTGCTCGACGGCTACGGCATCACCGAAACCTCCGACCATGGTGACGATGAACTGGCCGACGCGGCGGGCGCGTGCTCGGCTCCTGCGGCCTGCCGCTGCCGGGCCTCGCCGTGCGTATCGTCGATCCGGCGAGCGGGCACGGATGTCGCAAGCCGGGCCAGGAAGGCGAACTGATCGTGCGCGGGCCGAACGTGATGCCCGGCTATCTCAACAAGCCGGAGGAGACCGCGACGGCACTGCGCAACGGCTGGTATCACACCGGCGATCTCGCCAAGGCGCGACGAGAACAGCTTCCTCACCATCACCGGGACGGCTGAAGGAGCTGATCATCCGCGGCGGGCAGAACATCGCGCCGGCCGAGATCGAAGAGGTGGTGAACACGTTCGAGCCGGTGCTCGATTGCGCCGTGGTTGGCGCGCCGCACGAACATCTCGGCGAGGTTCCGGCGCTGTTCGTGGTGCCGCGCGCCGGGCAGAACGGTCGAAAGCGAGGCGCTGCTTGCAGCTATTGCCGGAGCGCATCTTTCCGCCTACAAGGTGCCGCATGCGCGGTGCATCTGATCGCCGAGATCCCGCGCACCGGGTCGGGCAAGATCATCCGTTACAAGCTCAAGGAACGATCAAGGCGTGAGGGAAGGGCGTCGTCCGAAGGAGATATATGATGCAGGTACCGCCGAAACGCTCTGGGCTGAATTTCGCAGACGCCCATCAAGAACGCGGACGAGTACATCGACCCACTGCGCGGGCGCCGCATGAGCGTCTACTTCATGGGCGAGCGGCGTGCCTGGAGCCGGTCGATCATCCGGTGATCCGGCCTTCGATCAATGCGATGGCGGAGACCTTCCGGCTCGCCACCGAGCGGCCGGAGCTCGGCACGGTGCATTCCGACGATCAGCGATCAGGCAGATCAACCGCTTCCTGCACGTGCCAATCACACCCAGGCGAGCTGGTCGCCAAGCATGAGATGCAGCGCGAGCTTGGTCGGCGCACCGGCACCTGCTTCCAGCGCTGCGTTGGGCTCGATGCGATCGGCACCTGCCATTCGGTGACTTTCGATATCGACGCCAAGAACGGCACCGAATATCACAAGCGCTTTCTCATTTTTCGAGCGCGCGCAGGCGGCCAATGTCGTGATCGGCGGCGCGATGACCGATCCCGAAGGGCGACCGCTCCAAGGCGCCGCACCAACAGAGCGATCATCGATCTCTTTCTCCATGTGGTGAAGCGCGACGACAAAGGCATCTACGTCTCGGGCGCCAAGATGCACCAGACCGGTGCGGTCAATTCGCACTGGCTCATCTTTCATGCCGACCATGCGCATGACCGAAGGCCGATCGCGACTGGTCGGTGGTCGGGGCGGTGCGCGTCGATGCGCCGGGCCTCGACCTACGTCGTCGGCCGACAGACCAACGACACGCGCATCATGGATGGCGGCGCGATGGATGCCGGCAATGCGCAGTTTGCCGGGTCAGGAATCGCTGATTGTGTTCGAAGACGTGTTCGTGCCGCACGAGCACGTGTTCATGGACGGCGAATGGGAATATGCGTCGTCGCTGGTCGAGCGCTTTACCACCTATCATCGCTCGTCCTACGTCTGCAAAACCGGGCTCGGCGACGTCGCTGATCGGCGCCGCGGCATCGGCCGCCGAGCACAACGGCGTCGAGGCGCGCTTCGCATATCAAGGACAAGCTCGTCGAGATGACGCATCTCAACGAGACGATCTACTCGAGCTGCATGGCGGCGGCGCATCAGTCAAAGCCGGTCGGCCTCGGGTGCCTATCATCAACGACGAGATGCTCTCCAACGTCGCCAAGCACAATGTCACGCGCTTCCCGTTCGAGATCGCGCGGCTCGCGCAGGACATCGCCGGCGGGCTGGTCGTCACCATGCCGTCCGAGAAGGATTTGCAGAACAACGAGATCGGGCCGCTGATCCGCAAGTTTCTGCAAGGACGCGACGGCGTCGAAGTCGACCGATCGCATGCGCATCCTGCGGCTGATCGAGAACATGACCATCGGCCGCAACGCCGTCGGCTATCTCGACCGAAAGCCTGCATGGCGCCGGCTCGCCGCAGGCGCAGCGTATCCAGATTCGCGCGGCATGAAGCTCGAGGAGAAGAAGGCGCGCCCGACACCCGCCGGCTCGCCAGACGGGGTCGAAATAGTGGATTTCAAGGAGCATGCGGCCGTCGTTCGACTTGAAGCGACCCGTGATGGGCGCCGTACGGGCGGACGGCTAGGTCGTCGAGGCGGGCCCACTTGACCGCCAGACCTTTGCGCGTCGTTACCGACGGTCAGGTCGCCCGACATGAGAGGGACTTCTTCCCCAGTAATTGTGCACGAAAGGCCTTTTTGGTGAATACTCCGGGCGCGAAGCGCAGCAGCCGGAGTGCGCGATGCCGCGCTTGTTTGTCTCGTCAGAGTGCGCGGACCGAATCTTCTGGCCCGATGCGCCTTTCGGATAGCCGGGCGGCGTTTCCCAGCCGGCGTTCATGTCGAGGGGTATGGAATTCGTCGTGCTTCTTGTTGACCCCATAGTGCTTCACCATCCGTGCAGGAAATTGACGATGTCGGCCGGCGCATTCGCCTCGACAGTGCCCAGGCGCCGGTACTGGCCGCCGAAGAACACCAGCGGGTGCCCACGCTTGGCCCGATTTTCATGCAGCCCGACCACCCGCCCGACGAAGATCTCGTGGTCGCCGCCATCGTGGCGGTCAGCAGGCTATCGAACGTGAAGCCACGGCATTCGGCAGCAGCGGCAAGCCGGTCTTACCGCTCAACACCGTCTGCCGATCCACTTCTCGCCCTTGGCGCGCCGAACTTGTTGGACAACTCCTCCTGGTTCCTCGCTCAGCACGTTGATCGCGTAGCGCCCTGCCTCCAGCTGCCAGGCGACGAAACTGTTGGCCTGCGCCAGATGCTGAACAAGACCGAGAGGTGGGTCGAGCGACAGCGAATTGAACGAGCTGATTGTCATGCCGAGCCGCGTCGCCGCCGGTTGTCACGGTTGTGACAGATGGTGACGCCGGTCGGGAACTGGCCTCGAGGGCGTCACGGAAACGTCGAGTGATCCAGCACGGATTTCACCGCTGGTGAAATTTTTCGACGAACATCGTTACGAAGTTACCCATCGCCGACTCCAAAGGAACAAGCCGTGCCTGCTTTCGAGCGTTATTCGAGCGGGCGGAACCGATCGCGCCGAGCTTCTGCCGAAAACGCTGATCGTTGCGGGCTGGACCGGCCGCTGGCGACGGGAAGGCGCTGCATTATCACATTGAGGAGCTCGCGGCGATCGGGGTGCCCTTCGTCCGTCCTCGGTTGCCGGTCGCTCTGCCAGAATTAGCACGGCTCAATCTCGCGCCAGACCGCGCGCTTGCAGTTCTCGGGCCGAGCACCACCTCGGGCGAGGCGGAGCCGGCGGTGTTGCGATGCAGGATGGATTCTGCGTGGCTTCGCGTTGGCTCCGATCACACAGACCGTAACGCCCGGAAACGATCGAAGCGGCGTCGCGCTGTCGAAGCAGCTTTGTGCCAAGGCTGGTCGGCTATGACCACCTCGTGGCGCGGCCTTCTTTTCATTTCGGAGTAGCGGAGTGCCATAGGGAATTGGTTATTTCATGCGCCGATTATCCTCGTGACTTCTTCCGCTTCTCTATCAAGAGATGGCGGACTTCCCCGATTTGATATTCAAGAGACAATGTCAAAAGATTCAGAGGGCGAGGCCGATGAGTTGACCGGCACTAAAATCAGGGGCCTTTTGATTCTGTGCGTTAAGAATGAACAAAGTGCGCGCGAACTTGCTGAGCGATGGACGACTATTTCGGCATTGGATAAAACAAGCTGTGTTCATCCGGTGGGTTGGTCACCAAGCTATTCCGAATGGCTTGGATGCCTGGACATCATACCGAATCTATGGCCCGCCTCGAAGTTGTGCCCAACGGTGAACTGGCAGCTAGATGGCTCAATCACCGGTGTCGTCGCATGCCAACAGCGATAGAAACCTACCGCGCCTTGGTGGAGTCCGCACGTTGCGGTTCCGCCTCGCGTTTAAGTAACCGCTCCACAAGCGTTGCTTCCGCGTCCCAATGCCCGCTAAACGGCACTACGCGGACAAACGCTCGCTACTGCTTCCGTGTCCGATTTTGGGGGTAGAGCGGACTATACTTTGCGGTGCGAAGTGTCAGCTTTGACCCAAAGCGGATATTTGCCTCTGCGACCTTTCGTACAGTGTGCTACTTTAAGTTGAACGTGCCTTGTCCTAAGCTTGGGGGAAGGCAATGAGACGGCTCGAGTTCATTTATCTAATTGGCAGGCGAAGTAACGGCCGATTGAGTGGTGCGGTATCCGAGGTGTCGAGAATCGCGCGCTTGTTCATTTTGGTTTTCACGCTGCTGCTTGCGATTTCTGCAACCACATCCGCGCAGACGACGCCAGACCGCGAGAATGGCCGTTTAGTTCTTATCCTTTAGCTGACGGCGTGGTGAGACTCGATACCCATACGGGCCAAATGTCTCGGTGCGGTCGGAGCGAGTCGGGAAGTGGGCTTGCACCACTATTCCAGACGAGCGTGCAGCTCTAGAAGCCGAGATCGCGCGCCTGCAGGACGAAAACGTAAAGTTGGAAGAAGGAACTGCTGACTCGTGGTTTGGCCGGTACCAGAGATGTCCCGTCCGTTCACCCGCAAAGCCTGAAGCGCCGGAACTCAAGCTTCCGAGTGATGCCGAGATCGACAAGATACTTTCGTTTGAGAAGGTTTGGCGCCGGTTGATTGATATAGCAAGGACTGTTCAGAAGGACGCCGAAAGAAAGAATTGATCAATTTCTTAGCAACGTAATGTCCGCTTCTGGCCCATAGCGGACATGGGCTGGTCCACTGCAAATGTCGGCTTTCGGGGCCCAGCGGACATCGATTTTCTGACCCTCTACCGCAAACGCTTTAGCTATTTCTTCTTAGGCCGATTGCGATTTTGCGATGATGTTGCTTCCCGAAGGTTTGCCCATCTTGTGTCAGACGGCTTACCGTTGATGTAGCTGATTTCGGAGTTCGGCCACTTGCCGGTCATATAGAGCCAAGCAAGGCGACTTGCCGAATAAGGCCGACCACCAATGCGAATTTGATGGTAGCCCCTCCCATTTTTGCGCCGGCTATAGCGCCAACAGGAGCGCGACTGCTAGCGCTCACCTTCCACCGAAATATCCCAGTTGTAGGGGCGTAACTTAGGACTTTGCGAAGTCGTTTAGAGGTCAGCATGGGCAACCAAAATATCTCACGAAACGCACGGTAAACATCGGCAAACCAACCAAAGAGCTGAATGGCATGAGTACGTCTAACAATGCTTGGAATGCGACATAGTTCCTGTCCGAAAACCAAAACGTTCCACCAGACGCACCGCACCGAGTAGCAGTGGGAGCCTTAGGGTTTCGGACACACTGATAGGACTCATGGTGTCCGCTTTGGGGGTAAAGTGGACATGGGTCATCGCATTGCAAAATGTCCGCTTATGACCCAAAGCGGACATTGACCCGGCATGAGGCCACTAAATACCTTTGCGCGAGGACTCGAAAATGCATGAACCCGCCCTTGGCTGACATTCCGTTTCTGATTTTCAATGTCCTCGGGTTCTATCGAAACCCGGCGAGCGTTCGCTTCAGGTCCGATAGGGTTGTGTTCCAGGACAGTGTCGCGACGACGGCGGGGTTGCAGCCGTTCGATCCTGCGGTTACCTGACCGGTTCCTGTAATCAGAAAGCAGCTCTGTTTCGACAGTGTGGTTGCGACATAGCGCAGATCGAACGTCAGTGCCTTATAGATGTAGGAAAATCCCATATTCCAATACGTGTAGTCTGGCAGCTTTTGTGCGGCGGCCGTCGCCGTCGCGTTGGTGGTGCCGAAGCTCTGGCGGCCGAGTTCGCCAGAGATCGCCAGGCCTGAATCGAATGTGTACTTGGCGGCGATCGAGTCGTAATTTTCCCATGCGCCAGTGCGGCTGTAGTTGGGCGCGTAGTACGCGTTAACGCTAACCATTAGCTTCGGGCTCAGTGCGTAGCTCGGCGCCACGTAATATTCCGGATAGGAAATATCGATGCTGCTTCCCGGATAGCTGTAGTAGGCGACGCCAGTCTCGACCGTGAGCAGTCCGAATACCGGACGAATACCGGCGTAATCAGTCATCTGGAGTTGGGAGACCATCGGTACATGCACGGACGCCGCATTTACGGCGGCGAAAAGAATATTATAAGTCGCTTCGAGATTCGTTGAGATGCTCGGCTTGTGATCGGACAACGTGTAGCCGCGGAAATTGTAGTCGCTGACGATCGACGCGATGATTTTGATATCGAAAGTGGACGTTGTGTCTGTTCGCAGCGCCGGCCTTGCGGGGACGGACAGCGCCGGCGACGTCGCGCCGTTCTCTTGCTGAGCCTTGGCCTGCGGCGGAAGCGTACTGGTCGCCGCGATGACAAGCGCGCCTGTGGTTATAAGACGGGCAAGGCTTCGCGCTAGCTCGCATGCCTGATCGCCGCTGCAAATCCCACCCTTCACCGCCGGCTCATTCTTATCAATGCCACTGTTTATCGTAGTTAACTAGCATCTCTCGAGTATGTAGTGGCTGACGAAAGTACGCCACTGTCGTATTTCCGAGGTACCAACGCCTTAACAAGATACTCTGTCCTTAACGCCCCGGGGCCCGCAGCGTGAGTTCATCACGAATTGGCCGAGGAGGATCCGCCGGCGGCCCTGCTTTCCGATGTCGATGAGGTGATCGAATTAGTAAGAAGATGTCCGCTTTTGGCCCAAAGCGGACATCGCTGAACGCACCTGCACATGTCTGCTTTTGACCCAAAGCGGACATTGCAGCGAAAGCCCGCCGGTCTGCTGTTTTAATCATCTAGTTTCTTGCCTCCTCGCCGGACGAGTTCCATTCTGGCCGCAGCGAAACGGCTCGACAGGCCAGGCTGACTGTCATCGCAATTTTTCGCCTGCTGCCGGCCGCTTCGATGTTTGGTGATCGTTCAGGGAGGACAAGATGGAACGCCGTCAATTTCTTACCGCTCTTGGCGCCGGCGCCGCCGTCGCCACGATCGCCAAGCCGGCGATCGCGCAATCCAGCCCGGCGCTCAAATGGCGCCTGGCGGCTAGCTGGCCGAAGTCGCTCGATACGATCTACGGTGCTTGTGACACTTTCTCCAAATACGTTTCTGAGGCAACGGACGGCAAGTTTCAGATTCAGAACTTTGCCGCCGGTGAGATCGTGCCCGGTCTGCAAGTGCTCGACGCGGTCCAGAACGGCACCGTCGAATTGGGCCACAGCGCCCAGTACTACTACATCGGCAAGGATCCGACCTGGGCGCTGTTCTGCGCGACTCCGTTCGGTCTCAACTGCCGCCAGCAGAATGCCTGGTTCTATGATGGCGAAGGCCAGAAGCTGATCGACGACTTCGGCAAGAAGTTCAATGTGCGCTGTCTGCTCGCGGGCAATACCGGCACGCAGATGGGCGGCTGGTTCAACAAGGAGCTCAAGGAGCCAGCAGACTTCAAAGGTGCTCAAGATGCGCATCGGCGGCTGGGCCGGCAAGACGCTCGGCAAGCTTGGCGTCGTCGCGCAACAGATCGCCGGCGGCGACATTTATCCGGCGTTGGAGAAGGGCACAATCGACGCCGCCGAGTGGGTTGGCCCCTACGATGACGAAAAGCTCGGCTTCTACAAAGTGGTGAAATTCTATTATTACCCCGGCTGGTGGGAAGGTGGCACCGTCCTCCACCTCCTCATCAACCAGGCGAAATTGAACGAGCTGCCGAAAAGCTACCAGGCGATTGTCACCGCCGCTGCCGGTTTCGCTAACGTCGAAACAACAGCGCGATACGACGCCCATAATCCGCAGGCATTGAAGCGTCTGGTTGCGGCGGGCACGCAACTGCGGCCATTCTCACAGTCGATCATGGAAGCTTGCTTGAAGGCGTCGAACGAGGTCAACGCCGGAGACGTCGGCGGTGAACGCCGACTACAAGAAGGTGTGGGACTCCATCGTCGCTTTCCGCCATGACGAATATCTTTGGTGGCAAGTTGCCGAATACGGCTACGACAGCTTCATGATCCGCTCGCGCATGTGAAGCTGATCAGCGCAATTCATGCCGTTGTTGGGGCCGGCGCTCGCAGCCGGGTTCTTGTATTGACCGCCGTCGCGCTTACAACTTTAATTTGAACGCCTATCGACCTATTGGCACCGACCCTGCGTTTTCCCGTTCTTCTAGTGGTGACGAATAAATAAACATCGCTGAATGTCCGCTATTGGCACTTAGCGGACGCTACCGGGTTCACTGCACATGTCCGCTATTGGGGGTAAAGCGGACATCAGCAACGATGTCCGTGCTTAGCAAATGCTGGCGGCGGGCATTCGCGCTTTCATCCTGACCGGTCGCGCTGGACGCGGCGCTGTGAAAGGCGATTTGCAAAGAACTGGAAGGCACATTAGCGGACGAAGGTCCACGCGAAGACCAAAAGCACAAATTGCCGCTGCGACAAATAGCGCTAGCTGGGCCGGTCCATAGTCAGAATGAGTGTGGTCGTGGTCGTTTTGCCCTGTCATGCGTGTTTAAAACACCGCCGTATCACTTTATTGCAACGCTGGGCGGGACGATGATGTGCTTTTGAATGAGCATTGTCCCGCTCAGGACCAATTGATGGACAAGCGTTTTTCTCTAGGCAGGTCTAATGATCGCGTGCCTTTGCCCTTGGGGCAAAAAGGGGACGCCTTGCACCTATCAAAATGAGCCGGCGAGAGCTCCTGTGTCCGCGCTGCGGCGGCGAAACTGGAATTTAAGGACACGGTTGAAAGTCCCACAACCGGGTCACGCGTATATTTTTTCGGTGCAAGGACTGCGGCTACGTTCACTCAGTCAAGCGATGATCTGCGTAAGTGCCTTCACTAGGACAGCAGCCTGCCATTTCGTGAATGTCCGCTATTGGCATTTAGCGGACATCGGATCGGCTGGTTCAACCTTCTTGCGTTGGCGCGGCTTTTCTCCGGCCGCGCAGAGGCCGGACTTGAAGACCGCCGGACGGGCTTACAAGTCCGTCCGAACTGGTGGGACCAGTCTGGAAGTTCTTGTCTATTGTTACGGCGCGCTCGAAAAATGGGACGAAGCGCGGCGCTGCGCTCAGCAGATGACGGAGAACGTCACGAAACAGCCGGGAGATGTGCTGGGGCCACTTGGGGTCTCAGCCAATGCGGCCTGGGCAGAGCAAATGGATGGCGCTCTCCGCAAGGCGTCGCGGGCATAAGCTCGAACACGGCACTCGCGTCCGCTATCGGCACTTAGCGGACATTCCAGAGTCAGTGGTCAATGCCTTCGCTCGAGTAAAGGCGAACGCGATATCACAGCGCAAAGAAATGCCGCTGATGACCGAAGCCTCTACGGCGTGGGGTGGCATTCCGGAGTGCTAGGCTTAACCGACATCGTCGCGAAGCGGATACTTTGCTCGTTTGGAGGTCCGCTCGCGGGTCACAACTGGGTTAGGTCGCTACCATGGACGTTGGTGCCTGGCTGCGAAACTTGGGACTCGGAAAGCACGAGTCGGCGTTCACCGAGAACGCGATCGACTTTGATGTGCTGCCAGAGCTGACCGAAGACGATCTTGAAAAGCTCGGGATGCCGCTGGGCGACAGGAAAGCGCTTCGTCAGGGGCTATCAAGGCAATGACGGGGGCTCTTCCAGTGACCCCAGCGTTGAGCAATGTCGGGCGGGCGGAGCCGATAGCTCCCGGCGAGCGCCGCCACTTGACCGTGATGATCTGCGACGTGGTGGGCTCGACAGCCCTGTCGGCGCGACTGGATCCAGAGGACATGGGCGTCGTGATCGACGCCTTTCAGGCCGCTTGCGCCCGCATCACGCTGGCCTATGACGGCTTCATTGCGGATTTTCGAGGTGACGGGATTTTGGCCTATTTCGGCTATCCCCGTGCGCACGAGGACGATGCCGAGCGAACCGTGCGCGCAGCGCTCGATATCGCTGCCGCTGTTGCAAAGACTGAAGACGCCTGCAGAGGAACCGCTCTCGGTCCGCATTGGCATAGCCACCGGCTTGGTAGTCGTCGGCGGGCTCGGTGAGGGCACGTTGCGAGAGCATGCCGTAATTGGTGACACGCCGAGCCGGCGGCGCGCCTCAAGCCTCGGCTGAGCCGGGGCGGTCGTTGTAACATCATCCACACGCCGGCTGCTGGGCGATCATTTCGCCTGCGCGAGCTTGGCCTATCATCGTCAAGGGTATTGCTGAGCCGATCGCGGCTTGGGCCGTTGACGGCGTGTCGGCGTCCCGGAGTCGCTTCCAGGCGGTCCATGCGGCGGGCCTGACTGGATCTCATCGGCCGTGAAGACGAACTCAATTTCCTTTTTGGAACGTCACCGGCTCGCCTGGAAAGGTGCAGGCCAGATCGTATCTGGTCTCAGGCGAGCGCGGGATCGGCAAGTCGCGCCTTTGTCACGGCTCTCGAAATGCGCATCACCGACGAGCCGCATACGCTTTTGCATTACCAATGTTCACCTTACCACACCAACAGCGCGCTTTATCCATTCATCGCCCAACTCGCAGGAGCAGTAGGGTTCAAGGCAGACGATCTCGTCCGAGAAACGCCTTGGCAAGTTGGACTTATATCTCGGCATAGCCGCGCCGCACCTTCGGGACACAGCACCGCTTTTTGCTGCGCTGTTGTCGATCCCGTCTGGCGACAGATATCCGAAGCTAACCCCAACCCTGCGCGGCAACGCCGCCGCACGTTTACTGCATTGCTAAATCACTTTGAGAACCTCGCCCGTCAGAAACCAATCTTGCTGCTGTTCGAGGATGGCCAGTGGGCCGATTCCACCTCCCTTGAGTTCGTCGATCTGGTAGTCGGGCGGGTGCGTCAATTACCGGTCCTGCCCTTTTCACCGGGCGACCGGATTTCGAACCACCTTGGGTTGGTCTACCCAACGTCAGCACTTTGACGCTCGGTCGCCTCGGTCGCAATACCGTTGAAAGCATAGTCACCCAAGCAACGGGCGTGGCTCTTCCTGCCGATTGAAGTAATGAACCAGATTGTCGCCAAAACCGACGGGCAACCCGTTGGTCTCGTCGAAGAACTTACATAAGGCGATGCTCAGAGGCAAACACGATCTTGATTCAAGACCTGACGGCTATCGGCTTGATGGACCTCTCGCCTCCGCTCGCCATTCCTACGACCCTGCAAGACTCGTTGATGGCACGATTAGACCGCCTCGCGCCGGTGAAGGAAGTCGGCCAAATCGGAGCGGTTATCGGACAGGAATTCTCGTATTCCTTGATCTGCGAGGTCGCGGACGCGCCGAACCGTCGCTAAAGGATGCCCTCGCCAAACTCGAGCAGGCTGAGACATGGTGTTCCGCCGTGGAGAGCCCCGGAAGCGACGTATGTAGTTTCAAGCACGCGCTCGTGCGGGATGCGGCATACGAGAGTCCGCTTAAGAGCCGTCGGCAGCAGCTGCACGGCCAAATTGCGCGCAAAATGGAGGAAAAGCTTCCCGATATTGTAGTGAGCCAACCTGAAATCGTGGCGCATCACTTCGCTGAGGCCGGTCTCGTTGAACCCGCGGTCGCTTACTGGCTTAAGGCAGGCAATCTCGCACTCAGCCGATCAGCGAACGCTGCTGTCGGTCATCTGGAACAGGGGCTGAAGCTGATCCCCGCATTGATGACACCATGCTCCGCAACAAGTTTGAGTTGCTGCTTCAAACGTCGCTCGGCAATTCCCTTCGAGCCATCAAAGGCTGGAGTTCTGACAGCGTGAAGAACGCGTACACGCGAGCACTTCAGCTGTGCCGAGAGATGGGCTTGATGAACATACCTTTCCCGCGGTGTTTGGCTTGTGGACCTGGAATTTCCTGCGCGCAGCGCTTCGCGAATCTCAAGCCCTTGCCGAACATTTGCTGAATACAGCCGAAAATGTAGACGACTCTGTTTATAACGTTCTTGCCCACGAAGCCTTGGGGTTTACGTTATTTGCACAAGGGAAGTTTGCCGCTGCCCATACGGAACTGGAACGCAGCGTCAGCCTTTGTGAGGATAGTAAAGCTGCGGCATATCTTGATTTGTCCGCGCAAGATCCGCGAGTTCACGTAAGGTTATACGACGGCTTGGCGCTTTGCTTACTTGGCCGCCCTGATCAGGCGTTGCGGCTTTGTGCGGACGCCCGCCGTTATGCGTACGCATCTCGAACATCCGTTTAGCGAGGCAATGGCACAAACGATCTCGCTCCGGGTACATCAGCTCCGCGGCGAGGTTGCGGTCGTCGCAAGTCAGGCCGACGCGGCAATCGCACTTTGCGAAGAGCATGAGTTTGTACACTACATAGCCATGGCTCGGATTTTGCGCGGATGGGCAAGGGCCCAGCAAGGCGAATTTGAGAAAGGTATTGCGGAAATTCTGGGAGGTTTAGAAAAAGAACGGGCGACCGGCGCCTCGTTATTTGAGTCGTACTCTCTGGGATTGTTGGCTGACGCTTGCCTAAAGAACAAACGTTACGACCAGGCGTTCGAATTTTTGCGGCAGGTAACGCTCGATGATGAGAATACCGAACGCTTTTACGCGGCCGAAATATATCGGTTGCTCGGCGAAACGTATCTCCAATCGCGTCAAAATTTTGATCAGGTGCAGCAGTATTTTTCAAAAGGCCTTAAGCTCGCAACGCGAACAGAATGCCAAATGCTTTGAACTTCGGCTTTGCCTAAGCATGTGTGACTTGTACGATCTGAGACAAATGGATACTCCGACACATGTCACTCACAACTCGGCGAGACCTACAAATCTTTTGGCGAGGGATTTGACACTGCGGATCTCGTCCGAGCAAAGACAAGGTTGGAAAATGGCAGTCAGTGGGGCCTACCGCAGGCAACTTAGTGACGACAACCGGCAAATGCTCGCTCAGCTTCGCCGGCGAATTCGGAGGTAAGCAGAAATTTCCATCGACTTGGACTGGTTGTTGCGGCGATCATGCATCGCGGCGGGCCTTTTGTTAATGGCAAAGGATGCGCACTTGGCCTGAGGCTGTGGGGGATTTGATCCCAGCCGACATTCAATTCGCGGGCGGGATCGCTATCGGCCTAACCGGCATCGGATTACAGTTTCATTTGGCCGCATACGGCATCGTCCGTGCGAATTGGTTGGGCGATTGACAAGTCTATCGGTCATCGCGAGTGAACACGGCGCTGATCTCGACTACCACCTCTTCCGGACGCTCGTTTAAATACGCCCGATTTCAGAAGGTAAAGCGACGCGACCTATGCGCCGCGAGATGTCCGCATTTCGCTAATCTGCGCCTTGGCCCTTGGCGGGAAATTCCATTGCGTTGAATGTCCGCTTTTCGGGGGTAAAGCGGACATCGAGCCCTGAATTGTCTTTACTTCCGCTAATGACCCAAAGCGGACATCGGCCGGTCGCTCAGCAACCTGTGGCTCTGCCAGATGTCATCCCCTCACATCCCCATTCCGGGCGTTGGTGCACCCGCAAAGTCTTTACATTCACCCCTCTGCGCACTTCGCTGATGTTCATGGTGGGATGCTCTTTGAGAGCCGTTGTGATGCAATTTTTGACGTACTTCCGGCTCGCTGGCCACCTGATCTTTTGCCCTTCGCCTCCGCCTTGCATGCAACGGTCGCCTGTTTTACGGCAATCTCCTGCAAGTTGGGCCGGCGTGAGTTTGACAGTCTTTGCGACGCAATCGCTCACGAATTTGCGGCTCGCGGGCCACCTGATCTTCTTCTCCTTGGCCTCCGCCTTGCATGCAGCGGTCGCCTCTTTTAGGGCAACCGCCTCAGCGCTGGACGTCTTCGCGGCCTCAGCAGGGGTAGGCGTGAGTGCGGTACCACCAACAACTACAGTGGCCATAATGCCGGCACATAAAGCCGTGGCGAAATGATGCATGATTACCTCCTCGAGATGGCGGTTTTAAGTCGCTTCTTCGCGGTTAGTTGAGAGTCGAAGATCTCGGGCCGCGACGCCGTACGGCGCTGTGGTGGACCCGGGTCCAACTCGATACAGCGGTGATCGAGTAAGCGATCCCAATTGCTGACACTGCATGAGTCCGCTTCTGGCTGCTTAGCGGACATGCTGCACGCAGCGCGAAATGTCCGCTATTGGGGTAAAGCGGACATGGCCTGTTGCAGTGCAAAATGTCCGCTTTATGACCCAAAGCGGACATTCGGCTTGATCGACATTTGAAGCCGGTTGTGCGCCAATTCGTCACTCGCTGCCGGGTCGCAAAGTGCTAAACTTTTGCTATTGGGCCGGGGCGTGTTCTTCAGAGGGCGCAATGCGGCGGCGCGACTTCATAACCGTTCTCGGTGGCGCGGCGACTGTGTGGCCGTTCGCAGCGCGTGGCCAGCAGAGTGAACGGGTGCGGCGCGTCGGCGTGCTCGTGCCATTGGATCAGGCTGCGAAACGGAAGCGCAGGCTCGCGTTGGGGCATTCCGCCCAGCACTGCAGGAGTTGGGTTGGACAGCCGGGCGCAACGTGCAGATCGACATCCGCCTGTCCGGCCAAGCGTCCGGAAACTCGTGAACACGTAGCGGAATTGGTCGAACTTGCGCCGGATGTCGTTCTCGCCAGCGGTACAGCGGCGGTCGGCCCGCTACTGCAGGCGACGCGCTCTGTGCCAATTGTATTCACTCTGACCCCCGATCCCGTTGGTGCCGGCTTTGTTGACAGTCTGGCGCGCCCCGGGGGCGGCAATGCGACCGGCTTCATGCACCTTTGAATTTGGCATCAGCGGGGAAGTGGCTGGAAAGCTTGCTCAAGCAGATCGCTCCGGCAATAACACGGATAGCAGTTATCCGAGACCCGGCCTATCAACCGGGGTTGGCCAGTTCAGCGGCGCAATCCAGTCCGTGGCGCCGTCACTTGGCGTCGAGGTAGCTCCGATCAAGCGTGCGCGACTCCGGAGCATCGAGCGCGACGTGGCAGCATTCACGCGCTCCCAATCGCGGCCTGATCGTGACGGGAGAGTGCATTGGCGACCGCTCATCGCGGTCTGATCATCAAGCTTGCGGCTCGGCACAAATTGCCTGCGGTCACTATCCACACGCTTCTTCGTCTGATGGCGGACTGATCGCCTATGGGCCTGACTTCGTGGACCAGTACCGCCGCGCGGCGCGTTACGTCGATCGTATCTTCAGGGTGAGAGCCCGGCTGATCTTCCAGTCCAGACGCCGACCAAGTACGAGCTGGCAATCAATCTCAAAACGGCCAAGGCGCTCGGCCTCACTGTCCCGCTGACGCCTTGCTTGCCCCGACGATCACATCGTCGACGACGTGATGTCCGCTATTGGCACTTAGCGGACATGACAACCTCGGCCGCGGCAATGTCCGCTTTCGGGGGTAAAGCGGACATGGCGATTGCACGTGCGAAATGTCCGCTAATGACCCAAAGCGGACGATCCCGGTATGGCCTCTTAGGTCACAGGTCAGCGTTGCTTCGTCTTTACGTGGTGAGAGCGGAATAAAGCGTAGCTGTATAAATCGGCCTTTGAGCCAAGGGGCACATTATGAAAACCAAGGTGTTTGAGCCCGGCGCGATCTGCGCCGCGGCTCGTTACTCACCGGACCCGAATGGTCAGTGCGCCCGTCCCAAGGCGTGGATGCGTGATGTAATCTTTCCGCCGGACAATGTCGATATGACTTCGTAGATTTAACGTGGTCGGAAAATGTGAGCCTGGAAAACGGATGTGACTTACGGCATCTTCAATGCGATCGAGTTCCACACTTGCTTCTCGGCCAGGTGCTTGTCGTTCAGTTGGCGTCGCATGAAGCCTCCAATGATTTGAGCTGCGCGTACCAATAGAATAGCCGCTGGCGCGCGTCACCCAGTTGTAAATTTGGGGCAAAAAGAAAAGCCGAGCAGCGGCAATCCGATCGCTTGTATCCAGTGCGAGCACGGCAGTGCTCGTTGCACATGGACGGACAACCATAGAGGCAAATGCCGCTGCATGAACGATGGGCCGTTCTTGTAGAAATCTGTAGCGATCGGGGCGACTGTATATTCGGTATCAGTGCCGTTGGGATACTCACCACTGCGATGGAGAATGGTCGACCCGCTATGAACCTCTTTCATAGTTTGCAACAGATGTTGGACGCCAATTTCCGGATGCAAGTCGCTGAATCAAAACTTTTGAAGGAGTGGCGATAAGTTGCACATCTGCGGGCGGAATATTGCTAAATCGATGTCGACCACATCTTGCGGCAAAACGAGGCGGTTGAGGGGTCGGGGAAAATACGCGTGAATGCTTCGGCGTTTGAAAAGCTCATTAGCCGGACATTCAGGTTGCAAGGAAGGATTTGACGGCGGTCACTCAGCCACGCCAATGATCCATACAGCACATCCACCTTCCGTCATTCAGCGCCTTCTCGGCAGCCTCTCCGGCAAAGGCAATAGAGTCGCGTTCTCGAGAATTTATGCCGCTTCTGCCAGGATTTGTTCGGCTGTGTACCTCGTGGCGCTCCCACCGGTCCAACGGCAATACGTTTGCCTTTGGTGCGATAGTCGATCAAGCTGCTTATTCGAAGAATAGAAACCAGAATGGCTGATTGTAGACGGTCCCCTAATGACAGGACACGTCGGGAAGCGCGTTTGCGGTCTGACACGCCGCCCGTCACGAATCCGATTTGAACACCGGACTTCGGATCATGGGAAGCTTGACGTTTCTCCACCGCGCCAGCCGTCTCCTTTCGGGAATCGACCTTGTAGCGCGCAAATATTTCTCATTGCCGACCGTAGTAGTCGAAAGACGCGCCTTTGAACGCCGTAGCCATAACAACTTTCGACGGCGGTTGCGGGAATGGGTTGGATCAAGGTCAGTGAAACAACAATACTGACGACGCCAACGATAGTGGCCACTGTTTTGAACCGGTTGCCATCTGCTGAGGAGCCCCACAGCGAACATCTCCCCGTGGCCCCAGTCGGGAAGGCGACGGCAATACCTATTAGCCCTCGCGGGCAGCATGACACTGCAAGTTGGGACGTTCGCAATCGGCGCATACGGACGATTGAAATTTCCGGACTCCGACCTCTGCAGTTGCGTACCTAAACGGGCGTTTATTTTGCAAGATGCATGTCTGCTTTCGACCCAAAGCAGACATGCAGTAGCCCAGCGCGATGCTCAGCAAACTGAGCCTGAAGCTGCAGTCCTCGCCGGCGGACAGTTCTGCGAGACCCAGCCAGTTTACCTGGGGTGTGTACTTTCGGAGACCGGCCATATTGAGCTTCTCTGGCGCGGCAGCGCGACGTCAAGATGATAATCTTTGAGCGCGTTTGAGAGGCAGAGTGTTGACGAACTTCCGGCTCGCGGGCCATCTGATCTTCTTGCCACTTCGCACTCCGCCTTGCACGCAACGATGCATTGGCCTGCCCCTTTACGGCAATCTCCCCTGAAGTTGGTCTGGCGTGAGTTTCACGAGTGCTTTGCGACGCGGTGGCTTACGAATTTGCGGCCTGGCGAGGCCCAGCTGATCTTTTTCTCTTTGGCCTCCGCCTTGCGGCGCCGCGGTCGACCTGCTTTCAGCGGGCAACCCTTTTGCCTTTCGGCAGCTTGGCGTCTTCGCGGCCTCAGCGGGTGTAGGCGTTGAATGTGATACCGCCAATAACTGCGGTGGCTACGATGGGGGGCGAATAAAGCGATGGAATGACGCATGATAACCCCTCCCTAGAGATGGCGGTTTTAGAGGTTCGTTCTATTTCGAGTGTTAGTTGACACTGCTGGTTTGGACGCAACAATCTGGGAGGCGAATTGGACCTGCGTCCAACCCGATGACGCTGCTGAGCCACAAATAATCCGCGTCCGAGAAACGCGTCGGCCGCCAGTGCCACCGAGGCGTTGCAACGGGGAGCAGGGATGTCACGCGCGAGATCAGACGGTGTTACCGCCCGCCCTTTTCTGCAATGGTTGGAAGCGGCTCCGATTGGCCAGCTGGTTTATTCCGAGTTCGTGGCCTACCCGACGCCACGGAACTTGAACTATTGGTGGACGTTCGGTGCCATCCTTTCGCTCATGCTCGGGGTCCAGACTCGTCACCGGCATCGTGCTGGCGATGCACTACACTCCCCATGTGCGATCTCGCCTTCAAGTCAATCGAGACCATCATGCGCGACGTCAACTACGGCTGGCTGCTGCGCTACCTGCACGCCAACGGCGCGTCGATGTTCTTTCTTGCCGTCTATATTCACATGTTCCGCAGCCCTGTACTACGGATCGTCACAAGGAGCCGTTCGAGCTGGTCGTGGATCCTGGGCGTCATCACCTATCTGCTGATGGTGGTCGCGGGCTTCATGGGCTACGTGCTGGTCTGGGGCCAGATGAGCTTCTGGGCCGCGACGGTCATCACCAAATCTGTTGTCAGCCATCCCGGGCGTCGGCGACACGATCGTTACATGGCTGTGGGGCGGCTACGCGGTCGGCAATCCGACACGCTCAACCAGCAATACGTAACTA
>ERZ1370068.3594-contig-2701_pt1 | contig 26138 bp, 39 predicted proteins | sample MGYA00561227_ERZ1370068 | MGnify/ENA primary metagenome ERZ1370068 (study PRJEB38410, sample SAMEA6850437) | metagenome | study: Metagenomic assessment of the ecological functions of the soil: analysis of the soil microbiota associated with the...
AAGAAGGATCGTTGGCTACCGGCGCCCGACTCGCGCTCTGTGGCGGCGCGGCGATCGTCCTGTCGACCTTGGCGATCGCGCTGACCACACATCCACGTCTCGAGCTTCGAATTGCTCGGGTGCGGCGTCGCCGCGATCGCTGCGTTCGGGCTCGCCGACGACGTGCTGTCGCTCAAGGCCTCGACACGAAGCTCGTCGCCCAGGATCACGCGGCGTCGGCGCTCCCGTTCTTTCGGCTTATCGCCTGATGGACTCCAGTCCATGCTGGGCTCGACGCCATGCTATCACGTTGTTCTGGATCGTCGGAATCACCAACGCGTTCAACTTGCTCGACAACATGGATGGCCATGGCCTTTGCGCCGGCACGGCGCTGGTGGCCGGTACATTCCTGCTGATCGGCCTCGCCGAACGAACCGGGGTCACATCCGCAGGCTCCTCGTATCTTGCGGCGCCTGCTCGGCGGCGACGCGCAGGTTTCTTCTATCTACAACATCCATCCGGCGTCGATCTTCATGGGGGACACCGGCAGCCTGTTTCTGGGGCTCAATATCGCGTCGATTACGTTGCTGGCGAGCCCGGAATCGAGCGGCACATCGCGGCTCGTCTCCACCGTTGTCGCGCCGGTGCTGCTGCTCATGATTCCGATTTTCGACACGACCTCGTGACGATTCGTGCGGCCTGCTGTCCGGACGCAAGCCCGCAGGCGGCCGCGATCACTCGTCGCATCGGCTGGTGGCGATTGGTTTGTCGGAGCCGCGGGCCGTGCTGACCTTGTGGCTTCTGGCGGCTGGCTGGTGGAACGATCTCGCTGCTGATGCAGCGCCCCGATCACGGACTTGTGCGTCCTCGTCGCGCTCGTGTTTCTGCTGGGCATGATCATCTTCGGCGTCTGCCTCGCGCATATCCGCATCTATGAAGAAGGCGACGCCGCGAAGCTGCAAGGCGAGACCCATCACGCCGATCCTCGCCAACTTCGTGTATCGGCAGCGAATCGGTGAGATCCTCCTCGACCTTTGCCTGATCCCGCCGGCACTACATGGCGTACATCGACTGCGGTTCGAGGGAGCCGAGCCTGACGTCGAACTACCCGTTCTTCATCCGCTCGCTTCCGGTCGTCATCGTGACCCAGCTTTTGTGCCTGTACATCGCGGGCGGCTATCGTGGCACGTGGCGGCATTTCGGTCTGATGGATGCCGTGGTGTTCGCCAAGGGTGTTCTGGTCGGCACGGTTGCGGCACAGATGGTGATCTTAGACGCTCACCGATTTGTCGACTATTCACGCGCGGTCTTCGTGATCGATGCCGCCATTCTGCCTGCTGCTGCTGTCCGGGACGCGGGCGTCGATCAGGCTGATGGGAGAGTTCGCGCTCCGTCGCAGCACCGAGGGGCGGCGTTGCGTCGTCTACGGATGCGGCAACGGCGCCAGCCTGGCGACGATCCGCGCGGCGTTCGGGACGGATGTTTCCCTGAAGATCGTTGGATTCGTCGATGACGATCCACTGCACCATCGAACGCGAGTCGAAGGCTATTCGGTGCTGGGAAACTTCAACAGCCTGGTGACCATGGTCGAGCGCGACGAAGTGGATTGCGTCGTGCTGCAATCCCATCTCGTCGACGTCGATCGCCTTCTGAAGCTCGAGGCTGCTGTGCCGGGATCACCAGGGTTGATCTGCTTCGCCTCCAAATCCACTTGAATCGACTCTCGTCTGCTTCGTAACTCAGGTGAGGCTCCGCCCCAGATATACTTTTTGAAGGGATGGCCGCTCTTTTTGTGGCGCAGGCCTTTAGGCCTGCGAACGCGAGGCTGAATGCCCCGCGCCATACTTCTTGAATTCGTCGTCTTGGTCGCGACGATTCTTGCCGGCTGCGGCTCGCCGGCGGAGCCGACGCCTCCTCCCACACAAACCACGTTGACGGTCTTGTGTCCGAACGTCACCGGCAGTGGCTGGTCAGAACGTGCAGTTGACGGCAACGTTGTCCGGGCCGGCCAATAACGGCAGTGACGTCACCCAGATTGCCTCGTGGTCGTCGACCAACCCGACCATAGCGACGGTTTCCTTCGGGAGGCCTGGGTGCACACGGTGGCACCAGGAACGGCGACCATTCTCGCCACGATGCAGGCGGCCTCCGGAGCGTGCGCCGTCACCGTTACCGCGGCGCCAGTTCTCACGGTCACTCGCTTCATGGCGTTCTGGAGACAGCGTCACGTTCGGCGTCGTCTCGGATCCAGTGACGTTGGGGCTCCGCCGCTGGCGCTGCCAGATGCGTATCCCGCGAAGCTGGAGCGAATGCTGGTGCTTCGTTATCCGATGCAGTCGTTTCTGGTCGTCAACGAAGGCCTCTCCGGTGAGAGCGCCGTCCAAGGGGTCAGCCGGCTGGCCGGTCTCTTCGGACCAACCGACCCGAGGCATTGATCCTTCTGGAGGGTTACAACGATCTGCTCCTGGGGAGGCGCTGCCATCACACCGGCGACCACCGCGCTGCGGACGATGGTCCGAGATGCGCGGAACCTCGGTGTGCAGGTGCTTCTCGCCGGGCTCACGCCGTTCCGCCCGGGCACTCAGAGGGGTGGCAATGCGGCGTTCGTGCCGCCCTTCAACGACCAGAGCGCGGATGATTGCGCAGGCCGAAGGCGCAACCTACGTCGATACCTGAGTACGACGTTCGATCTGCGGCTGATTGGCGTCGACGGTCTCCACCCGACGGCAGCCGGTTATGCAGCGGCTCGCTGAGATCTTCGCGGCGCAGATCACCGCCGCGTTCTGAACGGCGCAACAACCTGCAGCTCCTCGTCCACGATCTGCCGGACGGCGGACGCGCACGCTGAGGGCGGAACCTCGCTGCCGGTCCGCCTAAAGGCGGACCCTACATGGCATAAAGAGTCGAACGCGGACCCTACGCACGTCAAAGGCGGGTCCGGACGTGTCGGCTTCAGCCGGACCATCGAGCTAGATCTGGATTGCCGAAGCGCGCGGCGCGCCGACTTGGACGAACGCGGCACTTCAGCAGCGTCCAGATGGCAATCAATCCGTCACGCGGGCGGATTTTCTTGCCTTCGTCGGTTATGCGCGGGCGGTAGTCCACCGGAATCTCGAGGATTCGTTGTCCCCGGCGAAGCAATTCCGCGGTGACTTCGGGTTCGAACTCGAATCGCCGGCAGGTCAGCGGCAATGAACAGATGATTTCGGTCCGGAACGCTTTGAATGCGGTCTCCATGTCGGTGCAGCTCTGACCCGAACAGCAGGTTGATCAACGCGGTCAGAAACCGGTTCGCCCAAACCGTTTTGGTCGGTATCAGCAGGATTCGGCTTCAAGAAGCGTGGAACCGTAGACGACATTGGCACGGCCCTCCATGATCGGCTGAAGGAGCGCGGCGTGTTGCCGAGGGTCGAGCTCTCGAGGTCGGCATCCTGAATCAGCACGACGTCTCCGGAGACGTACTTCAATCCCGTTCGTATGGCCGCTCCTTTTCCGCCGTTCACGGTGGCGTGGTGGATGTGCGTCTACGCATGGCCGTGCCGACTCCAGGGCTCCCTTCGTTCCATCGGTGGATCCGTCGTTGACGACGATGATTTCCTTTCGGTCGGCGTATCGGCCACAGCTCGTAACACGGCGGCAATCGTGAGCCTTCGTTGCAGACCGGAACGATGATTGACAGTTTCACCGGGTGCATGCTGCTCGAGGACTTCATAGAGGGGAATTCAGAACCTAGACTGCCGCAGCGGTATTATCGCCTGCTTGCAGTTCGTCAACAAATCACCGGATCGCGGCCAGCGCCAGCGGTCGCCTTGACTTCAACCCAGAGCAGTCTCTACGCTCGGCGCCGATGCAGCGGTGGCTGAAGTGGCTCGGACGGCACAAACAGCTCCTCCTCGTGACCGTGCTGTGCGTGGAGCGACTGTGGCTCGAGATGTGACTCTGACTCGAGCCTACCCGGGTGCAGGATTGCGTGGGACCTACTTCGGCGAGCACCGACTGGAGCTGGCCCTCCTGTCTTCACGGCCTTCGACACTGACTTCTCGACGAGCACGTTGAAGGCGCGCCAGACGCGGTTCGGCGACAGACCCTTCAGCGTGGAGTGGCGGCGGCTACATCGCGTTCCACGAGAGTGGCGACCACCGGTTCGAACTGGTGTCCGACGACGCTTCGTTTCTGCGTGGACGGCGAGTCGGTCGTGGAGAATCCCGGTGTCCACAGCCCCATCCTCGCCACCGGGCAAATCAACCGCCCTGCCGGCGCTTATCCCGTCGTGTTGCGGCATATCCAGGCGGGCGGCGAACTCGCATTGAACTGGCGGATGCGTGGCGAAGGACGGCCTCGTCGCAAGCCGGTTGCGGCTGACAATCTCGCCACTCAGCGGACGTCGCTCAGTGCATTACGCGGGCGGGGATCGTTCTGCGCCTGGGAGCGGCTCTGGCCGTGCTGTGGCTCGCGGCGGCCGTGGATCATCGGCGGCGGCCTGAGCCGCTTGATCGTCTGGATGAACCGCGAGCAGCCGGGGTGGATGTTTCACCCGCTGGTCCCTGTTCTCGCGCTGTCGTTCGGTCTTGTCGGTCTGGGGTATTCGATGGGGAGCGTGGTCGCCTGATGAGGTGACGCCGTGGCTGGTGCTCGACGGGCTCGATCGGCTATTTCTCGAACGATTGGTTCAACGCGTACCCCGCCCTTCCAGTTCTATCTCTGGGCCGTGGCCATCGGCCCAGTCGTGCTCGCCCAACCGACTCGGAGTCCTGTCCCTGAGCTCGGAGGCCGCAGCGATAGCGATGTATCTGTTGATTCGTGGGGTGACGGTGCTGATGGGCGTTGGCGGTCATTTTCGCGACCTACCTGAGCGGAGCCGAAGCGTTCGACCGGCGCAGCGGCATTTTCGCCTCGCTGATTGTCGACGGTCACCTTGCCGTTCGTCTTTTATGCGAAGACGGCGAACACCGATGTCCCGTACTTGTTCTGGATGACCTGGTCGCTATGGCTGTTCGTCCGACTGTGGCGGAGGGGTCAGACTCTCGACTACGTCATGTTCGGTGCGACCGCGGCATTGGCCGTGTGCACCAAGGACCACGCCTACGGGTTCTATACACTGCTGCCCCTGGCGCTGATCGGTCGCCTTGCCGCCCGGCAGCCCGAAGGCTCGTTCATCCAGCGTCTCGTTCGCGGCATGTTCGATCGCCGCCCGTGGATCGGAGGAGTCGCCTCCGCGGTCGTGTTCGCCGTCGCGCATAACGTCCGTGTTCAATTGGACCTGGCATGGTGGACCATTTCAGATTGATCACGAGACTGATTGCGCCAGGCGCACCGACGGTGCACCGGCCGGGGCAATTGATCGCGATCTCGCGTATGCGACGTCCGTCGAATTGATCAGGTGGTCGCTCAGGTGGCCGTTGTTCGTCCTGGTAAGCGTCGCGTGGTCTCGGGGTCTCGCGCTCGTTCCTCGACAGAGCCGTGCGATGACGCTGTGGATATTGTTGCCGTCAGCTTCTTACTACCATCACCTACCTTCGGTTCTTGGGCTACGCTTACGATCGGTTCCTGCTCGGGGTCTGCATTCCACTGGCGATCCTGGGAGGCCGGTTCGTCGCGATGCTTCTGGCGCCTCGGCGTTTCGCGCCGTTAGGCCGTAGTTCAGCCTGGCGGCCGCGTTTGCTTATTCGCTTCTCGCCGCCGTGTCCATTGACCTGATGATGACCGTCGACGCGCGGTATCCGCCGAAGCGTGGCTGCGCAGTCACCTACGCCACGATGTCCGGGTGGGCTGGTTTGGACACGGGATGTGTACATGCCTCGACTGGACTACCTCGACGCGATGCGCCTGGACGCTCCTGCCGGAGGGCGAGCTCGCAGACCGCCTCGAGTATCCTCGTCGTCAACACCGAGCATTACTGGGGAGATCCGAGCCAACGGGCGCTCTTCTCCTCGCGAAACTTCAGGATCATCGCCTCGGCTACTGGAGGTGTGGCGGGGCCGTGCTCCTTTGCCGTGGTGGGCGGTCCTCCGCTACGACCCGGTTTTCACGAACGGCCGCGACGATGGCACGACGAATCTCGACAATGTGAATCCCGAGATCGTGATCCTGAAGAGAGACGCCAGAGTAGTGCCTCGGTCTCTTGCAGCCAGTGAACCCTCGGCGCCGTTAGTCGTCGGTGGCGCGGCTGGCGGCGAGACGGCGCTCGTCGCCCTCGGATTCAGCGGCCTGACGGTCATCCTGACTTATCCTCTCGCGTTTCGACTAGGAAGCATCGGCCGAGGTCGATAACGGCGACGGACAGTTCTCGATCTGGAACGTCGCCTGGGTCGCCCGCACGTTGGTTCTCGATCCGCTGCACGTCTTCGACGCCAACATCTTCTACCCCCATCGCTGGACCTCGCATACTCCGAGAGCAACCTGGGCGCCGGCGTCCTGGCCGTTCCCGTCTACTGGGCCACACACAATCCCTATCGCGGCGCACAACGCGGTCCTGCTCTCATGTCGTTCGTTCTCAGTGCGACCGGCACCTACTACCTGGTGAAGTATCTCGTGGCCGATCGCAGCGCCGCCGTCGTGGCCGCGATCTGCTTTGCGTATTGCCCGCACGTGTTCGCGCACACACCGCCACATTCAGCTGTTGATGACGGCTGGCCTGCCGTTCAGCCTTCTCGCGCTTCACCGGCTCGTCGATCGGCCCAGCGCAAGAACGGGGTTTGCGCTTGGGATCGCCATGGTGGCGCAGGCGCTTTATGCGGCTACTACGCCGATCTTCGTGGCGCTGATCGTCGGCTACGGCGTCCTCGTGCTCGCTACGCTTCGTTCCTTGTGGCGTTCTCTCCAGTTCTGGAAAACAGTGGCCCTTGCGGGTGCAGTGGCTGCTCGTTGGAGGTGTGTTGCTTGTTCCCGCCCTATGCGCACTCAGCAGTCGACAGGCTTCGGCCGCTCGCTCGATGCAGCGCGGCAGTATTCGGCCGATTGGCGGGCATCTTGGCCTCGTCGGCCTTCGCGCACGCCTGGATCTTGCGCCTCATCGGCCACTGGAAGGAGGTCCTGTTCCCGGGATTCGTCGCGCTGACGTTCGGAACCGGCTGGGGCTGATCGTCGGAGTGGCTTCGTCGAGGCCGTGCGCGCGAGCTGGTCGCGTCCTGTATGGAGGCCTTGTCGTCCTCGCTTCCTGGGCCTCTCTTGGTCCGGATGCCGGTCTCTACAGCGTGCTCTATAGACTGATTCCTCTTTTCAGTCTGTTGCGTGCGCCGAGTCGATTCGGACTAGTGGTCGCGTTGGGGTTGTCAGTCCTTTCAGGCCTGGCGCTTACGGCGCTGCTCAAGAGGCTCCCAAAACCTGCGCTCGCCGTCCACGTTGTTCTCGCGGCTGTCGCGTCGATCGAGCCTGCAGTGCCGCTGGGTTTCACGGCCGTACCGCCGGTCGAGCCGGCGTATCGCGTGCTCGCCACCCTGCCGTATGGAGCGCCGTTCTCGAAATGCCCGTGTTCTCCTATCAGTTTCGCGTTCGCCCGCACGAGCATCGCTCGGCTCGACGGCACACTGGATGCCGCTCGTCGATGCCTACAGCGATTACATTCCTCAGGACTTCGTCGACAAGACCGACACTCTTGGAGGCTTTCCTAGCGCGCGAGTCGTTCGAAGCTCCTTGGAGAAGGATCGTGTTCGCTGGCGCCGTGTTTCACGTCGACCTGTATGGGGAGAGCTCTGCGTGAACCGCTCGTCGCCCGCCTGCGCGAGTTTGCGCCCTACTCTGAAACAGCACCACGCCGACGAGCCGGATCTGGCTCTACGAAATCGTCGGCTTTCCACCTTAGCTGCCTTCGAGGACTGTGAGGACTGAATCTCTCCATCATGGCTTACACAGCTAGACTCGCCACTGGGCTCGCCTCCAACGCAGGGGCTCTCGCTGATGACGACGGCCTCCGGACAAGTGATCGATGAAAAGCTCCCGGCACTTCTGAATCCGGACCCAATCGTTGGATGCGACACGCACCTCTTCGCGCGTTAGGAAGGCAATGACGTAGGCACGCCAGTAGCCAGCAGCGGCAACGGGGATGCGTCTCTCGACGAGTCGGTCTGCAATTTGCCGGTTGGGACTTGCGGGAGGGTTGTGGACCACGCTGACGAGCAGCTTCGCGTGATCACCGATCGACAGCGCCGCCCAAATCAACGCACGGTCAGCGACGACGACGCGCTGCACGGCGGGGCGCCATTCGACCGCGCAGAACCGAGGCGGTCAAGCCCACCGGGATCGAGGGCGCCGAGGACGACATAGCGCGAGTATGCGTTCAAGACCGGCTTGCGCGGCAACGAAGGCCACGACCGCGACGATACCCACTCCAAGAATGTAGAAAGCAAACGGCGCACGCTTCACCTGAGACTCGCAGGCGTTGCGCGAGAGTTGCCACTGGCACGGTGCCGGACTGGTCACTCGCGCCTTTCATCAAGAGAAACAGCAGCCGTCCCGTTGTCAGGCGCAACGAGCCCTCCGCCAGTCCAAGTCAGCCAAGGTCGGTTCGTCACAGGGATGCCGGCGTCGGCTTGATTGGCCCCGGCGAACCGACGCCAGCAACTCAGGACCCATCCGTATCGACACGCTCAGCCAGCGCTTCAGGCTGCCAGGCGAAACGCCTCCGAGCAGGTTATCGACCTGCGATCCGGAGAATCCGCCGAGTAGTTGGCCACGAGTGCCAGGTCCAGCCAGATCCGCGAGCGGCTTCAGGGCTTCGATGGCTTCCCACACGGCGAAGAAGATGGCCATCGACACCAACCACTCGCGCAACCGAACCCGATTCAATTCGCCCATGACCAGTTCGAGCGCCAGCAGAACCGGGACGGCGTATAGCGTGAATTCCCGGTTGCGGAAGCCGATCGCAAGCACTGCTCCAAACCAGAACGGATGGCGGCGCAGGAACCACAGGAGGGCGATGCACACGAATGGCTCGATCATGCCGCCTTGTGCGCGTCATGAGCTGAAGCGAAATCGCAGCGGGCGCGGCGACAAAGAACAGCGCCGCGACGAACGCGGACCAGGGCGCAACCCGCCGTCGCGAACGAAGCCGATGATCACAGAGACAGGCGAAGACGATGTTCCACACGAGCATCGACATACGCAGCGCGACGACGGTTGGACCGGCGATCAGGAAGAACGGAGCGGCAGCCCACGATTCGACCGCCAGCATGTAGGTTTGACCGTAGAAGAAGAGCGGAAACGCACTGCCCTGGATCAGATGCTTTAGCCATCAAGCCAACGATGGCCTGGTCGGAATCGAATGCGAGCTGCTCGAACAGCAGGTACACGAGCGCTCGAAAGACGACAATGACGATTCCGGCACCGAGCACGCCAGCCAGACCGGAACGCCACCACTTCACACGAGCTCCTCGATCGGGTTTCCGGGGTTAGGGCTTCCTGACGACGTAGAGGCGGTTCAGGCCTAGTTGAAATGGGACTCTCGCACCGGTTCGAATCCGGCGTGTTGCAGCAGTGCCCTCATCTCGAGCGGAGGAATGCCATCAACTTCGCCCGGTCGCATTCCGCCCCGTCTATCTTCATCCTGCCGAAACAGCAGATGCGCAACGCGACCCGTCCACGGGCCGATCATGGTTGCCAGGAAGAGACCGCCCGACCGCAGCACGCGTTTTGACGTCGAGAAGAGCAGCCTCACGATCCGGGATGTGGTTGAGCGCGGCCACCACGCTGACCGTGTCGAAGCGAATCGTCGCGAAACGGCAGCCGCGCCGGGGTCCTCGATCCTGACGTCGATGCCTTGCCAGGGAAACACGTCGGCCCCGCACCGCATCCGTGGGCGCGGACGAGATTGTTGTAGCCGCAAGCCAGGTCGAGAAGACGGCCACGGACGAAAGGCAACACGACGCGAAGCCGCCAGCGCTCGAGCGGATCCATCCTTCGTGGCGCGACTGGGCGGAACGTTCGCTGGTCCGGCAAGCGCAAAATGCTAGCATAGGGCCTCCCATCGGAATGACGTGGTCGCCAACGTCTGCTCGCCTGATGACAATCGGGCGCCGCGTTCTGCCCTGGCTCGTCGGTCCCACGGTACTGTTCACCGAAGGACGATCGCTCGAGCTCGTGCCTCCGCATCCCTGCCCGGGCCTTCTGAGCTCGTGTCCATCGTTGCCGTTCGGGCGCGATTGGACCTGACAATCGGTGCCTGGTTCGGCACTCTGCACGCCCTTGCCGTCATCGTCGGACTCGCTGCCTTCGTGATCGTGGCCAGCCGTGCGACCGGCAACATCGCCGTTGCGGCGTCGACCGCCCTCGCGATCGGCCTGAGCCCCGCATTTCCGCGCACGCTCGCACCACCAAGAGAAGCGGCGGCTTTGCGGTCTGTGCCTGTGGCGCGGTTCTATCTCGCCCGGTCGCTGAATCGGCACGCGAACACGGCGATGTCGCTTCGCCGGTTCCTGCGCGCTCGTCGCGTGGATCGTCGCAGCCTTGGTCGCACCCGAGTGGACGATTGGCGCGGCGCTTGGAGCTGGCATCACCTTCTGCCTGATCGCTTCAGGGCTTGGGCGCACGAGAAGATATGTTGGCGGTGGCGTGTTGGCCCTTCTCTGCGTGCTGCTCGTCCTCATGATGTTTGCGGCGTCTCCGAGGATCGATGGCGGCACGTCCTCCTCACTGTCGCCGTGGCAGGCGCTGGCCGCATGTTCGACGCCGGCCTGGCGTCAGGTTGGACTGACGTCAGTCTTCAGCCGACTGTTGGGTCCGTTCGCTCTCGCTCTTGTGGCTCTTGGACTCTTCGCCGAAGTTCAGACCGCAGGATGGCGGCGGTGCCTGAGGGCCACGGCTGCCGGTCTCGCGGGCTTGGCGCTCGTCGGCATCACGCCGTCGAATGCTCCAGAAGCTGTGATCCCCTGGTTGTTTGGCGTGTGGATGCTTGCGGCGGTTGGATTTCAGCAGGCCGTCTCGCTGGCCCGATCGCCAGTGACGCGCGCGTTCGCCGCTCTGCTGCTCGTACTGTTTCCCATCCTGCAGGTGGCGCGATTGCGCGCGGAGGAGCGGGACAACTGGGTCCACTCTCTGGGACACGAAGCCGCAACGCTGAGGCGCGTGGTCGCAGTCCTCAACGTGGTGCCGGCCAATGCGACGTTCGCCGAAGAGGACGCGACGATCGACCTCCTGATGCGAGCGGCGGTGTTCGGCGGGCGAAGGGCGGGAAAGCCGTTTACGATTGCGCCGCGGCGGCGCGACGTCATCAAGAGTGCGCTCGACCGTGGTCCAGTGTACGCCTTTCCCCGCGGGCAGGAGGATCTCAGCCAGCGCGGGTTCGTGATCGAGCCGGTGGCGCGAATCGGCCGGGCCCAGGACGAGTCGACCAAGACCGTCGATGGTCTCGCCGCGATCACCGCCACCCGACCTTGTCAGATCGTCGGCGAGCGGTGGATCGATCTTGCCGGCATTGGCGCAACGGGACGAATCGCGATGAGCGGTGATTCGGAATCAGCTTACGGACCAATCATAGCTGCACTCGGAGGATCGATGGCTGGTGAACCGGCGCCGGATGGGTGGCCGCCTCGAGTGACCCGGGGATTTCGAACTGCCACATTCGATCGTGAGACCGAAGCGCACGCCGATCGCCTTCGAGCTGAAGCGCGCGCTCGTGAACTCAGCGACCGCGAGGTGTTTGCGTCGCCTTACGTGACGCGGTTGACACTCAATAGAACGCCCCGGGCACCGCTGACGCTCGGCATTCTGCTGGGCGCCTCGCGTCCCGTCGGTGTGGCAAAGGAGTTGTATTTCGATCCATCGCCCAGCTCTCATCTGACCATCTGCGAAGCGCCGCCGGTCAAGATCGATTCAATTTCGTAACGAACGCGTGTCCCGGGCCCGTCGCGTCTCTTATCTCTTGGCAACGACGGCGTAGTCCATCGATGAAAAGAGCCGCGCGTTGAGTTTGTCGGCGTGAGCATTGACGACCGATGCGATGCTCGCCAGTCGGCTATTGGGATCGGCTGCCGGGAGCACGTCCGCGTCCGCAACGCGCTCCAACCGGTCACCGTCGCCGACGGGTGAGCGAAATTGGACGTCCACGTGCGTGAAGCCGCTGGTCTGCACGAGGTACCGGAGCGTGTCGGGATGGAGCGCCTGCCGGTGCGTGACGTCCCGGATGTAGCACTCGAAGAACGCCATCCAGCAGGCCGGGTTGATCGTTTCGAGAACGAGCGGAGCTCCGGCCGCCAGTTTGTGATACGCCGCTTCGAGAAAGCGCATCAGGTAGCGGGGTTCGAAGTGCTCGACGACCTGAATGGCGACGAGGCCGCCCAGACTGCCGTCGCCCTGGCGCTCGAGAAACTCGGAGCGCGTCGCCCTGCTCCACCTCGAGTCCGCGCGCCCGACAGAGCTGCACCATCGCGTCGTTGGCTGTCGACCCCCGCGCCGTGATCCGCCGTGCTGGCGCAGCAGATCGAGAAGCTCGCCACGTCCGCAGCCGACGTCCAGGACATTCAGAAGCCGACCGGAAGATGGGGACGTAATCCTCCATGCGCCCGCGAATGTCGCGCTGGGAGCCGCGGTAGCGGTCTTCGAAGCCGACATAGGTCGGAGCGTCGAGCGTGGCGTCGAAGGGGGAGGTGGCGGGTTGGGATCCCGGTCTTTCGCCTTGCGTCGGCAGCCGTTCGATTTCGCGCTTCAACGCCAGAATTCGTTGCTCGACCAACGCAACGCGCTCGCCGAGCTCGGTGGCGCCAGTGCGCCGATCCTTCGATGTCGACGTGCAGGGTGATGGTCTGTAAGTACTGGACGAGCAGCGACTCGAAGCGAACGAGGGCGTCGAACTGCTCGCGCACCACGTCGATCAATCTGACAATCGCCGCCTGATCGTCGCGGTGCGCGGCAACGTTGCGATTGATGTGATCGACCAGCTCCGCGTTGAATCGCTGCTGGGCATCGAATGGCGGACCGACCATCCGCCAGATGAACGATCGGAGTCGTCCTTTCAGCGAGCGATCGGTCGGTGACGGAGCGTCCGGGAGGATGCGCCACGCGCGGTTGATGGGCGTAACGCGCTCGTCGTCGTAGCGACTGGGCGGAATGGGAAGCTCGGGCGCCCGTTGGACGGCACGATCGACAGCCGTCAGCGCGTCGTTGTAGAGCCGATCGGCGTCGAGTCGCGCGCGTTCCAGACGGTCGACGAGGTCTTCGAGAGGTCGCTCTGTCACATCAGCTCGCGTGACTGCCGGCGGAGAAGCACGGCCTAGCGTCCGACGAGGCCCTCGACGGGACTGCTCGCGCTCGCGTACATCTTGCGGGGAATCCGGCCGGCCAGGTACGCGAGGCGTCCCGCACGGACCGCGAGCTTCATCGCTTCAGCCATCGAAACCGGGTCCTGCGCGCCGGCGATGGCGGTGTTCATCAACACGCCGTCGGCTCCGAGCTCCATGGCCACGGTCGCATCGGACGCGGCACCCACTCCTGCGTCCACGATGAGAGGAACGCGGGCGAATTCTCGAATAATCCGCAGATTGTTCACATTCTGAATCCCCAGCCCCGATCCGATGGGAGCGCCGAGCGGCATGACTGCGGCGGCACCCGCGTCTTCGAGCTTCCGGCAGACCACCGGGTCGTCGGTCGTATACGGGAGGACCACGAATCCCTCCCGCACCAGCGTGCGCGTCGCCTCGATCAGCGCTTCGTTGTCGGGAAAGAGCGTGCGCTCGTCGCCGATGACCTCGAGCTTGACCCAGTTGGACAGGCCGGCTTCGCGGCCGAGCCGCGCCGTGCGAACGGCCTCCTCGGCCGTAGTAGCATCCAGCCGTGTTCGGTAAGAGAAAGTACTTGTTGGTGTCGATGTAGTCGAGCAGCGATTCCTTGAACTGCGATCCGAAATGTTGACGCGCCGGACCGCGACGGTAATCATCTCGGCGCCTGAGGCCTCATGAGCTCGAACCATGACCGACGGCGACGAATACTTGCCAGTCCCGACGATCAGCCGTGAAGAAAACGTCCGGTCTGCAATGATCAGGGTATCTGTCGGCATTGCCTCAAACCTCGCCTCTCAGCCTTATCCTTTTCCTGAGCCCTGAGCCCTGAGCCCTGAGCCCTGAGCCGGCCCTGAGCCCTGAGCCCTGAGCCCTGAGCCCTGAGCCCGCCTACCCGCCTCCGACGAAGTTGACGATCTCCACTTCGTCGCCCGCGCGGATCGTCGTGGCGTCGAAGGCCGTGCGCTTGACGACGACGAGATTATGCTCGACGGCGACACGCCGCGCGTCGATGTCGAGCTGATTCAGCAGCTCGGTGACGGTCAGCGGTCCCGCGGTTTCGAACGGTTCGCCATTCAACGTGATGGTCACTGACCTGAGGCCATTCGAAAAGCCTGGCCGGCCGGATTGAGCACCGCCGCCTGCCTTCTGTGCAGGTTGATATCATAACGTCTTTGAACGGTTGACGTTCGGCGTGCGGGTGTGCCTGCCTCGGGAAGTAAGGACCAAGGATTAGAAGAGTGCGCATAGCAGTGCCCAAGGAAACTGCGGCCGGGGAACGCCGCGTCGCACTGTACTCCGAGTCTTGCAAGAAGCTGCGAGACGCCGGCTACGAGATCTCGATCGAGGCCGGTGCCGGCGTGCAAGCGAGCTTTCCAGATGACGCCTACCGTGATTTGGGCGTGGCGATCGAGTCCGACCCTGCCATCCTTTTGGGCTCAGCCGATCTCGTGCTCAAGATAGCGGCCCCGGCGACTTCCCGCAACGGCGGCCGCGACGAAGCGGCCTGGATGCGCCCTGGAGCGATTTATGTCGGCTCGCTGATGCCGCTCCGTCACCTCGAGGCCGTGCGCGCGCTGGCCGCGCGGGGGTTACGGCTTTTTCGACCGACGCGATTCCGCGGACCACCCGAGCCCAATCGATGGATACGCTCTCGTCGATGGCCAACATCGGCGGGTACAAGGCGTCCTGCTCGCCGCCGTCGAAATCAACCGGTACTTCCCGATGCTGACGACCGCCGCCGGCATGGTGTTTCCGGCGAAGGTGTTCGTCATCGGCGCTGGTGTCGCTGGCCTCCAGGCCATCGCCACGGCGCGCCGCCTGGGCGGCAACGTCGTGGCAACGGACGTGCGTCCCGAAGTGAAGGAACAGATCGAAAGCGTAGGTGCCAAGCTACGTCGGGATCGAGCTGAAGGAGAGTGCCGCAGCGGGCGGCGGCTATGCCAAGGAGCTATCCGACGACGATCGGCGGCGGCAGGCGGAGTTGCTGGCGCAAGAGTGCGCCCATTCCGACGTGGTCATCACCACCGCGCTGATCGGCGGCGTCTTCGCACCGCGGCTCATCACCGCCGAGACCGTGCGGCGCATGAAACCTGGTTCGGTCATCGTCGATCTGGCTGCCGACGGCGGCGGCAATTGCGAGTTGTCGCAACCTGGACAAACCGTTCATATCGATGGCGTCACGATCATCGCTCCACTGAACCTTCCGGCGACCATGCCGTTTCACGCGAGCTTGCTGTTCTCGCGGAACCTGACGGCGTTCGTTCTCGCGTTCACCAAGGACAAAACGTTTCAGCTCGATTTGAACGACGACATTCAGCAGGGTGCGCTCATCACTCATGAAGGAGAGGTGAGGCACGCGCGTACGCGGGAAGCTCTTGCGAAGGGCTGAGGGCTGAGTGGCTGAGAGCTGAAGCATGGATTTCTGGCCAACTGTCTACGTGTTCGTGCTGGCGTCGTTCATCGGCCTCGGCGTGATCCGGCGGGTCTCGCGACTGCTTCACACGCCGCTGATGTCGCTGACCAACGCCATCTCGGCGATCGCCGTCGTCGGGATCGATCCTCATGACCGGCGGCGACCACCCACTCCGCATCCGCGTCCTCGGCGCGATCGCTCTCTTCGCCTCGATGACGAACATCGTCAGCGGATTTCTCATCACTGACCGCATGTTGAAGATGTTCAAGACCGGCGAGAAGCGCGACGAGGGCCGTCCTTCATGATCTACGCGGTCAGCCAGTTCGCCTACATCGTTGCTTCGGTCTGTTTCATCTTCGCGCTTCACTGGATGAATACACCCGCGACCGCCCGCAAGGGCGTCTACGCGGGTGTGGCGGGCGACGGCCATCGCGGTGATCGTCACGTGGGCGGATCCTCGAGTGATTCACCACGCGTGGATCGTCCTGGCAATCGTGGCAGGCTTTGCCGTCGGCGTTCCGCTGTCGAGAGTGCCGCTGACCGCCGTTCCGCAGCGCACCGGCGTCTGTCACATGCCTTCGGCGGTCTCGCGGCGGGTCTCGTCGGAACGGCCGAATACTATCTCCAACTATCCGAAGCGCCCGAGAGCCTGACGACGTTTCGAATGATCGCGCTGATCGCCGAGGTCATCCTGGGAGTACCTCACGTTCACGGGCAGCCTCATGGCGGCCGGCAAGCTTCAGGAGGTGCGTGGATCCCGCAGCGGCCGGTTACGTATCCGCTGCAGAATGTTGGCAACTTCGTGCTTCTGGGGTTCGCGCTGCTGGTCGCCGTGGCGCTGACCACACACCCACCGCCAGTTGGGCCGTGATCGCGTTCCCGACCATTGCGGTGTTGGCGCTGCTCTTTGGCATCCTGCTCATCCTTCCGATCGGCGGAGCCGACATGCCGACGGTGATCGCGATCCTCAATTCCTACGCCGGCCTTTCGGCCGTCGCGATGGGCTTCGTGCTGGACAACAACCTCCTCATCACAGCCGGCGCCCTCGACGGGTCAAGCGGTCTCATCCTCGCGATCATCATGTGCAAGGCGATGAACCGCTCGTTTGCCAACGTGCTGTTCGGCGCGTTCGGTCAGGTTCGAGCAGCCTCGAGCACGGGAGAGCAGAAGGCCTACAAGTCGGAAACAATCGAGGGAGCCGCGCAGGTTCTGGAACAAGCGAATTTCGTCGTCATCATTCCTGGTTACGGGATGGCCGTCGCGCAGGCGCAGCACAAGGTGCGTGAGCTCTACGATCAGCTGAAGAAACGCGGCATCACCGTGAAGTTCGCGATCCATCCTGTCGCCGGCCGCATGCCAGGTCACATGAACGTGCTGCTGGCCGAGGCCGACATTCCGTACACGGACCTCGTCGAGATGGAAGACATCAACCGCGACATGCCGCAGGCCGATGTCGCCCTCGTCGTCGGCGCGAACGACGTCGTCAATCCAGCCGCCCACACCGACAAGACGAGCCCGATTTACGGCATGCCGATCATCGAAGCCGACAAGGCGCGGACGGTGTTCGCGATCAAGCGAAGCAAGAATCCTGGCTTTGCCGGCATCGACAACGCGCTGTATTTCTCCGAGAGAACGTGGATGCTGTTTGGCGATGCGAAGGTTGTGGTCGGGGAATTGGTCAAGGAGATGGCGGGCGGATCGGGCATGCATTGATGCCCTGCGCACATGCTCTCCCCGAGTTGCCGCAATGCTGGCTCCGCCGCCACATTCAGGGCGGCGATGCAGAAGTCTTCGGCTCCGGCCAGCTGGTGGATCCCATTCGCACGTCCGGCTCTCTTCGCGTTCATCGTCGGCGCCGTGACGTCCATTTGTTCGACCGGCAGAGTGACCTGGAGCCTGGTTGCTCGGAGGAACGGTCTGCTGGAGTTTTGCCCCGCCTTGCAGGCCGTTGTGGCGTCCGTCGTTCTCTCGACCTCACGGCCTCCGGCCAGCCAGCCTTGCCAATCAGCTTGAATTGGTTCTTCATCGGACAAGGGCCATGGGCGCTGTGGCTGCTGACGGTCGCTGTATGGTCGGTGGCCGTGCCGATCGGCGCGGCAGTCGCAGTGGCCAATCCTGATCGGTGCGGTCGTTCCCACTGCGTGGACGGCCGTGATCGTCTTCACGTTCTTTCGAACGGTATTTCGGTATAGCCGAGGAAAAGCCATGAGTCGAACCTGTCTTCATCAGGGTTTGATTTGGCTCGTCATCGGCGCGTACATCACGCTGATGAACCAGTTGTGGCCGCGCCTCGTCGGACTGCTGGAACGATGAGCGTTGTGCGCGGCATGGCTGTCGTCTCGGTTGTGCTCGGCGTGGCGATCGGGTCTCTGCTGGACCTGAACGCGCCAGCAGCTAAGGCAGCCTCGGCGGAATACCAGGTTCTCGCCGCGGACTTTCATGTCCACACGTTCTTTGGAGACGGCGCGCTCCCGCCCTGGGAGATTGCTGCCGAGGCGAAGCGGCGCGGCCTCGACGTGATCGCGGTGACCAATCACAACCAGATGGTTGCCGCCCGCCTGGGAGCATGGCTCGTCGGTCGCGGATCGGGACTCCTGCTTTTGAAGGGTGAGGAGATCACGGCGCCGAATTATCATCTTGTGGCGATCGGCATCAACCGCAGCATCGGCTGGCGGAGCTCGGCGGCGGACGCGATTGCGGCCGTGCATGCGCAGGGAGGCGTTGCCATTGCCGCCCATCCGGTCCGTAAGCTGGACGGCGCACGATGCACGCGCCATGGCTTCGCTCGACGGAACCGAGGTGGCCAATCCGGTGATTTACGACCAGCCCCGGTCGGCTGCCGAACTGGTTGAGTTCGAACGAAGGGTGAAGGCTCTGACAATCCGGGCGTGGCGCCGATCGGTGCGTCGGACTTCCACCACCGCGGCCCTCTTGGCTTGTGCCGGACGTATGTGGTTGTCGATGATCGAAGCGAGCAAGGGGTCCTCGATGCGATCCGTCAGGGGCGGACCGTCGCGCATCGACAATGAAGGCCACGCGTTTGGTGAACCGGCGCTCGTCCAGATCGTTGGAACGTCATCGCGCGACCGAAGCGGCACCTTCCCGGACGCAACGGATCGTGAACGCGATAAGCGTGGTGATGACTTTGATTGGATTGCTTGGGGTCGTAATGCTCGCTTAGGGCAATACCGACGTGGGCGCAGAGCTTCTGGAGTCGCGTGGCTTCCGGCTTCAGCCGGAAAATCAATGCGCGTGGCTTCCGGCTTCAGCCGGAAGATCAGTGACGGCGGCTCTCTTCCGCCTAAAGGCGGAAGCCACACGAAAACAGAAGGCCGCCTAAAAGGCGGAAGCCGCGAAAACGGAGGCGAAGTCATGAGCTCGTATGGACTACTGATCACGATCGAGGAGGTGCCAAGAAGGCCGCGGCGGCCGCCTTGGCCGAGGCACGGGCGAACAATTGGGCGATGGCCGTCGCGGATCGTGGATACGGCCGGCCATCTCGTGAGCTTCGAGAAGATGGACGATACGCAGCTTGGCAGCGTCGTGGTGGCGCAGGCCAAAGCCCGCGCGGCCTCCTCTTCAAGAGGCCGACGAAGGCATTTCAGGATACGCTGGCGGCCGGTGGCGAGGGATGGCGTGTGCTCGGCCTCGAGGGCGCGGTTGCGGTGGAGGGGGCATTCCGCTCGAGACTGGCGGCAAGATTGTCGGAGCGATCGGCCTGTCCGGCGGCACGAGCGCCCAGGATGGCCAGTGCGCCAGCGCCGGTGTGAAGGCGCTTGGATAGAGATTTCTGGAGATTGAAATGAAATCGTGGAGCAGTGTCGCCGGCACGATCGCGTTTCTCGTGGCTATTCCACCGGTGCTTTCCGCCCAGTGGCCGGCCTACCCGAATGCCAGCGTGCCGCGGACACCGGACGGCAAGCCCAATCTGTCGGCGCCAGCTCCGCGAACGCCCGACGGCAAGCCGGATTTGTCGGGGATTTGGAACAACCAGTTCTTTGGCGGCCCGTCAGGGCGCCTCGGGAGCGGCCCGACAACGAGCCTCCGCTGGCGACGTTTTTCAACATTGGCGCTGGCTTCAAGGACGGCCTACCACTTCAGCCGTGGGCCGCGGACCTCCTGAAAAAAGCGAAGAGAGGACCACAGCAAAGACAATCCGGATGCGCACTGTCTGCCGATGGGGCTCCTGCAGTTTCACGAGCATCCGCAGCCGAGGAAAATCGTCCAAACCCGCGACCTGATTGTCATCATCTACGAAGCGAACTATGGCCTCCGTCAGATCTTCCTGGACGGACGTCCTCTACCGAACAACGATCCACAACCGTGGTGGTATTGCTACTCGATCGGGAAGTGGGTCGGAGACGAACTTCGTCGTGGAAACGACCGGATTTCGCGATCGGCGGATGGCTCGACATTTGGGGCAGTCCACTCACCGATGCAGCAAAGCTGACCGAGCGGTTCCGGCGCATCAATTACGGAAAGCTGCAGATCGACGTCACGATCGACGACCCGAAGGCCTACATCAAACCCTTTACCGTGAGATTCGAGCAAAACCTTACCGTCGACGAGACCGACTTAATCGAGTTCATCTCGCAACGAAAACGAGCAATCGGTTCCGCACATGTTCGGCAAGGATGGGCCTCCGAACACGACCGCGACCGCATTCAGGATCGATCCAAGAGTCTTCGACCAGCATGTCGGCCGCTATCAGTTCGCCCCGGGCATTCAAATCGAAGTGACGCGGCAGGATTCGCGCCTTTTCGCACGAGATCACGGGGCAGCCTCCGTTCGAGCTGTTTGCGTCGAGTGAGCGCGAGTTCTATCTGATGGTGCTTCGATGCGCGATTCACGTTCGTTGTGGAGTGGCCGGGCGCGCGTCTGCTCTTCTCATGCACACCGATACCGATCAGCAGGCAGCCCGGGTCGACTAGTCTCGGTCAACGCGTGAAGAGGCGAAGACGGCGGCACCCAGAAGAGCCGCTTCGGCGTTCAGAATGACCTCTCACCGGAATCTTCAGCCAGCAGTGCGTCGAAGGGGGCCTTGTCCAGAAACGCACGCATGAAGCGTCCATCCGTCATCGCCGGCAGGATCTTGGGAGCAATGCCGCCGCCGACGAACAAGCCGCCCGTGGACAACGATCTCAACGCGAGATTGCCTGCCTCAGCTCCGTAGGCCTCGACGAACATTTCGAGGTTTCCCGGCACGATTCGCACCGGTGCTCGAGTGCCGCCGTCGTGACGCGGGCGGCAGCTCCGGGACTGTCCAGGTCGTCGATCACACGGCACGGCTTCGTGTGAACAGCCCGGTGAAGATTGATGAGGCCAAGGCCGGATACGACGCGTTCCACACCGGCTCGTCCGTACCTCGCTGTCAACCAGCGCAGCAGTTGAATCTCGCGCTCGTTCCTTGCCGCGAAGTCCGCATGTCCGGCTTCCGGATGGCACGAAGTATGTATACCGGCCATCGACGTTGTGCAGAAGAGCTTCACCGAGTCCCGTGCCGGCGGCGATCAGCGCGATGTTGCCACGTGGGTCGGCCTCACCAGCCTGAAGCGTCTGCACCTCCGATGCGTTGAGCACTGGAACCGCGTAGGCCATCGCCTGGAGATCGTTCAGCAGTTCGATGCGATCCGAGTCCGAGCTGTTCGGCGATGTCAGGACCATCGATTCCCAATCGGCATTGGTCAGCTGCGCCGTGTCGCCGAGGATGGGACCGGCGATACCAAAACAGGCGGATTCGATCGGCGTGTTGCCAAGCGATACCACGCGCGAGAACTCCTCGAGCATAGCCGGGAAGCTGGAGTAGTCGAGCGTTCCGAACGAGCGTGTGGCAATGGCGCGTGGCCGCCTGCCCTGCGGATCGAACACTCCAAGCAAGGTCTTGGTTGCGCCGATGTCACCAGCAAGAAGCATACATACGCCCGAGCGTCATTCTTGACATCGCGTTCATTCTCCTTCATCTTGATGCAGCTTCTCGAAGCTTCAGCCCTGCGCGTGTTGTCACCCTTGTCTGATCTGCCTGATCAACAGCCGCTCGCCGGACAACTCGTCGTTTTCACGGGAAAGCTCGGCTCGCTCGGCAGGAAGGACGCTCGTGCTCTGGTCGCCCGCCTCGGCGGCGCCGCAGCCGATGAAGTCAGCGCAAAGACGACGATGCTCGTCGTGGGTGATGAGGGATTCACTCAGATACCCGATGCCAATCGGCAAGCTGACGATCCGCCGAGAAGCAACAAGCTCAAACGAGCCGAGGAGCTCAACTTACAGCAAGGCACCCGGATTCAGATTCTGACCGAAGCGGCGTTCTGTGAACTGGTTGGCATTCCCGCGCCCGACGCCCTGAAACGTCAGTATCAGGCGTTGCGCGACCTCATGGTGAGGTATCGGTCGCTGCGTGAAGATCACGTGCGATATCCTCGTCAGCATACGGCTTGATTCGTCCCGTGCTTCGGACGAACGCCGACACGCTCTTTGCGTTTCCGGATCTCTCGGCCCTCAAACAAGCGAACGACGAGCTGAACCAGGGCGCCTCATTTCGAAGCGTCGTGCGGACGTTGATGGCGCAGCGCCAGGGCCAGCTCGTGTTCGACTTTCGTCTGATGCGGCTCCGGCAAGAGTGCTCGAGCTCCGCCGGCCGGCACCGTCAGCTTCGGCTACTCACGGCCGAGACGCCTTCGTGGAGCACGATCCCGACAAGGCCGTCGGCTACTTTCGTGCGGCGTCGCTTCTGGACGATGGCGATGACTCGAAACAGGCGGAAGCCGCGAAAGCGTATCGAAGAGCGCTCGAGCTCGATCTCGTCCCTGGCTGCCGCGCTGATCAATCTTGCGAACATCCACTACAGCCGGGACGAGTTGAGCGAGGCACAGGCACTCTATGAACGGGCGATCGGCCTCGATTCCGGATTTCTTCGAGGCCCATTTCAACCTCGGCAACATCTACCACGACCTCGGACGATTCAGCGACGCGCAGTCCTGTTATCGGGAAGCGTCTGCGCCTCAATCCGTTCTACGCCGACGCGCACTTCTACCTGGCCGTGACATTGGAAAAATGGGGTTCGCCCAGGACGCCCGGCCGCATTGGCGCGCGGCACCGGCAACTGGCCCTCAACGGGGAGTGGGTCGAGCTGGCGAAGGAGTTCCTCAGAGTAGGCCAGGAAGGGCAGGACGGACGGCCGGGACTGGGCAGAAAGTGCAGAGCCTACCTCGACTCACCAGCCCTAACTCAGTAGCGATATTCGTCCGGGTCTCGTTTCTTTGGCGTCCGACGTAGCTTGTAGAACGCGCAGTCGGGGCACCACAGCTTCGGGATCGAATCCGGTCGTGCCGGCCATGGGCAGCACGTCGCGGTGACCGCAGCATTCCGGGGCCGTCTTCCGGCGGCCGCCGCCAGCGGCAAGACTTGAACCGCGCGACCGCCGGCGACACGTCGACTGCCGCCTGGCGTAGTGCATGGTCCGGCGCGTCGGCGGCGGCGAAAACGGGTCAGACATGATCGATCCGATTCTAAACGAACGCCGACCGACTTTTCGAGCATGGGCCAGGAGCGTGGCGTTCTTCCGGGCGCGACGAGCGTGATGGCATGGCCGACTTCGTCCGCCCGCCCGGTACGTCCCACGCGGTGGACGTACGTGTCGGCGGAATCGGGCAGCTTCGTAGTTGATGACCGTGTGAATGCCGTCGATGTCGAGGCCGCGGGCCGCGATATCGGTGGCAACGAGCACCTGTATATCGGCCGCCCTTGAATCCTTCCACCGGCCTGCCGGCGCTGATCCATCGTCGCGGTCGGCGTGAAGCGCGACGCAGCGGATGCCGGCCGCGGCCAGCCGTGCGCGCCAGCTCGATCGGCGCCGATCTTCGTCCGCGAGAAAATCAGCACGGGTCCTTCGGGTCGCCGCAGATGCTCGATCAGCCAGTTCGAGCTTTCTGGCCGCGCGACACGACATGCGCTCGATGCGTGATCGTCTTGGCGGGCGCGCTGCGCTGACCGACCTGCACGCACTTCGGCTCGCGCACGATCTCGAGCGCCGGTCGCACGACATCGTCCGGCATCGTGGCCGAGAAGCAGCAGCGTCTGGCGCGTCGGCGGGCATCGCCGCGATGATCCGCCGAACGTCCGGCCAGAAGCCCATGTCCATCATGCGATCGGCTTCGTCGAGCACGAGCAGCTCGACGCCGCTCAGGTCGGCGTTCTGCTGCCGCATGTGATCCATCAGCCGGCCCGGCGTCGCGACGATGATGTCGACGCCGGCGCTGCAGCGCGCGCTCCTGGCTCGCCCATCTCGACGCCGCCGTAGACGGCGGCGCTGGTAATCGTGGTGTGGTAGGCGAGGCCGTGAATCTCGTCTTCGATCTGGACGGCGAGCTCGCGCGTCGGCGCCAGCACCAGCACGACGGCTCTTTGCAGCCGGGGCTGCGCCACGTCTGAGCGAGAGGCTGCGCGACTTCAGTGGCGCGGGCTTTAGGACTACGTTCAGCAACCACTGCAGCATCGGCACGACGAACGCCGCCGTCTTGCCGGTGCCGGTTTCTGCGCAGGCGATGAGATCGTGGCCGGCGAGCGCAAGCGGGATGACCGCGGTCTGAATCGGCCGAGTTTCGTTGAAGCCGAGATCGCGAATGCCTTCCAGCAGGCGCGTATCGAGACCGAACGATGTCGAACGGGCACTGGCGCCGTGTCGCAGGGCGTCGCCTCGAGCGCCGGCGTGTGCGTCGGTGTCGTCGGTGCGGTGATGCGCCGTCCCGGTGCGCGTATGCCCGACGCGTCGACGCTGCTGACGGAGGGCCGACGAGCGTGGATGGCGTCATCGAGTTGTATTGGAATTCAAACTGTCTTCTGGCTAGCGGGCGCGGAAGGTGATGATGCCCCGGACCGGATCGTAGGGCGATACGCCGACGGTCACGCGATCTCCCGGAACCACTTTGATGCGGAAGCGGCGCATTCGGCCGCTGAGCTGGGCCAGCACTTCGTGGCCGGCGTCGCACTGCACGCGGTAAAGGCCGCCACTGTGGACGGCAACCACGGTGCCCTGCATGTCAATCAGATCGTCCTTGCTCAATCAGCTAGCAATCCTTTCTCTTAGACAAACATTATGCCACACGAGGGCTGAGTCGCCATCATCTGCCACCTGAACCCTCGATCAGAGCCGCCGAACGGCCTTCCTCCACCTGTCGCGCCAGCGGCTCTCGTAATCCTCACCGGTGAGAGTGAGGGGCGAGCCGAAGGCCACCCGCGCCGGCCCAGGCCGGAGCCATTCGCCAGGTGTGGTGGAGCACCCTGTCGAGGCCTTCGGAGACGCACGGGCACGACCAGGCACGCCGAGCCGCGATGCGAATCATGCCGATTCCTGGGCGAAAACGGTCGATCTCGCCACGTCGGTGCGGCGGCCCTCGGGAAAGATCAGCACGGAGTAGCCTGGCTCCGAGCAGGTCCCCCGACATAGCGCAGTGTCTGCCTCGCGCCGGCTTCCCGCTGCGGCAAGGGGAACGCGTTGAACACCAGCGCCGCGAGATAGTAATTCAGGCTGTTCGTGAACCAGGCGCGGCGCCCGCACTCGCTCGGGAAGAAGTGGGCTTTGAAAAACTCCTTGGCCATCGCGGGTGCGACCCGGTATCGCCGGTGCGGTGGTAGGGCGGCGAAAATCACCGGCACGTCCATGTGACTCTGGTGATTGGCGGCGAAGACGACAGGGCCGTCGATCGCCTGCAGGTTCTCGAGGCCTTCGACGCTGCAAGCCAGGCGAAGACACGAGCCAGCGGCAGGATCCACGGTGGGAAGGTTGATTCGTCGCACGATTCGGGCCGGCAGCGTTCGATTCCACGTGGGGAAGTCAACCGGCTCGACAACCGGAGCGTCCCCGGTCGCCGCCTGTCTGACGAGCGTCCGCAGCTGCGCAACATCCCGCAACCGTCGAGAACGCTCCTTCCGTCGATGATGCGTCTGGAATGCGTCCTCGAGCGCAACCATCAGCTCGACACGTTCGAGCGAGCTCAAGCCAAGCTCCTCGATCGTCGTCTTCGCGGTCAGATCCCGGCGGCCCGCGCGTTTCGAAAGAAGCCCGCTCACGCGGTCGGACGCGAACGCCGGCTCGACTGGGCAGCCCACCGGTTCGCAGCCACTCGCGAATCGCCGCGCGCTTCAACTTCCTTGCGTGCCGTCGGTCCGCGGTAGTTCGCGGCTCGGGCCAGATCACCGCGCGCCGGATCTTCTGATGCTCTTTCGAGCTTCAGTTGCATCAGCGGCCACAGCGTCAGGAATCGACGCCGGCGTCGGCGACGAGCACGGCATGCACCCGCTCGTTGATGCCGAGCCCTCCGGCGGCCAGACCGACCACAGCGGACTCCTCGCACGCCAGGCGATTTGATTCAACACCCGCTCGACGTCCTCCGGGAAGACGTTCAGCCCCTGCGGGCGTGACGATCATTTCCTTCTTCCGCCGCGAATGAACAGCTGACCGTCCGCGGCGACCTCTCCGGACATCGCCGGTGTGGAACCACCCGTCTTTGTCGAAGGCTAGCAATACGTAACTGAACGAAGTACAA
>ERZ1370068.704-contig-10644_pt1 | contig 26136 bp, 32 predicted proteins | sample MGYA00561227_ERZ1370068 | MGnify/ENA primary metagenome ERZ1370068 (study PRJEB38410, sample SAMEA6850437) | metagenome | study: Metagenomic assessment of the ecological functions of the soil: analysis of the soil microbiota associated with the...
GCACGCCGGCCTCCAACAGTTCCTGCATCGAAATTCCGCTCAAGCTGCCTCCACAATGCGGCGCGACGCGCCGCGTCACGACTAACGCTTGCTGAACTGGAAGCGCTTGCGCGCCCCCGCCATGCCGTAGCTTCTTGCGTTCCTTGGCGCGGGCGTCGCGCGTCAGGAAGCCGCTGGCCTTGAGCGGCCTTGCCGCAGCTCGGCGTCCGACGACGCACAGCGCGCGGGCGATGCCCAGGCGCAGGGCGCCGGCCTGCCCGGCCACGCCGCCGCCGCTCACCGTCGCCAGCACGTCGTAGCGGCCCGCCGATCTCGGTCACCACGAACGGCCTGCTGGATCTGCGTCCGCAGCGCCTCGGTCGGGAAGAACTGCGTCGAACGTCGCGGCGGTTGACGGTGATGGCTGCCGGTGCCAGGACCGGAGATACACGCGAGCGGTGCGATGTCTTGCGACGGCCTGTGCCGTAGATACTGAGTCAATGCCACGTTTACGCGACCTCGATCGACGACGGTTTCTGAGCGGCGTGCGGGTGATCGGCGCCCGCGTACACCTTGAGTTTCCGGTACATCGCGTCGCCCAGCTTCGTCTTGGGCAGCATGCCCGCGGACCGCCTCTTCCACCAGCCGCACCGGCGCCTTCTGGCGCACGACGCTTGGCGCGCTCCTCGCGCAGGCCGCCCTCGTAGCCGCTGTGCGCGGCGGTAGATCTTCTGCTCTTCCTTTCGGCCGGTCAGCTTCACCGTCGCGGCATTGACGACCACCACGTGGTCGCCGCGTGTCCATGAACGGCGTATAGACCGCCTTGTGCTTGCCCTGCAGCAGGCGGGCCGCCAGCGGTCGCCACGCGGCCCAGCACCTGATCGCCCGCATCAATTACATGCCACCGCTGCGATCCACCGCGCCGGCGGTAGCCACAAACGTCCGCATGAATCCCTGGTCCTTCCGCTATCAGCCGCCAAACGGCAAACCCAAATGATACGTGTCGGTTGGCAGACTTGTCAAGCGTCGCGCCGATCTCGGATGCCTGTAACTTCCTACCGGGCATGGCCTTGCACGCTCTGTGTCACTGCCGGCTCATGCGCGGACCGCGCGCACGCGTCCGATAACGACCCCTGGGCGGGCCTCGCGCGTTCAACCGGCGATGACAAAAGCGTAATCGGCTGACGGTTTCGTCGGTCGGCCAGGACGGCCGGGATCGGCCGCGCTGACGGGCGATCCCAGTTCTGGCGAGGCCAATCCGGCGTCTGGGGCTGGCCGGGACCGAGCTGGCATCGCATTTGCCCCTGTGGCGGCTGACGAAACGGCCTTGAGCATGCGACTTTCGTTTCTGTCGGAAACCCAGATCGCGTCGTCGGCCTCGACATCGGGTCGAGCGCCGTCAAGGCCGATCGAGCTGAAACCCAGGGGAAGAACGGCTATCAGGGTCGTCGGCGTTCGCCGTCGAGCCGATTGCCGCCCGACACGCATCGTCGACGGCGCCATCATCGACGCCGTCGCCGTCGCCGACGCCATCCGCCGCATCTTCGAGACCAAGCGCGTTCAAGGCGAAGGAGGTCGTGCGCCTCGCTCTCGGGCAACGCCGTCATCGTCAAGAAGATCACGCTGCCGGTGATGACCGAGGCCGAGCTGGCCGAGTCGATCTCACTGGGAGGCCGAGCAGTACATCCCGTTCGACATCCAGGACGTGCAACCTCGACTACCAGATCCTCGACGCCGGCGGCCCCGACTCGCGGCAGGCAGACGATGGACGTGCTGCTGGTGGCGGCCGAAGAAGGACAAGATCGCCGACTACACCGGCGTCATCGCCGCAGGCCGGCCGCACGCCGGTCGTCGTCGACGTCGGACGCCTTCGCGCGTGCAGAACTGCCTTCGAGGCCAACTACGGGCTCGACCCGCGGCGGTCGTCGTGCTGCTCAACGCCGGCGCGCAGCGCCATCAACATCAACATCGTCAGCGGCGACCAGTCGCTCTTCACGCGCGACATCTCGATCGGCGGCAACGCCTACACCGAGGCGGTGCAGAAGGAGCTCGGCCTCGCCGTTCGAGGCGGCCGAGCAGCTGAAGAGGGGCAGGCCGATCGACGGCGCGTCGACGGAAGACGCTGCAGCCGGTGCTGCGCGCGGTGACCGAGAACGTGCTGCTCGAGAGTCCAGAAGACGTTCGACTTCTTCAAGGCGACCGCCTCGGCGACCGCATCGATCGCGTCGCTGCGTCTGCGGCGGCGCGTCGCGCGTCGAGGGCTTCGCCGAGCTGCATCGCCGAGCGGTTCGACACCGCCGGTCGAGCAGCTCGACCCGTTCAAGACGGTCGCGTTCGACGCCAGCAAGCTCGGCGGCGCGACGTCGGCTGACGCCGCGTCGACCGCCGCGGTCGCCGTCGGCCTCGCGCTGCGGCAGGTGGGCGACCGATGATTCGCATCAACCTCCTCGCGCGGCGAACGCGAGAAGCCGAAGCGCCGCCGCGGTCGGCTTCGACATCGGCCAGAAGGTCACGCTCGGTCTGCAGCCTGATTCTCGTCGCGACGGCGCTCGGCATCGGCTGGTGGTGGTGGGCGCTCGATCGCGAAGCAGGCGCGGCTGACGACCGAGACGGCCGAGGCCGAGCGCGAGACCGCGCGCCTCAAGACGATCCTCGCGCAGGTGGCGCAACTTCGACAAGCAGAAGCAGCAGCTGCGGGAGCGCGTGGCGCTGATCGAGGAGCTGCGCAAGGGCCAGTCGGGCGCCGTGTCACATGGTGGACGAGGTGAGCAAGGCGCGTGCCCGACATGCTGTGGCTCACCGACGTGAAGCAGGACGGCGGCGAGCTGACGATCGACGGCCGCTGCACGACGCTGACGTCGCTCTCGGATTTCGTCGGCGAACCTCGAGCACAGCGCGTATTTCCGGCGTCCGGTCGAGATCCTCGACAGCCAGGTGGAGTCCGAGGCACCGCCACGGCGACCGAGTTGATCAAGTTCGCGCTCAAGGCGACCTTACGCGCTGCCGGGCACCGAACCCTGGTGCCGCCGACGGGCAAGTCGGCGCGCGACGCTAAGCACGGCCGACATAGAGACCGGGGCTGGCCCCGGTAGGAACGAAGAACCGATGGAACTCGGGCTGAACAAACTGCCGTGGAAAGTGCAGGTCGGGATCTTCCTGACCGTCGCAGTGGCCGCCGTGGGCGGCTTCTACTGTACTACGTGCAGGACGCGCAGGCAGCGGTCACCACGCAGCAGCAGAAACTCGACGCCATGCAGGCCGAGATCAACAAGGGCAAGGCGACGGCGCGGCAGCTGCCGGCATTCCGGCAGCAGGTGACCGGAGCTCGAGCGCCCGGCTCGACAACCTCCGTGCCGTGCTGCCGGAAGAGAAGGACGTCGGCGATCTGCTGCGCCGCCTGCAGACGCTGGCGACGCAGTCGAACCTCACGATCCGCAGCTTCAAGCCGGCGCCGATCGTGCACGAAGGAGACGCACGCCGAGTGGCCGATCGAGCTCGAGCTCGATGGGCACGTATCACAACCTCGGGGCTGTTCTTCGATCGCGTGAGCAAGTTCCCGCGAATCGTCAACGTCAGCGAACGTGCGCATCAAGGCGAAGGACAAGCCGCAGCCCGGATCCGACCGTCGTGGCGCAGTGCGTGGCCACGACCTACGTGCTGGTCGAGGGGCCGAAGATCGTCGAGAAGGGCAAGCCCGGCGCGAAGGGCGCCAAGCCGGCGCGCCGCCGGCGAAGAAAGCGAGCCAGCTGATGCGATCCCTGATGCTCGCGCGTTGCCTTCGTGTTGTCGCTCGGCGCGCCGCTGGTCGCGACAGGCGCCGAGACGCCGGCCCCTGCCGCCCCGGCGCCCGCGACGCCTGCAGGTGACGCGGCCCAGCCTCGCGCCGCAGCCGCTGCCGCCGGCCGACTCCTTCACGCTAACCCCGAGGGCCGCCGCGACCCGTTCGTGTCGCTGCTGGCGGCCAGGACGGCGGCGAACGCCGCGGCGGGCACACCGGACCCGAAGGCCTGGGCCTGGCGGGCCTCGGCACCGACGAGATCTCGGTGCGCGGTGTGCTGCAGAGCGCCGGCGGCTACGTCGCGATGGTGCAGGGCCCCGACAACAAGACGTATCTGGTGCGGCAGAACGACAAGCTGCTTCGACGGCGTGATCAAGGCGATCACCGCGCAGGGGCTGGTGATCCTGCAGGACGTGAACGATCCGCTGTCGCTGGTCAAGCAGAAGGAAGTGCGCAAGATGCTGCACGGCAACGAGGAAGGGAAGTAGGACCCATGCATCGTTACGGCATTGTCCTCGTCACCGCGGCGCTGGCCGCCGTGCGGCGCCGGCGACAGCGCGGCTGGCCGCGGCGACCGGGCCTCGACTGACGGCGATCACCGCAACCGGCGGCGCGCGCGCCCGCCGTGCTCATCGAAGTCGAGCGAGCCGGTCGCCTACGCCGCCGACCGGCCCGACCCGTTCACGGTCGTCGTCGACCTGCGCAACGTCTCGCCGGCCGGATATGCCAACGGCTTCGTCGCCGACCCGGCGAGTCCGGTGCGCGGCGTCGCCGTCGAGCCGGCGCGCGCCGATGACGGCACGCCCGTCGCGCGTCAAGGTGTCGCTCGCCGAGCCGGTCAGCCACACCGCGTTCGCAGCCAGCGCAACCTGATCGTCGTCGAACTGGATCGCGGCGCGGCGCTCTCAGCGCGGCGCCACCGAGCGTCATCGCGCCGGGCGCGCACACCGAGAGCGTTGCTGGTCCGGCCGCGAGCCTCCTGCAGGCCATCCGCGCCGAGCAGACCAACGACAGCTCGAGCATCGTGCTGAGCGGCAACGGGCGCCTGTCCGCCAAGCGAGTGGAGCAGGCCGGCCCGCGCCGCATCTATCTGGATTTCCCCGGCGTGTCGCCGCAGGTGGCCGCCGTGACCAACATCGGCACGGACCCGATTGACAAGGTGCGCGTGGCGCTCAACAGCCAGCGAGCCGATCGTGACGCGCGTGGTGATCGACCTGGCGCGCGACGCTCAGTATCACGTGGAGTCTGCCGGCGCGGACGGCCGCGACCTGCGCATTGGCTTCGCGACGCCGGCGGCCAAGCCGGCCAAGCCTCGCGACGGTCGCGTCGAACACGCCCGTCGCGCCCGTCGCACCTCCAGCGGCACGGCGGACACAAGCGCACTGCAGGCACCCGTCGCACCTGGCGCACCTGAACCCGCCCCGGCTCCCCAGGCATCTGCGGCGGTCGCACCTGCCGGCGCCACCTGCCGCACCTCGTCGCACCGTCACCGCCCCGCCACTGTCGCGCCCCTCGCGCCGCACAGACCTCCGCGTCCAGCGGCAGAGCAGTACAGCGGGCATCCGGTCAGCCTCGACTTCCAGGGCGCCGACCTGCGCGCCGTGCTGCGCACGTTCGCCGAGATCAGCGGGCTCAACATCGTGATCGACCCGCCGTGCAGGGCATCGGTCGACGTCTCGCTGCGCGACGTGCCGTGGGACCAGGCGCTCGACATCATCCTGCGCGCGAACAAGCTGGGCTACTCGTTGGACGGCACGATCGTCCGCGTGGCGCCGCTGAACGTGCTGGCGGACGAAGAGAAGCAGCGCCGCCAGCTCGCCGAGCAGCAGGCGCTGGCCGGGCGAGCTGCAGGTGACTGACCATCACGCTCAGCTACGCGACGGCCGACCAGGTGAAGCGCGCTGCTCGTCAAGAGCGCGCTGTCGCAGCGCGGCACGATCGAGGTCGACACGCGCTCGAACACGCTCATCATCTCCGACCTGCAGGCGTCGATCGACAAGGCGACCTCGCTGATCAACACGCTCGACCGCGCCGCAGCCGCAGGTCGAGATCGAGGCGCGCATCGTCATCACCAACAAGTCGTTCAAGCGCGAGATCGGCGCCAGGCTGGGCCTCGGCGGCGAGACGTCGGCGCGGCTGGGCAACACGACGCCGCTGGCGTTCCCGAACAGCGTGCATCGTGGGCGGCCGCACTGGCGCCGCGCCGGCCGTGACCGGCGCCGCGCCGGCGATGCGCCGAACGCCGTGAACCTGGGCGTGCAGGGCGCGACCTCGGCACTCGGTCTCGCGCTCGGCTCGGTGAACGGCGCGCTCAACCTCGACCTCGCGCTGTCCGCGCTCGAGCAGCAGGGCAAGCTGACGGTCATCTCGACGCCGCGCGTCTCGACGCAGAACAACATCGAGGCCGAGATCACGCAGGGCACGCAGATTCCGATTCAGGTGGTCGCCAACAACACCGTCACGGTGCACGTTCAAGGACGCCGCGCTGAAGCTGCTGGTGACGCCGCAGATCACCGCGTCGAACACGGTCATCATGCGGATCAACCTCGAGAACGCGCAGGCCGACTTCGGCCGCAGCGTCAACGGCATTCCGCCGATCGACACGCAGCGCGCGCAGACGCACGGTGCTCGTCGGCGACGGGCAGACCACCGTGATCGGCGGCATCTACTTCAGCTCGCAGGAGAACCGTGCCACGCGGACGCCGGTGCTCCACAACATTCCGCTGCTCGGCTGGCTGTTCAAGGACAACCTGTCGAACAACCAGAACAACGAGCTGCTCATCTTCATCACGCCACGCATTCTCAAGGGCTAGCAATGCGGTATGACCATGACCACCGCCATCCTTCGCCGAACCATCGTCTTCACCGCCGCGGGGCTTGCCTCGCCGGCGCGCGGCTGCAGCGACACCGTGCGAGAGGGCCGCTCGCCGTCGTACTCATCATCGACAAGATCGAGGCGACGCAGGGCACCGACACCACGCTCACCGGCCAGCTCTCCTCGGATGTCCTCACCAAGGGCACCGTCTTCGAGGATCGCGGGTTCGCCACGATGAGCCTCGGCCTCAAGAACGTCGAGTCTCAACGCCGACGCAGACCAACGCCATCACGGTGACGCGCTACCGCGTGGACTACCGCCGCGCGGACGGACGCAACACGCCCGGGCGTCGACGTGCCCTACGGCTTCGACGGCGCCACGACGGGCACCATCTCGGAATCGGACGCCACGCTGACCTTCGTGCTCGTGCGCGTGCAGGCGAAGCTCGAGTCGCCGCTGGCGAACCTGGCGGGCCTCGGTGGCGCGCAGGTCATCGCGACGCTTGCCGATGTCACCTTCTACGGCAGGGACCAGGCGGGCAACGACGTGAAGGTAACCGGTTCGATCAACGTGACTTTTGCGGACTTCAGCGACCCGCAGTAGCGGGCGCCCACGAGCAGCAGGCGAGAGACCCATGGCTTTGACATTCCGTTCAACCCTGATCGTGGCCGCCGCGCTCCTCGTGGGCGCGTGCACGACGAAGAAGACCGAGCCGCCCGACCTGTCGGGCCCTCCGAGCTGGGCACGTCCCTGGCGATCGCCGCCAACCCGGACACGCTCACCCAGGATGGCCAGAGCCGGTCCACCATCGTCGTAACGGCCAGGAACGCCAACGGGCAGCCGCTGGCGAACCTGTCGCTGCGGGCCGACATCGCCGTCAACGGCGTCGTGACCGACTTCGGCGCGCTGTCGGCGAAGAACCTCGCCACCGACGGGAACGGCATCGCGACGTTCGTCTACACGGCGCCCGAGGCCGTGGACAGCGCCGACCGCAACACGATGGTCACCATCAAGGTCACGCCCCAGTCGGGCGATGCCCGTGGCGACATCGCGCGCACGATTCAGATCCGGCTCGTGCCGGCCGGCACGGTGTCCGGCGGCCTGGCGCAGGTGCCCGACTTCACCGTGAGCCCCTCGGCGCCCAAGCAGCTCGAGTCGGTGCTCTTCGACGCGTCCGATCCGGAGCTCGACGAGACGCTGGTCGGCTACTCGTGGGACTTCGGCGATGGCAGCAGCGGCACGGGCCGGACGGCCTCGCACCAGTTACCGTGACGCAGGCACGTTCTCTGTCACGCTGACCGTGACCGACACCGGCGGCTCGAAGGGCTCGCGGTCGAAGTCGGTCGTCGTCGGCACCTCCGGCGACCCGGTGGCCGCCTTCGTCTTCTCGCCGAGCGACCCCGGCATCGGCGAGGACATCGTCTTCAACGGATCGCCCTCGACGGCGGTGTCGCCGCGGACGATCGTCAGCTACGACTGGCAGTTCGGCACGGGTCGCAGCGGCTCGGGCATGATCGTCAGCAAGACATACGACACGCCGGGCACTTACAACGTGACGCTCACGGTGCACCGACGACGCGGGTAACAAAGGCACGAGCTCGCAGGGCGTGACCGTCGGCACGTCGAGCGCGGGTGGACTGACGGCGGCCTTCACCTTCTCGCCGTCGGGTCCGACGGCCGGCTCCTCGGTGAACTTCAACGCGTCGACGTCGACGAGCGCCGATCCGATCGCCAGCTACAAGTGGGACTTCGGCGATGGCACCATCATCACCACGTCCTCGCCGAACATTGCGCACACCTACGGCACGGCCGGCGCCTACACTGTGACGCTGATCGTGACGGACTCGAAGTCGCGCAAGGCCAGCACGTCGAATACCGTGACGGTGAGCTAGCGCAGTTGCCGTAGACTGTCAGCGTGCCGGACAGCCCGCGCATCCAGGAACTCCGACGCCGGGTCCAGCAGGACCCGGCGTCGCTCGCTTCGCCCCCCTCGCCGAAGAACTACGCCGCGCCGGCCGCGCGCGGGAAGCCGTCACGCTCTGCCAGACCGGCCTGTCGCACCACCCCGAGTAACGTCTCCGCGCGCGCCACTCTTGGCCGCGCGCTGCTCGACCTGGGCGAGATCGACGACGCCCTGTTCGAGCTGCAGGCGGTCCTGAGCGCGGCGCCGGAGAACCTGATGGCGCTTCGCGGCATCGCGGAAGTGCATCACCGCCGCGGCGAATCTGGCCGAGGCACTCGAGGCGTACCGTCGTGCCCGCGCACTCGCCCCGCAGGAGCGCCGACCTCGAGCAGGCGGTCGGGACGCTGGAGCGATCGATGCCGGTGGCCCCCGCGGCGGAGAAGTCGGCGCCTGCTTCAGGCGTGACGACCGCTGCGGCGATCGATCCGGGACGAGGACGAGCAGCGCGGCCAGCTTCGCAGACTGCAGAAGTTCCTCGGTCAGATCCTTGCCGACCGCGCACGCCGGCCGGCGGCGCGCGCCTAGCCGTGCTGCCGCCCGCGGACCTGCTCGCGACGAGGCATTCCACCGTTCGAAGGACACTGGAGGCGCTCGGCCTCGAGCGGCTGCTCGTCACCCGACTGCCGAACGTCCGCTGGCTGACCGGGTTCGACGGCTCGTCGGGTGAGGTCCTGCTGGAGCCCGACCGGGTCGTCCTGATCGTGGACGGCCGCTACGTCGAGTCGGCTGAAGCCTCTGGCATCCCACGCCGGCGACCTGATCCGCATCGAGCGGGTGGAGCAGACCCACGACGAAACCCTCGCCTCGCTGATAGCCGGTTCCGCGGCCCCGGCCGGGTTCGAGGCCGCCGACCTCTCCGTCGCAAGGCACCTCTGGTTCCAGGCCTCCCTGACCGGCCGCGGCTGGGATGCCGATGGTCTGCGCCCGACGGCCGATGTCATCGAATCAGGCCGGATCGTGAAGGATTCGTGGGAACTGGACCTGTTGCGGGAGGGTGGGGCACGGCTGTCGGCCGTCACCCTGGGTGTGCTGGCCGACCTGCGGCCCGGCGTGGCGGAAACCTCGGTTGCACAGGCAGTTGAGGCCGGCCTGCGAAGGGCGGGGTTCGACGGTCCCGCTTTTGATACCATTGTGGCCTCCGGTCCACGGGCGGCATTGCCGCACGGGCGGGCGTCGGGGAGGCTCATCGGGCGCGGCGAGCTCGTCGTGCTGGACTTGGGCGGTATCTACGGCGGATACTGCGTCGATTTGACGCGAACTGTTGCGCTGGGCGACCCCGGACCGGACGCCCGCGCATGGCATGCCGCCGTTCTCGAGGCGCAATCGGCCGCCGTCGCGGCGGTGGCGCCGGGTCGGACGCCGCACGACATCGATCGGGCGGCGCGGCAAGTGCTGGACACCCACGGGCTGGGCCCACGCTTCACGCATGGGACGGGTCACGGCCTGGGGCTCGAAGTGCACGAGGCGCCGCGGGTTGGTCCCCCAGGACCGACGCCGCTGGCGTGCCGATGACCGGCACGGCTCGACTGCCGGACCATCTCGTGCCTGGCATGGTGTTCACGATCAGAACCGGGGGCCTACGTGCCCGGCCGGGGAGGCGTGCGCATCGAGGATGACGTGCTCGTCACGGTGTCGGGCGTCGAGGTGCTGACGAACGTTCCGCGAACGCTCGTTCTGGACTGACGGCCGGCCCGCTGTGGGCCACCCGAGACGATGGATTTCGAGGAAATCAAACTGATTCTCGCCATGGTGCGGGAGCACGATCTCGCCGAGTTCGAGCTCGAGCACCAGGGCTTCAAGATCCGTATCAGGAAGGACGGCGGTCACCCAATCGTCGTCACGGCCCCCGTGGCGGCCGCGCCCGTCGCGCCGGCGGTCGCAGCGCAAGCGCCGGCCGCGTCCTCTCCGCGGCCTCCGCGGAGCCGGCTGCCGCCGATGAGGGGAGATGGAACTGGCGATCGTGAAGTCGCCGATCGTGGGCACGTTCTATCGCGCGTCGGAGCCGGACGCCCGCCCGTTCGTCGAAGTCGGTGATGCCGTCAAGAAGGGCCAGGTGCTGCTGCATCATCGAGGCGATGAAGCTGATGAACGAGATCGACTCCGAGTATGAAGGCGAAGTGGTGAAGGTCTACGTCGACAACGGGCAGGCCGTGCAGTTCGACGAGCGGTTGTTCGCGATCCGCGCCAAGTAGCCCATGTTCAAGAAGATCCTCATCGCCAACCGCGGCGAGATCGCGCTTCGCATCTCTGGTGGCGTGCAAGGAGCTGGGCATCAAGACCGTTGCCGTCTACTCGAAGGCCGACGAGCACGCGTTGCACGTGCGGTTCGCCGACGAAGACATCTGCATCGGCCCGCCGCGCAGCGCGGACAGCTACCTGCAGCGTGCCGGCGATCATCAGCGCCGCCGAGATCACCGGCGCCGACGCGATCCATCCCGGCTACGGGTTCCTTTCCGAGAGCGCGTACTCGCCGAGGTCTGCGAGGCCTGCCACATCCGGTTCATCGGCCCCGACCCCGGCGTCATCCGGCTGATGGGCGACAAGGCGCGCGCGCGCCGTGCGATGAAGAAGGCGGGCGTCCCGATCCTGCCCGGCAGCGACGGGCCGGTCGAGGGCGAGGAACAGGCGCTGAAGGTCGCCAGGACATCGGCTACCCGGTGATCATCAAGGCGACCGCCGGCGGCGGCGGCCGCGGCATGCGCGTCGTGCGAGGCGCCGGCCGACCTCGCCGCAGGCGCTGAAGATGGCGCAGCGCGAGGCCGAGGCCGCGTTCGGCGATCGGCGACGTGTGCGTCGAGAAATACGTCGTCGCGCCGCGGCACATCGAGTTCCAGGTGCTCGGCGACCACTACGGCAGCGTCGTGTCGCTCGGCGAGCGCGAGTGCTCCATCCAGCGGCGGCACCAGAAGCTGCTCGAGGAGTCGCCGTCGGTGGCCCTCACCGAGAAGGTCCGCCGGAAGATGGGCGGCGTCGTCGTCGATGCGGCCCGCGCCGTGCAATGCGCCAACGCGGGCACCTTCGAGTTCCTGATGGACAAGGACGGACGCTTCTACTTCATGGAGGTCAACACGCGCCTCCAGGTGGAGCATCCGGTCACCGAGATGGTGACGGGCATCGACATCGTGAAGGAGCAGATCCGGATCGCGGCAGGCGAGCGGCTCTCGTTCAAGCAGAGCGAGATCACCTTCACCGGCCACTCCATCGAGTGCCGGGTCAACGCGGAGGATCCGGAGACGTTCACCCCGTCGCCCGGCACTCATCCACGCCTTCAGCATGCCGGGCGGGCCGGGCGTGCGCATCGACACCGCGGCGCACACCGAGTGCATCATTCCGCCCTACTACGACTCGATGATCGCCAAGGTCATCACCTACGGTCGCGACCGCCAGGAAGCGATTGCGCGCATGCGGCGCACGCTCGAGATGACCGTCATCGAGGGCATCAAGACCACGATCCCGCTGCACCTCAAAATCCTCGCCGACCCGGATTTCCAGGCCGGACGCCTGAGCACCGCCTTCATGGAGCGGTTCCAGGCGCCGGGCGGCGGAAAAGGCGGTCGACTCGGGAAGCCGTGTGAGCCTTCCGCGGCTCTACGCCGTGCTCGACACCGGCGTGGCAGTCGGCACGCGGCTGGACGGTGGCCGACCTCGGCCAGGCCTTCCTCGACGGCGGCGCGCAACTGATCCAGCTGAGAGCCAAGCACCTCGACGCCCGCGCGCTGCTCGACGCGGCCGACCGGCTCGTGCGCCTGGCCGAACCGGCCGGCGCGCGGATCATCGTCAACGATCGCGCGGACGTTGCGGCGATGTGCGGCGCGGCCGGCGTCGCACGTCGGGCAGGAGGATCTGGCACCGCGCGACGCCCGGGCGTTGCTCGGAGACCGGGCGATGATCGGGCTCTCGACGCACACGCCGGCACAGGTGGACGCCGCGCTCGACGAGCCGATCGACTACATCGCCGTCGGCCCGATCTTACGGCACCGCGACGAAGGACACCGGCTACGCTGCCGTCGGGCTCGACCTGGTGCGGCGCGCGCGCGAAGCCGCGCGACACGGCCGATTGTCGCCATCGGCGGCATCACGCTGGCGACCGCGCCGGAGGTGCTCGCCGCCGGCGCGGCGTCGGTCGCGGTGATCAGCGACCTGCTGGCAGACGGGAGATCCGACGCGCCGCGTCGCTGGATTTCTTGCACAGCTATCGGGGTCGGGATAGATTTCCGGCTGGAATCTATCCCGACCCCACTGAGAGGACATAGTGGCCGGATCACTGTTTCGATTGAAGTCGATCGACAGCCTGTTGTCCGTCGCGAATCAGAAGGGCGAGACGGCGCTCAAGCGCACGCTCGGCCGCGCTCGCCCTGGTGGCGCTGGGCATCGGCGGCGATCATCGGCGCCGGCCTGTTCGTCCGCACGGCGGCGGCGATCGCCGAGCGCGCCGGTCCGTCGGTGACGCTCGCGCTTCATCGTCGCCGGCGTCGGCTGCGCGTTCGCGGGCCTCTGCTACGCCGAGTTCGCCTCGATGATCCCGATCGCCGGGCAGCGCCTACACCTATTCCTACGCGACGATGGGCGAGTTCGATCGCGTGGATCATCGGCTGGGACCTCGTGCTCGAGTACGCGGTCGGCGCGGCGACGGTCGCCATCGCCTGGAGCGAATACTTCAACAAGATGCTCGAGTTCATCGGCATACAAATCCCGTATCAGTGGTATCACTCACCGCTTCGAAGTGTCGACGCTGACGGCGTCGCACGGGATCATGAACATCCCGGCCGTCTTCATCCTGCGCGGCGCTGTCGCTGTTGCTGATCCGCGGCATCCGCAGGAGTCGGCCTACCGTCAACAACATCATCGTCGATCACCAAGGTCAGCGATCGTCATCCTGGTGATCGTGATCGGCTGGGGGTTCATCAACCCGGCGAACCACACGCCGTTCATTCCCGCCGCGACGACCTACACCACGGCGCAGGGCGTGACGCACAACTACGGCGGCGTCCTCGGCATCCTCGGGCGCGGCCGGCGTGGTGTTCTTCGCGTTCATCGGGTTCGACGCCGTGTCGACCGCGGCGCAGGAAGCCAAGAACCCGAAGCGGGACATGCCGATCGGCATCCTCGGCTCGCTGGTCGTCTGCACGCTGCTCTACGTGGCTGTTCTCGCACGTGCTGAGCGGCGTGGCGACGGTGCGAGGACTTCCGGACGGTCGGACGCGAGGCGTCGGTGGCCTACGCCATCAGCACCTACATGCACGGCTACGAATGGCTGGCGAAGCTCGTCACCGTGGCGATCCTGTCCGGGTTCTCGTCGGTCATCCTCGTCATGCTGCTCGGCCAGTCGCGCGTGTTCTACTCGATGAGCGAACGACGGGCTGGTGCCGAAGGTCTTCTGCGGACATCCATCCGACGCTACCAGACGCCGTGGAAGTCGAACATGCATCTTCTTCTTCTTCACGGCGCTCTTCGGCGCGTTCGTGCCGGAAAGCGTCGTCGGCGAGATGACCAGCATCGGCACGCTCTTCGCGTTCATCCTGGTGTGCGCCGGCGTGTGGATCATGCGCGTCCGGCGTCCCGACGTGCCGCGCGGCTTCATCGTGCCCGCGCTTCCGGTGGTGGCGGTGCTCGGCATCGTCGTCTGCGGCGCGATGATCTACGGTCTCGGCTGGACCAACTGGGTCCGGCTGGCGGTATGGCTGGTCATCGGACTCGTGTTCTACTTCAGCCTACGGGCGCTCGCACAGCCGCCTGGCGCAGCCGAGAGGCCGCGGCCAGCCGCTGAGGACGCGACGGTGGCCGGCGCCGGCCCCGCGCTGAGCCAGGAGGATGGCGCACCCCATGCGACGGAAGACGCGCGGTCCCGTCCACCATCTGTCGGGGCCGGCCGTCGCGCTGCTCCTGCTGGTGCTCGTGACGGCCGGCGGGACCGTCGGCTACGTGCTCGTGGAAGGCTGGTCGTGGTGGGACGCCTTCTACATGACGGTCATCACCGTGACGACCGTCGGCTACCGCGAGGTCCACACGCTCTCGCGGGCCGGCGAGGTCCTGACGGTGCTGGTGCTCGTCGCGGGCGTGGGCACGGCGCTTCTACGCCTTCACGCTGATCGCGACGATCGTCGTCGAGGGCGGCCTGGCGCGGCAGTTCCGGCGCCGGCGGATGGACCGCATGATTGACGAGCTCGACGGACACTTCATCCTCTGCGGCTTCGGCCGGATCGGCAGCGTCATCGCGGACGAGTTCCGCCAGCAGGACATCCCGTTCGTCATCGTCGAGCGCGACGCCGAGCGCGTGCAGGAAGCGCTCGATCGCGGCATGCTCGTCGGTCGAGGCCGACGCCAGCCGCGAAGAGGCCCTGCGAGCGGCTGAACATCGACCGCGCGCGCGGCCTGGTCGGCGGCCGTCGGAACGGACGCCGAGAACGTCTACACGATCCTCACGGCCCGCGTGCTGCGCGCCGGAGCTCTTCATCGTCGGCCGCGCCGAGACCGAGGATGCCGAGCCGAAGCTGCGGCGCGCGGGCGCGGATCGCGTCGTCTCGCCGTACGCCATCGGCGCGCAGCAGATGGCGCAGACGGCGCTCCGGCCCGCCGTCGTCGACTTCGTGAAGCTGGCCACGCAGGCCGGCAACCTGGATCTGGCGATGGAGCAGATCCGGGTCGGCGGCAGGATCGAGCCTCGCCGAGCGCTCCATCATCGACGCCAATCTCCGCCAGCGTTTCGGCGTGATTGTGGTCGGCATCCAGCGGGCCGGCGGCCGCATGGAGTTCAATCCCCCCGGATGCCGTCATGAAAGACGGCGATCAGCTGGTCGTCCTGGGACGCCCGGCCAATCTCCGCGAGCTGGATCAGGCCGCAGGACACGACCATCGTGAGCGCACGCATCGCTTGACGGGGCCGCCGTCGCGGCAGTCCATTCGCGAAGAACTCAAGCCGAGGGTCGCCGCGTTCACCGCGCGCGCCGGGCGCCCGCCCGGCCTCGGGATCGTGCTGGTGGGCACGCACGCGCCGTCGGAGATCTACGTCCGCAACAAGCTGAAAGCGGCCGGCGAGATCGGCTGCCGCGCCGACCTGTTCGCGCCTGCCCGACAGCGCCTCCCTCAATTGCGTGCTGCGCGCCGTCCGCGACGGCTGAACGCGAGCGAGGTGCACGACGGCATCCTCGTTCAGGACGCCGCTGCCCGGCCGCGATGGGCGATGACGCGTCGCAGGCGGTGTTCGACGCTGATCGATCCGGCCAAGGACGTGGACGGGTTCACGCCGGTCAACGCCGGCCGGCTCGTCGCAGAATCGCGCGCCACCTGGCCCCGTGCACGCCCTCGGGCGTCATCGAGCTGCTCGTGCGGTCCAGCATCCCCATTGCCGGCGCCCACGCCGTCGTGATCGGCCGCAGCGACATCGTCGGGAAGCCCATGGCCCTGCTGCTCCTGCACAGGAGCGCGACGGTGTCGATCTGCCACTCGAAGACGAGGGATCTGCCGGCGGCTGACGCGTCAGGCCGACATACTGGTGGCGGCCGTCGGGCGGACGGCGTTCGTCACAGCCCGACATGGTGAAGCCGGGCGCGACGGTCGTGGACGTCGGCATCAACCGGGTCACTGATCGCGCCGAGGTCGAGTCGCTGTTCCCGCCGGAGTCGACGCGCCGCGCCGACTTCGAGCGCCGCGGCTCGCTGGTGGTGGGCGATGTCCACCCGGCCGTGGCCGACGTCGCCGGCGCCCTCACGCCGGTGCCCGGCGGTGTCGGGCCCCTCACCATCGCCCTGCTGCTGCGTAACACGGTCACCGCGGCCGAAGCCCGAGTCCCGTGATCCGCGCCGCGCTGACCGGCGGCATCGCCACGGGCAAGAGCCACGTGCTCGCGGCGTTTGCCAGGCTCGGCGTGCCCACCATCGACGCCGACACGCTGGCGCACGGCGCGATTGCCGCCGGGACGCCGGGAGCCGCCGCGGTCGTCGCGCGCTTTGGAACCAGCATCCGCCTGGCCGACGGCAGCATCGATCGCCGCGCCCTTGGCGCCATCGTCTTCAACGACGTCGCGGCCCGCCGCGATCTCGAAGCGATCGTTCATCCCGCCGTCTACGGCGCCATCGATCGCTGGTTCCGGAGCCAGACTCGGCGACATCGACCTGGCGGTGGCCGACATCCCGCTCCTGTTCGAGACGGCCCACGAGGGCGACTTCGACGTGGTGATCGTGGCCGCGTGCTCGCCGGAGGAGCAGCTTCGGCGGCTGATGGAGCGCGATCGGCTGTCGGACGCCGACGCGCGGTCCCGCATCGCCGCGCAGCTGGCGATCGAGGAGAAGGTGCGCGCGCGCGGACTACGTGGTGTGGACGACGGGAACGGCCGACGAGACGGAGAGGCAGGTCAGAGAGCATCATCGCGGGCCGAAGGCCTGCCGCCACGTAGTCGCGCGTCAGGCGCTCAGCTGTTCGTCGTCCTTCGCCGGCGCGATCCGTTCCTCGACGAACGTGTTCCACTCGTGGCACTGCGGGCACTGCCAGAGCAGCTCGGTGCTGCGGTAGCGGCAGCGACACGCAAACGTGCGGGTCGAGGTAGAACACGGCGTCGCGCGTGAGGCCGAGATAGCGATCGACCAGTTGCGGCGACCGGCCCAGGGCCGAAACGGCTTCCAGATCTCCTGGTGGATTACCAGCGCGTGCGGGTTGTGGCTGAGCGCCTCGAACGAGCAGTTCGAGCGCGCCGGCGGCGTCGGCGGCGGCGAAGCGATGCCGCGCCAGCGCGAGCCGCGCGCGCCAGTCCTGCGGATTGGCGGCGGCAATCCGGCGGCACAGGTCGACGAACCGCTGCGGCGTTCCGAGCTTCTGCGCGGCGTCCTGGAGCCGATCGAATGCCAGGTAGGCGCGCTCCGGCGCGATGTCCACCATCGCCTCCCACGCTTCCATGGCCAGGCCGAAGTTGCCCTCCTGCGCGTGCAGATCGCCGAGGTGCAGGTAGGCCGGCGCGGCCTTCTTGTCGCGCTCGATCGCCGCGCGAAACCGCTCGGCCGCCTGCTCGCGATTCCCGAGGCGCAGGGCCTCTTCGCCCAGCTCGTTCTCGAGAAACGCCAGGATCGACTGGTCGCGGACGCCCGCCAGGGGGCCGTCGACCTCTGCGAGCAGCTTCCTCACTTCGTAGGCTTCGCTCCACTGATGCTGCTCGCCATACAGTTTCTCGAGCTGCACCAGCGCGTGACGATTCTTCGGGTCGAGGCGGAGCACTTCCTTGAACGCTTCGTACGCGCGATCGACAAAGCCGCCGCGGCGGAAGTCGAGGCCCAGGCAGAGCAGGATATACGCGTGCTCCAGCGGTTTGAGCCGCGGGCCGCTGCAGCAGTCCCTGGTGAATGTTGATCGCGCGGCCGACCTGGCCCTTCTCGCGGTACAGGTTGCCGAGGATCAAGTGGATCTCGAGCGCATCCTGATCGAGCTCCGCCGCGCGCGTCAGCTCGTCGATCGCCAGATCGATCTGGTTCGCGACGACCAGGTCGAGCCCGACGATGAAGTGCGGAGACTCGCGGGCCTTGCGGCGATCGATCCACTGCCCGTCGCGCAGCTTGTAGCGCTCCCACGCCTTGCCGATGGCAAGGCCGGCCAGCAACGCCAGCAAGTCCGATCAGCATGGGATAGACGGTCATGCCCGGCTCGGCACCTCGAGCCACGTCGTCAGAAGCGTTTCCCAGCGTCCCTGGGCCTTGAGCACCAGCTCCACCAGTTCGCGGATGGCGCCGTCGCCGCCACGCCGCGCGCTGACCCAGTGGACGCGCTCACGGACCTCCGGAGCGGCGTCGGCAGGGGCCGCCGCCAGCCCGACACGCCCGAGCACCGGCAGATCCAGCAGGTCGTCGCCCATGTAGGCGACCTCGTCTTCGGCCAGCCCCTCGACGGCGAGGATCTCGCCCAGCGTCTCGAGCTTGTCGCCCGCGCCCTGGCGGACGATCGGGATCGCAGCTGGGTGGCCCGCTCGGTCGTCGCCGCCGACTGTCTCGCCGACAGCAGGCCCGTCGTCAGGCCGGCGCGCTGGGCGAGGACGATGGCCGTGCCGTCGCGGATGTCGAACTGCTTCGACTCGGTGCCGTCGGCGTGGAGCAGGATCTTGCCGTCCGTGAGCACGCCGTCCACGTCGAACAGCAACAACCGCACGCGGCGCGCCCGCTCGGAGAGGTCGGCCGTCACGGTCAGATGAGCTCCGTGCTCCCACAGGTCGTGCAGATGCACGACGCCTTCCACTTCACCGGTCGCGGAAGCCACGATGATCGACGTGATCTTACGCTGCTCCATGAGGTTCAACGCCTCGACCGCGAGCAGGTGGCGCGTAATGGTCACGGGCCGCAGCGTCATCACGTCGCCTGCCTTCAGCTGCAGGAAGTCCGGCCGATCGATCATCCGCCGGCGCAGATCGCCGTCCGTGATGATCCCGGCGAGCCGGCCGTCCTTCGAGCACGGACGTCATGCCGAGGCCCTTGTCGGACATCGTGTGCATGACCTCGGGCATGCAGTGCGGCAACGTCAACCGCCGGCGCCAGATCGCCGGCGTGCATCACCTGCTCGACGCGCAGGAGCTTGCGTCCCAGCTTCCCACCAGGATGCAGGCTGGCGAAGTCCTCGGCGCGAAAGCCCTTTTCGACCAGCAGGGTCATCGCCAGCGCATCGCCCATCGCCAGCGCCGCGGTCATGCCTGGCCGTCGGCACCAGGTTCAACGGGCATGCCTCCTCGGCGACGTGACAGTCGAGGGCCACGTCGGCGAACTGGCCGAGCGTTGACTCCTCGACGCCGGTCAGGGCGACGATCCGCGCGCCGATCCGGCGCAGCGTCTCGAGCAGCCGGAGGATCTCGGGCGTCTCGCCGCTGTGAGAGAGCGCGACCACCACATCTTCCGGTTGCACGACGCCGAGGTCGCCGTGGATGGCTTCGGCCGGGTGGAGGAAGAAGGCCGGCATGCCGGTGCTGGCGAGCGTGGCCGCGATCTTCCGCGCGATGATGCCCGACTTGCCCATTCCCGTGACGATCACCCGGCCAGGGCAGTCGCGGAGCAGCTCGACGGCGCGGACGAACCGGTCGTCCACTCGCTCAACGAGCGCGAGGATGGCCGCGGCTTCCGTCTGCAGCACCTTCTTCGCCAGCGCGAGGTCGGGCAGGACCACGCCGCGGCGCGGGTCACGAGGCTCGGGCGATGGCATCAATCTGCACCAGTTGCCGAAGCAGCGGCTCGAGGCGGTCGAGACGCAGCGCGTTCTGGCCGTCGCTCCTGGCGCGGGCCGGATCTTCGTGCACTTCCAGGAAGACGCCGTCCACGCCGGCGCCGACACCCGCGCGGGCGAGCGGGTCGATGTACTGCGCCAGCCCCGCCGTCACGCCGTCGCCGGCGCCGGGCAGCTGCAGGCTGTGCGTGACGTCGAACACCACCGGCACGCCCAGCTCGCGAATCATCGGAAAGGCCCGCATGTCGACGACGAGGTTGTTGTAGCCGAATGAGTAGCCGCGCTCGGTGACGAAGACGTTCCGGTTCCCCGACGCGGTCACCTTCGTGACGGCGTGGCGCACGTCGCGGGGCGCCAGGAACTGGCCCTTCTTGATGTTCACCGCGCGGCCCGTCTTCGCGGCGGCCACGATCAAGTCCGTCTGCCGCGAGAGAAACGCCGGGATCTGCAGGACGTCGACCACCGCGCCTGCCGGCCCGGCCTGATCGACCTCGTGAATGTCGGTCAGCACGGGCAGGCCGGTCTCCTGCTTCACCTTGTCGAGCACGCGCAGGCCCTGCACCAGGCCGGGCCCGCGATACGACTCGACCGACGTGCGGTTCGCCTTGTCGAACGACGCCTTGAAGACGATCAGCGGAACGCCCGACGCGGCGGCGATGCGCACCCAGCTCGCGCGCGATGTCGAGCGCGTGCGATTCGCTCTCGATGACACAGGGGCCGGCGATGAGGACCAGCGGGGCGCCGTCACCGAGCGGCACCGGGCCCAGCGACACACGGGACACTCCGAGATCATACCCGAAACGCCCGAGATGCCCGGAATACCGGGCCGCGACGCCGACGCGGCGCTCATTGCGCCGTCGTCAGCTCCGCCGCGCGCGCGCAGCCCGCCTGTGCCCGTAGCTGGCCTCGACGAAGCTGGCGAACAGGGGATGCGGCTTGAGCGGCTTCGACTTGAACTCCGGGTGGAACTGCACCGCGACGTACCACGGGTGGCCGGGCAGCTCCGCGATCTCGACGAACTTGCCGTCGGGCGACTTGCCGGAAATCACGCAGGCCGCTGTCGGTGACGCGTCTTCTCGTAGAGGCAGTTGAACTCGTAGCGATGGCGATGCCGCTCGAGATCGTCGTGGTGCCGTAAATCCTGGCGGCCGAGCGACCCCGGCGTCAGCTCGCACGCGATACTGCCCGAGCCGCATCGTGCCGCCGAGGTCGTCGACGCCGAGCAGGTCGCGCAGCTTGTAGATGACCTTGTGCGGCGTGTCCGGATCGCACTCGGTCGAGTCGGCCTCCGCGAGCCCGCGACGTTGCGCGCGAACTCGACGGTCGCCCACTGGAAGCCGTAGCAGATGCCGAAGTAGGGCACGCCGTTGCGACCGCGCGAACTCGGCGGCCTTCATCATGCCCGCGCGTGCCGCGGTTGCCGAACCGCCAGGCACGAGGATGCCGTCCGCGCCGTCGAGCAGCGCGCGTCGCCGCCCGGCTCCTCGAGCGCCTTCGGCTTCGACCCACTGGATGTTGACCTTCACGCCGGTTCGGCGAAGCCGCCGTGATAGAGCGCCTCGTTGAGGCTCTTGTAGGAGTCCTCGTAGCCGACGTACTTGCCGACGACGTGGATCGTGAGCTCGTCGTTCGGGATTCTTGATGCGCTCGACCAGCTGCTTCCCACGCCTCGCGTCCGGCGCGCGCGTCTCGGCAGGTGCGAGCTAGCTTCAGGACGATCCGGTCGATGCCTTCGGACGCCGAGCGCCGAGCGGCACCTCGTAGATCGTCGTCGACGTCGCGCGCCGTGATGACCGCCTCTTCGTCGACGTCGCAGAAGAGCGCGATCTTCTGCTTGATGTCCGCGGTCGAGGGGCCGATCGGTGCGGCAGAGCAGGACGTCGGGCTGGATGCCGATCGAGCGCAGGTCGCGCACGCTGTGCTGCGTCGGCTTGGTCTTCAGCTCGCCGGCCGTGCCGATGAACGGCACCAGCGTCAGGTGGATGTAGAGCGTGTTCTCGCGGCCGACGTCCTGACGGAACTGGCGGATGGCCTCGAGGAACGGCAGGCTCTCGATGTCGCCCACCGTGCCGCCGATCTCGACGAGCACGATGTCGACGTCGCGGCGCGACGGCGCGGATGCTGTCCTTGATCTCGTTGGTGATGTGCGGAATGACCTGCACGGTGCGGCCCAGGTAGTCGCCGCGCCGCTCCTTCTGGATCACCGACAGGTAGATCTTGCCGGTCGTCCAGTTGTTGTTGCGCGTCGGCCACCATGTTGGTGAACCGCTCGTAGTGGCCGAGGTCGAGGTCCGTCTCGGCGCCGTCGTCGGTGACGTAGACCTCGCCGTGCTGGATACGGGCTCATCGTGCCCGGGATCGACGTTGATGTAGGGGTCGAACTTCTGCAGCGTGACCCTGTAGCCGTGGCCCTCGAGCAGCGCAGCCGATCGACGCCGCGGCGAGTCCCTTGCCGAGCGACGAGACGACGCCGCCGGTCACGAAGATGTATTTGACCGGTCTCGGCTGCTGTCCTGGTTCGCCATCGTGTGAGAGTCCTCGCTCGTGAATCAGGCCCGCCAGCCCTCGTGCTGTCCGACGCGGCGGCCGAGCCGCGAGCATCAGCGCTTCGACTCGTGCCAGGTCCGGCCGGCGTATCCACGCCGATCGGCCTCGAAGCTGGTGGGCAAGCACCTTGATTTGGATGCCGTGCTCGAGCGCCACGTAACTGCTCGAGACGCTCGAGCCGTTCGAGCGCGGTCGGCCGCCATGGCTGCAAACCGCGGCAGGAATGCGCGCCGGTAGCCGTACAAGGCCGATGTGCCGCCAGGCGTCCACCGGCACGTCGGTGCCGCCGGTATCGCGCACCCATGGTATGGGCGCGCGCGGAGAAATAGCGGGCGAAGTCGTGCGCGGTCGACGACCGACCTTCACGACGTTGCGGTCGTGCAGGTCATGGTCGGCGCCCCGGATCGGGAGAGCGCAGCGACGTCACCTGCACGGTGACTCGTCGCTCGGCAAAACGGCGCGATCGCCTGCTCGATCATTTCCGGCGCGACGAGCGGCTCCGTCGCCCTGCACGTTGATCACGATGTCGCAGCTCGAGTGCGGACGGCGACCTCGGCGAGCCGATCGGTGCCGGTCGCGATGCGTCGCGCCGCGTCATCACCGCCTCGCTGCCGAAGCGTCGAACGGCATCGGCGATCCGCGTGCATCGTCGGTCGCCACGATGCACGCGCGACACGCCGCGCGCGCCCGATCGGCCGCCGCGATAGACGTGCTCGATCATCGGATCGCCCGCCAGGCAGCGCGAGCGGCTTGCCGGGGAATCGTGTCGACTCGTATCTTGCGGGGATGACGACGGTGCTGGAGAGCTTGCGATGGATGCTCGGGGGACTAGAACCGGGAGCACGGCGAATCATAGCACACTGGTGCTAGGATCGACGAGCCGCCAGAAGGCTCTCACTTGCCCACGAGACGACGGACGATCGCGGCGGATCGGATGGCTGGCGCTCGGCTTGAGCGGCTGCAGCGCGGACGCGCTGGCGTGCCCCGGCGGACGAGCGCGCGGCTGCTCGATGCTTCTGAGCCGCCCGACGGTCGAGCCGTTGAAGCCGATCCATGCGTCGGCCGAGTGAGCCGCCAGGCCGGACGCGGAATCCGTTCACGTTCGGCGCGACGCAGCCCACCGAACGGCGCACCGGTCCGCTGCCACCATTGCCACCACCTCGAGGGGTTGCCTGAGCTGCCGCTGCCGCTCCCGGCGCTCCTGCGATCAGGTTGATCGGGCTTGCGGCGGGGACGCGAAACGCCAGCCCGTGCGGATGGCGATTCTCAACGTGAACGACGATCCCGTGCTGGCGCACGTCGGGCGACACCATCCTGGGACGCTACACGCTCGTCAGGATCGGCGACGACGCCGTGGAGCCTGAGTGACCAGCCAGCAACGGTGAAACCTCACCGTCGCGCTGCCGCTAGTCGGGCAGCAACCCGCCCAGCCGAGCCGCACCACCTCGACGGATTTCACTGCGGGAATCGCGGCCAGTTCGCCGCGCACGCCCGCCGTACACGCCACGTTGGTTCCCGTCCTCAGTCGGCGCCGGCGGCGCTCGATCGCCGCCTGCGCGCGTAGCGCGAAGTTGGCGATGTTGACGCCGTGCCGCCCGGAGCACTGCGGTGCCGAGCGGCGCCGCGTGACCGCCCGGGCTGGTCGTTGTTCTTGACGATGATCTGCGCGCGCCCTCGAAGCGGCGCCTCGACCGGCACGCCGTCCACGAGCACCAGGCGCGGTCCGCCAGTGCTCTTCGAAGATCGTGCCTTCGACCCACCAGCGTCGCCGGCGCTCGTGTGCAGCTTCACGGACGCGGCTCGTGAAGTTCCGCACTCGCGAGTGCTCTCGCGACGCGATCACCTCGATGCCGCGGTCCGCGGCCAGCGGCCTTGGCGTTGACGGCGGTGACGCCGCCCGACAGCATGTGGCGGAAGAGCCCGACCAGCACGGCGCTCGCGCAGCAGATCGCTGCGGCCCGCCGCCAGCTCGCCGTAGTAGCGGACGCCGACGCCTGGTGATCCGCGCTTCGCCCATCTGCGCGACCAGCGACCCGAGCCGCTCGGCCAGCGCTGACCCAGGGCGCAGCCGCGCGGAACTCGTCGGCCGACAGCGACGGGAAGTTCACGGCGTTGCGGATGATGCCGTCGCGCAGGTAAGTCGCGCACCGCTGCCGCCGTCTCGACGCCGACCAGTTCCTGCGCTTCGCCCGGTCGACGCCGCGATGTGTGCGTCGGCGACGACGTTGGGCAGCTCGCGATAGCCCAGTCGATCGGCGGCTCCTGCTCGAACACGTCGATCGCCGCCGCCGCCACCTGCCCCGTGCCGAGGCGCCGCCGACGAGCGCGGCCGACGTCGATCGAGCTCGCCGCCGCGCGGTGTTGCATGATGCGGATGCCCTTCTTGCACTTCGCGAGCCGCTCGGCGTTGAACAGGTGCCTGGTCTGCGGCGTGACCGGCAGGTGCAGCGTCAGATAGTCGGCCGCGGCGCACACCTCGTCGAGCGATGCGAGCTTGCGCGCCCAGCTGACGCGGCCGAGCTCCGCCGAGATGAACGGATCGTGCGCGACGATCTGCATCCCGAACGACCTGCGCGCGCGCGGCGCACTTCCTGTCCGATGCGCCGAGGCCGACGATGCCGAGCGTCTTGCCGCGCAGCTCGACGCCGGCGAACTTCTTCTTCTCCCACTTGCGCTGCCTTCATCGCCGCGTCGGCCGCCCGGCAGGTGGCGGGCCAGCGCCAGCAGCTGCGCCAGCGCCAGCTCCGCGACGCTGATGCTGTTGGCGCCCGGTGCGTTCATCACGACGATGCCGCGCGCGTGAGGCGGCGTCGAGGTCGGACGTTGTCCGACGCCGGTGCCCGCGCGCGCGCGATCACGCGCAGCATCGGCGCCGCCGCGATCACGTCGCCGTGACGCGCGTCGCGCTGCGCACGATCGAGCGCGTCGGCATCGGCAACAGCAGTCGAGCAGTTCGAGCAGCGGCCGGCCGGCTCTGGCGTCGACGTATCGCCCGCCCTCGACTTCGCGAGCAGCGCGACGGCGGAGCGCGGGAAGATCATCGGCAATGACAATTTTCATCGTAGCGAGACGTCTGCGGGAGTGGGTGAGGGAGGAATCGTGCGAAACCGGTTCGAAGAGTATAATCTGTCGTTTCGATCCGGGCGGCGGCAAGCCCCAGGTACGTCAATGCGCGGCTTGGCGCACCAGGATGGTGCAAACCGCAGACGCATGCGATGCCGCAGTCACCGTGAACGTGATGTGCACGCGGCTTTTCCACAGGCTTTTCCACAGTCACCTGTGAGAATCGCGATCGCGCCGGGGAAGACTGACCTAACGACGCGCGCCGACCGCGAGCAGCATCGAGCAGGAGGTGACATGCCACAGTTCACGCATCTCAAGCCGCCCAGCCGACGGCACGCCGATCACGCGACGCAGGGCGCAATCGATCGTTCCCGACGATCCGATCATCCCGTTCATCGAGGGCGATGGCACCGGGCCCGACATCTGGCGGCGCCAGCGTGCGCGTCTTCGACGCGGCAGTGCAGAAGGCGTTCGGCGGCATCACGTCGCCTCGTCGTGGTCTCGAGGTGCTCGCCGGCGAGAAGGCGAAGGACCTGACGGGCGAGTGGCTGCCGACCGACACGCTCGAGGCGGTCAAGCGCGCACAAGGTGGCGATCAAGGGCCCGCTCACGACGCCGGTGGGCGGCGGCATCCGCAGCCTCGAACGTCACGCTGCGCCAGGTGCTGGACCTGTACGCGTGCGTGCGTCCCGTCCGCTACTTCACCGGCACGCCGGCGCCAGTCAAGCTATCCCGGAGAAGATGAACGTCGTGATCTTCCGCGAGAACACCGGCCGAAGACGAGCAATACGTAACTGAACGAAGTAA
>ERZ1370068.856-contig-10784_pt1 | contig 26135 bp, 36 predicted proteins | sample MGYA00561227_ERZ1370068 | MGnify/ENA primary metagenome ERZ1370068 (study PRJEB38410, sample SAMEA6850437) | metagenome | study: Metagenomic assessment of the ecological functions of the soil: analysis of the soil microbiota associated with the...
CCAGTTACGTATTGCTTGCAGCTTATTGCGAAGGACGATCTGCCGTTCCGCTGGGCTCCGCGGGTGCGGACGCCGTCCAGACATTCGGAGAAAAGGGTCAAGCGCTCATCGATCAAGCTAACGCGTACCGCGAACTATCTTCCTCGCTAGCTAGTAGAAGACTCCGCTAACGCAGCTCATGATGCGGATGCCTGATCGATTCTCTGAAGTTTGCTTTGTTGAAGGCGACTCTGTGATAATTTTTGCTTTCAAAAGATGGGACAAGAGCGCCCGGAAGATTAGCGTCGAGAATCTTTCAAAACCAATACGCGCATCCCCTCATAGAAGCGTGCAGGCGTCGTTGAATGCCAGCCGTGGCGCTCTCGGGAAAAGCTTTCGACTGCGTCTCCGTAACCAAGATTGCATAAGAAATTCGACTTAACGTGGCCTGCGGGAAAAAACTCTTGCTCGCACCCTTCGCATTCTTCGCCCGCGCCGAAAAATTCTTCATCCACCTTCGCGTTATCAAAACCTGACATTGGGCCACAGTCGAGCCCAAGTGCGCGCGCCGCGATAATGAGGTAGGCGCCCTGAAGGGAAGAGTTGCGCTTAGCGGTCTCCTCAACGAGTTGCGGATTCTGTGCAAACAGATCACGCATGCCGGGCGCGTGAGGGAATAGCTTAGGCAGTTTTCAAAAAACAGCAGATCATAGGCGATGATGGCCGTGACCGGTGCGGTCATCGTCTTCTCCACGTTTCCCGGCGCCAGCGCCGGCCGCAGACGCTCTTTCGCTTCCGGCGTGCGCAGAAAGACAAGCCTGCCCGGACTACCGTTGGCACTGGTCGGTCCCCATTTCATCAAGTCATACAGTTGACGAAGGGTCTCATCGCTGACAGGTTTATCGAGCCAGGCACCGTGCGTTCGAGCCTCGCGAAATATTTGATTCAGTGCGTCATCTGGTAACGTGCTTTTCATTGATCCTCCCTTCACATCAAGTCAGTCCGATTCGCCTCAACCATCTTCAAGTACCGCCTCAACGTCGATCGTGATATCGATTTCATTACCCGACGACAATCCCACCGCGATCCATGGTGTCTTGCCAGCTTACCTTGCAAAGTCCTGACGATTGATCTTGGTGGTAGCTGCAAAACCCGCGCGTGTTTTGGGCCCCTTGTTAACTCCATCCTCCCACCAGGGCGTTTCCCACTGCCCGAGATAGCTTACGTTCAGGCATACTGGCCGAGTGACTCCGCGAATTGTCAGATCTCCGGTCACGGCATAGTCATGCTCGCCCTTTTATCTCTACTTGATTACCCTTGAAGGTGATCTCGGATGATGCTCGACATTAAGAAAGTCTGCGCTCCGCAGATGGTCGTCGCGTTCCTTCACTCCGGTCCAAATTTTCCGAGCATCAATTTTCACTTCGACTGAGCGAGTTGCGCGGGTTCTCTGGATCAAACTCCAGCGAACCGTGAACATCCTTGAAGTGTCCTCGGACGTAGGTCACCATCATGTGGCGTGCGCGAAACTCAGCCGCCGTGTGTCCCGGCTCGAAAGTCCATTTATCTATCATTCACTCTCCTTCGAAATCTCAAGTACGTTGCTCAAATATTCCGGAAAAGTATTGCCGATTACCGTAGAAGACAATGAACCACAGGACTGTTACCACCGCCGCCGGCACTGCTCCGCTCGGATTCAGGAATATGTGATAACAAATGATGTTCACGATTACCGGCCCCAGCAGCACCAGCGCGAGCGGTACGAACCGGTTCGCTAACATTAACGCGCCACCTGCAATTTGGAGCGCGGCGACTACCCAAAGGTAGTGAGACACAAACAGTGCGCCGATAAACTGTCCGGCCAGTCCCGCAGGCATCGGCCCCATACTGAGAAAGTTCAAGAAGCCATTGAGTCCAAATACCACGAAGATCAGGCCCAGTAAAATGCGTGCAATCAAGGTTACGATTTTCATTTTGCGTCTCCTTCTAATTTTGGGTAATAACTTACTTGGGTAATCAATATAGGTTTCCAAGCTTCCTTCTTCCTTTGGGAGAAGGGACGGCGTTGAGGGCCTAGCGAGTTAGTCCAAACTAGCCCGCCCTAAACTCCGAAATCTTCCACCACCTTCCAGCTTCCGTCCGCCTGCTTCCTGAAGACGGTCAAATAGGTGCCGTCGGCATTCTCCGCCTGTTTGGTGTGCGGGTTCGTAAAGGTGATTTTGAACGAGCCGCGACGGTAGGCAAGATCGCCCGAGCCGGCGACCTCGGTCTTCTCGTTTGAGAGACTCATCTTGAAGTTGGTATCCGCAATATCGTCCCTGATAGCCTTGGACACCGCCCGGCCGTCCTTGGCCGCCGGGCGGCCGGCCGTGGCGATCACTGCGTCCGGCGCGTAATAAGAGTTCAACTTCGCCGAATCCTTCGCCAGCAATGCGGCCAGAATCTCCTGCGCCGTGCGGTTGACCGCGTCCGTTGCTGGTTCGTTGGGATTGTTCGTCTTGAGGGTTTTGTTATTGTTCATGTTTGCTCCTCATTAGCTATTACCATCTATTTACTAGCCGTGCGGCGGTTGACTCTATGGCGCTATCTCCTCAGCCATTAGCATCTCAGTCCTGGACAGGGAAATTCACGCGGCCCATGCAGCGAACTTAGTCGGTGACATGCCCGCTATTCTGTTTGCGAGTGCAATTCGATCGGACGAATCCGAACCCAGGTAGGTATGCGATTCCGAAGTACCTGAACATCGCGGCGATCTCCGCAGCTCCAGGGAAGAGAGTGGCGAAGACGTCGGCCGGGACCTGCGTGAAGGAGAAGTTGTGACCCTGTCGATTAAGCACGTCGACGATCTCATTGAAGCTCATGAAATCACCGACGAGCGGCAGATACTCGCCATGGCCGGCCTGATCCGGGTGCGCGAAGGCTCCAGCGACGATGGTGCCGAGTTCGCGAATGTCACCCATGTGAATGCAACGCACACTCGGATCGAGCGGAAGCGCCCAGCCCATGGATCCGTCTGCCTGCTGTTGCGGAGCCATGGCGCCTGCGAGGTTCTGGTAGAAGAACGGCGCGATGACGAACGTATGATTCGCAAACCCCGCGTCCTTGACTATCGGATCGACCTTGGCCTTGCTGGTAAAGTGCGGAACGTGGAACTCTGCCGCCGCTGATCGCTTCGACGTCAGGCAGCGTGGACCAGACTACGTGTTTGACGCCGGCATCCCTGGCAGCCTGCACCGCGGCGGCTCCCTGCTTGCGCTCGTCGGTTCCTTCTAACGAAGACGTGGTGACGAGAAATACTCCGTGTGCCCCTTCGAATGCAGCTTTGAGTGTCTCGGGTTTGTTCAAATCTGCCTCGACGACTTCCTCGGCGAGTTCGCGATGCTTGTCTGGATCTGCGAGTCAGTGCGCGCACCTTGAATTGGCCGCCGGCTTGCAGGGCACGTACGACTCCGCCTCCCTGCTGTCCCGTTGCGCCGATCACGGCAATCAGTTTTTATTGTTGGATAACACCTTTAACACTTCCTTTCATGTTCGATCATTCAGATTTGATCGCGCCCATTCGGCCCCGACGATAATCGTCAAAGGCTTGATGAATTTCTGCCTCTGTGTTCATTACGAATGGCCCGTAGCGCGCGATTGGCTCATTCAACGGCACTCCAGCGATTAGCAATACTTCCAAGGTGGTGTCCGCGTCGGCCGAATTCTCGATTCTCACTTTGTCGCCGTCAGGAGCGAACATTACCATCTGTCCGTCAGCGCCACGCTCGCCTCTCTGCCCCGAACAGTCCTGCTCCGTCAACGACGTAAGCGAAGGCGTTGTAGCATGCGGCACTTGCTGCGTCACCACGCCTCCCGGCTCGAGTCGGTAATGCAAATAGATGATTGGCGTGCGCGTCTCAATGACAGCTTTCTGGCCCATTGCTTCGCCGGCGATCACGCTGACCGAGACCAAGCCGTCAGGCGATGTCATCTTCGGGATTCGCGAACCTGGAATCTCCTGATAGCGCGGCTTGATCATCTTGTCGCGCTGCGGCAGGTTCACCCAGAGTTGAAAAACCGTGTATCCGCCCACCGGTGCGCATGAACTCAGCGGAGGGCATCTCGGCGTGAACCACGCCTGTGCCCGCAGTCATCCATTGCACATCACCCGCGCTCTAAGCCGTCCGGCACGTCCACTGGAATCCTTGTGTTCCATATCACCAGACAGCATGTAGGTCACGGTCTCGAATCCGCGGTGCGGATGATCGGGCGCGCCTTTCGCTTCACCGGGAGCCACATCCATCGGCCCCATCTCATCAAGCAACAGAAACGGATCAAAGTCTGAAAACGATGCCTTGGGAAACGGCCGGCGCACCAGGAATCCACCACCTTCCAAAGTCTCGATACTATTGACGATTCCCGCGACCGTCCGTCCCTCTTTTTGTTTGCGTCTCTTTAGTCCTCAATGCTTCTTTCACCATCGACATAAATCTGACCTCTTAGAACTTCTAAGTTGTTTTAGAATCACGCAGCGTTCTCGTCGCTTTGCGCTGCCGCCTTGTAACCTATCTTTTTCAACAGGCTGATAAGGGTTTTGCGCTCTGCTTTTGTCAGGGAAGCAGCCGCAAGCTTTCCATATCGCCGGCGTGCTCCCCATAAATACGCGTTGATTAGCTTCCTGCCTTCTATGGTTAAGTGAACGATCCTCGCCCGGCGATCCGTGCCGTGCGCCCGCCGCTCAACCAGGCCCCTCTTTTCCAGGCGGTCAACGGCGACTGTAATCGAGCCGCTCGTCAGCAGAACCTTTTTTCCAATCTCGTTAACAGGCAGCGGCCCTTTGTGCAACAGAGCTTCGAGCACGGCGAAGTCGCTTCCGCACATCTCCAAATCCGCTATGCTCTTTTCCGCGTAGGACTCCGACCGCCCGCGCCGCCTTCCACAACACGAGGAAGACGTGAACGCCGCTGCCGCCAGATAACGATTCAAGTTTAGCCACTGCGTTCACATCCTTCTCGCTCGCCTCTTTTTTAGCTTGATATCAAGATACTTGACATGGAGACGCCCTGTCAAGCTCCGGTAGAGGCCTTTCTTTGAGGCCAACGACTGGCCGGCAATATTCGCGAGATCAGAACGTTGTCGAACGTGCCGTGATCTCGGGTGATGGAGAAACCTTTGCAGTGGACGACGCTTGGTTTGTAAAAGCGATCGAACGAGCCAATGGGCCAACGATCCCGTTTGCGGATGAAGTGGCTCAACGCGAGAAGGAATTGATCGAAGCTGCGTTGATAGAATCGGAGGGCCGAATATCTGGTCGCTCCGGCGCAGCCGCCGGACTTGGAATCCCGCGACAGACGCTCGACTCAAGAATCAAGGTGTTGGGGGCGACAAGTATCGCTTCAAAGTGCGTTGAACTTCGATCAAACTACATGTCGAGGAGGGTGCTAAGCATCTCTGGCCATCGCTTCTCGTAGTCGCTGTCCCGCTGGAGTCCACATTTCAGCACGGTTTGAATTCGCCGCCGTGCCGCAGGCCATGCCAGCGCGGTCGTAAAGGAGTTGAAGGCGTCGAGAAGTTGGTCGGCGGTTGGCAACGAGACTTGATTGATAAGGTTCTTCGCCGCCGCAATCGCATCCCGGTCAAAGACGAAATCCGGCGCGCGAGCGCCTCGACGAACCCGTCAAGCTCCGCGTCCGGAAGTGCTCGGTTGACGTATCCGTACCGCTCCGCTGTATCCCCATCGAAGTCGTTCGCGCCGACAACGATTTCAAGCGCGCGACCGCGGCCGACTAGATGTGGGAGGCGTTCCGCACCGCCACCGCCTGGATGCAGTCCCACGCCGACTTCGGGCTGGCCCAATCGCGTGTTTTCGCGCGACGCGAAGCGCATGTCGCAAGCAAGGACAAACTCGCTGCTCACGCCCCCGGACGCAGCCCCGGATCTTCGCGATGCTAACCACCGGAGACTTGGTGAGACGGACAAAAGTATCCATCAGGATCGGGAGGCCCGAGCGCCCAACAGCCGTCGTGATGTTCCCGGTCTTGCCGGTCAAATCAAAGTGGGCAAGGTAGAACTCCGGATTCGCGCTCTCGAATACTACGACACGCAGGCTCGGGCTGGCGTCCATTCGAGCCAGCAGATCCTGGAGGCCTTCGAATAAGGTGGCGTCTACGATATTGAAAGGCGGGTAATCGAACGCAACCCTCCAGTACGCAGCCGTTTCCTCGATCACCCGCACGGGCGCCGCAGATTCAGTCATAATTCGCTCCCTGCTTCGACCACGATTGAGCACAAGCCTGAGTCACCGTTATCCTCTTCACGGAAACACATGCGCGACCATCTCAGAGACTTGGGCACTCAGCCTGCAGCATTTCGTAAGAGATCCTCGACTTTGCTATCCAAATCCCGGGCGACGTCTAGCGCGTCGCGATTTCCATATGGAGCCAGAAGGCTCGTCATCTTGTCATATGACAAATGCACGCCATCGGCGCGTTCATCCACCAGGACTGTAACCGGCGCGTAAGAACCCGCGTCCGGAACATGCTTCGCCATTTCCTTCATGATGAGAGGGTTGCCGATAAGCAAGCCCATGATTCGAGGTGTGTCCTGACCTGTTTCTTTTCCGCACAACAGCGCCTTGATCAAGTTGCATAAATAGCATCAGTCCTACTTTGCTCAAGCCCTTCTCAACCGCGCTTTTCAACTCGGCGAAAGAGCGCGCTTCGTGTGTTGATCTTCCAAATTCAGCCATATCCGGATGACCGATAGCCGCATTAACAGCTGCTACAACCTGATCGAACGACTGAGACGTGATCAGGCTAAATCGCTCGATTTCGATTTTTCTTATCATCTGGAAGCTCCGCCTTGGCCGCGGGCAAAGGTGCTCCAGTCACCACAAAACGACGGAGCGACCGAAGGTCATCGCAGTTGTTCATGTAGAAATTCGCTTGTCCGCCCGTTGGCGAGCGCCGCCGACGCGGCATCGTAATGCGCCCCGTTATGCCGAGCGAAGGCGTGATGCTGACCCGGATAGCTGTAGACTGTCGCGTTTGGTTTGCTGGCAAGTGCCGCCTTGATCTCAGCTTGCGCAGGCTTGGAAATGAACTCATCCTCCTCGGCTAGGTGCATCAGCAGCGGTGCATCAAGTCCGTTGACCTCGGCCAGATATTTCTCAGTGTCACCGCCGTGATAAACGACTGCAGCGTCAACGCCATAGCGCACCGCCGTCAGGAAGGTCATCAGTCCGCCGAGGCAATAGCCGAGGACGGCAACCCTGCCGTTGCACTCCGGCAGCTTGGCCACGAAGTTCGCGGTGTGCTTAACGTCCCTGGCACCGGCGTCTCGATCATAGGCCTGATAAAGGCGAAGGCCATGTTGCCAGTCGAGCTCGGAGGTGACGCTGAGGTCGACGCCCGGCTCCTGACGCCAGAATAAGTCGGGCGCGATGCCAATGAAGCCTTGTTCGGCCAGTTCGTCGCAGGTTTTGCGGATGTCGGCGTTCACCCCGAACACCTCGTGCAGAACGACGACGGCGGGAGCCGGCAAAGTCTTCGGTCGCGCGATATAGGCGCCAAACGTGCCGTCCCGGCCTTCTATGGTGATGCGATCGTTCATTGTGTTCTCCTGAGACGACCGCGTTCGTCCGGGCCTCCGCTGATGTCGTCAGGATCGGCGGAGGCCTACTCTCGAGCTGTAACTGTTGAGCCTAATCGGGAGCTCCTCAAGTCACATCACGCCAAGTCATTCACCACCCGACCTACCAGACACCGAGAGTACTAGTGCAGTGTTCCCAAAGGATCCGATCACCGACGCACTTCACGCTGCTGCCCTGGCTGTTGCGGAGGTGGCAGCCTCTTGGATGAGCTCGGCTGTTTCCTTCGGGCGAGACATGTAGGCAACATGGCTCGCCTTCACTTCGACCGTCTTGGCCTTGGAGCGCTTCGCCATCATGCGCTCCTGATCCGGATTGATCGACCGGTCTTCGGTGGCCACCATGTACCAGCTGGGCTTGTGTTTCCAGGCGGGATTCGTAACCTGATGGGTGAACGAGTCGGTAGAGATCGGCACCTGCGATATTGCCATGAACTCCGCCTCATCCCGTGGAATGTCCGCTGCGAAGTCAGCCGCGAAATGCGCATCGTCTATCCACCAAAGCCCGTTGCTGTCTGGTTTGAACGCCTTGGACGCTTGCGGCACGGCCTGTTCGATCGACGCACAGCTCTCACCTTCATCGAGAGCAAAGGCGGCAATATAAACAAGCGCTGCAACGTTTGGATGATTGCCGGCCTCGGTGATGATGGACCCGCCATAGCTGTGGCCGACCAGAACCACTGGGCCGCCCATGGCGTCGATTGCGGCCTTCGTGTACTTTTTGGTCGTCGGCGTACGAAGTCTCGGGAGGCTGCGCCACCGACACCTTGTACCCATTATTCTTAAGGATGTTAGCGACGGCTTTCCAGCCGGAGCCGTCGGCGAAAGCACCATGCACTAGAACCACGTTCTTGATCGTCATTGTTATTCTCCTTTTTTCCTTTCAGTCTTGTCACGCATCAGTTTTTGTAAGGGCGCTGCTATCGTCCGATCGGCAATATCGAACGCAGCTAGACCCCTCGCTTTTTCAGAATCGTAGATCGAGGAACTAACGGGCTCTTGTAGAATCCGGCTCGTTTTGTAATTTCCAATCAGATGCAACCGAGAAATTACGGTCTCGCATCGTGCGAGCAGCGGAACACTGGCTGTTCACCGAAGACCATCAGTTTTCGGAGTTGAGGTTATTAGTCGTGGGCGCCTGCCCCATTCTGATTGAACCGCCGCCAACGTGAAGGAGTCATTCGCTCGATCCGGTTAAAGGTGCGGGTAAAGGATGCCTGGTCATAAAAACCAGATTGCAATGCGATCTCCGCGAGAGGCTTAACGCCATGGGCGAGCAGGTGTTTGGCACGATCGATCCGAAGCTGGATCAGGTACTGATGAACGGATGTCCCGAAGCTATGACGGAAACGGCGGGCGAAGTGACTCGCCGAAAGCGAGCACGCGCTTGCCAATTCGTTGACAGAGATATTTCCCTCTAGACTTGCTCGCAGCATCTCCTCGGTACGAAGCTTCTGCCACGCCTCCAGACCTTGTCGTGGACTGGTCGCGAACTTTGGCATACCACAATGCCGCTGCAAAGTGTGAGCGCCGAGCACCATCGCGATATGGTCCAGGGCCAACCGATCGAGAGGCTCTCCGTGCCTGACCGGGGCGAGAATGCTCTTTGTCATTTGGGCCACTACCAGATCTTCGATAAAGAATCCTTCTTGGAGATGAAACGCGGGCGACACGCCGTTGTCTATTGCAATCCGTGCCAGCAATTCTTTTGAAAAGTAATAGTGCAGGTAATCGAATGGGCCGCGAACCCACATTTCCATCGGACAATTCAAATCGATATATGTAGTCGCGAATGGGATGGCTCTGGGTGATTCCAACCTCGCGGCCGTCGTATCGTGCTCTCCATTGTCCAACCGCTGAGGGCGTAAGCGACACACAGATGAGGATGGCGTTATCGGCGGGGTACTGCGGGGCCTTCTCCATCTCGCGCGGGCCTGAGCGGAGTCGCGTCACCGCAAACTCAGGCTTTTGTTCCTGACCTAACGCACGGCAGTCATAAGCAGGAGCACTAAACACTTCTGCCAATGATGAGCCAAACATCAGCGGGTCCGCTTTAGCAAGACGCACCGCCGAGGCTCCAGTTTGATGATTTAAGGAAACGTCTTTCAAAACCCTCCGTCTGAGCCTCCTTCGATCAATCCCCGCTTCTTGGTGGCTCGTTCGCCTGGTTGCGACCCCGTGCCGCGAAACGAAGCCCGCTTTCTGGTAGTCTAACAGCACTGGTCATGCGTTCCCGAGGGTCCGACAGCAACGAGTTACGCTTGTAAGCGTCAATGACGAAGGTGCAGAGATGTGCCGGATGATCGTGCTGAACAATACTGAAGACAACGTGACGTGGATCCGCTCCTACGTGAGCGATGACGGGAAGAAGACCTTCTGCGCATACGACGCGCCGTCGCCGGAAGCCATTCGGCGCACAGCCAGAACGGAACAACCTACCGGTCGATCGCATTACGGAGGTTCGCGTTCTCGACCCTTATTTCTATCGTCAACAGCGGCTCGAACCGGCTGATCCATGGGCGCAAGGCAGTGTGACGTTTCCCGATTAGTTGCCACTAGAGACAGAGAGAACGCCCAATAGCGATCGGACAGCGGTTTAGGGGTCAGAAGAATCTGCTACAGGCGACGGTAATGGGACCGCAGACACTTAACGCGCCTGCGCCGGAGAGGTCTGTCTCCGACGCTGACCACCCACCCAAGATTGGAGTCGGGACCTTAAGAAGGAGGAATTTATGAGGAACATCTACCCAGTTGTTCGAAATCGTCGGCCGCTCGAAGCAAACCGCAGAGGCTGCTTGTTTTGTTGATTGCGGTGGCGCTGGTAAGTATCAATGCAGATCCGAAGCCTGAGCGCCGCCAGAAGAAAAGGGGGGCAGCCTGCCATCGGCTCACAGGCCGCGACCCTTATACTGACAGGAACTTTCCCTGGCTGTTAAACAACGGTCCCGGCAACCAGACTAATCCCCACGTCGACTGCAACCTGGCGTCTTACACCAATGACGATTTCCAGGGTTGCATCAACAATTCACTACTTCGACTTCACCACCAACACCGATCACGTGGTGCCCGGCAACCAGTTAGACTTACTCTCCGACATAGCCGGTAGCCGCATTGCCTTCACTGAGGTTCGCGCGGACGGAGAGCATGTCATTGTCTACGACATCGCGTCACAAGCCAGCACGATCTTCCCGGGTGCAGGAAAAAGCAACCCTTCGATTGGCGGAAATCTGGTGGCCTTCGAGGACCGGAGCTTCTTACCCGGAAACCAGAGTGAGATAAGCCTATATGACCTGAGCACCGGGACGGTAACGCGACTGACCAATGACACCCTCTTCGACAAGAATCCTTTGTCAGCCCCACTGGCGATGCTGTGGTATGGGAGAAATGTCAGACTAACGGTCTTGGCTGTGACGTCTACGCTGCCACTCGGACTTCGCCGGGGGTCTTCACTAACAGAGCTTTGACGAGCGGCGGCGGCGAGGATAGGTTTCCGGCGCACCAACGGCCAGCTTGTTGTTTTATACTTCGATCGAAGCGGTGAGACAGACATCTATACGCAGCCGCTCGCAGGTGGCGCTGAGACTCATCCTCACGATCCCAGGCGACCAGCGCGATCTCAATATCTCTGGCGATTTGATTAGCTTCGAGTCACGGGCCAACTGGGATACGACGTATTTGTCTACGATCTCAGCACTGGGAACTCTCACCAGGTCACCAACACGCCGGGAGTCGACGAGACGCCAACCGACATCAGCAGTTGCAACGGCGTCGGCCGCCTTGTCTATGCCATTCCCGGCGCGGGGATTTCGACGTCTACGCCTTCACGTTTCCAGGTTCCGAGTTCAAATCCTAACCAGATCAACGATCCTCCTATCGCGCTGGTTCGAAGCTTCAATCTGCCCGCCGGAACGGAGAACAGTCTCATAACTAAGTTACAGGATGCGCTCGCGGCGATAAGTGTCTCAGATACCGCGACCGCCTGCATTTTGTCTCACGTCGTTTATCAACGAATGTCATGCTCAATCAGGCAAGAAGTTAACTGCAGATCAAGCCAATCAACTGATTAATTCGGCAAACCAAATTAAGACAGATCTTGGTTGTCAGTGAAACTCGCAATCGAAGGAAAGGAATTACTGCGATCGAGAGCGAATGATCGCTCGCAACATTGGCCGAAAGGTTACCGCGCTCTTTCACTACTCGTCAATTGAAGCGACTTGCCCGCCGGCAGATTTTCGGGCCGACCTTAAAGACCTGACCACAGGGCGATGCCGGCAGATTAGGAGGATTTCAACGTGCAAATCATAGTTACCCGAAATAAACGAAAAGCGATGAAAGTCATAAGCGGTATAGTCTCCGGTCAGGCGTGACGTTTGGATCGCACCTCAAACAACCCAAAATACTCGGTTAACACGAGGACGCGGTTCAGCTCGCCATCGATCCCAACCACTGGCATTCATATATTTCGGACTGGGCGACCACGATCAGGCCCTACGGTCACTGGAAAAGGCTTACAAACCTCATTTGACCTGGATGCCTGGGTGAAACGTCGAACCCCAGTTCGATGCGCTTCGCCCGAACCTCGCTTCATTACTTTATTAAGACGTCTCAAACTTGAGCCAAAGAGCTAGTCTTGAAAACTATCACGAGCGAGCCTCAGAGCGATGACCGTCCTCGCGGTTACGCTCGGGATTATCACCGCGCAGACAAGTTTTCTCGCCAGTTGATTGGTGCCCCCGCAGGGATTCGAACCCCGAACCAACAGATTATGAGACGGTTTGAGGGGCATCAACAAGACGAGACGAAACGAGATAACCCAGTATTTACCGAATCCGCAGCCGTCAAAGTTCGCTACGTCTCGGTACGTCTCAGCACGCCATCGCGCCATAATCGCGCCATCGTGGCAGATACGTTGAATCAGGCTCCTCCAAACGTCTTTGGTCCGAGAAACAGACTTAATGCGTTGGGCCTAAGAAACGTTCAAAGCTCGTGCATCACTCTTCGAGAGCAACATAAAGCGGCGACGCCAGCAGCACATGCATTTCCGGATGCGGATCTCTTTCGGGGTAGGGAGATGGACCATATAGTAACCGCTTGGCCATAAAAACAAATGACTGTTCGGGTCCCTTCATCGTCCTCGTCGCCAAATGTACCGCCATTAGAGACATATCCTCCAGACTGCGGGATACCTGCAGTTGTACTAGAACTTAGGTCTAATTGCTTCGCAAGATAAGATAGCAGGTATGGTGTAACCGAGGCCGAGAAAGGAGCTGATTCGCCGACATTTCCAAGCACGTGCCTTGCTGAACCCCCAAGGCCAAGAATCGTTTGTGACGTCATTCCGCCAAAATAAACAAGCGGTGTAGGTTCACTAAGATAAGAACTTTTTCCGTAAGGCCCCCAACGCATCGATAAGCTGTCCTCAATGAACTCATCCGGCGAGTCCAGAGTCCCCAAGTTTCCGTACTCACGGATAAATGCTACAACAGCATCGAGTTTGGTTATACGACTATTTTCAACTTCGCTCTCAACTTTTCGAGACGCGCTTAGCAGTTTTAAAGTCGAGCTTTAGCTCAGTCGCTATCTTATTCCGTTGTTCGTGGGGAATCTGTGAGAGCAACATGTCGACCTTTGCATCTGAGATGTAGATGTAATAACGCATAAGAAAAGCCCTCAGTATTAGGGTACTTAGAAGACGAGCTTACTAATATCCAAAACTTTGTTCGACGGTCGACCTCACCTCTGCTTGGACAGAATCAAGGCGCTGGATCTGAACAGTCTGATTCCGTAAGTGTAAGACATCTCGCCAGTTGATTGGTGCCCCCGCAGGGATTCGAACCCCGAACCAACAGATTATGAGACGGTTTGAGGGGCATCAACAAGGCGAGACGAAACGAGATAACCTAGTCTTTACCGAATCCGCAGCCGTCAAAGTACGTTACATCTTGCTACGTCTTAGCACGCCATCGCGCCATAATCACGCCATCGAAGTTTGTGCGACGGCTCCTCACACGAATAAATCCCGTACCGTGGATTGCAAGAACCATTCAGAGCGAGCGAAAGCTTTCTGATGGGGGAACCATAGTTACGTCATCGTTCGTCCGGGTTCTGCCCCAGTGGGATCGATAACACCTTGGAGATCGGCAGTCCCAATGTGTTCCTTATTTGAATTGAATACTTCAAAGTGAGTGCCGTGCAAGTTATCAAGCGCAAAAAAACAGTTTGTTGTTCTGTCGAGGTAGACTGCCCTGCCTTGATTCCTATAGTTAGTCTTTTGAAAGCGACGATCGGCCAAAATGGTCTCGCGATCCAGTGGCACGCGCCCAGCGAATTCTTCGTGGCGAATCAGTCCAAGCCCAGGATTCAGACGACACCACTCATCGAGATCCTGATTCAGTGCTAACTGAATCTAATGTAATCGTTGTTGTGGCAGCCTTTTCGACAGGTATACAACGAACGGACGGGAACCTAGAAGGTGAGAAATTCAAAAGGAATCCAGTCTTACCTTGAATACAACGCTCGGCAAGTTCCGCGATCGTGGTCCCCGCCACATCTTCAGAGTTCCAAGTATAAGAACACCCTTCTTGTAAGGATTCAGGTCGCCATTCCGTAGCTGACAAACGATCTCGCAGCAGTTTGAACTCTATGCGCGCAGATTTTTCAGAGAGGCGTTCGAGAGCAGAGTGCACTTCACGCAGCAGGATTGGATCGCGGATAACCTCTGCGCTCGCTTCCAGCGATCTCATCTGGTACGGCTCATACTTGGGCTCTGGCAATTCCTTATCCTGCCGTTTCAAGCTTTGCTGCTCACGGTCGTAGGCTTCATCGATTATCTCAGCCATTTCACGGGCGCGATCTCGATCGGTGATGAGCGGCTCACGCCTCTGCTTTATCTGCTGCACAATTTCGCCGCGGATTACCTTCGTTGAAGCAATGATTGAGTAACATCATAGCCCACGACAGGAAAGATTTGCGCCGTCCCGATCGCAAGACTAGACTCTTTAATAGGGCCGGTGATCGGGATCATTGACGTTTGGGCACTCCTAGCCGGTCACGAAGAATTGTGATGGCAGATGAACCGTTGGAAACCGGCCTGATCGGGGGCGCTGAAAAATCCGAGATCAAGATTGTCGATTACGACTCGGATTGGCCGAAGAAGTTTGAGGCGCACGCCAGGATTATCGCGGACGCTCTTGGCAGCTCTGTTCTGCGGATCGAGCACATGGGGTCGACGTCCGTTCCCGGTCTGGCCGCCAAGCCCATCATTGATATTCTGGTTGTGGTCCCTGACTCCTCCGATGAGTCCGTCTATTTCCCCATGTTGGAAGAGAGGGGTTATGCGCTCAGGGTGCGAGAGCCGGATTGGAACGAGCACCGAATGTTCCGGACTCCCGAGAAGGACGTGCACATCCACATCTACTCGACTGGCTGCCCGGAGATTCAGCGAGTTCTCTCCTTCCGGGATCGCCTCCGACGAAACACTGACGACAGACGCCGCTACGAGCAGAGGAAGCGTGAACTCGCCGCAAAGAGTGGTCCGACATGAACGCATACGCGGATGCCAAGACGGAGGTGATCGAAAGCATTATCACTGCCGATGAGGCAGCGGGCGAAGATCTCCAGATCAGTCACGAATCGACCGAATGCAAGACAAGCCTAGTCACGAACCCATGGATAACCGTTATGGTCCGGAGCTACTATTTAGAGAACTGAGGCGGTGGAGAAACTAGCGTTGGGTCGTCAAGACCTTCGCGAGTAGGAGAACATGAGGGTTGTACGCTCGCAGAGATGAGGGGAAGATGAGGGACTCACGTGCTCGTACCTGGCATTACCTAACTTGCTTTGACGGCTGGAACGCCCGTAAATACTGCTTGGTCATGCGTGGTACCACTAGGTAAACACCGAGGAAACGGGCTTAAAATCCGTGGTCCGGGTAACGATCGAATTCACCGGCGTGCGCGACAGCATTCAAGCAACGATCTCACGAACACGTTTGAGAAGCACGCTGTCCCGCGCTCCCGGGCAATGAGTTGTTTAGGCGCGGCGTGGATTCCAATTGCCATTGATTTATTTGGGCTCCTCGTAGACGAGACTCTAACGCGCGAGTGGTGTGGTCAGTAACGCTTGCTGGCTCTCCCGGCTGCAATGCGGATGTTAGCCTGACCATCGGTTCGCCCTGAAGCTGCGTCTTTGGCTTAGGTGCCACCCTGGACTGAGGAAGCATTATCAAGACGCCCTTAATGCCAAGTAGACCGACGCCGAGCAACGCGATTACTACCCCAATATCGGCGATCAATTTCTCAGCAAGTATCAATTTGCCAAAGATTGCTATTATCAAGCCGAGCATTATTATCAGGAATCCATAAAGAAGAGGATTTTGCCAGCCTTTCTGTTCATGATTAAACACTTCCACCGATTTGTCAGGAGATTCGGTTACTGAAAGTTCGTGGGCTAAGGCTTTAGAGATCGTCTGTAAGCTCAATCCGCATGAGCGGCAGAATCTTTGTTCAAGTGAATTCTCTTTGCCACAATTGGGACAATACATCTCAGTTCCCTCCAAAATGGCATTACGAGATAGCATGCTGCCAAGTTCAGAAGTGGTTTCTCTCGCCTTGCGAGCGCCTAACGAAACTTAGCTGTTCTCGCAAATAACAATCGCGGGTCCATTAAAGGTCCAATAAGCGTTCCCCTGAGTCCTTCAAATGCGGTAGAGTGCTATCCATGCCGCCAAGTTCCATTGAATTACAATAGGTCGCCTCTCTTTCACGGCGGTAACATGGAACGCCAACACTGATGGCGGAGCTAAGATGGACTGGTGCAGGGCATGGGGGCTTCTACAGCACGCGAACATTACGCGAACATCGAAGAGCCTAAAGCGGCCCAATCCATCCCACACCATCCTAAATCACTTATGTCGTAAGCCGTTCAACTTCAGTGACATCCGTTGATTTCAAACCACTTCGGCGATTCGCTAAGCGGCCCTGAAAAGGCCGGCGTCGGCGGTTCGATTCCGTCCCCGAGACCACAGACGGCATGTCAGTCTTCCGGATGAGGATCAAATAAAGCAGGAGGCCCGTTCCCGGATTATCAAAGCTACCAGCTTGTAGTCAGCCAAATCCGGACTCTGAAGAGCCGCGTAGAAATTCTCATTAGCGCCGCCCAGACTGACGGCTCAGTTCCAACAAACGATGTCCGGGGACTACTTGGCCGGTCGCGCCGCCCTCCGATTCGCGGGCACACCTCTTCGGTGCCTCGTCACGGGCTTCGGAGTGTCGGCTGCCTCAAACAATTGCCGAAGCCCGTGTGCCAACAGTTCGACGGCCTTCTCCAAGGCGCCGAGTTGTCCGACCCGGACTAACGCGACGGACCGGTGCATGTCAAACGATGGGGGCCGCAATACTTTCACGGAATCGATAGAATGATTCCTGGCGATAAAGCGAGCAGGCAGCAGCCCGACACCATAACCGGACTGAACGAACGCTAGCTGCAAATGCATGTTGTGGACTTCAGCCGCAATCATTGGGGTAAAGCCGGCACGCTCCATCTGATCGATGAGCCTTGCCCGAAGAAAGCACCCGGGCGGATTGAGCACCCAGGGTGCTCGGCCCAAACTTTTCCAATCACCGTCAACGTTGCCTGCGGCGCGCTGAACGATCTCCATGCGGTCGCTAGCGATGATATTCGTCAGAAGAGGTGGAGGCGCGGTTTTACCTTCGGGCAAAAGCACGGCAGCAACGTCGAGTTCACACGCGAGCAGCCGGTTAAATAGTTCACCGGTAAGTTCGCTCGACAGCCGCAGTCGGACCTTGGGGTATTTCTCAGTCAGCGCCTGAATAGGTTCGATAAGCGTCCCCTCGGCCAGGGCATGCGCGAGCCCGATGCGCAAGAGGCCGTGAGGTTCGGCGTCGCTCGACGCAAGAGATTTCAGCGTCTCCGTCCGCTGTAGCAGATCTCGCGCTTGTTCGAGCACCCTGGAGCCGAGCGAGTTCAGACGCGGAGGCTTTACCGAGCGGTCGAGCAACTCGGCACCCAATGCAGCCTCCAGCCTTTGCACTTGCCGGGTAATAGCAGAGGGCGTCCGGAATAGACGATCGGCTGCACGGGCTATGGACCCGGCCTGGGCAAACTCTACCAGGGCGCGTAAATCATCGAGCAAGGGGAACCTCCTAAAGTACTCTTAAGACTTCCTCCCAACGAATAGCAGAATCGTGCGGAGACGTCAATATCATCGTGATAATAATGAACTGGTGGAATTGTCGGCTCTCCGTTATAAAGAGTAAGGAGTTTATGCTTTTGTGGAAGCCCTGATGCCTCATGCGATTCAAATTCGGCAGACTGGCGGTCCCGAGGTTCTGAACTGGACACCGATTCGTCGGCTTGCGCGAGAGTTGAAACAGCAGAAACAGCGTGCGCGCGTTTGCGGCGAGTGTGGCCGACGACGTGACTCGGCGGGGACCGTTAGCCTGGCGAGACCACTCTGGGCCGCCAACGGAAGGCCCAATAGTTTGACAGCAAGAACCGGATAGCAGATCTCCGGCAAACTCCGTAAAAGTCTCTTAGGGTTCCTGGAAAATCTGGACGACCGTAACGTTTTCCGCGACGGTGGAGTGAAGTTGGCCATATGAACACGATCAAGATTTTGCTCGTCGATGATCAACCGCTGTTTAGGGAAGGCTTGCGGACTTTACTTTCTCTGCATGCGGACTTTGAAGTTGTGGGTGAAGCTGGAAACGGTGAGGAGGCCCTGAGGCTGGTCCGGCAGCTCCATCCGTCCGTCGTGTTAATGGACCTGCAGATGCCTGTGCTTGATGGTGTCACGGCCACCCGTCGCTTGTGTGAGGAACAGGCTGATTGTCGGGTGATCGTGTTGACCACATTCGACGACGACGAAATAGTATTCGATGGGTTACGCGCCGGCGCAGTCGGCTACTTACTGAAGGGACGCCTCTTCAGGAACGCTGAGCGAAGCTATTCGCGCTGCGGCACGAGGTGAATCGTTTCTTCAACCATCGGTGGCAGCTAAGGTGCTGGCTGAGTTTTTCGTCTGACCAGCAAAAGCGTCGTTATGGCCCGAACGTTAATCGAGCCGCTCTCCTCGCGCGAGCACGAGATATTGCGCGTAATCGCAGCCGGCGCGAGCAACCGAGAGATCGCCAATACCCTCTTTCTTGCCGAAGGCACCGTCAAGAATCACATTACGAACATCCTCGGCAAATTAGCGGTGCGTGATCGAACGCAGGCGGTGCTGAAAGCAAAAGACGTTGGACTGATTTAAACGGGAGCACCAACACAGCAATGTCTTGAAAGATTTCAGCACTGTGTCCTACCACTCTCTTAAATCATCCATTGATGTTCAAGATGTCTTGAGCGTGACAATCTCAGCCACCGCATAGGTTGCAAATAAACACCCAGGATGAACGACTATGGCACAACATATCGGCATTGTCGGATGTAGCCCACCGGGGGCGGCGCTGTGTTATCAAACGATCTGCACTGAACGTTCCACGACCGACGACGAACATACGGTCTCGCCGGAAGTCACTTTGCACTCGCATCCGTTTCGTGAATACATGCGCCGGATCGACTTAGGCGACTGGCAAGGTGTAGGCCAACTGATGTTGTCGTCTGCGGAGAACCTGGCGCAGCTCGGAGCAAACTTTTGTATCGTGCCATGTAACACCATCCACCTCGCCTTCGAACATATGCACTCGCGATTGCCGCTTCCCTGCTTACACATAGCTGAGGAGGTCGCCTTAGAAGCAAAGCGACAGGGATTTCAGCGGGTGGCATTGTTGGGGACCAGGCTCTTAATGGAAAGCCGAGTGTACGCGACGGAGTTTGAGAAGGCTGGAATTGAGTGGCGTATTCCAGACGAAGACGGGCGGGAGCGTATCGACAGACTAATCTTCGACGAGATGGTTCGGGGAATATTTACTTTTGAAGCGCGAACCTGCTTATTGCAGATCATTGAGAAGTTATGCGCAGACGGTTGCGATGCCGTCGGTATGTGTTGCACAGAACTGCCGATGCTGCTTAGCCAAGCAGAAGCACCGTTACCATTGTTGGACTCGACGAAGATTTTAGCACTCGCGGCGTTGAACAGATCTGATTTCGGCGATCCCCGATCCTCATGACACCGGCCACGTAGAGATTGAACGCGCCGCGGTTTCGCAATTACCATTTGCTGACGCACATTTGATCTCGTGACGGGTGTGGAAACGCACTACTATTCGCCTGAGCTGGTCACTGAGCTGAAAGAGATCCTGCGCGTCTGAAGCCGGGGAAAACTGGTGATCATCGCCGAGGCTATAAACGAAGGCGCATCGATCCTATTCAGGCAGCCATGAAATTGTTTCGGGCTGCTTTCCTGAATGTGAGCGAGCACCGCGAACTATTCTCAACCGCCGGATATTCAGAAGTCGAAATCTTCGAGGAACACCGCAACGGTTGGATCTGCGTCATAGGCAGTAAGCCATCGCTCACCTGACTCGGTTCACACAATCATTGGGTGGCGCGAACCGGCGATCTTAAGTAGGCACCCGCAGTGACATTTAACTCATAGGAATCGCAAATGAGGTCATATGATTAATCGAATCGCAGACGGCCGCACCGATTTGGTGTTCGACTACCTAGGTCAGGGTCATGCCGCAAGCTCGGAAGACAAAAACGGTGTGTCCTTAATCCGGTGGTGTGCCTACTATGGGGATGTCAGTGCTATCCGATTCCTGCTCGCGAATGATGAGTCGCTGGATTCGCTGGGAGAAAACTTTGGCCTCAACGGCGCCGCCTTCCATGGGCACTGGCAACTCTGCCAGTTCATTATCGAAAACAGGGCCGACGTGAATCGAGGGCAGCAGGATACTGGAGAAACACCGCTGCACGCAGCTTTGTGTACCAGGAATCGCTTAGCACACGACTTGGTCATCAGAGTCTTACTCGCCGCTGGTGCGAATCCTAACTGCGTCACTAAGCCATCGATGGCAACTGGCTCTTTCATGAGGGATTGCAGGACCAAGGCTGAAACGCCTCTGCATCGAGCTGCGGCCTTCGGCACCGAAGAAACAATCCAACTGCTTCTGGACGCCGGGGCAAAAATCGATGCCAGGGATATGAATGGTGACTCTCCGCTTAGTTGGGCAAGTTGGTACGCACGACCCGACTCTATTCTTAGGAAGCTCTGTTACGGCGACTTTTCAGTTCGCGCGGGCAGGCAATCGATGGAAGCCTATCTTCTAGGCAAGCCAGATGTCTAACGGCTGATTTGATGTAAACTTGCTGTAATCCTAATTTTGGTTAAATGCTGGCGCCACAAAATGTTAAGGATGTCCTTGAGGTTAGAACTCCCAAGTCTGAATGCCTAACAACCGTAAGTTGTTGATTTTGTTGGTAGCGGGGGCGGGATCGAACCGCCGACCTGTGGTTATGAATCCCAACCCTGCATTTTAGTTAACTCAAACAATCTTTGCGGCTTGGAGTCACTATGGTTTTTCAGGGGTCTTATATCCTTCTTTCATGAATCTTTACGCACTCATAATCCCGTTATCTGAATTGCGGTCACAATACGGTCACAGTGAACTTGTGACTTATTCTCCGGATCTGTAATTGCGCTATTCAAAATTCTCAACCAGAATCAACGTTTTGGACCGGTTACGACTCAATAGTTCGTCCTCGGATTTTTTTCGCCTGTTCTCAGTGGCATTTTGAGAGCGTTTCAGGAAAACAAAATATGGCCTAGTTCCAATTCAATCGTCGGGTCATGGGTGCATTGCCCGCTACGGCGCCCTCGGGGTATTGTGCTGTTGTTATCCTGCGAAAGCCGGCTACCATCGCACAAAGTGCAAGCGCGAATCGCTGCCCGGTCGGCCTCGGAAAGCAAGCGTGGCTGCCGGCGCTTGTTTTCAAACATAGAGTTCGGTACTTCGTAACGCTTCTCGATGGCATGAATCATCCAGGCCGGCGCGGTTCCGGGGCTTGATGTTTCAGCAAAGGCCAAAACCTTCGCCGCAAGGCTACTTCGAGTCTTTCTGCGTGAGCGTTAGCTCATGCGTGGATTTGCTTAAGGTGATTCCGAATTGAAAAAGAAGTTGAGTCATAAGCTGGATATCTTGCGCAGTAACCACCGAAAGCGCGGGGCCGGCTGGGTCACGGCGCTTCTAATGCCACACTTCCCTCGTTGTCCCGCTTGTCGTTTTTGGATCGGTGAGCGTCCCGCGCAGCTCGAATCGCGGAGTTCTTCTTTGCGGATGTGCGTTTGAACTGCGTCGATCGATTCTCCCGGCCGCGAGGCCTGATAGTAACGAATTGAATGGAAGTCAACGATCCTCCTTGGTCGGGTTCTTTTTATCGCTCTGATACTTCAACCTCGCGAATGTAGCCGCTGTGGCGATCCGGAATAACCCGGTTCATTTGTTCGACATCAGCATCGGAAACGATGACAGTCGGCGCTTCAGCGTGTGGGGATGTTTTACGTACCAGGAGTATCGGATTTCGCCAAAATCGCGCTTTGCTGTGCACTACGCCGAAGATCTTTGCGGGCCATTAGTTCATACCATCTTCGGGCCAGTGGGATTTATCGGAAAAGGTATTGGTTATCTAGAACCCGTCGGTCCTCAAGTTGTTGGAGCTCTTACTTCCAGCGTGATCAAGACGAATATAAAGAACGTCTCTCCAAATCGAAATCGAATTTGCTTTGGGATACACCTCCTCTTCCGTTAAATGGATGCTCCCTAATGGCATACACGCTCATTCGAGAAAAGCGTCCTTTGATCTGGCAAAAGAATTTTCTTCGCCTTCTGGGTCTTTATCGCCGGCTGGTAACCGGGGGGCTGCCACGCAGCCACGCAAACGCGATTTGGGTGAGCGCCTTGATTAACTCGCGCGCTTGATAGCCCCCGGCCGTCCGATCCTACCTTCCGCAGGACACTCTCTAATTCCGCCCAGCGGAATGATCCCCGGTATCGAGCCATCCGCTCGTCGCCGGCTGTCGATTGAAGGTTGAACCAGCAAGTACCAGACTTCGTGAGCCTCAACGGCTTGGTGCTCCAATTTCCTCGCTGGTGTCTTGGTAGACTTCCAGCGGATTGGCCGACCGGCCCCGTCCCGACCCTGGTACTTGATGACCTTGGGGATATCTTTGCGCCGAGAGGTTAGTTGAAAAGGGCAGTTCTAGGGAAAGCCTGGGGACAAAGCTATGGTGTGCTGTCTCCGGTTTTAGTGGCAGTAGTTCGAATGCCATTTATGTTTCACAGAAAACAGCAACCTTGAAATCCCCTTTCAAATTTGTTTCCACCTTGAGTGCCTGCATTTGTTGTTGTTCTCTTAATAATTAATACAAGTTCTTTTCAGTGATTCGCCTTTATTAAAAGGCTATTTCTTCTGTTCTTATCGCCACTGGCTACACGATCGCATCGCCACTCACTACACACTTTATCGCGACTGGCTACACAGTCATATCGCGACTGACTACACGCACATATCGCTACTGGCTACACAGCCTGGTTAGGGGTTTTACTACAGGGCCCAGCTGAGTGTGGTTGGTTTCTACCATGAGAAGCAAAAAAGAGAAGCGATTCGGGATGGGCTGAGCGGGAAAAAGGGATCCTCATTATAACACGCCGCTAGAGGTGGCGGGGAGAGTGCCGACTCTGCTTGTCCCATTCCTCGCAATCGCTCGGCAAGCCAAGGTCGGCTCCCGGATGGTCCTCGATGGGCCACCGCCTGGGGGAAAGTCAGCGCAAGCCGACTGTTGCAATAACCCAATGGGCGAGGGTTTACCCTGCGCCACTACCCTACAATATCAGCGCAGGTTAGCAACAGGAGGAGTCCGGGAGCTTCTTTCCAATATAATACTAAAATCGGTTCTTGACACTTCCGTTGAAAACCCTCTCTTCCAACTGCAACTATTCCGTAAAGCCAAACATGGAAGGGAGGAGCCATGGCTAGAGAGTGGGTTGATTTTAGAAAGGTGAAAGAGGCCGTGATTTCCAGCGGCTGCTCGATCACTATGGCCTAACAAACTTGACGAAAAGCGGCGACGAACTTCGTGGGCCATGTCCGATTCACAAGGGATCGTCGCGAAGCAAGAACTTTACGGTGAATGTTCGGAAAGAACGCCTTCAATTGCTTTTCATCAGATTGTAAAGCGAAGGGTAACGTTCTTGATTTCGTCGCAGCAATGGAGCACTGCACCGTGAAGGATGCGGCGCTAAAACTTGCGGACTGGTTCAAGGTAGGGGAGAGTGAACCATCTTCGAAAGAATCGGAACAGATGACACCGGATGTTCCGCGCGGGTCTACACAGACCCCGATCGGCACTTTGTTTGAAGTCATAGCCACGGCGTTAAGTGGCGAGGACTTCAAACCGCTGGTGGTGTATCGGGAGTTATCTCGGGCGACTACGCCTTTGCCGCTCGCCCCAAAACTTCGGAGTGGCGGACTCTCGCTTTACCTCGTCAAAACACTCTAGAGAACCAAAAGGCGGCTGCGATTAATGCGCACCGCCTTTGTCATTAGGGTTCCACGCCTCGTCAAACAGCCCGAATACTGCAAGACTCGAAAACGCGCATAACTCGATTGTTCCCGCCATGCGCCCTTCAACGCGCCTGACTGCGGCATTGCCGTCCTCATACAGTTCCTCAATTGTCACGTGCTCACCGTCGGGCAATTCTGCCAACGCGCGTCGGCTGTTATATCGCTCTTAGGTTTCATTGAGCGATCGTAACAGGCCGATCAAGTAAAGAATGTTATCGGCTTTCGTTTCAACCTCGCAGTTGGATTGCCCGGCCCGCAAGATTTGATCGGCTGGCCGCCTCGAAAGATTCTCTGAGCACTCTTTTCGGGGATGGCGTCGCCGTTGTAACTGACCGCCGGGCATAACCAGTTTTGGATATAACCGCGACAAAAGTCGGCTCCTTCAAGGCTCAAGGCTTCGCAGCAAAGCAAGGCCACTGATTCCGCTTCCACTTCGCGCAAGTTCCTGGGTGTTTGCTCAGTGTCGGCAAAGTCCGCCTCAGATGTATGGCCCAACATGACGTGCGCCAGCGTTCGTGAAACTGGAGTTTTGTGCGGAGTTGGGCACAGGATTAATCGCTATTTGGCGCTTCCGCGCAAAGCCCTGACAGTTACCGTCAATGCTGCTGAATGGATCATTTCAATATCGAGAACGACATCGCCTTATTAGCGTTCCACTCTGGCGTTGTGGGTGGCTGGAGATCTGCGCCGTCTGTTTGGGCAAGAACAAACCACCGCGCCTTATAAGCAAAAGTCGTGAAGGTGTTGTCCTCTCGTCTGATTGCTCGGCCGTGGTATCAGAGTGTTTTCGCTTGCAGGTAATCGGCATGCAAAGAATCAAAGCCTTCTCGCCACGCCTGACACATCTCACCGGAGCTCCACGCGCACTTTGAAAATGGCCATCGATCGGCCTCGGCTGCAGGCCGCGCAATTGGCATTGCACGGCAAGGCGGAGAATTTGATTTCCCAGCGAATAGTTATGAAAAGGCGCTGTAAGCTCTTCCATGATCAGGCCCGGCTTATTCACTGCCTCTCGACAAGTAACGCTGACCACTTTGGAATATCTGCTGATTGCTTTTGTCTTCCTCCATGGTCGTGCGCTCCTTCTTCGGTATGTGCTTTACAAAGGGGTGTTTCCCTCGTAGCGACTGAAGGAAGATTGATCTGAGCGCCCACTCGCGCACCGCAGGGCGTAACGGAGTGGAGCACTCGTAGAGAAGCGCAGAGTCGTGCGGATTGGGCTGTCGTTTACGATGGAAGCAAAGAGGTGTAAACCGGCGATGACTGGAAAGTCTCGGCTGGAAGGAAGTGGAAGCCGAGTCCTGTTACGACGGTTTCGGAAGCTTTTGTTCATCGTCAATCAGAACATCTGTCGATGTGGCCCCAAGCCTGGCGTATTCCCAGGAGAACGATTAGCGAAGGTTCAAGCTTCCCATTCGCACGAACCACGAATTCCGGCTGAACGGTCCTTTCAACCGCCAGCGCTGCCCATATCCTGCCGTTGTCCAATACCCAGCCTAGACCGTGGCGTTCCGTGAGTTTTCTCGGTAGCTTGCGCGGCTGGTTTCGTTTTCTTGTTCCATCAGACACCTCCTCTACGAAGTTGCGACTGCTACCAATTGGTAGTACCCTTTGTCGCCACTTCGTACTGTTCGCCGTCCCGGAAGAGGACGGCCGTCGTCATTCGCTCTTTGCTCTCCGAGTGGCATGGTGATGAAGATACCAAACGCCATCGCGGTGCCTCCTCTAGTCTGGCTTACCCGGTATGGGTAATTCCGGCGGTCCATAAAAATCTTCAGCAGCTTGTTGCGGTGTTCTGGCGGCTATCCTCAGTTGAACCTTTAAGAAGCGAATGCCTGCTCCGCGGCGAACAGAATTTCTGATGGTTCACCCATTTCAACCTTCCAGCTGACCTGTTACTCAGGCTGATGATCCCGCTTATGCGAGGCCGTCGTGGGCAGTCATTGAGCCGGTGCTTTCATTGTATGATCGATCCAGCGCCGCAATACGGAACTGAACGAAGT
>ERZ1370068.11157-contig-9797_pt1 | contig 26126 bp, 33 predicted proteins | sample MGYA00561227_ERZ1370068 | MGnify/ENA primary metagenome ERZ1370068 (study PRJEB38410, sample SAMEA6850437) | metagenome | study: Metagenomic assessment of the ecological functions of the soil: analysis of the soil microbiota associated with the...
ATTGCGTTCATCAAGTGAGCGGCCGAAGCGCGGCCACCGCAGCGCTTTCCAGACGAGCGAGAAGATGTTGCGGCGCATGCCGACCGACAGCTCCGACGCGCCGAAACACATCAGCCGGCCGACGGGCGCGAGCAGGTCGTACCCCTGGCGCCAGGAGTCTCCCCCACGGCGTCGAGCACGATGTCCACGCCCCCGGGGCCAGGCGGCGGACGGCGTCGGGCCAGCGCGGGTCGAGCCGGTCGATGGGCTCCACCCCGTAGGTCCGCAGCACGTCGTGTTTCGCGGGCGACGCGAGGCCGAGCACGCGCACGCCGTGGATCCGGGCCAGCTCCGCCACCGCGAGCCCCACACCGCCCGCGGCCGCATGCACCAGCACGGTTTCGCCGCGCTGGGCGGCGGCGACCCGCACGAGCATGTGGTGCGCCGTGAGAAAGACGACCGGAAACGCCGCGCCCTCCTCGAAACTCCAGGTGTCGGGCAGGGGAAAGACGTTCGCCGCGGGGACCACCACGAGCTCGCTCTGGCCGCCGAACCGGGTCGTCGCGACCACCCGATCGCCGACCCGCGGCGCGACCACCCCGCCCCCACGGCGTCCACGACTCCCGCGACCTCGTACCCGATGACGCACGGCGGCTTCGGCGCGTCGGGATAGAGACCCTGGCGGGCCATGACGTCGGAGAAGTTGATGCCCGCGGCCGCGACGCGAATGCGCACGGTCCCCGGGGTGACGGGGGATCGGGCGCCTCGCGCACCGCGAGCACCTCCGGGGGAGCCGTACCGGGTGATGACGAGCTGTTTCATCGGCGTCGTATCATATGCCGCGTCCATAGCCGTCACGCTGGCCGGACGCATACATTACCGGCGCCATGCTCGATGACTCGCTCGGCCGCCGGGCCTTTCTCGCCGCCTCCGGCACCGCCATCGCGTCCGCGTGGCTCGCCGCCGACCCGGAGCTGTTGCGCGCGAGCCTCGCCCACGCGCGCGCCCGCGTCGCCGCGCCCGCGCCCGCCTGGGAGTTCCTCACCCCCGATCAGGCGGCGGACGTCGACGCGATCGCCGCCCAAATCATCCCGACCGACGATCTCCCGGGCGCGCGCGAAGCCGGCGTCGTCCACTTCGTGGATCACTCGCTCGCCACCTGGGGGCAGGACCAGCGTGACCCGTTTGCCCGCGGACTGGACGAGCTGAATCAAGACGCGAACAAACGCTGGCCGGGAGCGGGCCGGTTCGCCGCGCTCTCCCCGCGCGCCAGATCGAGCTGCTGCGCGCGGCGGAGGCGACGCCGTTCTTCAAGATGATGCGCTTCGTCACGGTCGCCGGGACGTTCGCGAACCCTCCTGGGGCGGCAATCGCGACCACGTCGGCTGGCGGATCCTCGGCTTCGAGGACCGGTTCTGTCTGGCAGCCGCCGTTTGGCGCCTACGACGCCCCCGGCGGACGCGGGGAAGTAGAGGAACGCATGCGGCGACCGAGCGCGCGGTTCCGTCCCAAGGACGTCGTCGACTTCGTCGTGGTGGGCTCCGGCGCGGCCGGGGGATCGTCGCCAAGGAGCTCGCGACCGCAGGGCTATCCGTGGTGGTGCTCGAGCAGGGGCCGCGCCTCGACCCCAGCCAGTTCGAGCATGATGAGTTCAAGTATTTCTTCCGCAGCGGGATCGTCAACGACCCGGAGCTCCAGCCACAGACGTTCGCCCCGACGCCGGATCAGCCGGCAAAGCAGGGCGCCGGCACGCTGCTGTACGCCCGGTTGGTGGGCGGGGAAGCGTGCACTTCACCGCGAATTACTGGCGGTTCCACGAGATCGACTTCGTGGAAGCGAGCCGGCATGGGCCCATCAGCGGCACCGGATTCGCCGACTGGCCGATCACCTACGCCGATCTCGAGCCCTACTACACAAAGGCCGAGTGGGAGCTGGGCGTGTCGGGGGTGCCCGGCCCGTTCGACGCGCCGCGCTCGCGCCCCTATCCCATGCCGCCGCTTCCCGTGAAGTCGTCCGGCGTGCTGTTCGAGCGCGGGTGCAAGAAGCTCGGACTGCATTCGCAGCCGACGCCGCTGGCGATCCTGTCACAGCGGTACCACGACCGCGAGCCGTGCCACCATTGCGGCTTCTGCCTCGCGTTCGGGTGCGAATTCGGCGCCAAGTCGTCCACGCTCGCGACGGTCATCCCGATGGCGGAGGCGACGGGCCACTGCGAGATCCGGCCCAACAGCTACGTGCGCGGAGTCGAGATGGACGAGAGACCGGTCGCACCGTCGGCGTGGTCTATTTCGACGAGCACAAGGTCGAGCACCTGCAGCGCGCCCGCGCGGTGGTGCTGTGCGCGAACGGCGCCGAGACGCCGCGGCTGCTGCTGATGTCGCAATCGAAGCGGTTTCCGCACGGCCTCGCGAACTCGAGCGGGCTGGTCGGCAAGCATCTGATGTTCAACGGCTACTGCGAGGCCGGCGGGACGTTCGAGCGGCCGCTCAACGAATGGAAGAGCGTCGCGGCCTCGCGCATGATCCACGACTTCTATGACACCGACCCGGCGCGCGGCTTCTACGGTGGCGGCGGGATCGACGCCCGGTTCACCGGGTATCCGGTGGGGTTTGCGCTCGGCGGCGTGTTCGGCGGCCTCGCGCCCGACGACCCGACCTGGGGCGCCGAGTACAAGCGCCTGCTGCGCGAGTCCTACTCACAGTCGATGGTCGCGGCCAGCCACACCACGTCCCTCCCGCTCGAGTCCAACGCGGTGTCGCTCGACCCCGAGCCCTGAAGGACGCCTGGGGCCTGCCGGCGCTGCGATTCACCTACCAGGATCACCCCGACGACCTCGCCACGATGCGCTTCCTGCAGACCAAGGCCGGCTCGAGATCCTCGAGGCGGCAGGCGCGCGGCGCGTCTGGAAGGCCCCGGTGCAGCCGTCCACCTTCGCGGTGCACCTGCTCGGCACCTGCCGCATGGGCAACGACCCGCGCACGTCGGTGGTGGACCGCTATCACCGCACTCACGACGTGCCCAACCTGTTCCTGTGCGACGGCAGCAGCTTCGTCACGTCGGGTCGCGGGCAACCGACCTGCACGATCCAGGCGCTGGCGTACCGCGCCGGCGAACACATCGCGGCGTTCGCCGCGGCGCGGCGAGATCTGATTCCGCCAGCTACGTGCGCAGGTCAGTGGCCGTGCACCTGGCCGCGGATCTCGCCGCCGGGGAAGTCGCCCGGGCCGGTGTTCGTTGGGCGCAATCCCGTCGTTCGTGTGCACGTTGGCGTACGCCGTGTCGGCCTCGATCGCAGCGATCAGATCGCTCAACGGATGCCCGAGCAGCGGTCCGATGAGGTCCGCCGCCGTTTTCGTGCCACTTCGCCAACTCGCCGTGCACCGGCCCCCGCCCGGGGCCAGCCGGTCCGAAGAGGAATAGGACGATCGGGCCGTTGACGCCCACCGGCGCGAGGTGGATGTGGGAGGCCACGACGTTGCTGATGTCGTCCACCTTGAGCGTGTATTCGAGCGACGTGCCGTCCTTGCTGAGCTTGATTTTCAACTTGCCCCGGCCGTCCGTGACGCGCACCGGGAACTTCTTCGGCGCCTGAGAGACGTGTACGAAAGTGCCTGTCTTCGCTTGGGAGTCTTGGCCACTTTCGCCGCGGGGAGAGCGGCGGCTGAGTTGCGCTGCTCCGTGGGTATCGTCGAATCCGCCGGACCGCACGCGGCGATCCCAACCAGCGTGGCGACGGTGCTGCTGATAGCGAGGAAACGCATACAACCTCCGAGGAAGGGAATTCTCACGAACCTACCCCCAATAGGCGGCGACGCAACTCACGGCGACGGCTCTCGCGGCGGCGCTTTTGCACTATCTATTGCCATTGACCGCGTACCGGCGGGCCTCAACAGAGGGCAAGGCGATGGAGCGGAAGGGCAAGGCGTACCGACGGACAGGGCTCGGCTTGTCGGCCAGGATCTCGATGACCGAGAGGCGTCGAACGCCGGCTCGCGACCCTGCCCCTCCCAGCCGGGGGAGCAGATCCAGCTCGCCACCTACCGGATTTCCGGAAGCCGCCCACGCTTCGTCCACGTTGGACGACCTGTTTCGCGAGATTCACCGCATCGTGGGCGAGTTGATGCCCGCCACCAATTTCTACATCGCCCTCTACGATGCGGCGACCGACATCGTCAGCTTCCCCTACTGGGTTGACGAATTTGACGTGTCCCTGCCCCCCAAACGGGGCGGCCGGGGATTGACGGAGTACGTCCTGCGGACCGGGAGCCGCTCCTCGCCGACGACAACCTCCACCGCTTGCTGACGGACCGCGGGGATGCCGAGATGGTCGGCACCCCGTCCTCCAATGGCTGGGCGTGCCGCTCAAGATCGGCGACAGGACGATCGGCGTGCTCGCCGTGCAGAGCTACACCCCGGGCGTGCGGTATGGGGAGGCGGAGGAGCGCGTGCTGACATTCGTGTCCGCGCAAATCGCCATGGCGATCGAGCGCAAGCGCGCGGAAGTCGCACTGCAAGAAAGCGAGATGCGCCTGGCCCGCGCACAGGAAACCGCGCACTTGGGAAGCTGGGAGCTCGATCTCACCGAACGTTCAGGACGTCAATCGCAATCCGCTGTGGTGGTCGGACGAGGTGTACCGGATCTTCGGGTACGTGCCCGGACAAGTGCCCGTATCGAACGAGCTGTTCTTCAAGTCGGTGCCGCCCGAGGACGTCCCCCGCATCAATGCGGCGCTGCAAGGGTCCCTGCACCACGGCGATACCGTACGTCATTCAGCACCGCGTGATCCGGCCTGACGGGTCGGAGCGGATCGTCGAGGAACGCTCAACCGTGCTGCGGGACGCGGCGGGGCGGCCTGTCCCGCATGGTCGGCACCGTGCTCGACGTCACCGAGCGCCAGCGGCTCGAGGAGCAGCTCCGCCAGGCGCAGAAGATGGAAGCGGTCGGCCGCCTGGCGGGCGGAATCGCGCACGACTTCAACAACCTGCTCACCGCCATCCTCGGATCGTCCGAGCTGCTGCTCGCGCGGCTCGGACCCGATCATCCCGAGCGGGTGGAGGCGCGAGGAAATCCGCCAGGCGGCGATGCGGGCGGCCGACCTCACCCGCCAGCTGCTCGCGTTCAGCCGCCAGCAGGTCCTCGAGCCGCAGGTGTTCGATCTCAGCGACGTCGTGAGCGACATGGATGCAAGATGTTGCGCCGGCTCGTCCGGGCGGACATCACGTTTCGCACCCGCTTCGGCGCCGGACCTGGGCGCGGTGCGGGCCGACCCGGGGCAGATCGGGCAGGTGATCATGAACCTCGTCGTCAATGCCGGCGATGCCATGCCCGACGGCGGGACGCTCGTCGATCGAGACGGCGAATGTCGAGGTCGGCGCCGGGCACGCGCCGGACCAGGTCCCGGCCCCAGGCGCCTACGTCGTGCTGACGGTGAGCGACACCGGACTCGGGATGGACGCCGACCACGCGGGCCCACATCTTCGAGCCGTTCTTCACGACCAAGGAGACGGGGCAAAGGGACCGGGCCTCGGGGCTGTCCACGGTGTACGGCATCGTCAAGCAGAGCGAAGGGTACGTCTCGCTCGAGAGCGAGTCGGGACGGGGCACGGTCTTCAAGGTGTACCTGCCGCGCGTCGACGCCACCGTCGAGGCCGAGGCACCGGGCCCCGCCCGCGCCGCAGCAACCCTGGGCGGGGCTGAGACGATCCTCGTCGTCGAGGACCAGGAGCCGGTCCGGCGGCTGACGCGCAAGATCCTGGAAACCGAGGGATACGCGGTGCTGGCTGCCGCGGACGGGCCGGAGGCGCTGCGCATGGCGCGGCTCCATCTGGGCACCATCCACATCCTTGGTCACCGACGTCGTGATGCCGGGAATGAGCGGCCGGGAGGTGGGGCGGCGCGCTCACGGCAGAACGACCCGACATGCGGGTGCTCTATCTTTCGGGCCATGCCGACGATCGATCGTGACCCACGGCGTGCTCGAGCCGGGACTGGCCTTCCTGCAGAAGCCGTTTACGCCCGACATCCTGGCGCGCCGCGTGCGGGATCTGTTGGACGCCCCACCCGAGCCCGGAACGGGGATAGCGATCGGTGCGCTAAACTCAACCGCAGGCACATCCTGATCGCGGACGACGATCTCGTGACGATCAACATGCTCGAGGGCGTGCTCAAAGCGGGCGGGTTTCGACGTCTCGACCGCCGCCGATGCAATGCAGGCGGTCATGCGGGCGGTCCGCACGCCGCCCGACGCCATCATTCTGGACATCGGCATGCCGGGCGGCGGCGGGTTTCAAGTGCTCGAGCGTCTCAAGGCGAGCACCAGAAGCTCAAGAAGATTCCGATCATCGTCCTCACGGGCTTGTCCGATCCCAAGCTTAGGGCCCGTCGCTCCGCAAATGGGCGCCGACGAATTTCTCTCGAAGCCGGTCGCACCCGAGAAGATCCGGCGAAGCGTTGGATCGTCTGCTCGCGCCCCTGGTGGACGACACGGCCGGAGCGTGACCTGCCGTCAGTTCCGCCGTGCTGCCAGTGGGCGCGACCAGGCTCCGAGGAGTGGGTCCGGGCCGATCTCCGGCGCCTGCTCCAGGCCCGTCTGATCCGGGAGAGCGGTCTGGTCCTCGTCGGCCACCCGCTCGATGATGGCGCTCGTCGTCTTTGCCACCTGGGACGACGTTCCGCACGCTACTGCGGCGGGGTGGGCGCTCGCCGTCCTGCTGGCGACGGCCTTCCGGTCAGTGTGGTTGCGGACCGTGCATCAACGCTGCGCTCACGGACCGCGATATCTGGCTGGGCGTGCGCCTCACCGTCGCCCTGCTCGGCATCTGTTGGGGCGTCGGCACGGCGATTGTCGTGCAGGACTTGCCGTTCGTGGATTCGGCGCTGCTACTCGTGGTCCTCTCCTCGATGATCGCCGCGGCGCTCACGACGCTTTCCGCCGACTCGGTGAGTTTCCTGGGGTTCGTCAGCTGCGATTTGCGCCCCGGTCTCCATCGGCCTGCTCGTCAACGGGCAAGACCGCCTGCACATCGGTCACGGCTGAGCGGCGTGGCGTTGTTCGGCGTCCTGATGGGGTTCATCTTCCGGCGCGCGCACGCGGAATCGTTGACCATCTCCGGGCCACTGCGCTGCTGGCCGTCAGCGAAGAGACGGCGCGTCGCGCCGAGATCGCCATGCGGGAGGCGCGCGACGTGGCGGAGAAGGCCACGCGGGCCGCAGCGCGTCTTCCTCGCGAACATGAGCCACGAGATCCGGACCCCCATGAACGCCATCATGGGGTTCGTGGAGCTCATCCTCGACACGGATCTCGGGACCGAGCAGCGGCGCGCCTCGAGCTGGTGCGGGCGTCGTCGGAAGCGCTCCTGACCATCCTGAACGACGTCTTGGACTACTCTGAAGATCGAGGCGGAGCACCTCGATCTCGAAGCAATTTCCTTCGATCTCGCCAAGCTGGTACACGCGACCGCCAGCCTGCTCGCGGTGCGCGCGCGAGCGCCATATCGAGCTCCTTGCCGACGTGCCGCGCGACCTGCCCCGCGCCCTGCGCGGCGATCCCACGCGCCTCCGGCAGATTCTCACGAACCTGATCAGCAACGCGATCAAGTTCACCGAAGAGGGGAGGTGGTCGTGTCGATCGCGGTGGTCGAGATGGACGAAGAGCGCGCCCGCCTGAAGTTCAGCGTTCGTGATACGGGGATCGGCATCGCGCAGGCGCAGCTGCAAATGATCTTCGGGGAGTTTGCGCAGGCGGACGTGTCCATGACCCGGCGCTACGGCGGCACGGGGCTCGGGCTGGCCATCTCGCAACGGCTGGTGCGGCTGATGGACGGTGAGCTCGCCGTGACGAGCGAAGTGGGCCGCGGGAGCGATTTCCATTTCACGCTGACGCTCCCCGTCGAACCCGCCGAGATGCTGCTCGCACCGGGTCGCGCCACCCTGGGCGGCCGCCGGGTGCTCGTGGTGGACGACAATCCGACGAACCGCCGCATTCTCCGGGAGATACTCGCCGCCGAAGGCATGGCAGTGGACGAGGCGTCCAGCGCGGCCAGCGGCCTCAAGGCACTGCAGCAGGCGTCCAAGCAGGGATCCCCGTACGACCTCGCGATCCTCGACGTCCAGATGCCGGACCGGGATGGCTTCGAGTTCGCGACCGAGATCCGGTCCGATCCGAGCGTGGCCGTCACCCGGCTCCTCATGTTAACATCCGCGGGCCAGCGCGGGGACGGGGAGCGGTGCCGGGCGCTCGGCATCGAGGCGTATCTCACCAAACCCACGTCGCGCGCCGACCTGATCGAGGCGCTCGGCGCGGTGTTCGCAGGCGCCCCAGCCGCAGGGGGCCCGCGGTGATCACCCGCCACTCAATCGCCGAGTCGCGCCCAACACTTCGCATCCTTCTCGCTGAGGACAATCAGATGAACCAGCAGGTGGCCACCGCCATGCTCCTGAGCCGGGGGCATCTCGTGGACGTCGTGAGCAACGGCCGCGAGGCGGTCGCGGCGGTGCAGCGCACCACGTACGACGTCGTCCTGATGGACATCCAGATGCCCGAGATGGACGGCTTTGAGGCGACACATGCCATCCGCGCGATGGCCCAGGGCCGGAACCTCCCAATCATCGCTCTGACCGCGCACGCCCTGAGCGGTGAACGGGAGCGCTGCCTTGGCCACGGCATGACGGACTACCTCGCCAAACCATTCGAGGGACACGAGTTGTTCGCGATGATCGAGGGGCGCCGCGACCCGTCGGCCGCTCCGCCTGTTTTCGCCGAGATGCCCATGACCCCGGACCGGGTGGACCTGGAAGGGTTCAAGAGCGCCCTGCGGGAGGCCGGCGCGGGAAGCGCGATCGGCTCGATTCTCGATGCGTTCATCAGTCAGGTGCCGGGGCGCCTCACCACGCTCGAGGCCGCGGCGGACAGCGGCAACGCCGACGCCACCACCCGCGCCGCACACGCGCTGCGCGGCGCGGCGGCGACGATCGGCGCCCACCAACTCGCCGGCCTGCTCCAGCACGTCGAGGTGTCCGCGCAGGAGGGTGACATCGGCCAGGCGCGCGGCGGCTCCGAGCGCGTACTGGTCGAAGCCGCCACGGTGCTCGACTTTGTGCGGCGGGACCGCGACGCCGACGTCGCGCCGCGGGCGGGCTCCGTATGAAGATCCTTCTGGTGGAAGACGACGCGGTCGCGCGCGAGACGTTTCAGGCGATCCTCGTCGCCCAAGGCCACGAGGTCGTGACCGCGGAGAATGGGCGCGCCGCGTGGGATCGGTGGCTGCTGACGCGCTTTCGGGTCATCGTCGCCGACTGGCTCATGCCGGACATGGACGGCCTCGAATTGTGTCGCAGGATCCGCGCGCGCCGCCGGAATCGTATACCTACATCATCCTGGTGACCGTCCGGAGCGGGCGGGGCAATTTCCTCGAAGCGATGCGGGCGGGCGTCGACGACTTCATCAGCAAGCCGGTTGATCCGGAAGAGCTGGTGGCCCGGCTCGTGGCCGCCGAGCGCATTCTGGGCGTGCGGAACGAGCTGTTCCAGCTGGAGGGCCTCCTGGCGATCTGCAGCTACTGCCGGCGGCTACGCGATGACGGGGAACGCTGGGTTCCGCATCGAGCGCTACATCGAGGTCCAAGTCGGGCGCGCTGTTGAGCCACAGTATCTGCCCGGATTGCTACCTCAAGCACGTCGAGCCGGAGTTCGACGGCTGAAGCTCAGTCGAGCAGCGGAGCCATGATCTCGGCGAACCTGCTGCGCGCGCGATTCAGGCGGCTCTTCACGGTGCCCAGCGTGCAGCCTGCGATCTCGGCAATCTCCTGGTAGGACTTGCCCTCGAGCTCGCGCAGCACTGAACACCACCCGGTGGTGCTCGGGAAGCAGGCCCACTGAGCGGTCCACCATCTCCGTCAGCTGGCGCTTCAGGTAGACCGTGTCGGGATGCTGGCTGCGGTCCTCGAACTCGACGGGCCGGTGGTCCTCGTCCCAATGTCTCGTAATCGTCTGGAACAGAACCACGGGGCTGCGCCGGCGATTCCGCAGCTCGTTCTTCGTCAGGTTCGAGGCAATCGTGTAGATCCACGTCGAGAACTTCTTTGTCCGGTCGAACCGGTGCAAATGGCGGTAGACCCGGATGAACACCTCCTGCACCAGGTCCTCGGCCCGCGCGTGGTCGCCCAAGCTCCGATTGATGAAGTTGAGGAGCCGGACCTGATAGCGATCGACGAGCGCGCTGAACGCCCGGGGGTCGCCGGCCAGGTGCCCGGTGACCCACCGCTCCTCCACGTTCTCGCTGACCGCCGCGTGTGTCACGGTCGCTCTCAAGTGATGCCTCGCGTCCGATGCATCAAATTTGGGAACGTTCACTCGACGATACCATCGGTCGAGGGGATGAAGTTGCTGCGACGTTGATCTAGTTCCTGGAGCGGGTCCGATGCTTGCGGCTCGCGGCCCGCCGGTAAGTAGTCACGGTTCCGACGCGTGTCTGCTCCAGAAGGAGGAGCCGCGCCATGCAATCCCGACAGTGACGGCCCCGGAGTCGCCGTGGTCGCGGCCCGACGACGCCACCCGGCAGGCGCAGCTCGACGTGATGAAGCGGCGGGCGACGGGACCGCTGGCGCTCGCCGCCGCGGTCTTCGGCGCCGCCGCGGCGCTCGAGCACGCGTATCCCTGGCTGGGCTACGTCCGCGCCACCGCCGAGGCGTCGCTCGTGGGCGGGTTCGCCGACTGGTTCGCCGTGACGGCGCTGTTCCGACATCCGCTCGGCTTGCCCATCCCCATACGGCGATCGTGGCGACCCGCAAGGAGCGGATCGGACGGATCCTGGGGACGTTTGTCGAGAATCACTTCCTCTCGCGCACGGTGGTCGCCACCAACCTTCGCGCCGTGCGCCCCGCGGAACGCGCCGCCCGGTGGCTGAGCGACCCCGGGCACAGCCGCCAGATCGCGCGGCAGGTGGCGGGCGGCCTGGCGAAGACGCTCGAAACGCTCCCCGACCATGACGTGCGTGACCTGATGCACCAGGTGGTGAGCGCGCGCCTGCGGGCGATCCGGGTCGCCCCCGCGCTCGGCAAGACTCTCGCGCTCGTCCTGGCCGGCAACCGCCAACAGGACCTGCTCAACGTCGTGGTTCGGTTCGCCACGGCCGCCATCCACGACAATCGCGACCTGATCCGGGAGAAAGTGCGCACCGAGAGCCCCTGGTGGGTGCCGGGCGTGGTGGACGACAAGATCTACCAGCGCATCCTCGAGACGGTGGAAGGTTTGCTGCGCGACATCGGCGCCAACGCGGGCCACCCTGCGGGCGGCGTTCGAGGCCGGGTTGTGGGACTTTGTGGATCGCCTGCAGCATTCCCCGACGTCATCGCGAAGGCCGAGTCCCTCAAGGAGGAGTGGCTCGCCGACCCGTCGGTCGCCGACCTGTCCGTGCGCCTGTGGGAAGCGACCCGGGCCGCGCTGGTCGCCTATGCGAGCCGGGCGGACGGGCCGGAGCCGGGTCCGCTCGACCGGGGCCTCAGTGAGTTCGGAGCGGCGCTCCTGGCCAATGACGCCCTCCTCATCGAGCTCGACGACCTCGTGATCGACCTGACGGCGATGGTGGTGGAGCGCTACCGGCACGAGATTGGAAATCTCATCGCCACGACGGTGGCGGGGTGGGACGCCGAGGCGACGTCGCGGCGCTTCGAGCTGGCCGTCGGACGGGACCTGCAGTTCGTGCGTATCAATGGGACACTCGTGGGGGGCTCGTCGGGCTCGCGATCTACACCTGCATGCAACTCCTGCACTGAACTAATAGGCGGTCAGGCGGTTAGGCGGTTAGCTGATCGCCCGCTCCAGCGCCGCCGTGAGGGTGTCCTTCGTTCCACGTATAGTCGTATCGCAGGCCGTTGATGTAGAAGGTCGGAGTCCCGTTGACGCCGCTCTTCACGCCGCCCATGAAGTCCTCCCGCACCTGTGGTTTGTAGGTGTGCGCCGCGATCTCGCGCGCCAGGCGGAGCGCGTCGAGCCCGAGGTCCCGCGCGTACTCGGCCAGGTCCCCATCCTCGAGCGCGAAACTGCCGCTCGAACAGACGGTCGTGCATCTCCCAGAACTTCCCCGTGCCCCAGCCGCTTCAGCGGCTTCCGCGGCATGCTGGGCGTGGGGGTGGATCTCGGTGAGGGGAAAGTGACGGAACACAAACCGCAGCCGCGGTCCCATCCGCCGTTGCACCTCCTTCACGACCGGGTACGCCCGGCCGCAGTGCGGGCACTCGAAATCGCCGTACTCGACAAGCGTCACCACTGCGGTCGCGGGTCCCTGCGTGTGATCGTCCGGACCCACCGGCACGCTCAGCTCCGCTTGCCCGTGGTCTCATGGCTGCTCCGTGCGCCGATCGTCTCGAGCGCCTCGCAGGATCCCGTCGGCGCCCGGGTTCACGCCAATCGGCGAGATCGTAGCTCCAGCGCACGATTCCTCGCGCGTCGATCACGAACAGCGCCCGCTCGGTTGTGCCATCCGCCGGCCGGTACACCCCGTATTGGCGTGCCACCGCACCCTTTCGGCTCGAAGTCCGCGAGCAACGGAAACCGCAGCTTGCGGTGCTCCGCGAATGCCTGGTGACACCAGACCCCGTCAACCGAGAATGCCCAGCAGCTCGGCGCCGAACGCCTGAAACTCGGGGAGGATCTCGTTGTACAGCGCCATCTGGTCGCCGCACACCGGACTCCAATCCGCCGGATAAAACGCCAGGATCACGGCGCGACCCCGATGCTCCTGCAGGGTCAGCACGCGATCGGGGCCGCTGGGCAGAGCGAAGTCGGGCGCGGCGGCGCCCGCGCCGAGCAGGCCTGGGTTTGTATCCTTCATGCCGGTTCCTCCGCGCCTGGGGTCTCGAAAACCTAATCGTGTTGCACAGCGGACGGCCCCGCGGTGAGATTTGCTGCCACATCTCTGCTCGAGGAGGCGTACGGTGTTTGCCCTGCCCATCGTCCTGGCACTCGCGTTCACGGGACCGACGTCCGGCCCGACGCCCTTCGCCGCGTTCGTCGACGCCTACTTCGACGGCCTCTACGCGTTCGCTCCGTCGCTCGGCACCGCCGCGGGCTTTCATCAATATGACACGCGTATCGAGGACCGCGCGGCGCCCGCCATCAAACGCCGCATCGACACACTCATGCGGCAGCGCGCCGAGCCTCGATCGGCTCCGCAAGGAACCGCTCGCCACGGATGACTCGATCGATGCGGCCATGCTCGTGGGCGCCATCCGCTCCGAGATCCTGGACCTCGGAAGTGATTCAATCCTGGCGCAAGAACCCCATGGGCTACGTCGGGATGGCGGGCAACGCGGTCGATCTCCTGATGAAACGGACGTTCGCGCCGCCCGTCGCGCGGCTGCTGATCCGTCACCGCGCGGCTGCGCGGCGTCCCCGCTCTGCTCCGTCGCCATGCGCGCGAACGTCACCAATCCTCCCCGGGAGTTCACCGACCTGGCGGTGCGGATCGCCGGCGGGTCCGTGGGGTTCTTCCACTGACGACGTCGCGAAGTGGGCGCGCGAATCCGCCGGCACCGACACGGCCGCCCTGCGCGCCTTCACTGCCGTGAACGACTCGGTCGTGTCCGCGATGGCCGCGGCGGCGGCGTGGCTCAAGACGGACCTGCTGCGCGCGCTCGCGCGGCTCGCTCCGCCATCGGCGCCCAGGCGTTTGCGGACAAGCTCCGCGACGACAGAGATGGTCGATATCCCCTGGACCGGCTGCTCGCGCTGGGCGAGGCCAATCTGGAGAAAGACCATCGGGCATTCCTCGCCACCGCGGCAGGAAGTGGCGCCGGGCGCGACGCCGCAACAGGCGATGGCGGCGCTCGAAGCCGATCACCCGAGCGCGGCGACGCTGCTGCCGTCAACGTCAAGGCGACGCTCGACGGCACGCGGTCAATTCCTCATCGATCACCAGATCGGTGGATCTTCCTCTCCGACGTGCGCCCCGATCGTCGCCGAGACGCCGCCCTACGCGCGCGTCGGCACGTTCGCGTCGATGGACACCCCGGGCGCCTACGAGCAGAATGCCACCGAGGCGTTCTACTACGTCACCCCGCCCGAAGCCGACTGGGACTCAGCACACGTCGAGGAGCACCTGCGCCTCTACAACGGCAACGTCATGAGCATCATCACGATCCACGAAGCGTTCCCGGGCCACTATCTGCAGTTCATCTATGCGAAACAGTTCCCCACCAAGACTCGCAAGCTGCTGTATGCCAACACGAACGTGGAGGGCTGGGCGCACTACGGCGAACAGATGATGGTCGAGGAAGGGTTCGGGAACGGCAACCCGCGCATCCGGCTCGCCCAGCTATCCGAAGCCGCTGCTGCGCGATTGCCGCTGGGTGGTCGGGATCAAGGAGCATACGCAGGGCCTGTCGGTGGACGACGCCGCCAAGCAGTACTTCACCGACCAGTGCTTCCAGCAGCCCGCCAACGCGTACGAAGAGGCGCGCCGTGGCACGCACGATCCGACCTACCTCTACTACACGCTGGGGAAACTCGAGATCTACAAGCTCCGCGCGCGACTATCGCAAGGCGAAAGGCGCCGGCTTCTCGCTGCGTGAGTTCCACGACCAGTTCGTCCGGCAGGGCGGCGTCCCGATCAAGCTGATCCGCCGCATCCTGCTCCCCGGCGATACGGCGGCGGTGCTCGACTGACGCCGCCGAGCCTGGTCATCGCCAAGGGGACCTGCTTCCCGCTGTTTGCCTACGAGGTGGGGCGGGCGATCGATCTGGACGCCGCGGCGCAGCAGCGTCCTGCTCGCGGACGCCGCCCGCCAGACGATCAAGCAGAAGCGGCGCGCGCCCCGCGTATTTCGAGTACAGTCCCGCACCGCTGCGCGTGGCGCGCGAAGGCGAGGCGCACGACGATCGGCGCCTATCGCACCGCGTCGGGTGTCGAGGTCGGTCATCTACGACTTCGGCGCCGTGTCACTGAGCTATCGCGATCGCCATCGACGGGCCGCTGCGCGGACTCCCGCGCTCGCCGAGGCGCTGTGGGGCAACGAGCGCCTGCTGGCGAGCCTCGCGCCGCCACGTGGAGGAGCTGCTCCGCACCCTGGGCGACGCCGTGCTGCGCGCCGCGCGATCGCGGATTTCGTCGAAGACTATTCGATTTTCCAGATCGAAGCGTTCAGCGACGACCGTGCGAAGCGGCGGCCCTGTGGACGGAGCAGGCGCACACGGTCGCGCAGATATTGCGAGCCGCGCCGTCGCAGCTTGTCCCAGCAGGAAACAAGCTGATGCGCACCGCGCTGCGGCTTTCATTCGGGCCCAACGACGCGACGATCATCGACGGCGACGCCTCGCTGCTGTTCGATCCCGAGGGCGACGACGTGCGGGCGGTGATCGAATTCGCCAACACTCAGCTGGTCGAAATGCGGCTTCCTCGATCAGCAGCTCGACAACTACCCTGGACCGGGCGTACGACACGCTGGCGCGCCGCGCCGGACGGTTCGCCCTGCTGGGCCAGCCGGGGCAGACCTCCGCCGGCTCGCTCGAGCTCCAGCTCGACGGTGCGATTCTCTTCTGAACAGGTCACCGAACGCTCTGAAGCTGGTCGGGGAACAGTATCTGGCGCGGGTGTACTCACTCGTGTCGCGTCGCTTCCATCTGGCGGATTGGGACGCGAGCGTCACGCGCAAGCTCCAGACCATCGACGGCATCTACGCAAAGTTGACCGACCGCGCGGCCAGCCGCCGGACGGAGGTGCTCGAGGGATCATCATCATCGTGCTGATCGCGCTCCGAGCTCTTGATTTCGCTCGCGCCCTTCTTCCGGCGCTGACGTCGAGGAGCACCAATGCTGCCTGTTCGCACCGCGCGGGTCGGATGGTTGGCGGTCGTGGCCGTCGCCGCGTGCAACTCGGATACCCTCAACTGGACCGCAGACCCTGTCAGGTGCACCGCGGCAAGCGCGCAGGCAATCGGCCTCACCGTTGGTGCCTATCAATCGGTGGACCCGGGCGCGGACGCTGGCTGCATCGCCCTCCCGCCAACCCCTCCATGGTGGATTCCGCGGAATACGTACTCGTTCCCAGTCGGCGAGCGCGGTTTCGAGGACCACGTCGCCGTTCGTGCTCCAGGGCGGCGCGGGCTCGATCACCGCGGCGCTGACCGCCAGCGCGGTAGCGCCTCCTGCCCCGGCACGCCTCCCGACCGCCACAGGCATTTGACCGCTTTCTCCGGCGCGCGGCAGCCACGCAAGCATACGGCGCTCCGCCGGCTACGAGGCGCGCTGCTCGCTCCCCGCTCCTGCACCGGCGCTCCCCGGTGGGAGGCCTGCGGACCTTCACGGTGTGCGCCAACCTCACCTGCTCGCGGTTCCAGAGCGTGACGGCCCGGGCCCAGACAGTGGGCGTGCATATCGCGGTGTACGTTGACACCTCACCCCAGCGAACGGACTCAACTCGGCCGACCTCGACACGCTCGCGACCCTGTTCGACGGTCGCCTCTACCCGATCGACACCACCGCCTTCGGCCGTGAGTCCGATGTGGATGGGAATGGCATTGTGATCGTGCTGATGAGCGGCGTGATCAACTCGCTCGTGACGGCTGCTGAGTGCAATGCCTCAGGGTACGTGTCGGGATTCTTCTACCCGGCCGACCTCGATCCCACCGTGCGCACCCGCTACAACAATGGCGAGGTGTTCTACTCGATCGTGGCGGACCCCGGCGGCACGCTGAGCTGCCCGCACACCCGCACCGATGTCAAGCAGGGCATCCCGGGCACGTTCATTCACGAATTCCAGCACATGATCAGCTTTGGGCAGCACGTGCTGTTGCACGGGGGCCCTCGGAAGAAGGCTGGCTCGACGAAGGCCTCTCCAAGTATGCCGAGGAGCTCGCAGCCGACAGCTACCTCCCGGGCGATTCGGATTCTTTCAGCAACGGGGTCATCGAAGACATATACGACGCGTACCAGTATCTCGGCGCGACCGGGACCAACCCCTGTTGATTCCGGAGGACGACGGCACGCTGGCGGAGATCGGCGCGAGCTGGCTGTTCGTCCGCTATCTCGTGGATCAGTTCGGCGGGTCCTTGCCCCGACGCCTCGATCAGACCGCGCTCACCGGCGCCGCAAATGTGGCGGCGGCAACGGGGCAACCGTACGTCACCCTGGTGACGCGCTGGGCGCTCGACTGACTGGGTCTCCGACCTGTCGGTACCGGGCTTCGTCGCGCGACCCGAGCTGACGTATTCGTCGTGGGACTTCCGGACAACCTTCGCCTCGCTCCACGCGCAGGACCCGCCCGACTTCCCCGTCGCATTCCCGCTCGTGCCCTCCGCGGGTGCCGGCGCCGCGGCGAGACTGAGCGGAACGCTGATGGCGGGGTCCGGGATGTACTTCCGCGCCCTGCAGGGGCCCGGCGCTCCCGGGTTCATCGTCTCATTCCGCGCCAGCGGGACCACGCCGCTGCCCTCGACCATCACGCCGCGCCTGAGCATCATCCGAATCCGGTGATCCATCTCGGTCAGGCGAGCCTGGCCGGGGCGCTGCTCGCTGCCCTCGTGATCGGGCTGGTGTTCGGGTGGCGTTGGTTCGAGCGGAACCGGGCCAGGCTGGTCGCCCAGGCGCAGCGGGGCTGGGCGCGTGTCCTCGCGACGCCGCGGGTCCGGCGGCTCAAAATGCGTTACCCGCGCACGTGGACGTTTGTGTCCGCCCGGTTTGCGCGCGGCGAATATCTCGGGCTCCACCTCACCATCGGGCTCGCGATCAGCGTCGCGGGCCTGTGGCTCTTCAGCGCGATCACCGAAGACGTCATCCACCATGACCCGCTTACCCAGTTCGACGTAGCGCTGCTCGATTGGTTGCGGGCGCATGCCACCCCAACCGGGTATGCGGTGTTCAACACCATCAGCGTGTTCGGGTCGGCGGCGGCGCTGGCCGCGCTGGCGCTCGGGGTGAGCGTCCTGTTGGCGGTCCGGCGCCGCTGGATCGTGCTCGCCGGCTGGGCCGCGGCCTTCGCGGGCGGATACATCCTCGATGCGGTCCTGAAGCTCGCGATTCGTCGTCCGCGACCGCCATTTGCCGCGGATTTCCTCCCAGGATCGAGCTGGAGCTTTCCGAGCGGCCACGCGATGAGCTCGCTCGTCGCCTACGGGATGCTCGCCTACATCGTCCTCATCGTGGTCCGGATCCGCGGCCGCGGCGCGCAGATCGCCGTCGTGCTGGGCGCCGCCCTCGTGATCCTGGCCATCGGGATGAGCCGGCTTTACCTCGGGGTCCACTACTTCAGTGACGTGGTGGGCGGGTACGCGGCCGGATTGCTGTGGCTGTCGGCATGTATCTCCGGCCTGGAGGCTCTGCGATCCCAACCGGGTAAACAAGCCCCGTTGGCCGGAGGAAGCGATCGTCGCACCGGGCCGACCCCTGAACGGCCAGCACGAAACCCTCCCCACCACGCGGACCGTACGAGTCTCATGCTCGCCCTCCCGTTTCTCGCGGCCGTCCTCGCCGGTTTGTGCCCCTACTCCGGTCGCGACGGACAGACCGTCAGTCCCGATCCCGCGCCTCGCCGAGGCCGATGTGGCGATCGACGGCGTGCTGTCGGACCCGCCTGGAGCGAGGCCGCGGTGCTGTGCGGCTTTTCCGAATACTCGCCGGCGGACGGGCGTCCCGCCGACGATTCGACCGCGGTGCATGTGTGGTACTCCCCGCACGCGATCTACGTCGGCATCCGCGCGTCCGAGCGCCACGGCGCTGTCCACGCCGCACACGCGAATCGCGACCGTATCGCGAACGATGACTGGGTCGAGATCTTCCTCGATACGTTCAACGACCGTCGCCAGGCGCTCGTCTTCGGCGTGAACCCGCTGGGCGTGCAGGCGGACGGGACGTTCATCGAGACCCAGATGGGGGAAAGGATACCGTCGACTTCTCAGCCGACTTCGTGTACCAATCGCAGGGCCGCCTCACCGACGCGGGCTACGAGATCGAGATCCGCATCCCGTTCAAGAGCATCCGCTACCAGCCGCAGGCCGAGCAGCAGTGGGGCATCAATGTCGTGCGCCAGGTGCAACACTCGGGACACCGCACGACCTGGACGGCGGCGCGCCTGGCCGCTCCGTCGTTCCTCGCCCAGGCGGGGACGTTGACCGGGCTCAGCGAGCTCCGCCGCGGCCTCGTGCTCGACGTGAACCCCGAGCTCACGGCGAAGGTGAATGGCGCGCCCGGCCCCGCCGGCTGGGCATACGGTGACATCGTGCCCGGCGCGGGCGGCAACGTGCGCTGGGGCGTGACCAACAACCTCACCCTGACGGCCACGGCGCGACCGGACTTCTCCCAGGTGGAGGCGGACGCGGGACAGCTGTGTCCGACCCGCGCGATGCGCTGTTCTTCCCGAGAAACGTCCGTTCTTCCTCGAGGGACTGGAGCAGTTCAACACGCCGAACAATCTCATCTACACGCGCCGCCTGGTGCAGCCGGTGGCGGCGATCAAGCTCACCGGCAAGTTGTCCGGGTTCGGGGTCGGCCTTCTCTCCGGCGTGGACGATCCCGCGTACTCAGCGAGCGGAACCCATAACCCCGTCTACAACATCCTGCGCGATCCGTCGGGATCTCGGCGGGCAGTCCAGCGCCGGCATCGTGTACACCGAGAAGATCGACGGTCCGGACTACAATCGCGTCGCTGGAGCCAACGCCCGGATCGTCTTCGGCGGCACGCACACCGCCGCCGTCCAGGGCGCCGGGAGCATCACCCGGATCGGCGGGGCGACCGTGGCGGCCCCGCTCTGGTACGCGAGCCTCGATCGCACCGGGCAGCGGTTCGGCTACACGTACGCGATCAGCGCGATCGCTCCCGACTTCGTGGCGGCGAGCGGGTTCATCCCCGCCCGGGCCTCGCGCATCGGCAACCATCGACCACCGGGTGACGCGGTACGGGCGGCCCGGCGCTGGCGTCGAGAGCTGGACGGGCGACCTGCTGCTGCGAGGCCGCTGGTCGTATCCGCACCTCATGAGCGGGCAGGTCCCGGACGATCAATTCTTCCACGTCACCTCGACCTGGCAGCTGCGCGGTTGGACCCTCGTCGGCGGCCGTGTACCTCGAGTCCTTCGCGTTCGACTCGGCGTACTACTCGACCTACCGGCTCCAGCACACCGCCGGGGGCGTGACGGACACGGTGCCATTCGTCGGCGTCCGCGGATCCCCAACTACGACCTGTATCGTCAACGCTGCAAACGCCCCGCTTCCGGCGTTTCAATGCGTCGCTCTCTCGTGCTGCCCGCCATCCAGGACGAGAAACTTCTACGAGTGGGCTCCGGCGTGGATCATCTTCGTCGAAGCGGGACTCGACTGGCGCTCCGTCCGACCGCCTGCGCGTCAACGCGCACCTATCTGCAGCAGCAGTACTGGCGCAAGACGGACGGCAGCACCGTGGCGCGGGACATGGTCCCCGGGTGAAGGTCGAGTACCAGGCGGCGCGATCGCTCTTCGTGCGGGTGGTCGGCGAGTACACGTCCCACTGGCAGGACTCGCTGCGCGATGATTCGCGCACCAACGATCCGATCCTGATTCGCGACCCCAACCGGCCGCTACGTGCACGCGCCGCGGGGCTCAGCAACCAATCCCTGCAGGTCGACTGGCTGGTGAGCTATACGCCGTCGCCCGGCACCGTGGTGTACGCCGGGTACGGGACCAGCCTCGCCGAGGCGGACGCGTTTGCCTTCCGGAGCGTCCGCCGGCTGGGCGACGGGCTCTTCGTGAAGGTGAGCTACCTGATTCGGATGTGAACGGTAGGACCGTTGGCGCCCGCTGCGCCGACCCGGTAGGTTCTCCCACGGACAATACCAACAATGGGAGGGTCGATGTACAAGGCAAAGTGGTTGTGCGCGGCGGTCGTGCTGCTGGCTGCGTGCAAGTCCCAAGAGAGTCCAAAACAGGCGCAGGCGCGGATGGAGAAGGAATCGGAGGCGTTCACCGCCGCGGTGTCGGCGATCAGCAAGCGCTACCAGGCGTGGTTCGCGGCCGGTCAAGCGGACTCGATCGCGAACATCTTCACGGAACAGGGGCGCCAGATGCCGCCCAACGAGCCCGCGGTCATCGGCCGTCCGGCGATCAAGGTGTACGAAGGCCGGCACGCGGCCGTCATGGTGCCGAAACTGTCGCTCAGGGGCGAGAGCTACATGGCCAGCGGCCCGCTGGGGGTCGAGCGGGGAGCTACACGTTCGACGGAAAGGCCAAGCCCGGCGCACCGAAGGGGCATGCCGGCCACCGTCCATGACGAGGGCAAGTATCTGATTCACTGGCACCACGTGAACGGCCAGTGGCAGATCGCGGACATGATCTGGAACTCCAGCCGGTCGATGTCGGCGGCTCGGCGGCGCGCAAAGAAGAAGCCGGCCACAACCACGAAGCCGGCTTCCACGTCGAAGAAAAAGAAGTAGCGCGGCGGAGGGGGGCCGGGCGACGCTACTCGACGCCCGGCTCCCTATACAGAGCCGGAAACTGGCGCTGGAGGTTCGCGACCTTCGGCGCATCGTGGTACACGATGTACAGCGCCTGTCGGGTTCCGCGCCATGTAGTTCTGGTGATACTCCTCCGCCGGATAGAACACGGTGAGGGGCACGATCTCCGTGACGATGGGCTTGCGCGAACCGTTTCTTGTTGGTCAGCTCCGCCACAAATGCCTTGACCTCGCGCTGCTGCACCGTGTCGCCGTAGAAGACGATGGAACGGTACTGCGTTCCGTGATCCGGGCCTTGCCGGTTGAGCTGTGTCGGATCGTGCGCGACCGTGAAGAACACCTCCAGCAGCTGCTCGTAGCTGACCCGGGCCGGATCGTACGTGACTCGCACCGACTCCGCGTGGCCGCGTGGCACCGGTGCCGACCTGCTCGTAGGTGGGCGACGCCACCGAGCCGCCGGCGTAGCCGGACGTCGCCGACGTCACGCCTTTCACGTGCCGGAACACCCCTTCGATCCCCAGAAGCAGCCGCCGGCGAACACCGCCGTCGCCTGAGCCGGTCCGCGCGCTGACGCTTGCGACTGTGATTCCGCACGGGGGCCGCCAGCACAGCGGCTGCGGCCAGGATGAACGGGCCTGCCAGGCGTCGCATCATGTAGCAATCTCCGGAGAGTGGGGCACCTGTTATACGCTGAAGCACCCGGCGCGGGTTCCCGCCGGTGACTCAGTCTATGTCCTGGATCACCCAGATATCAGCGCCTTGCGGGCGAAAGTGGCAAACAGACGCCGCAACGGGCGCACCGTGAGCGCCTAAAGGCGCTGCCCACTTGCGGCGGAGGAGGTGCGCTAGAATGTTGCTGCACCCTTGGAGGAACCATTCGTGAGCGCCTGGGAAGACACCATCACACGCCCGCTGCACGCACTGCACATCGGCAGCATCCGCAACCAGGTCCTGGTGTTTGCGGTGCTGGCGACCCTCATCCCGGCGCTTGCCACGACGTGCGTCTCCTACACGCAGAACCGGCGTCTGCTCAGCGACAAGGTTACCCAGGACCTGCGCGCTACCAGCTCCGAGGCCGCGCGGGAGATCAATCAGCTGCTCGACCAGTGGATCGAGGAGCTGCGGGTAGCGGCGAGCTCGTACGTAGTCTCGGAGAACATGGCCAAGCTCCAGGAGTAGGGGTGCGAGCCAGGCGCTCGGGCGGCTGCGCGACTACCTCAATTCGACCCGCGAGCGCTTCCCCGACCAGGAAGCGCTCGCAGTCATCGACGAGCACGGCCGCACGGCGGCGAGCAGCGCCCGGTTGGGCAGCGTCCGCCTTCCCGCGGACGGCCTGAACACCCTGCGGACGGGCGACATGTTCGTGAGCGACGCGTATTGGGATCCGGGCGTCGGCAAGGCGGTGATCGTGCTCGCGGTGCCAATCCGCCAGCCGGATGGGCGGTTCGTGGCCGCGTTCGCGGCCAAGATCAGCATGCACGCCATCACCGATCTCCTGCAGCGGCTCGCGCCATACGGTCCGCTCGACGCCTATCTCGGTCGCGGACCAGGGCAGGATGGTCGTCAGCTCCGCAGGCCAGCTCGGCGGAGCTTGATGTGGACCAAGCTCCGGAACCCGCGATGACTGCGCTGCTCCAGGGGAAGGTCAGGCCGTGACATACAACCTCGCGGACGGGCGGGCAACCGTCGGCACTCTCCGGCGGGTGCCCGGGCGTGCGGTGGGCGGCGGTTGCGGAAATGCCGCGCTCGATGGCGGCCCGCCCGGTGACCCGGCTGTGGAACGTCGCGGCATTGACGATCGCCGCGCTGTGCGCGGGGGTCAGGGCTCCTGGTGTACGTCTTGGGACTGTTGATTGTGCGCCCGCTGGGGCGTCTCACGGCCGCCGCCGCGCACGTCGCGGCGGGAGATCTAACGATCGACCTCCCGGTGGGCGGCGGCGGTGAAGTGGGCTATCTGACGCAGGTGTTCAACACGCTCGTCACGCGGCTGCGGGAGCGGGAGAGCCAAGCCGACCTGGAACGCCTCTCGAGTCACCGACGCCCTCACCGGCCTGCATACAACCGGCGGCATCTGATGGGAACACTCGCCAGCGAAGTCCAGCGCACGCGGCGCCTCAGACGCCCGTTCTCGGTGCTCCTGGCGGACGTGGATCGCTTCAAGCCCTACAACGACACGCACGGCCACCCCGCCGGGGACGCCGCGCTCGTGAAGATTGCGGACCTGCTTGCGGCAATCGACGCGTGGCCTGGACTGCGTCGCCCGCTACGGAGGCGAGGAATTCCTCTGTGATGCTCATCGAGACCACGGTCGCGACGGCGCTGATCGTCGCCGAGCGCATCCGCGCCCGCATCGCGGCAGAGCCGTTCGCCGGTGGGAAGGTGACGATCAGCATCGGCGTCGCGGAATGTCCCACGCATGGCGACACGCCGGAAGCGCTGGTCGCGGCGCGCCGACGCCGCTGCTACCGAGCGCGAAGGGCGAGGGGCGCGACCGGGTCGTGACCGCCGGCAGAAGTCAGGATCAGGGAGAAAGAGAAGGGCGGCGAAAGGGGAGACGATGAGCGGCCAGGCCGAGATGCGCGCGGCTCAACAGTGCGTGTGCGAAGGAACATGCTTGCCGGGGTTCGGGACCATAAGTGGTGCGCATCTCCCATCTCGTTGCCAGCAAGACTGTCGTCTCCGTCGCATTCCCAAGGGGGGTCCACTGAACCGCAAGGGCTTTCACACTGATCGAGTTGTTGATCGTCGTGGTGATCATCGGCATCTTGGCTGCCATCGCGATCCCGAAGTTCGCCAACACGAAGGAAAAGGCGTACATCGCCTCCATGAAGTCGGATCTGCGCAACCTGGTGACCGCCGAGGAGGCGTACTTCGCCGACTCGATCAAGTACACCGACGGCGATTTCGTGCGCCAATCCGGCGCCCGCTGGTTCGGTCTCGTTCTGTACGACCACCGGCAACACGCTGGGCGCCGTCACGACCGGCACGGGTACGCAGGCCGGTTGGACGACCAACGTCACCAACACCAACACGTCGAAGAGCTGCGGCATCTACATCGGCGCCGTGACGCCGACGGCCCCGGCTGCCTGGCCGCCTCTCGCCTGGAAAGGTTTGCGCCGGTCTGTAAGTAGGCGTCTCAGCGACGCACGCAGAAAAGAAGCGGCGGGAGTCTCCCACGCCAGCTTCGTGCATCGGTCCTCGAGCGAAATCTCGTAGGCGGATCGGCGCGGGACCGTAAGCGCGGGTGCGTCAGGGCGCCGATTGAAATGAGCGCCGCACCGGCACCCGTAGGCGCGAGGCGGTCTCTGCCGTGATGCCGCCCGAGGCCTGAATGGTGACGTCCGGCCCCGCGGCGCACCCAGGCAGCGATCCGCGCCGGCGGCGCTGGTTGTCGGCGAGGTGTGCGTCACGCCGGCCGCGAGCGCCTGCTCCGAGCTGCGCCATCGGTTTCGACCTCGACGATCACCGGCACACCGTCGGGCGCGCTCTCAACGCCTGTCTGGCGAGCGGCTTTGGTCGCCGGCCGCAACCATGGCCCAGTGATTGTCCTTCCAGAGAATCGCGTCGGCGAGGCTGGCCCGGTTGTCCACTCCCCGCCTACCCCGTGACGGCGTATCAGCTCGACGGTGCGCAGGCCGGGCGTCGTTTTCGCGGCGTGTGAGTGATCACGGGCCTTCTGTGCCTGCCACCGGCATCCACCGCGCGGCGGGTGAGGGTTGCCACCCCGCAGAGATGTTTGCAGGAAGTTGAGGGCGACCCGCTCGCCGGCGAGTGCGTCCGGGCGGTCGCATGCACCGTGGCCACGGTCGCGCCGCAGCCGGCTCCACTCACCTTCCGGGAGTGCGGATCGAGCCGAGCTGGCGGCCGAGCTGCTGGAACACGCGAGCGGCGATCGGACGCCAGCGCACAGAGAGGCCCTCGGCGATGAAGCGCCGCGACCGCCGCACCCTCCGCGCGGGCGCCGAGCGAGACCGGTCGTGACGCCGGGTCATGGGCTGCGATCTTCCGCGAGGGCGCGGCGTACCTCATCCGCGCCCAGCGGACGTCAGCCAATGGCGAGCATCCGATCGATGGCCGGCGCGCGCGGCGTCTCCGCAGGCGACGGTGACTTCGTACTTCAGGTCGCGCAGCGGATCAGCAGCTTCTCGAGCGTGATCATCTTCATGTATGCGGCACTCCGCCGAGTCCGCGGCCGCATAGAACGACTTCTCAGGGTTCTCGCGGCGCAGCCGAGTTACAGCACGCCCGTTTCAGTCGCGACCACGAACTCCCGGGCATTCGACTCCTGCGCCCGCCGCATCATCTGCTCGGTGGAGACAATCCGCGTGCGGCCCGCCGGCGACGTCGCCGTCCGCCTCGGCGTAGTACATCGCGCTCGTCACACAGCCGCACTCCGGATGCACCAGAACCTCGGCGTCGGGATGCTCCTGCCGCTTGGCCAGCGAGCACATCCGGGGTCAGGGCGGCGTGGACGTGGCGCTCGCCCATCCAGACGTCGATGTCCCGCCCGGTGATCCGGCGCACGTGGTTGCCGAGGAAAAAGTCGGGGATGAACATCACCGGCACCTCCGGTGGCAATGAGTTCACGACGGCCACTGCATTGCCCGAGGTGCAGCAATAATCGGCCTCGGCTTTCACGGCGGCGCTGCAATTCACGTACGCAACGACCAGCCCATCCGGATGGCTCGCGCGCCACGTCCGCACGTCGCGCGCCTGAATCGTGTCGGCGAGCGAGC
>ERZ1370068.5295-contig-4321_pt1 | contig 26120 bp, 43 predicted proteins | sample MGYA00561227_ERZ1370068 | MGnify/ENA primary metagenome ERZ1370068 (study PRJEB38410, sample SAMEA6850437) | metagenome | study: Metagenomic assessment of the ecological functions of the soil: analysis of the soil microbiota associated with the...
CGCGCAACCAGCAAGTGATCCCCAGAATTTGCGCTCGCAAGTCCGGAAGCCATTCGCCATCTTGAGGGTTGAAAATGTTTGCGCCTGCCGATTTTCTGGACCTCGAACACACGGCTCACCCGAAGCTGTTCGAAAACCAGAATTATGTCTGGGACGCACTCAAACAAATCGCCAGTTACCTGTCAATTTCGCTTGAAACCCGGTATTTTGGGCGAGCTGATGGGAAAAGCCGTTCATCAGCAATCAGCGTATTCATCGGCAGAGGAACGGTTCGTTGAGCAGGGCGCGGTGTTGAAAGGGCCCGGCGTGGATCGGTGAAAATTGCCGGGTCCGCAGCGGGTGTTACGTGCGCGAAAACGTGATCGCCGGCGACGGCGTCGTGATGGGGAACTCGCTGCGAATTCAAAAACTGCATTCTATTCGACGAAGTTCAGGTGCCGCATTTCAATTACGTCGGCGATTCCATTCTGGCTCATCACGCGCACCTTAGGCGCGGGCGTGATTCTCTCCAACGTCAAGCTCGATCACAGCCGAAATCGCGGTGATGCACGCCGAACGGCGAGATTCCAACCGGTCTCAAGAAAATTCGGGGCGATCGTCGGTGACAGGACCAGAGATCGGCTGCAACGCTGTGATCAATCCAGGCTCGGTGTATCGGACGCGACTGCATGATTTATCCGACCGTGAACTTCCGCGGCGTCTTGCCGGACGGCAGCATGGTGAAACTGGCGACAGGAGCTGCGAGTGTTGGAAAAGCGCTAACGGATCAAATCTCTACACCGTGCCAGGCGGGGAAGACGCTCTACCTCACGGACGGTTTCCGGTTAGGAACAGTAATCGTCGCGCTTTACTGAAGACGAGTAAATCCGCGACGCGTCGCGCTTTTGGATTTGCAAAAGCGTCACGCGTGACGGTTTTGCTGGCAGATGCTTCGACGATCAGCCAAGAAACATCGTCGATCTTAACGAGGCTTGGACTGTCCTCATCCTGATTGCTAATTGGGCTGCCGAACGCGTTCTTTATTCTGTTTTGAACGTCTTGCACCTCCCGACCGACCAGGCCACGAGTTGTGCCGACAAAGACCACGAGAACTAATTCTCGGTAGGCTCAGAGGCTGCTCGCCAGATATCGGCGTTGCCGTTGGTCGTAGGAGATCCTCGTCGTGTTCGTTGACCAGACCGATTGTGCCCTCGCCGCCCGTCATGTCACTATCGGTGCATGTGGGCCGGGCAGGTTTGAGAGAAACGCTGGCCCACGACTGAACGTTTTTGGTATTACCTTCGGTGATCTCAATCCGGACTTCACACTCTCCGCATCCCTTTACACTTACAGCGAACTGCTGGAGTATTTGGAGTATTGGGATTAGCCGTCGTTTCCTTTCTAAGAAAAACAGTTTTCTTGTTTATCACCTTCCCGGTTAAGGTTATTTTCAACCGTTCGTTGTCAGCTTTGTAAAAAGCTGATGACGAAATGTATCGTGCACCACTTGTCGCGTTCGCTTCCGCATATGAATTTCTTTCGGACGAAAGCCCAGGATCTGCCGTCTTGGTTTATTTCCTCATTGCGCCCAATGTGAACTACGCCGTGATCCTGGAAAGGCGAAGCTAGGTCCGTTTGCTTGAGAAGTTCGCGCGCGGTCAGATCGTTCGGAGTCGGCTCCAATGCGCGCTTCAGGAGCGCGCGTGCCTCGTCACCGCGCGAGTGCGAGAGCAAGTAACGCGCATAGTAAATGTAGCCATCCGGGAGACGACGGTGCCAGTTCCAACGCTTCCTTAAAATGTTCCTCGGCCGGCGCGGTCTGCTTTGTCGCATCTTCCGCAATCGCAAGATTGATCAGCAGCTCACGGATAGTGCGGGGTGAGCTGTTGGGCGCGATGGAAATAATCGAGTGCGCCGGTAAGATCGTGTTTGGCCATCAGTTGGATCGCCATAGCCCATCAAACCGCGTTCGTTGCGCGGGCTCTTTGATCACGACGTCGTGCCAAAGCGTTTCCTCGGTTTTCCAAACCTTGTTCCTTTGGAACGTAGCGTAGGCGTTTGCGCACAGGAACAACGCGACCGCGCACGTGGCCGCGATCTTCGTCCAGCTCCGTTGTCGATCTAGGCGGGCGACGAGCAACGTCGCTGCGCCGGCGATCGCAATCACGGGACCGATGTAAGGAAGAAATGTCCGGTAGCAGTTCATTACTTCGGCGAGGGAAACAGGGACGTCGGCAGAAGCGCAATCAGAAACCAGAGTGTTCAAAGCTGATCACGCGTGTCTTCTTGGAAAGAGCGGCTAAGATCGCCGCCGTGCTTATAGAAATGACGAATGCGAAGCCGATCAAAGACGAGGATCGCCCATCGTGACAAACGGCTTTAAGTCGTAGTCGGCGGAGAGCCCGGTCGGCCAGAAGAACGCTTTAAAATAGCAGCAGTGCGACGTAAAGGCTCGGTAACCAGATAGTTGAGCGGATTCACGCGGCGCCGGCGGTCCAACTGCGCGGCGTCATGTGCCGGACGAACAACAGCAGCGCTCCGCAGAACTACAAACGGTGGCGACCATTTCCATGAGTCGGGCCTGCATTCGGGATCTGCGCGCCTTGGGACCGCGAGGTCCGGAACAGCCGGCGAAACACGGCGAAGGCACTGCGTAGATCGCGGCCGTCGGTTTTGCCAGGATGGCGATCGCGGCTGGTAAGAACAAAAGATAGTATCGGCGGAGCCGCGGGAAGGCCAGGTATGCGGCAAACGACGCGATCACGCCGAGGGCGGAGATGACTTCCCCGAGGAGGCGATGATATGGTTGATGGTGTCAGCGTTTGCGGGTGAAGCGCCCACCACGCCGCGGCCGCGGCGCGCAATCCAGCGGTTGCGGTGATGGACCTGGGTCGGCTTTCGAGCGGGTTAATGAATGACTAATGCGAGCAGCAGCGTGAGCGCGATGAAGAGGGCGAAGCTTGAGACATGAAACCAGAGCGGCTGCAGCCCATGGGCAGGATTGATGGTCAGCTGCGACCAGCGTCGAGACCAGCAGGGCGATACGATTGATTAGCGGGAGCGCGCTGAAAGTTGTCGCATCACGAAGAGAAGAAGCGGAATGTTTCGCAAATCGCGAATGGACGCATTGTTTATGATCGCGTGCCCGTCGTCGAAGTGAAAGCTGTTGTGGAAATGGTTTGCGTAGGCTGATAAAATGGCCACAACCAACAGCGCGCAGCCCAGACCCACGATGGATTTTTCGCGCCGCTGCGTTCGCCGCGGATTCAGACTGCGAACGAGTTTGTCGCGAAGACACTGCGCTCGGGCGATCGCTCTGTGCTGCGCCGCATAAGAACAATCAGCTGCCTACGGGGCCGGAACCCGCAAATTGACGGCGGTTATAGGTTGAACAGATATTCGAAGCAATCGAACGTTTTGCGCGGCCGCGTCGCGTGAATCACAATTGCCGATCGTTCCTCATCAAGGGCGTGGCAGTCGAGCCATTTGCTCGCCGGTGAAGCTTCATCCTTTTGTAGTTTCATTTGAAGTCTAGGCAATGCGCTCGCCACAGTTAGGTGGCGGATGGGGGATTCGAACCCCGGTGCCTTTCGGCTCACACGCTTTCCAGGCGTGCACACATCAACCGCTCTGTCACCCATCCCTACAATATAATTCCTCTGCTCGTGCATCGTAATCTCCGTGGGCTCGAGTCGCGATGGATCGGAGTTAGCACGAAGCGGATGCGGGCACGAGTTAAGACGCTCAAGCTGCAAGCGCCGAAACAATTCGTCGAGCGGCAGTTGAATGCCGACGTAAAATTCGCCGAAATCCAGCGTACTCGGCGCTCACCGGATCGAACACGCATTTTGTAAACGATCGCCTTGATCTGAAACGTGTCGCGCGCAAACAGCGTCACTCCCCATTCGGCATCGTCGAGACCGGTCGAACCGGTGATGAGCTGTTTCACTTTGCCGGCGAACTCGCGCCCGACGTTGGCGTGTCCTTTCATCAGTTTGCGGCGTTCATCGAACGGCAGCGCGTACCAGTTGCGGTGCTCGCCGCGGCGTTTGCTCATATTGTAGAAACAAACAACCGGCCAGTCGGGCAGCGTGGGATAAACCCGCTCCTGCCGGTAATGCTTCATTCGCTCGCGAAACGAATTCAGCGCTTCGGCGAGTTTTGCCGGAATCGTTGCGGACACTCGGCTCGAGCGTTTGCGCGTATTCGTCTTCGCTCGGTGATGTATTCGCTTTCTTCGGTCAGCGACAAATAACTGTAAACCGGCGTCAAGCACGTCGGCGCCTAATGAGAGCGACAGTCGCTTCTCGATCTTGTTGGCGTTGTGCAAGTCCGGCGTGATCAACATGAACCCGATGTCCGCCTTCGGAGTGCACCATGCCGAGCGTAAGCAATTGCGTTGACTCCATTGCGCGCACTTCCTGCACAAGCGACGAAAGATTGGTCTTGGCAGCATTTTGCTCTTCGCGGCTGAGCAATTGCCATTGCCCGTACTCGATGCGGTAAAACAGGTGCAGGCAATGCCAGCCTTCTTCGGGCACGAGCGCAGTGTTCTTGTCGGTCATCGCGCTAGTTTCATCCCCGAGAATATCTGGTCAAGCGGTGTAGCGGCGTTTGTGTCAAACGCCGAAATGCCACGTGCTCGACCGGCGTGGAACATCTACTAACAAATTTTAACGCGCGGGCGTTTGCGTCTTTGGCAAATGCGCCATGCAATATTCTTCGCCATCGCGTGCGACGCGAAAATCAAGTTCGGATCCGTCAACTCGGTGGCGCCGCAGACTGCACAGCGATGCAGCGCGTCATCTGCGCTGCGCGACTGCACTTCAAAACGTCTGCGCCGTGTTGAAACTTCGTGGCGATGCCGCGCATGGTGAATAATCTCCGGACCGAAAAAGATGAAATAATTCGCGAAAGCGGCAACGAGCGCGGCGCGATATGAATTCGGGCTCAAGGACAAACCAATCAGCAAAAACGCTGCGAAAACCCAGGCAAGCCATTTGATTTTTACCGGTAAAATGAACAGCACGTAAATTACTTCGTCGGGATAAAACCGCGCGAACGCGAAGAACAACGACGCGATCAGCATGCCGTTCGGAAAATTTCGCGCCGAAGAAAATGCCGCGGCTGTCGTGCCGATCATCCCAACGAAGAAATAAAGTGTAAGGCGGAAGGGACCCCATGCGCGTTCGAGACCTTCGCCGATAAACCAAAGAAACCACAGGGCAAGGATGATCCAAAGACTGAGGGTCTGCGGCAGAAAAATGTAAGTTACAAGCCGCCAGACTTCGCCATGGCGAATGCGCGCGGATCGAGATCGAGCGCGAACCGGAAATTCGGATTCAGCCACATCAAGGCCCACACCAGCGCGGTGAACCCGATCACGATCCGGATCAATCCCGGGATGCCGAGAAACCAAAACGGCGTTCGAGTTTATCCAGCCAGGTCATTTGCTGGCCGAAAGTAAGCCCAACAATCCCTCACCTCAATCCTCTCAACGCTCCGCCCGGTCGCGATCCGGGAGAGGCGGACCTTACGTCAGGCGGCGAATGAAAAATATGAGCGCGGCCGATCTCTTTCCTCTCCTCCTTGATCGAGGAGAGGATGAAGGTGAGGAGTCGAAATTCAAACCAGTGAGCTTGACGATCGCCATCTTGCGCATCATTCGTCTGAGCCTACTTTCGGCTCGTGACTCGAGATCGCACCGAGAAAAACGCCGCTTTACGACGAGCACGTGCGGCTGGGCGCGAAAATGGTTCCATTCGCCGGTTGGCTCATGCCGGTTCAATACACCAGCATCGTCGAGGAACATCAGGCGCGTGCGAAACAATGTTGGCATCTTCGACATTTCGCACATGGGACAGTTGATCGTCGATGGAGCAGGCGCGCGCGAATGGCTCAACACGATGCTCACAAACAACATCGACAAACTCGATGTCGGCATTGGCCAATACACGTTTCTGCTCAACGAGCGCGGCGGCATCATCGATGATTTGATCGTTTATCGGATCAGCGAGCGAAACGTTTCTGCTCGTTGTGAACGCGCGCACGCACGGATGAAGATTTCGCCTGGCTGCAAAAGCATCTCAGGAAGGGCGATTCCGGTCGCCCAGCGGCGGACTGCAATCGCCGCTCCTTGTAAACTCGAGAATCGCAGCGCAGATTTTGGCGGCGTCGCCATTCAAGGGCCCGCGCATCGCGGAGCTATTTCGCAGCCTTTTCGGCGAAGACGTCGAGCTTCCATCGCGAAATCACATTGTCGATCTTCCATTAGACGGAACAGGCTGTTTCGGTCGCGCGCACTGGTTACACCGGCGAGGACGGCGATTGAAGTTTTCTTTCGCGCGACGGATGCGGTGAAATTTTGGAATGCCGCGCTCGAAAAGGGCAAACCGTTCGGAATCAAACCGTGCGGACTTGGCGCGCGCGACACGTTGCGCCTGGAAATGTGCTATCCGCTCAATGGTTCCGATCTGTCGCCGGAACGAAATCCGATCGAGGCAGGACTCGGATTCTTTGTCGATCTGACAAAGCCAAACTTCATCGGGCGCGACGCTTGTTTGAAGACAAAAGAAATCGGCCCGCGCGAAAAGCTCGTGCCGTTTCGGATGAAAGAAAAAGGCCCGCCGCCGCGACCGCATTACGCAGTCTTCGAGAACGGGGAACGCATCGGCGAAGTAACCAGCGGCACGCTTTCTCCGAGCTTGAACTGGGGCGTGGGCATGGCGTATGTCTCGGCGGCGCACGCGAAGATCGGCGCACAAATCGATATCGAAATTCGCGGACAAAAATTTCCCGGCCATCATCGAAAAGAAACCGCTCTACAAGAAATCAGCATCATGAATGTCCCAGACGATTTGCTTTATACCGAAAGTCACGAATGGATTAAGCGCGAAGGCGAGAACGTCCGCGTCGGCATCACCGATCACGCACAATCGGAATTGACCGACGTGGTTTACGTCGAGCTGCCGAAGATGGATCGGCAGGCGAACGCGAAAGAAGCGATCGCGATTGTCGAATCCGTCAAGGCCGCCAGTGACATTTACGCGCCGGTGAAAGGAACAGTGGTCGAAGTAAACAAAGCGCTCGAAGCGGATCCAGGCCTGATCAACCGCGAACCCTACGGCCAGGGCTGGATTTTTGTTTTAAAGATCGACAATGCCGATGATCTCAAAAACCTGAAAGACGCAGAGGCGTATCGAAAGCAGATCGAATAGTGGTTAGTTTGCCACCCGAACGGAATTCTTTCACAAGGTCGAAACACGGTATTAATCAAGAGCGCAAGGATGATGGTATTGAATCCAAAGGCGAGCACGCTCTGCAGGAGTGCCAGCCGCCGCATCCGGCGTGAAGTAATTTGCACATCCGAGACCTGGCAGGTCATGCCTATCACGAACGAAAAGTAGGCAAAATCGAAATAATCCGGCATCCGTTCCCCAGGGAAAAGGAGTCCGCCAGCATGTCGCCTTTCGCCTGGGTGGTCGCTATCGCCATAAAAGCATGGGCGTAGTGCAACCCAAAGACGGTTTGAATAAGACTCCAGGACAAGACAACTGTCGCCAGTCCTAACACAAGACTTCCTGCGGAGCCGCCACCTACACTTACGAGAATCCCACCGCGAACAATGACGCGCAGGCCGCCACCACCACAAAGACGAAGATCACGCTTCGCCCAAAATCCTCCCTGTTGAGCGCGGGGCACGCAACGTCCGCTGCGGCGTAATCAGGATTGCCAGCCATGCCGGAAGCGAGGACACAAAAGGCAAAGGGTATCCCGCCGCAACGATGTCGGCTGGAAGACTTACGTGGTTCCGCAAACGAAAAGAAAACTGCGGCTCCAGCGGCGCTCCCCAAAATCACCCGATGCCGCGCATCGTGGCCAGCAATCAAATCGATCTAAGCTCGCCATAACTTCAACGGATTAAATAATGCCTGGGCCCTCCCGCAAGCAACACCACCTGTCCAATCAATCTGTCTTCCTAATTGCGAAGGCCCGATGTAGCCCCCAGCGACCCCATTCGTAATGCGAAGTGCGCCCGGCATCGCGGCGGCCGGTTCTCTTATCGTGCGCGCACGTCCTGGCGATGAATTCGGGGAACGCGGCGTTCATCTGGACGTCATGCGACACCAGCAAGCCGCCATCGCGGCAGCCGCGGCCAGAATTGGCGAAACTCCCAGAGCATGTGCCGATAGCTGTGCGAGCTGTCATGTAGAAACATGTCGATCGATCCGGGCAATTGATCGCGCTTAAGGAAATCTTCCACTTTGCCGCGCATAGGCACGAATCGCGCCTGCGGCGGATCGCATCCGTCTGGAATTGAGAGCGCCTTGCTCGCAGTCTTCGCTCCATTCGATGCTATAGAGAGTTTTGCAGCCGCGAGGTTCGCATCTGCGAAAGCTTTCAAGATGAATGCCGACGACATGCCAATGAACCCGCCCGACTCCACCACCACTGCCGGCCGAAGCCAGCGCGTTAATCCGTAGAGCGTTGCACAATCGAGCGCTCCCATCACGCCTTCGCTGCCATGTGTGTCGCGGCGCCGGATCATTTCAGCCATGAAACTCGCTCGCTCGAATTTCCTGCGCAAAACGCGCCACGGCATCCCACATGGCGTAAAACGGCGTGGCAGATGATTCCATCTGGCTCGGGTTCTCCAATCGGCGCTGCCACGGGAGCGAAAATGCCGGCATTTTTCATGGATTCAAGAGCGAAAACATTGACTCGCACTTTCAATCAACGCGAATGCAAATTTGCCATTTCGCCACAAGAGTAAGCGCTTCCGTCCCTGACGATTGCTGTAACGTGCGCTGTCCTGAGCGCATGAGCATATCGCTCTGATACGCGCGGGGAAACAGCGAACCCTACAGGCGCCAGGTGGAGTTAGTTAAGGCTCGATTACAGCCAAGTCTCCCTTTTCTCCTGGCGAACCTGTGCTTAATTCCACGTTCTCCCCATGAGCAGCAAAACGAAGCCGCGCGAGGCAGAGCTTAACTTCGAAGGCGCGATGGATCGGCTCGAAAAAATTGTCGAGCAGATGGAGTCCGGTAAATTGCCGCTCGAAGATCTGATCGTGCGCTACGAAGAAGGAATGAACCTTGTAAAGGTCTGCCAGGAACGGCTTGCCAACGCGGAGCAAAAGATCGAGATCATTGCGCGCAACAGCGCAGGCAAACCCGTAGTTAAAGAGTTCGAGCCGACGCAAGGAAGCCGCTGCTACAGACAAGAAGATCGAGGAACCCGAAAGCACAAATGACGAAATCAAACTCTTCTGAAACTTCTCAAACTTCCCAGGCGACAGCCACGCCACCGCGTCTGCTCGACGGGATCCGTTCGCCCGCGGACATCAAGACGCTGCGGGAACAGGATCTGCCGCAGCTTGCGCAGGAAGTGCGCGATGAACTGATCAAAGTGCTTTCGCAAACTGGCGGACACCTCGGCCCGAACCTTGGTGTCGTTGAGCTGACGATCGCGTTGCATCGCGTGTTCGACACGCCGCGGGACCGATTTGTGATGGACGTGAGTCACCAGGGTTACGTGCACAAAATATTTACCGGGCGGCTCGACCGTTTTCACACCATGCGCCAATTCGGCGGCCTCAACGGTTTTCTTCTGCGGACCGAAAGCGAGCATGATTGCTACGGTGCGGGTCACGCCGGGACCGCGCTCTCCGCGGGGCTTGGCATGGCGGTCGGCCGCGACCTGCGCGGCGGTGACGAGAATATCGTCGTAGTCGCAGGTGATGCCGCGTTCACATGCGGCATCAGTTATGAAGCGCTGAACAACGTCAAAGCGCATACCAAGCGCTTCATCGTCGTGCTAAACGATAACGAATGGTCGATCGCGAAAAACGTTGGCGCGATCGCGAGTTACTTGAACAGCATCGTCGACCAGTCCCGACTTTTGCTCACCTGCACGAAAAGGCGCGCGATTTCGTGCAGGCGATTGCCGGAAAATCGGTGGCGAACTTCGCGCATAAAGTCGAGGAGAGCGTAAAGGGACTGATCGTCGCCGAGCGTTATCTTCGAAGAACTCGGGTTGCGTTACTACGGGCCCATCGATGGGCACGATATTCCACTGCTCATCCGGACCTTTGAGTTTTGAAAACGCAGGAAGAGCCGGTCCTGCTGCACATTCTCACCAAGAAAGGCAAAGGCTACGAGCCCGCCATCAAACAGCCGGACAAATTTCACGGCCTCGGCAAATACAAGATTGAAAGCGGCGAGACTGCGCCGACGCCGACGCCGACCTATTCGGAAATCATCGGCAAGACGCTCGCGAAATTCGCAGAGACAAATCAAAAGATCGTCGCGATCACGGCCGCGATGCCGAGCGGGACCGGTCTTTCGCATTTTGCCAAGGCGCATCCGAGCCGCTATTTCGACGTCGGCATCGCGGAAGAGCACGCCACGCTTTTCGCGTGCGGCCTGCGCGACACAGGGACTTGACGCCGTTTCTCAGCGATTTATTCCACGTTCTTCCAGCGCGCGTACGACATGGCGATTCACGACATCGCGCATCCAAAAATCTGAACGTCAGGCTCTGCATGGACCGCGCCGGCTTAAGCGGCGACGACGGCCCGACGCACCATGGCTTGTTCGACATCGGCTACCTGCGCCACATCCCGAACTGGGTGCACATGCAGCCGAAGGACGAAGATGAGTTTGTCGACATGCTCTGGACAATGGCGCACTACAACTCGGTCCGATTGCCGTCCGTTATCCGCGCGGTTCGGGACCGGGCGCAAAAATCAAGCCGGAACCGAAGCTTCTCGAGATAGGCAAGGCGGAGGTCGTGCAGCATGGGCGCGACGTGGCGATCTTCGGCTTGGGCAACATGTTTGAAGTAGCCGAAGAAGCAGCGCGCAAGCTCGAAGAAAAGGAATTTCCGTTGCGCTCATCAATCCGCGCTGGATCAAGCCGATGGACACCGGCACGCTCGAATTTTTCGCGCGCAGCGTCGAGGTCGTCTGCACGATCGAAGATCACGTTTTGCACAACGGTTTCGGCTGCGCGGTGATGGAACATCTGCACTCGCAGATGATCAACACGCCGGTGGTGCGGATCGGTTGGCCCGATCAATTCATCGAGCACGGCGCCGTTCCAATCCTGCGCAAAGAAGCACGGCATCACAGCCGACGCGCTGGTGGAAAAAGTGCTGCCGCTCCTGCGCAGAAAATCCAAGCTCACGGCCATCGGTGGCCTGATAGAAAGCGAAGGGCGCCTTCGTTTCCGAAAGCGCCCTTCATATTTTCGATGGCGATAAGCCGAATTCTGTCCGGTCGCCGTGGCGACCGCGATGATCATTCATCTCATCCGAATTTCTCCGAGACGCCCGGCGCGCTTGCGCTGCACCGTGATGCGACGATACCCGAGGATCAAGCGGGCCGGCTGCCCTCCCTCTGTTTTTGTCTTGCACCGCATGGGGTTTTTCCTGCCTCGCAAATTGCTTCGCGAGCGGTGAGCTCTTACCTCGCCTTTTCACCCTTACCTGCGCTTTGTTGCCAAAGAACCGGCGGTGTCTTTTCTGTGACACTTTCCGTCACCGCAAGTTTTACAACCGCGGCGCCCGCGTGTTTTACGCGGCATGCTGCCGTATGGTGTTCGGACTTTCCTCCAGCGAATCTTGCGATTCACCAGCGATCATCTGCCATCGGCGCAATAATTTAGCACAAAACAGAAATCTTGAAGCCACGAAACATGAGAAAAAACGGCTCGTAGAGTAGTGCGCCGCCTGCCATCCGATTTGGGCAACCGTTACCGATTCCTACAGCCTCATTCAGAACGGCGTTGGCACAGTCAGGAAGGAAAATCGCGATCATCGCGAGGGCGATGACGAGTTTGCCGACCATTGCGCCGAGATTTCCGAGCAAACTTCCCCAGCCGGCCCGACCGGCATCGATCATTCGTTTGCCGAGCGATGAATTCACCAGCAATCGCGCCGATAACCGGACCGACAAACAAACCGGAGGATACCGAAGAACAGTCCGACTAGTGCGCCGAGAATCGCGCCGAACGTGCCCCACTTGGTCGCACCAAAGTATTTCGCGCCAAAATAGCCGCCGAGAAAATCGAATCGCGTAGGTCGCGAGCGTCAGCAGCACGAGCACGACGATCGTGCGCCAACCGATGCTTTTCTCCGGCCCCAACATGATCCGGTGAATCACCGCAGCGGCGAGAATAATTGTCGTGCCGGGCAGGACCGGCGCGATCGTGCCGATCAGACCAACAGCGAACAGTACAATCGTGATGACCCACCAAAGGAGTTCCATGACTTCGGGCAAGCAAACTTTTTGACCCCGCAGATGTCGATCTTATACTGAATTCCCCACGTTTAACGCAAACCGAAGGATTCATTTATGCCACTTGCTGTTGGAACCAAGGCGCCAGATTTCACTTTATCCACGAAGACCGCTGACGGGCCGAAACAAGTCAAGCTCAGCGATAATTTCGGAGAGAAAAACACGCTGCTGCTTTTCTTTCCGATGGCGTTCACGGGCACCTGCACGACGGAGATGTGTGAAGTTAGTGCCGGGCTGAACGCTTACAGCGACCTGAACGCGACCGTTTATGGAATCAGCGGCGACAATCCGTTCGCGCAGGAGGCGTGGGCGCAAAGAGAGAAAATCACAGTGCCGCTGTTGAGCGATTACGAACACAAAGTCGCGAACGATTACGGCGTGATGTACGACTCATTCCTGCCGCAAATGAACCTCGGAATGGCCGGTGTGCCCGAAGAGGTCTGCATTCATTATCGATAAAAGCGGTGTGATCCAATATGCGGAAAGCAACGATGACGCCAGGCAGCTGCCCAATTTCGATAAGATCAAAGCGAAGCTGGCAGAATTGAAATGAACCCTGTCATGTCGAGCGAAGTCGAAACATCACGTTACGAGATCTCTAAAGCTAACATGGCGGGATTCCTCGACTCCGCTGTGCTCCGCTCGGAATGACAACAAACATGCACGACGAATTTAAAACGCTGAGAAAATTCGACGCGGGCAACGGACCGCGAAGGATTTCTTTATTCGTTGCCGGCGCTGGAAGAGCAGGGCATCGGCAAAATTTCGCGGTTGCCGGTAAGCATCCGGATTGTTCTCGAATCGGTGCTGCGCAATTGCGACGGGAAGAAAGTCCGGCGCAAAGACGTCGAAGCGCTGGCGAACTGGAACGCAAAATCGCCGGCGAACGAGGAAATTCCATTCGTCGTCGCGCGGATTGTTTTGCAGGATTTCACCGGCGTGCCGCTGGTGGTCGATCTTGGCCGCGATGCGCAGCGCTGTGCAGCGCGTCGGTCGCGATCCGAAAATTATCGAACCGCTCGTGCCGGTTGATCTGGTCGTCGATCACTCGGTGCAGGTGGATTTCTTTGGTTCGGCGCGAGCGTTGCGAACTCAATCTGGACATGGAGTTCAAGCGCAATCGCGAGCGCTACCAGTTTCTTAAATGGGGACAGCAGGCATTCAAAACGTTCCAGCTCATCCCGCCGGGGATCGGCATCGTGCATCAAGTGAATCTCGAATATCTCGCCAAAGGGCGTTCTGTCCGTCTCAACCGCTCAACTCTCAACTCTCAACATCTTCTATCCCGACACGCTGGTTGGGACTGATTCGCACACGACCATGATCAACGGTCTCGGCGTGGTTGGCTGGGGTGTGGGTGGAATTGAAGCGGAAGCCGGCATGCTCGGCCAGCCTGTTTATTTTTGACGCCGGAAGTGGTGGGCGTGCACATGAGCGGGCAGTTGCGCGAAGGCGTTACCGCAACCGATCTCGTCCTGCACATCACGCAACTGCTGCGTGCGCAAAAGGTCGTCGGCAAATTTGTCGAGTTTTACGGCGAAGGCGCGGCGTCGCTGCCGGTGCCCGATCGCGCCACGATTGGAAACATGTCGCCCGAATACGGCGCGACCATGGGATATTTTCCAATTGATCAGGAATCAGTCGATTACTTGCGAGCCACGGGACGGAGCGAAGAGCAATGCCTTGCGTTCGAGAATTATTTTCGCGCGCAAAAATGTTCGGCATGCCGCTCAGGGGCGAGATCGATTACAGCGTCGATATCGATTTGGATCTCGCGGACGTGCAGCCGAGCGTCGCCGGACCGAAAAAGGCCACAGGATCGGATCAATCTTGCCTGAACTTGGGAAAACATTTCGCCGAGCTGCTCGAGAAACCGGTGCGGGATGGCGGATACGGGAAAACAGAGATGTCGATCTTCGCGAAAAACATCGTTGTGGAATTGAACGGCAGCGCGCCGCGCGAACGGCGAGATGTCTTCAACCGACAACAAGGAAGACCAGGGAATTAATCCGGGGGACGAACTCAACAAGATCGAGATGGTTGCAAACCGGCCGACACCCGATCCCGGGAAAGAAATTGAAGCCGAGAGTCGAGCGAAGATCTTTGCGCACGGGCAGAGCTCACATCGGACACGGCAGCGTCCTGATCGCCGCGATCACGAGTTGCACAAACACGAGCAATCCAAGCGTGATGATCGCGGCCGGTCTGCTTGCGAAGAAAGCGGTCGAGCGCGGCTCTGCGCGTCGATCCTGCGGTGAAAACTTCGCTCGCGCCCGGCTCGCGCGTTGTTTCCGGATTATCTCGACAAAACCGGGCTGCAAAAATATCTCGATCAACTCGGATTCAACCTTGTCGGCTACGGTTGCACCACCTGCATCGGCAACTCCGGACCGCTGCATCCGAATATCGAGAAGGCGATCCACGAATACGATCTGGTTGCAGCTTCGGTCCTTTCGGGAAATCGAAATTTCGAAGCGCGCGTGCATCAGCACATCAAGGCGAATTTTCTGATGTCGCCGCCGCTGGTTGTCGCGTTCGCGCTGGCCGGCCGAGTTCATATCGATCTCTCGCGCGACCCGATCGGCAAGGACAAGGCACGGCAAAGAAACTTTCCTTCGCGATCTTTGGCCGACTCTCAGCGAAATCCGAGACACGATGCAATCCGCGCTCGCGCCGGAGACGTTTCGCAAACTTTATCGCGATTTCGCCGATCAAAATCCGAAGTGGAACGAGATTCCATCGAGCACCGGCGACGTTTACCAGTGGGACGAGAAGAGCGATTACATTCATGAGCCGCCGTTCTTCCAAGAATTTCTCGATGGAGTCGGACACATCGAGGAAATCCGCGGCGCACGCGCCGCTTGGGATTTTCGGCGACTCGGTAACGACCGATCACATTTCGCCCGCGGGCGCGATCAAAGCAACCTCGCCGGCCGGACAATATCTGATGTCGCGCGGAATTCAAGCCGCGAGATTTCAACAGTTACGGCAGCCGGCGCGGCAATGATCTGGTGATGACGCGCGGGACGTTCGCGAATGTGCGCATCAAAAATTTGATGGTGCCAGGAACGGAAGGCGGCGTGACGAAATATTTCGGTGAGCCGGAATCGGCAAGATGGCGGAGCAGATGTCGATTTTCGATGCGGCAATGAAATACGCAGAAGACAAGCACTCCGCTGGTCATTCTCGCTGGTCACGAGTATGGCAGCGGTTCATCGCGCGATTGGGCAGCGAAGGGAACGCGTTTGTTAGGTGTGAAGGCAGTGGTCGCCGCGAGTTTCGAACGGATTCATCGCTCAAATCTTGTCGGCATGGGCGTGTTGCCGTTGCAATTTCCCGAGGGAACAACGGCGCAATCGCTCGGGACTCGACGGCTCGGAAATTTTTCGATCACCGGGCTGTCGGACTCAATCAAGCCTGGACAAAAGCGTAACGCTCGAGATCGAAAGCAAGGACCGAGCAAAACGATACGGTCCCGCGTGAAGCTTGCGGATCGATACGCCGATCGAGATCGATTACTACCGGCACGGCGGAATTCTGCCCGTTCGTGCTTCGGCAGCTGCTCTCGAAGTAATGCTTGCAGGGCGTCTCGTGACACGCCGTTCGCAATCCGGCAGGCGTCCACACGACGCTCTATACCATTGGCGGTTGTGAACCGTTATCGGCGAGCCGTCGGCAATGAATGCGGATCGGCGGAGACTGATTTAACGTCTCGGCGAATTGTTGCGCCGTAGAGAGTCGCGACGTCTGCGTTCAGTTCGAAATCCGTCGCATTCCAAATTTTCCAGCGCGGATGCTCGACCCTATATTCGCCTGCAGCCGCCGCGCAGAGAGGTGTAACCCCAGTAATGTTCGGTGATGAATTCCGCGTGGGTGCCCGCCGGAATTGCTTGCGGCTCGCCAGTTGCGCTCATCTTAAGCGATTCCCATTTGCGGCCGCGTCGCCACGGAATATTCCACTTTCAAATCGGAATATCGACATGTTCGATTTCGTGTTTCATCGGCAAGGCGAGATAATTTTCCCCGTAACATGCGCGCGCGACGAGGCGCGATCGCGCGCCGCGGAACAAGCTCGCGAACGAAAACAACACCGCGCCGCCACGTATCCGCCGATTTTTCTCCTCACGTAGAAACGCAAATTCACTTCTTCGAAGTCGCGGTGCAATGGGATCGGGAACACCGAGGAGACGCGTGTCGAGAAAAAGAAATCCGACCACGCTGAGGAAAGTCTCACCATTTTCGAAAGTCGATCTCTGTGCACGGAACCAATGGCGCGAGCAGGCGAGGATCGACGACATAGTTGAGCATGCGCAAGGTAACGCCAGTTAGCAGTGAGAAATGGTTGCACGTTGATGATCCGGCGGTCCGTAGGTCGGCGGCCGTAAATAATCGGCAGCGCGCAGCAGCTTTGCGTCGATCGAATCGCTCTGACCCCGATCGGGTCACTGCAACAATTTTTCGAGCGAACGGACTCACGTTGCGTGCCGAGCGCAGTGGCGCACGGGCGTAATGCTGTTTGGCGAGTTCTTTCGAGCCGGGCTGCGTAGTGATGAGAATGACCGCCAGATTGAAATGCGCATCGGCCGTCGTCAGGATTGTTGGCGATGAGCCTGAAGGATTTCCTTTTCTGCTTCTTGCTGCCGCCCTTTTGGCTGGCGGTGATGCCGAGATAATTGTGAGCAGTAGCGCTTCTTGGGATTGATCTCGATCGCCTTCGTTAACTCAGCCAGCGCATCGTCGAACTCTTGATTGCCGATAATGAACAATGCCCAGTGTGGTGAGCACAAATTCGTTGTCTGGGCGCAATGGTCACTGGCCTTTTTCAACGCCGACTCCGCCGGCTGTCGCAATTTGCCGCTGCGAACATAAACGACGCCAAGATTGGAAAGCGCGTCAAAGTTGTTCGGATCTTCGGTCAGGATTTCCTGATACTGCTTTTCCGCCGTCTCGATATTTGCGCTGCTCGAAGATTTCTCTCGCCGACCGCGCGCAAGACCCACGCGAGTTTTCGGCTGTTGCTGTTCGTTTTGCTGGTTCGCTTCCGCCGCCGCATGATTTTGCTTTCGCGTCTGCATTTGACGCGGCCGTCGCAATCCGATCGCCGGATTTTTCTCAAAAACAAAGCTCGCTTTGAAACACGCCGGCTTCGCTGGTCTGAAACTGAGATCACGGGTTGCCGCAGCAAAGGCTAAGCTCTTCGTGTGTTTAGTTTTGCAACCGGCTGCGCGAGAAATTCGATCTGGCTGTTCAGCGTCGTCCGATCTGATCTTCAATCTATCCAGCTCCGCGAACGCACCAGCTTCGCGCCTGATCACGACGCGCTTCTTCCCGAGCGCTCGCGCGACGACAATGTTCGCAATAGCTCGTTTTCTCTCGCGAGCTGAGCGGACTCCTCGCTGTTTGCACTCGCCAGCTTCGCAAGCTTGAAGCTCCATGCCTGCGTCGACCCAGCTGAACGTCCAAGCTCGTGGCAGCTCGCGCTGCTCAAATAATCATTTGTTTTCTGGCTCTCGGCCAGCTGCTGTTGAAGCTCTGCTGATCTGGCTGATTCATCTCGGCAAATTTCTGCGCTCTTCGACCGGATCGCTCTCGCCAAGGGTTCGGACCTTTTCCTCCGCGTTTTGCCAGTTTCTGCTTGCAGATCGTCCTTCTCAGCCAGAAAGTAGCTGGACGCCCTGTTCGGGTTCCTTCGCGACTTTCAATTGGACGAGCGCTTCATCGCGCTGGTGCTCAAGCGCGGTGATTTGCTTGCTTGCCGTCGGCAAATTTCGCCTGAGTATCGTCCTTTGCTTTTCCGCCGCTCACACGTGCCTCATCGGCTGCGGCGACGGCGTCTCTCAACTGGGCAACCTCCGCGCGCAACTGCTTGCTGCTCCTCGACGCTCTGTTCCTGCACGGATGCCCAGGCAGCTCTCTAGCGATTCCTGAGCCTGTGCAAGTTGATCCGCGCGTCTCGCTGTTCCGACTTTCTCGCTTTGTCGAGTTCGTTTTGTGCTTTTTCAAGCTTGGAATTTGTTTCCTTCAGGCGCGTGTTGACAGTTTCCTTCTCTTTGCGTGCGGTTTCGAGCTCACTGCGCGACTTTGCCGAGTGCCGCTTGCAGTTGATCGACTCTTGTCGCGCAATTTTTTGTTGCCTCTTTGATCGCGGACATCTCGCGGCGATCCTGGCGACGGTTTCGCCCGATTGCGGGGTCACAACGTCAGGCCCGGGCTCCGGACCAGTCCATCATTCTCTGGCAGTGCAGGTGCAACTTCGGGCAAAGGACTTGAACTAGCGCTTAGCGCATTTTGCCTCGTCGTCCTTTCCTGGATTCGCAGAGATGCCCTCGCTGATCTTTCGGCCGCGATATTCCACGATCGCTGGCTGCCAATCGGAATGCGATCTGCGCAACTCCTCGATCAGGCTTCCAGCAAATCGATATTTCGCCAGGGCCGTCTTGAATCGGTGTTTCATGCTCCAGCTTTTCGCCCTGTTGCGCGGACAGATAGGCTTTCAGAAAAATTTCGCTTGGATCGTCCTGCTGTCCCACAAGAGTGCCCGTAGCTACGCAGAGAAGAAGGACGGCGAGCAAAGCCGCACCGGCTCGCTTCACGCGATGGCGAGGCGCATCATGATCAAGCCAGCTGGGGCAGATTTTCGTTCCACCGGCGCTGAGCAATTACTGGAGAGCCGAGGAAAGTCGAGTCCTTTGTTTGCAAAAGAGATTCGAATTTTAAAATCTTGTTCCGTGCCATGATGGTGGCCGTAGCTCAATGGTAGAGCCCCAGATTGTGGTTCTGGTTGTTGCGGGTTCGAGTCCCGTCGGCCACCCTGTTTTTCAGAAGCTCCAAATCGCTAATCAGCAAGCTCCAGCTACAACTTGGCCGCTCACTGCATTCACCGATTGCACTCGATTTTTCACAGCATGTGCCTGTAGCTCAACTGGATAGAGCTTCTGACTTCGGATCAGAAGGTTGGGGGTTCGAATCCCTCCAGGCACGCCATTGATTACAAGCCATTTACGCCGATTTCGACGACATAAAGAAAAAGCCGGGCTGCCACTGCTTGCCACTTTTAAGGGCGAAAGCCTCAGGCTCTTTCCCGCGCGCCAGAGGCCGCAGAATCGTTTTTGATTGCGGGACGGCAGATGATCCGGCCATGATGCCATCGACGAATCCTGCACACGTGCAATCATAGTTAGACCATGTACCGTGAGTTGGGAAGCGATTAGTGCAATCGGCCAAATCGTCGGCGCTCTTGCCGTCGTCATTTCTCTGATTTATTTGGCGAGGAAAGTCACCAGAAATGCTCGCGCGGACGACTAGCTTCGATGCCCGGTCTGATGTCGGACGCCTACAATCGGTGGGCTCAACAAACTCACAGAGCATCCCGCATCTACGTGAGTTGTATTATCGCGGTATCCACGACTTCGAGGCTCTCGAAGGCGCCGATCTCACAGAAAGGCATTTATAGTGAGCCGGAATTCGAGCGGCTGCGTGCAGAGCTGGAGCGTGTAGAGAAAGAAGAAAATATCTTGTGCGTATCGAATTACATTTTCTCTGCGTGGGTGGTGAAAAGGTAAAGGTAGGATACGCGCCACCTAGCAACCTCTTCAAGCGGACGCGCCTCAATGTTGTTTTTTGTTTTCGCAGGTCAGCAGCCGCTCACGCACGATCCGCTCCTGCCGAACGGAATCACGGCTCGACTGCGCCGCATGCGCAGCGAAGAGCAGGCAGCGCAAATCAGAAAGTGACGAAATCACAAGCGCTGCAGAAAAGATCAGAGGCAGAAAACGAAGGCTAGTTGACTTGCGGGCGGTCGCCCAGGCGCCAGCCTTTGATCTTTTTCGGAATTCTTTTTGTTAAAGGCGTGAGGTCACCTTGCCCGGCGGATGGCGAACGACCACGCGCAGTTTGTTTCCGTTCGTGTCGGTGGCGGATTGCCTGGAAGATTCAGCTCCGCTCATGTGAAGGCGGCCTTCAGCGAAAGATTTCTTGCACAGAACACAGGACGAGTCGGTCATGGATGTCAGGCGGCATCGGTTGGAGGAAGCCTCCACGATTATCAGGCGATTCTATTAACTTTGCTTTTAAGACCTGTTTGCAGATTCGGAGGCTGCCTTGACCGTCTTGTGGTCCATCGTGCTGACGGGCTTCTTTCAGGTGTCCGAAGCGGGTGATGTACTATACTTGAAGAAAATTGGCGCTGCGAGCGCCGGCAAGATTCATCGTGTCCGTTAACGTTTTGGCCGTGACCCTATACTCGCATTGAGAGCTGTTACACCGACGCGTTCCAGCGGAACAAAAAGAATGCTGACAACTGCTTCTGCTTAGCAACGTGTACCCGACGGTCTAGCCAATGCGCACAATTCCCGTCGCGAGCATTTGCAACCGCGGAGACCCAGAATGCCGAGTTCAGAATATTCACCCTGAACGGCCTTGTAGCCGATAAGCAGGTTAATAATGCCCCAGGCAAATGCCAGCGGTGGCGGCTGTTGCGAATCGCTTTTGCGCCGCGCAAACAACGAGGAGTGCCTGGTTTTCAGTGGAATCGAATACAGGACAACGCGGCATGACCGCAGGTTGAGCCAGCCTCTGTGCCGCTCGATTCGTCCGTGCGATCAGACGCGCACGTCAGCTCTCGGAAAAAATGGCGCGCAGCCGCTCTATTGGTTTGGATCATGTAGGCTGCGACGGAATGCCGTTGAAAAGCTGCTCCACTTCGAAGTTGCTCGGGCCGGTTTCATGTTAGCCGGTATATCAGTTAAGGTTTTCACCTGTCGTGTAGCCAACCGCCATGGTGCTGTGGCCATGCGTACGGCAATAGAAAACGTGACCGGTAACGACGTTGGTCAGGCGCACGATGGGATGGTTGGTGCCTGCACGGAGTCATCACCGTAGGAGGTAGCTTGCGAGAGACCATTGAGTTTGGTGCCAATCATAAGATACGTGTGGCCCCGAATAAGTGCGGGCGATTTCACATAGGCCGATGGCACCCAGTTAGTGGCCCGGCGTGAGGTGAAGATTTCAACATCGTTGGTGTAATCAGTGGCCATGATTTGCCCGGTGGGAAGGCAGCAAATGTCCCTGGAAACGGGAGAGCATTCGGGCGTTGGGCGGACCTGCCACCTGAGTAAGGCTGGTCCCATCACTCGAAGAAGATGGAGCCGGCGGAAAATCAAGGGGCTGGTCATCATCGGCATCTTACCGTTGGGTTCCAGCGCGGCCGGGCCATCGGCGATGCCGAGATTGCCAGAAAGTCGGACCCGCAGTCCAGATACCAGAGTTCGTGTTGTAAATGGCGGTGTGCGCTGCGCCGCAGCCGGTTTCGCTCCCGTGGCGAAGACCGTGCCATTGGGGGAGCAAAAAGAGCTGGACCCGCCAAATGAAGCGTGACTCTGTCCACCGCAGCTAGCCGCGAGTCCCACAGCTGCACCGGCGTCATGCCGGCAACGGACCGGGTCCGCTGATGGGATCGTAGAGTTCGTAATTCAACCCGTTGGACTGGTAGTGTTGAACCGCCAACAATCCACCGTGAGAACCTTTCCATTGGGCAGCAGGTTTCCACCCTTCCTCGTCGTTGATGTCAAACTTACCGGTGCCGGTAGGGGTCAAGGTCATGTTCAATGGGTTGAAAAAGTGCTGCGCAGGTCGTGATCGCGTTGGCCAGCATGAACTGACCGTTACTCAGCACTACGCTCATGGCGTCACCAATAGCGTTCCAGCCCGTGGGGGATTTACGCTGGTCAGGTATTGGCCACCGGATCGTAAATGGATCCCAGGTTGGTAAAACCTCCACCAAATTGGTTGTATTCTCCACCCTCCACAATGACGCGGCCGTCGGGCAGTACGCAGATGCGAAAAGAGGGCCCATAATTAGCAGCCATGGAGGCGATTTGTGACCAGGTTCCGTTGGTGTAACTGCCATTAATATCAGCGTTGTGAGCTTATACCGCGTTGGTAGCTACGTTTCCGCTCCTGGTCGTTCTCTTCACGTGGGCAATGACTGTGCCATCGGTAAGCAGCAGAGGGCGGTGCCAAGCTTAACAGGAGGTTGTTTGTTGTGCGTGTCCACTGCGATTGAGGCGGCACCGGCAGAGTTGGTGGCGTGGCCGTCACCAACGGGATACGGACACCGTATGCCCAGGCAAAACTGGATCGGCATTCACCGCAAGACTTGTTGCCGTCCTCGGGACCTGCGCGAATGACGAAAGGTTATTAATGAAGTCGCAAGAACGGCTGCGACGATAATGAGGCAGATGCAAGAACGGCGGGGAGTTTAAGGCAACGTTTCATAGGATGTGTGAGCTGAATTTCTTGCACAACTGGGCCGCCGGCCTCACGACCGACATCCGCGAAAACGCTTCCGCCCATGGCGATAACCGATCGCCCCTTAAAGTTTGAAGACTTTCCTCAGGAGAACGTTTCCGATTTGCGTGGCGCGTTCTTCGTCGAAACGCGTGGGATTGTCAAATAATAATGAATTCTAGTTCCAGACGTGTTTGTTGCCTGTTGACGGCGCGGCGCGCCGTCAATTTCGTCGGCTGGATGGCTGAAATCGAAGTCAGCCAGCGCAGCTGCGTGAATCTGAGGTGCCTTTCGATTCGGAGATCGTTTTCTCACGAAGGAACGGAGACCGACCTAATTGCGGCGATACGTTCTTCGATTAGATCACGCTGAACCTCCCAGTACTCAGTGCCGAGAGGAGGAGCCGGTCAGTTTCTTCAAACTCCGGCAGATTCATCAACTCGATAGCGTTCGGGCTGTGATGTCCGAAACGTTTGCTCGTTTTTGCTGTCTGCGTATGGACTTCGACGTCCGCCACCTCACGCCTCTAGATCGTGCCGCTCCCATCAAGTATTCTCCCCTTGTGAGTTCTTTCCTGTCACGTAGTCGTATTCCATAAGTCTTTACGTTCCAGTTCCCCGTTCGAGGGCGCGCTGAGGAGCAGCGATAGACTCGTTGGATCCCCTTCGCGTCAAAGTGTCGAGCTGTTCCAAGAGGCGCATGGAGGATTCGCCATTTGGCTCGACCCATTCGGGATGTTGGATCCGCAGGTCGTCGTGAATCTGTTGCCGGAGCTCGGTGTAGGTATGGATTTGGTGAGACATGGCAATTGTGCTTTGGTGAAAGGTTCAAGTGTGGCGCGGAACGGTTCCCACAGAGGGCTTGGCGGAATCGTCGACGAGCGTTCGTGCCGTGAGTGCGCGCCACCGCCGAGTGAGGCTACTCCAAAGGGAGCTCGCACCTGCCTCCCGTGTGCGCGACGCTGGGCCAACTCGATCACTTTGTGGCGCTGGCGTTGCAGCAAAACGGCCAGCAGTCCGCTTTGCGTAAGGGTCAGGTTTGATTTTGTCATAACGTAGTTTTTCTGTTTTTCATAAACGTCTCTTTACTTGAGGTTGATGCCCCAAATCCGCGCGGAACGAGGAAACTTCTTCACGCGGGGAACAGCCGCCTCGCTTCCGGAAGTGTCGGGGCTCCAGGTGAATCTGGGATCGCGCTAAGCGGTGTCTCCAGCGAAGGTTAAGCCCCTCAACCGGCCGTTTAGTCCGGCCGAAAGTGCAGTCAAGACGTCGGGTGACGTGATCAGAGAGGATTTAACAGTGCTTCCAACAGCTGCACGTATTGGACCTTAGTCCTATGCCTTTGGGGACATCAGGCTGTTTATGAGCGTCCGAGGCTTACGAAGTGGGCCAGCGCAGCGATAAACGCCGGCGTCAATCTAATCTCCGATGCGCTGCCATTCGGTCGGCTGTGGTATGACGAGCCAAACGCAATCGGCAACGCAATCGGCTACGCGAAGCTTCGCAGCCGCTCACATGATGCTGTGATTCGCGTTTACGATGAAGCGTGGCAACGTGATCGAAACGCACGAGCACGCGGGCGATGTCACGAGAACGTCGATATTAGCCGACTAACTTCGCTCGGCGGGCAGATCTGGGCGTCTATTGGTGCCGCTTCGGTTTCGGCATTCGCGCGAGGCGACCAGTTTTGAAAACGCGGATCATTCCGGAGCGGATCGAACATCGGATCGAGCCCGAGCAGCGCAAGTGCGCAGCACGTTTGCAGCCAGTGCGCCACAGTGCGGGAATCGAGAGCGAGTTTTCGTCAGCGATGGCGCGATCCGGGTTCGCCCCTCTGTGCAACCACGCGCTGGTTGACATCGACGGACAGACAGTTTTTCCGTGACGGTGGTCACGGGTCGTATCACGTCAACCCTCGTTGCCTTGAGAGGCGAGAACAATTATTTATGCCTCAAAGCAATGACGACAGAAGGAGACGAAAAGTTCATGCGCGCCCGCGCTAAACGGGCAAAAGGCATTGTAGAGACAAGCCCAAATCCGGCTGTTGGAGCGGTTCTGGTCATCGACATTTCATAATAGCGAAGGGCACCATCGGGAAGCGGGGGCGAGCACGCTGGGGTAAGTGCCTCCGCAATTTCGGTGCATCAGTACTACGCGGGGGCGTTGTATGTCACCGCGGAGCCGTGTTCCACGGTTGGCCGCACTGCTCCGTGCACAGATGCGATACTCAGCGCCGGTGTTAGAAACGTCGTTGTTGGCGCGATTGATGTAAATCCGCGTCACTCTGGCAAGGGCGTCGTGGAATTACGAAATGCGGGTGTGAACGTGCGAGAGGGCATTTTGGCTGATGAATGCCGCGCAAATTAACGAGGCTTTCAATAAGTGGATCGTCACTGGGCGTCCTTTTGTCATCGCAAAGTGTGGGATGTCGCTTGATGGTCGGTTGACGCGGCCTGCCCTCGAGCCTCGCTGGATCACCGGACGTTCCGCCCGAAATTACGCCCGTGAGCTTCGCGCGCACGTGGACACAGTGCTCGTGGGGAGCGGAAACAGTGCCGCGCGGACAATCCACGCTTAACCATACGGGGCGGCGCACGTTCGGCGCGACAACCCGGCGGCGGGTTGTGCTGACCCGTTCAGGCAAACTTCACGGGAGCCCGTTTGTTCTCCGACCGCTCGGCTGCGCAGACGCGATTTACAAAGGACAGTCTTTGGGCGGCGTTCTAAAGAATCTAGGCAAACGGGTATGACAAATGTGCTCATCGAAGGCGGGGGTGAGGTGCTGAGCCAAGCGCTTTCGATGCACGTCTCATTGACAAAGTGCAAGCTTCCACCTGGGTCCAATATTGACCGGAGGACCAGTGATCGCGTTCGCCGGGCCGGGGAGAAAAAAATTCGGCGAATGCGCTACGACTACGCCGCGTTTCATATCAGCGCATTGGGCAAAGTGTTTGCATCACAGGATATCGAGGTGCTTCCATCCAAATAAAACGGAAAACTTTCCCCTCCGACTTCTGTTTAATTACTGGGAGGTAAAATGATGAAGAAACTTCTGTTAATTGGACTGGTGGCGGCGGGCTTGAGCTTTGCTGCGGTGCCACGTTCCGATGCTCAAGTCTACTTCTCGATTATTCGGACCGGGCTATTACGGATATTACCCTCACATTCACTATTATCCGTATCGTTATTACCGGCCCCTATGGCTATCGGCCTTACTATTGATGCGGCGGGCACCGTCACCACCAAATCACCATCATTATTATCGGTACTTTTCAGCCAGCGTAGAAATTCAGAAAGTCCTGACTGAGTTGGCTCAAGCAATTTCGAGCCAGCACCTTTTAGAAACGACTGTTGCGCGAAGAATGAGAAACGCCAGAAAAATGCCGGTTCTACTCGCTGAATTAGGCGACTCCACGGACTTCGTAGCGGGGCTTTTGGCCGGCTGATCGATTTGGAACTCTTTCTTCAGCTGCTGAATCAGCGCCGGTAGTTCCTTTTGACGTTCCGCTTCGATCTGCTGCCGGAGCGATTCAACTTTCCTGCGTTAGCAATACGTG
>ERZ1370068.1039-contig-10950_pt1 | contig 26111 bp, 39 predicted proteins | sample MGYA00561227_ERZ1370068 | MGnify/ENA primary metagenome ERZ1370068 (study PRJEB38410, sample SAMEA6850437) | metagenome | study: Metagenomic assessment of the ecological functions of the soil: analysis of the soil microbiota associated with the...
AGTGTACTTCGTTCAGTTACGTATTGCTACTTTCGATGCGTTGCGCGGCGCCGAGAAGACGGTCGCGAGCCTGCGCGACTTTCGCGCGCGAGTTAAAGAGGCGCGGACCGAAACCGGAAGCGTCGAAGGACTGTCGGCTCTTACCAAAAAGCACTCGAGGAATTCGAGGCGGGCATGGACGACGACCTGAACACGTCGGTGGCGCTGGCGGCCATCCACGATCTTACTCGCGAAGTGAACACCGCCCTGGCGCGCGCGGGACCGTAGGGTGAAGACAATCAGCGAGAGATACTCGATGCGATTGAGCGGTTTGATAGTGTCCTGGGCGTATTCGGCAGAGTCGAAAGCGGAAATGCTCGACGATGAAATTCAGAAGTTGATCGATGAACGGCAGGAAGCGCGCCATCGGCGTGACTTCAGCCGCGCGGATGAGATTCGCGACGAACTCGCCGACCGTGGCATCGTCCTGGAAGACACCAAAGACGGCGTTCGCTGGAAGCGGAAAGGTAGAGTCCCCTACGCTTGAGGAACTCTGATTAAGTAGATTCCCTCCCTCTGAGGGGCGACTATGGCGGGCTGAGCCCGGGGGCATCTTTGCAGAATTCAATCGCGGTATGAATCCCGAAGGGATTTCGTCCTCCAGCCCAGGGTTGGCGTTTTTCAGCCAACCCTGGGGAGAAAAGAAATCAAATTCGCAACCCTGAAAGGGTTGTGTCGGTTTTGAATATTGCTTGACGGTCGCTGACGCAACCCCGTCGGGGTTAGGATCTCTTGGTTATGCCGTTACAGGGTTGGCGTCGTTACGCCAACCCTGGGAGAAAAAAATCAAATTCACCCAGCCCGGAAAGGGGTTGTGGTCAGTTTAATATGTTGCGACGGTCGCTGGCCTGGCCGTGGGGTTGGATCCTGAATTCTGCCGTTACCCAGGGTTGGCTGAAGAACGCCAACCCTGGGCTGGAGGACTGAATCCCTTCCGGGATTCCACATACCAGATTTACCGCTGATAAGATTCTGGTGAGTCAACTATTAGATGCCCTGGGAGGGTATTGGTGCAGAAACAAGGCATCAACACATTGTTCTCGGGGGCCATGAAAGCCCAGCGCGAGGTTTCTACAAACAATTTGCTTTTCTCTTCTCCGGGACGTAGGCGCCGCTCTGAGCCCTCCCAAAGGCGGAGTTGGCAAATGTCTTCTCAATCCGACTATTTTTCTCTCGGTGACTCCGTGGACTTTCGTCTGTGCCTCTGCGGTGAGATTCTTCAAGATAGCTTCACCACAGAGACACAGGACGCCACAGAGCACGCGCTGAGGCCCTGAAACCGGGGCAAGACTGCGCCAGTTCTGTGGCCTGTCTCCAGCACGCCAGAGGCGTGCGTACCTAATGCCTTTCGCCCTTCGACAACGGCACGAACGAAGTTTTCGAATTCACTACGCTCTCCTGCTCTGGCCGGAGCGCTGATGCTGGGCACTGTCGGGTTTCATTTAGTCGAAGGCTGGTCACTCACCGACAGTTTCTATGTCACAGTTCAGACATTAACCACGGTCGGCTACGGGATATGCCGCCGCAAAGCAATCGGGGGCGCTTCTTTGCGATCCTCATCATGTTGATGGGCGCCGGTGGGGTTGCATTGGCTGTCTCGACCATAGTTCAATCAGTCGTCAAATGGGAACTCGTCTCAGCCCTGGATCGGCGGCGGCTTTCAAGAAAAATGAGCAAGGTCAGCAATCACTACATCATCTGCGGATCAGGGCGCGTCGGCGCACAGGTTGTCAAAGACCTGCTGGCAGCCAATGAGACTTGCGTCGTGATTGAAAGCGACCAGCAACGCGCGGCAGAGTCTGGCGGAGCAGGGGCTGACGGTTATGGTCGGCGACGCTACGCTCGAAGAGAGCCTGTTCAGCGTGGGCGTCGATCGAGCAAAGGGCCTGGCAGCCTGCCTTCCCAACGATGCGGACAATGCTCTATGTGGTCCTCACCGCGAGGGATCTCAACCCGAAACGCTACGGATCGTGGCCCGAGCGGTCGATACGCAGGGCGAAGCTAAACTGATCCGGGCGGGAGCGAATCACGTCATCGCGCCTGACGATGATTGGCGGCCATCGACTGGCTTTAGCTTTGACGAAGCCGGTGGTTAGCGAATTCGTCGATGCCTTTACGGATGAGTCAACTGGCATTGCGCTTTGAAGAGTGCGAAGTCGCGGCCGGTTCATCGTTGGCCGGCGCGGCAGCTGAGTTCGATTCTTGACCGCAAGGAAATCGACGTCGTGATCATGAGCGTGCGACACGCGGATGGGAACATTGTTTTCAATCCGCCCGGCGAAACCACGGATTAATAGCGGTGATATCCTGATTTCGATTGGCCGGCCCGAATCGCTGCTGGCCCTGACTGAATTGGCGCGGAGGCGAACCGTAGCAGTACCAGCCTGCGGTAGCGGGTTCGAGTCGCGCTGAAGTCGACGAATGATAATAGCCCACCGATCCCTCGGTGGGATTGAAGATGTAGTGCAGAGGCAGCAGCTAGCAAGTGGACAGAAGTTCAAAGTTTATTCAGTCGCGCTTTCAGGCCCTGCGGACTCTAAATCAGTCATCCGGCGCTGATAGCGCTGGGCTATATGTCATGTCAGTCCGCTTCGCGGACCTGCTTCCCAGAGCGAAGTTATTTTGAGACCACATCAACTACGTTCAACCGCCCGCTACCGCAGGCGGTACTGACTCAAATCTTGAGAGTTCTGGTCACAGGCGGCAGTGGTTATCTCGGCACACACGTGCGGCAATTCTTCGATGCCGAAGACCTGTCGCGACGTTCGCAGCTGAACATTCTCAGCCCACTTGACGCTGCTCGCGCCGGAAACTACGACGTCGTAATCCATCTCGCGGCGCACCTTAGTAAAAACCCGGACGAAGCCGAGGATTGCTTTCGCACAAACGTCGAAGGCACGGTCAACATCCTGCGCGAAATGGCGCCGAATTCGATCTTCATTTTCGCGTCGACCAAGGATGTCTACGGCCCGCACGCCGGACAACTTTGATGAAGTGCCGGAGACTTGCCTGACAGACTACGCCGAAACACAGCGCGCTCGAATGGTCGAAGCTAATCGCCGAAAAATACGTTGAGTATTATGCGGCGCAGCGCAATTTTCGCTCGTGCATCTTTCGGCTCTCAAACGTCTATGCGCGACCATCCGAAGGAAACGACAGCGGCTTTGTCACACATTATGTCGAATCGGTTAAAGAGAGGCTGGACCATCCGCCTGCCCCTCGAAGGCAAGCCAGTCCGCGACCTTCTGCACGTTGATGATTTTTCCAGGGCCTGCCGGACGTTCATAGATTCTGAAGTACCTCACGGTTTGTACAATCTCGGCGGCGGCCGCGAGGAATGCTGTTTCACTGCGCGAGATTGTCGATAAAGTCGGCGGGATGATCGAATGCACGCCGGTGATCGATGAAAGCAACCCATTGCCGGCGCCGGTGCCGTTGAATTACATCTCGGATCTGGCACGCATCCGGGCCGAGTTGGGCTGGCAACCTGGAGATAGTGGTATTAGAGGAGGGCCTGCGAAGTTTGCTGTTGTGAGTACGATCGCGCAGAGTTCGGCTTCGGCGCGAGACTGGTGTCCTGGCTGAGTTTTCCTCTGCGATCCTCCCGCGAAAGCCTCTGCGCGCTCTGCGGTTTAAGCGACGTTTCAGGCATTTACCGCAGAGAAATAGCCGGTGCCTGCGCAGAACCGCAGGACGACTCAGATCATCTGAGTTGAGCGCCACCCGGCGGGCCAGAACCGTTAGAGCGGTCAGCGCCTCAGTGATCCAGAGGAGCCACGGCTTCCTGATCCGGTCGCTCAACCGTCAGTACTCGCGCCTGGCCCGGCGCTCCGGTCGAGGCTCCTTGGTCAAGCACCCGGCCATCAAATCAAACGCATCGTCGTTCGCACACCGACGTGGGTTGGCGACGCGGTCATGAGTCTGCCGGCCTTGCACGAACTACGTCGAATCTTTCCGGCGGCCCACATCACACTCGCTTGTCATCCGGGCACAGCCGACATCTTTACCGAATCCAGATTTTGCAGATGAAGTCTTGGCTGCCGAACGCGGCGCCTTCTCAGTAATTAAGAACGCCCGCGCGTGGCGTCAACGCCAATTCGACCTGGCAGTGCTTTTTCAAAATGCCTTTGCGGCAGCCATGACGGCCTGGCTTGCGGGCGTTCCTCTCCGGGCCGGCTATGACACGGATCGGCGCGGGTCGCTGTTAACGACCGCAATTCCCTTGCCTGCCTGGAAAGATGAGCGGCACGAAAGCTTCTACTATCTGAACGTCGTTGGAGAGTTGGAACGCGCGCTACTTTGGCAATCGGTCTGTTGCTGATAGCGAACCATCAGTCAGCCTGAAGGTCTCAGACAAACGCAGAGAAGCCGCCCTCAGCTTGATTAATAAGGCGGGCGCTCAAGCCGGAAAGCTTCTGGCAGTCCTCTGTCCGGGATCGGTAAACAGCCGGGCCAAGCGTTGGCCGCCGGAACGGTACGCGGAATTGGCTGACCGGCTGGCTGAATCGGGAATGAACGTCGTGCTGATTGGGTCTCAGCCGAACTGGATGTCTCGACGGAGGTATCGGGTCGTGCGAGGCACCAGCCAATCGTGCTAACCGGAAAGACCACCGTCGCAGAAGCCGTCGCGATCATCAGCATCGCCGACGTGCTAATAACTAACGACACTGGTCCAGCCCATATCGGGGCAGCACTCGGAACGCCAACGCTGGTCATTTTTGGACCGACTAATCCGTTAACGACCTATCCGCTCTGCCGTCCGCGGCGATTATTCGCCATCCGCCGGACTGTGCCCCGTGCATGTTGCGGGACTGCCCCATCGATCATCGATGCATGACGGCGATCGCGCCAGCAGGAAGTTTTTGATCGAGCGATGGCGATGATTAGCGACGCGAACGGTTCAGATATTCCGGATAAAAATTCAGAAATTCAGCTGAAGAGTGTCCTGGCTCAGAAACCCAACCACGCCGCGCCTGTGATACGATCGGCGCACGACAGGCGATCGTGCCGTTGGATAATCCGAGAATGCGGATTCTTATCGTAAAACTTGGCAGTATCGGAGACATTGTTCACACGTTGCCGTCGCTGGCGGCCATCCGCAGAGGCTCTGCCGGACGCGGAAATCTCCTGGGTCGTAGAACATCGCACTTCTGAAATTTTAAGAGACAACCCGCTTCTTGATCGCCTCATCGTAATCGACACGAAGGCCCTGAGGCGCGGGCTGATGTCTGGGGAGACGCTGCGGGCACCGCGCCAGCAGTTACGTCTGCTACGCGCCTCGGCCTTCGATCTAGCCTTAGATTTCCAGGGATTAATCAAATCAGCCATGGTTGCGCGGCTATCGGGCGCGCGACGTATCTACGGGTTTGACCGCGAGGCCCTCCGCGAACCAGCCAGCCGGCTCCTGCTTCACGCAAACAGTTAACATTCCGGAACGCTCCGCACGTCATCAGGAAAAACCTGACGTTGGTCTGAGTCGGCCCTGGGCATTCCCGTCCCTGTCGACGAGGACGAGTTTGAGTTTCCGATTGCGCTGGAGGATCAGCCACAAGAGTGAAGCTCTGGCGCGCAGCGGGCACGGACGGTCCCTACGCGATTCTTAATCCTGGTGGCGGTTGGCCGACTAAGCTCTGGAGCGCCGAGAAGTTTGGCGCCCTGGCCGATGAGCTTTGGAGTCATTTCGGGCTGCAGTCGCTGGTGACCGTGGGTCCCGGTGAAAACGAGTTGGCCGAACGTGCTTTGTCTTCGTCCAAGTCAGGACGAGCACGCGCGGTTTCTGTATCTTTGAAAGGCTTTTGCGCCCTGGCGAAGAACGCGCAGGTTTACGTCGGCGGCGAGACCGGGCCGACCCACCTGGCGATCGCCATGCGCACGCCGGTCGTAGGCTTGCTCGGCCCGACCGAATGGTGGCGCAACGGCAGTCCTTACCGTGATGATATCTGCGTCGAACGAAACGACATTGGATGTCGCGAGAATTGTCACCGGCGATCGTGTTCGCAATGGATCTGTATGGACATCGATGTTGAGCGGGTCCTGCATGCGGTCACGGATCGGCTAAGACGAGCTGGGCGGATCGAGCCCGCCCGATTGGTATCGATTGGCTAGAGGTGGAACATGGATGCAGCGCTGGCGCGTGCCGCTCGGGTTTTTATGCGCGGCGCTTTTTTGTTTTTTGCCCAGCCCACGGTCTGGACTCTGGTGGTGGGAGCAATCGTGGCGCTACCTGGTCTGGGTTTGCGGGCCTGGGCGTCCGGACATTTGAAGAAGAATGAATCGCTGGCCACCACGGGGCCTTACGCTTTCACTCGCAACCCGCTCTATCTTGGCAGCTTCATAATGGGTCTTGGATTTACCATCGCGGCTGGCCGAGCCTTTCTCGTTCTGATATTCATCATAATGATTCTGGGCATCTATCTTCCCGTGATGCGCGTCGAATCGCGAGACGCTCTCAGAGCTGTTCGGCAAGAAATATCAGCGGTATGCGAGTGAGGTTCCGCTTTTCTGGCCGCGGTTTTCTCCTACCGGCAAAACGAGGTCGAGTTCGATAGGGCCCTGTATCTTCGCTATCGTGAATATCGAGCGGCCGTCGGAATCGTGATCGCCTGGGCGTTGCTGGCAGCAAAAGCTATCTATTTCAAATGAGTGAACGTCGTTTTCAGAAATCGGCCTCCTCTCCTCGTCATCGTCTCGCTGGTCTTTTTGGCGCTGGCGTCCGTCTTTGTTCATGGCCGGGAAACGCGGCGCGAGCCACTGCCATTTGAACGCGGCGAAGAGTTGATCTATCAGGCAGAGTTTACGCGCGGATTGCTGCGTGGCGTTGACGTCGCCGAATTTCGCTTCAAAGCCGTGAGTGAACACATTGCCCGCGGAGCGGATGACGCAGTCGTACTGCGCATCACCGGGGACGTGGTTAGCAAAGGACTGTTTACTCGCATCGCCGGCTTCAAGTTCCATCACCATGTGGAATCAACCGCGGATGCCGAACCGTTCAGAGTGTTGAGAACTGACAAAGTTGAAGAACAGGGTAAACGTAAGCGCGTATTGGATGCGAGTCTACGACCACGAAAAAATCGGGTGCTGTGGCGAGAGGTTTCGCCGAATCCGCAAGCCGGCTATTTCGATTTTTCAGAACCAATTCAGGATGTCCTGACAGTCATCTATTACTTGCGGACCCAAAAGCTGGAACCAGGAAAATCATTCGACGTACCTGTCACCGATGCCGGGAAGGTCTTTACTTTGTCGGTCGCAGTGGCCGAACGAAAAGAAATTGACACCGTTCTGGGGCGCGTGAGCACGATTCGCATTGAACCGGCGCTGTTCGGCGACAATGCGGCGGTCCGCGCCAAAGGCAAACTTTCAATCTGGGTCACCGAAGACGCTCGACGGCTTCCGGTGAGGGCCCAACTAAAGGTCGAAATGGGTACGTTTGATATCAAACTCGCGCAAGTCAGCTATCCTGAAACCGTTCGGCCTCGCCTTTCGTTAGCTCCGAACTCGACTTGATCCCTTTCAAGAAATCACCGCTCATCATCGGTCATCGCGGGGCGTCCGCTCTGGCGCCGGAAAATACTCTGGCGGCCTTCGCTCGAGCATTTGACGACGGCGCCGGACGGCATCGAGTTGGATGTGCGTCTGGCTCGCGACGGCGTGCCCGTCGTGATTCACGACCCGTCTCTGTCACACACCGGCCGGCTCAAGGCGCGTTGCGCGATTAACTTCGGAAAGTCTGGGCCAGACAGATGTCGGCACCTCGTTCAATCAACGGCACCCGCAACTGGCGCGGGTTCAGTACCCGAAACAGACCGGTGCCGGCGTTGGAAGATGTCTTCAAACTAATGGCGAATTCGCCGCGGCAAAACACTGTCTGCTATGTAGAAATGAAGACGGTCAGAGATAAGAGATCGAATTCATCTTTGGCAGCTGCCGTGGTCGAAATTATCCAGCGTCATAGTTTTCATAATCGAGTTATCGTCATCAGCTTTAATTTGCGGACCGTCGCAGCGGTTAAGCATCTCGATCCTTCAGTCCGCACCGGCGCCTTATTCGGCCCTCGCCAACGCGCAACAAAGTCAGTGCGAAAAATCATTGCGAACGCACCTGGAATATGGAGCGGACGAGATTCTCCTTCATCACCTTATTGCGAAGGATCGCGTCCTCAAACTGGCGCTGGAAGCCAACCTGAACCCGGTGGTTTGGACCGTTGAAAACCCAGTGTGGGTCGTCCGCGCTCAGGAAAACCGAATTCATGCCTTAATGACCAACAATCCAGCAAAGATGCTGGGCAGGCTGAGACCTGACGGCGGAAATGTTCAGTTTTCACGGGCCTCGAACCCGGTCCCGAGCGCAACTTGGAGGTGCCAGGCAGATCCGGCAAGAAGCCGGCAGAAGGACCTTCCGCGGCAAACAGCCCGAGTTTACGCAAAAATACGCCCAGAAGCGCACCCGAGTCCCACTCCACACGTGCGAATCAATCGGGTCTCATGTATCATCAACGGTCTCGCTAATCTGTTCGTTTCTTTCGGAGGATAATTCGTAGAATGCCGGTAAAGAGGGCGCGGAAATCGCGCCGGCTAAAGAAAGCTCGGTGTTTTGTTGGTCGGGCTCGGAGCTGTCAGTACAACGTTCATCGCGGGCGTCGAAGCAATCAAACAAGGTTTGGCTGATCCAGTCGGAAGCCTGACCCAGATGGGCACCGTTCGTCTGGGTAAGCGCACCGATAATCGTGTGCCCAAAATAAAAGACATGGTGCCGCTGGCCGATCTGAATGATCTGGTCTTTGGCGCCTGGGACATTTTCCCTGATTCGGCCTACGAAGCGGCGATGCATGCCGGCGTACTCGAAAAGGATCTGCTCAACAAGGTGAAAAAGCCGCTTCAGAAGATCAAGCCAATGAAGGCGGTCTTTGATCAGACCTACGTTAAGCGCCTGAGCGGAGAAAATGTAAAGCAGGGAAAGAACAAGCTCGAGCTGGCGAAGCAGCTAATCGAGGACATCGCCGAGTTCAAGCGCAAGAACAAATGTGATCGCCTGGTAATGATCTGGGCTGCTTCAACTGAAATCTTCCTGAAGCAGCACGCGGTGCATCGCAATCTGCAGACGTTCGAACAGGCGATGCGCGAAAATCACAAAGCCATTGCGCCCTCGATGGTTTACGCCTACGCCGCGCTGAAGTCGGGCATCCCCTTCGCTAACGGCGCGCCGAATCTGACTGTAGACATTCCGGCTTTGATGGATTTGGCGAACCAGCAAGGCGTAGCGGTTTGCGGTAAGGACTTTAAGACCGGCCAGACTTTAATGAAGACGATTCTGGCGCCGGGGCTGAAATCGCGCATGCTGGGCCTGCACGGCTGGTACTCGACGAATATTCTGGGCAATCGTGACGGAGAGGTTCTGGACGATCCGGATTCCTTCAAAACCAAGGAAGAATCAAAGCTGTCTGTCCTGGAATATATCCTTCAGCCCGACGTCTATCCACAGCTCTATAAGGATTTTTCGCACGTGGTCCGCATTAACTACTATCCACCGCGCGGCGACAACAAAAGAAGGCTGGGACAACATCGACATCTTTGGCTGGCTCGGCTATCAAGATGCAAATCAAGATCGATTTCCTCTGCCGTGATTCCATCCTGGCTGCGCCCATTGTGCTGGATCTGGCCCTGTTTCTGGACCTCGCCCAGCGAACCAAAATGAAGGGTGTCCAGGAATGGTTGTCGTTTTATTTCAAATCACCGATGACGGCGCCCGGTCTGTATCCGGAACACGACATCTTCATCCAGCTGATGAAGCTGAAGAACACTCTGCGGCATCTGCGCGGTGAGGATCTCATCACACACCTTGGCACGGAGTACTACGATTAATGCTGGTTTGAGAGGGCTTCGGCCCTCTCGTACCATTAGCGCCAGCGGCAATCCCTTTACGTGTAGTTTTCCTCCCGGCACTTCCTCACCCAATTATCAAATACAGGAAAATGTCAGCCGCTTTGTGCCGATAAGTGTCAGGTGTGTAGCATTTGAGGTAGCTACGAGCGGCCAAATATTTTTCACGAACGGCAGCAATATTTTGGGTGACATTTCTCCGGGAGTCGTATATATAGCGTAGACGTTTTTCGGGTGCGCGCTTTCGCGAAGTTTATTGAAAAGGAAACGTGAAACGTTATTCGCGCATCAATGGACGCAGCGGATCGTTCTTTGCATAGTAACCCGGCGGAGGATCCGCAGCGGCGGCAGATGGCCCAGAGGTCACCAGTCGTTGAGGCAGAGACAAAAACGTGATTGCTGAACTGGAAAAAGAAATGAGTGCCCCAGAAAAACAGTTAGACGAAACCGTCTTCTTAGATCCGGACCAAAAGAGTCCACGTGCCCAGGATTTTGAGGAGCGACTCACCGCCAGAATTGTCGGTCAGGAGCGCGCCGTAAGACGCATGAGCGGGCTCTACCAGATATTTCTGGCGGGTATGAATCCGCCGGCCCGGCCGATCGGCACAATGCTCTTCCTCGGGCCGACCGGCTCAGGCAAAACGCGGGTTATCGAGGCCGCGGCGGAGGTTCTTTTCGGAGATACCAACGGCGTCGTGAAGATAGATTGCGCGGAATTTCAGCACTCGCATGAAATCGCCAAACTGATCGGTTCGCCTCCGGGATACCTGGGTCATCGCGAAACCTCGCCGATGCTCACGCAGGAGAATCTCGACCGCACGCATACCGAGGACATCAAGCTGACGCTGGTCCTCTTTGACGAAATCGAAAAGGCTTCGGACTCGCTGTGGCAACTGCTGCTCGGCATCCTTGATAAGGCGACTCTGACGCTGGGAGACAATCGACGCGTTGATTTTTCGAAGTGCATGGTGATCATGACTTCCAACCTCGGCGCGCGCGAAATGTCTGAATTGATTTCCGGCGGTATCGGTTTCGCCCCGGCAAAGGCGCGAAGAACCCGCATGACACCGAAGTTGATCAAAAGATTTACCGCACCGCAGTCGAGGCCGCACGGCGTAAGTTCTCGCCGGAATTCATGAACCGCATCGACAAGGTCGTGGTTTTCCGATCCCTGAAAGAACATCATCTGCGAGCGATTCTCGATCTTGAATTGCAGGCCGTGCAGGACCGCATCATGATGTCAGCGGGAACGAAGTTTGTCTTTCAGTGTTCAGACGAAGCGAAAGACATGCTCTTGCAGGAAGGCATCGACTACAAGTATGGTGCGCGCCATTTGAAACGCGCAGTCGAACGATTCCTGGTTTATCCGTTGTCGAATCTGGTGGCCACCGGACAGATTGGGCTCGGTGATTTGGTAAACGTGGCTATCAACCGTCAGACCAACAAGCTAGTATTTTCGAAGCTGTCGGGCGGCGCGTTGATTTCGGACATGGCGCCGGCGGCGAATGATGAGGAACCGTTGTCGGCTCGGTCCGGAAGCGTCGGTCTCCCGATACCGCAGGCCGCTAAAGAGAAGGCTGCCCGCAAAGGTCAAGGTCGCGGAGAAAAGTCCGAGAGCTAACGAGTAGAAATGCCCCCAAGGCTGGCGCCGGAGCTTGCGAAAGCTTCGGCGCCTTTTCATTTCCTGGCGAGCGCGCAGACGCCGGAGAGCCGCGCGCGCAGCTTCGGCAAGGTACGGGTCGTGGGAAGCCAGAGCGGCTTCCAGTGCGGAGGTCGCCGAGGAATCGCCTATCGAACCCAGAGCTTCAGCGGCGGCGCGACGGACCTCGAGAGAGTTCGTCTCGTTTGTCAGCGCCGCGATCAAAGGCGCAACACCCGCGCGGCTGCGAATCTCTCCCAGCGCCTGAGCGGCGGAACGCATCGTGAAATCGTCTTCACGTTTCTTTGATTTCTTATTAGGTGAGAGACCCGAAAGCACGTGCGCTAATGCCGGCACTGGCAGATTCGTCTCCAATTTGACCCAGAGCAGCGACGGCTGCCGCTCGAACGGACGCTTCTTTCTCTGTCGTTAATAATTCCACCAGCGGCTGGACTGCCGATCGGCTGCGCGTCTCACCGATAGAATAGACAGCCTCGCGACGCACGAATTCGAGCTTATCTTTCAAAAACGGCATTAAGAGTGTCACCGCTTCGTTAGCCGGCAGCGAGGTGATCGCATGGAAGGCCGTTACGCGTACGACCGGCTCGGTATCGTTGATCCCTGCGACGGCGGCACGCGAAGCGTCCGCATGCTTCATGGCTCCCAACTTCATCAAAGCATCGCGACGCTCTTCAACTTCGCCGGAACTCAAGCGCTGCTTTTGCTGCTCGATTCGACGCTGAAGCGGTGTGAGCTGATCGTTGCTCTGGGCCAGCGCTTCCGCGCTCGCGCAGAATCCCAGGGCAATTAACGCCAGCCCAATCCGTAAACCCCTTAAACTAAAGATGCGAAGGTTAGTCATTTGAACATCGCCAACCAATTCACGATCCAGTATCGATCCGCGAAGCAATACCGTGCAATGTGTCGATTATCAAAACTGCGATCGGCGGATAGAAAACCAGATCCGAAAGGATCAAAGCAGTCGGCGAAAACCCTGCGCTGCGCCGTAGAGGGCACATGATGCCGGAACAAGAGCGTCAGATCGGAAAAGAAGTCCGAGGCTTTCCACCCAATCAATAATCCCACGCCGAGGCTGATTGCGTACCCGCCGAGGAGGAAGGCATAGGCCGAAAACCTCGTGAAAGGTCGCTGAGGAGAATCGTCCTCCTGCGTTATCGAATAATGAACCGCATCTGGCTTGTAGGTGTAATGCTGGAAGTACTCTCTCAGCCGTTTGATCAAGTGCCAAACGCCTAACGCAAAGAGCGTCAACAAAATTCCGCGACCGGCCAGACCAAAGGACTGCCACAGCGGCGGCTTGATCATGGCCACAAAAAACGTCGACAGAAACAGTGAAACGGTCGTGAAGACCGCGCGCTGCCTGACGAGATTTTCGTGCCGGTCATGCTCGAGAATCTGATTTACAACTCGGTCCCAACGCGCCTGTGCGGCGCGAGCCCGCTGCGCATGGGGATTGTCCGAATGAAGAATGGAGGAAGAAGAAGTCCCGTTCCGTTGGTTGATCAGTTGCTGATCGTGAAAGGCGCGTTCCTGCGGATCGATCAGCGTGTGATAAGCCAGGGACAATAACGCAAATTCCCGCGCCGACTTTTCCGAGCCGCGATTGACGTCCGGATGACGTTTGCGGGCCAGCTTACGGTAGGCGGATTTGATCTCAGTCGCAGTTGCCGACTGCTTGATACCCAGGACCTGATAGTAATCGGTCATCGCAAGGGGAACTTGACGGACTAGCGGCCTGGCCGCTCAATTTCAAGACGGGCAAATATTATCATCTTCGAATCGGCCTGAGCGAGTAGTTTGAATGTAGCACGCGCATCTTGCGCGTGATTCACGGGCGGGACGCCCGTGCCACCTCGCTGTGCCGGTCCCCGACCTTCAGCGGGCCGACGATTCAATGAATTCAATCAGCGTCCGGACCGCCACGCCGGTCGGACCTTTCGAACGATAGGGTGTAGCCGGATCAGCCCAGGCTGTGCCGGCGATGTCCAAATGCGCCCAGGGCGTGTCTTCGGCGAACTCTTTGAGAAATGCGGCCGCCGTAATTGTGCCGGCCTTCTTTCCGCCGACGTTCTTGATGTCGGCAATGTCGCTTCTGATTTGCTTCGTATAGTCGTCGTCGAGCGGCAACTGCCAGAACCTTTCACCAACTTCTTTGCCGGCCGCTATGAACTGATCAATCAACTCCTGATCTGTGCCGAGAATCGCCGTATGAACGTCACCGAGGGCGATCGAGACGGCGCCCGTCAGCGTGGCCAGGTCGATGATTTTTGTGGCTCCAAGTTTCTTCGCGTAAGCAATCGCGTCCGCCAAAACCAGCCGGCCTTCGGCGTCCGTATTGATGACTTCGATTGTCTTTCCGGTCATCGCTTTCAAAACGTCACCCGGTTTCGTCGCTTTGCCGGACGGCAGATTTTCCGAACACGGCGCGACGCCGAGCACCGGCACTGACGGTTTCAGTTGGGCAATCAGCGCGCATCGTGCCAATGACGGTGGCCGCGCCCGTCATGTCGTACTTCATCAATTCCATGTTCTCGCCGGGCTTCAGCGAGATACCGCCTGAGTCGAACGTAATTCCCTTGCCCACCAGCGCCAGCAATTCACCCTTGCTCGATCGGAACCTCGACGGTTGATACTTCAAAACGATCAGTTTGGGAGGTTCATCAGAACCGCGCGCCACGCCCAGCAGCGATCCCATGCCCAGCTTCTCCATCTGTCTTTGATCGAGAATATCGACGCTGAGGCCGAACTCTTTCGCAACCTGCTTCGCGCGATCCGCCATGATGGTCGGCGTCATATAGGCGCCGGGCTCGTTTGCGAGATCGCGCGGTGAAGTTGATCGACTCGCCGATGATCCGGCCGCGCTCGGCGCCGCGGCCCAGGGCTTTTTCGTCGGCGCCTTCGGCGACCACAGTCACCGCGTCGATTTCGCGTTTCTCTTTGTCTTTCGTCCGGTACTTGTCAGGCTCGAACAGACCCATGATCGCGCCCACCACTACTGTCTGCGCGATCTTCTCATTGTCACCATCGGCGCCGCGGGATGATCCCAATCGATTTCACGTTCTTACTGCGCAGGAAACGCGTGGCTGATCCAGCCATCTGAGCTATCTTCGCCGCTTTGTAAGCCGCGGCGTCGCCGCACCCGATTAGCAGAACGCGGCGCGCCTTCAGTTCTTTTCCCGAGACGTGAAAGTACGCCGTCTCGCCTTCTTTCGCCGCAAATTCCTCAGCCTTGATCACTTCGGCGATCATTCCACCGACGGCTTGATCCAATGATTTCAGCAATCCACTGTTTGGCTTTTCATCTTTGAACACGGCCACGGCCAAAGCCTGGGCCTCGATCTTATCTGGTGATTTCGAGCTTCCGGATACTTTCATTCTTTACCTCGCTTCTGTGGCACAGACTTTAGTCTGTGATCCTCGCACAGGATCATTCACAGACTGAAGTCTGTGCCACCATATTATCTGTTTCTTTGTTTTAGTTGAGCGCGCGTCTCTCTGTCTACGATGCGGCGCAGCTCGGTTTCTCGCTTATCGTAAAGCTTCTTGCCCTTGGCGACTCCCACCTCGAACTTAATCTTTCGGTGCCTGATATAGACCCGCGCTGATTACCAGCGTCATTCCCTGAATCGCTGTGGCTTGATCGAGTTTTTCGATTTCGCGCCGGTGCAACAGCAACTTTCGTGTGCGCAAGGGATCGTGATTGTTAAGATTGCCATGCGTGTATGGAGAGATGTGCGCGTTAAATAGCCAGGCCTCGCCGTCGCGCACCGCTACGTATGACTCCTTCAATTGAATTCGACCGTCGAGGACACTCTTCACTTCGGTGCCCGTCAACGCCGCCCCGGCCTCGTATTTCGTCGAAATATGAAAATTGTGAAATGCGGCCCGGTTCGTCGCCAGGACCTTCTCTTCCGTTGCTGTTGCCATCACGCACTGATGGCTGACTATAACAAGGCGGCGTAACAAGCCACAAGTCCATTCCTGCTAACAGATTCTTGCTTGTTTTCTGGGACCTAAATCACTAGACTTCGACCATGAATTCTGAGCTTGTTTCTAATGTCAGGAACCTTCCGCTGGCAGAGCGGATCGAGCTAATCGACCTATTATGGGAGAGCATAGCCGAACAGGGGCTACGAACCGCCTTTAACGGCGGAGCAGGCCGCAGAGCTTGATCGCCGGTTAGAAGCTCATCGCCGGAATCCCGGCGATGTTGTTTCCTGAGACTCGATCAAGGAAGGTATTTTAACTCGTTATTCCACCGCTGATGGCGCTTGCAAACCCGCGGACTCTTGAAGATCGTTGGTTCATGGACCGCGTCAGCCCTTTAAGCCAATCCTGGTTCGTGCTGGCGTCGTCAGCGCAATTCCGCGAATTCTGGGCGCTTTCTCCCGGAATGGTTTCGGGGATGCTTACGTCTACATTCGCGACATTGGAACTTTGAGCACAAAGATCTCGACGGGCACGTTTCGACTGACTGATCTCTTTGGGTTCTGGCTGCCGCTTTATCAATTGATCGCGGCGGTTCTCAACCTGGTCATCGGAAACGGCTTCTACTCAGGCAAGCTGGTCTCGGCCGTCTTTGGCATAGGCGTTTGCCTGTTCATTTATGCGGTTACTTTGACTCTGACGGGTAGTCGCAAGGCCGCCGCGTTGATCTTTCTGCTGATTGCTTTGAATCCTCTCCACATTTTCTACTCAGCGTCGGCGATGACTGACATCCCGCACGCGTTTTTGTCTTAGGCGCGCTCTATTTCGTGCTGCAGAAGAAATGGGTGATCGCCGCTATCTTTGCCGCTCTCGCCGGTGCGACCAGGGTGGAAAGCTGGATGTTCATAGCGCTGATACCGCTGATTCAAATTTTGCGCGAGCGGCGCGTCTCCATCGTTGCCGTGCTGATCATGATCCTGCCGCCGCTGTTCTGGTTCTACATTTCATGGAAAGCGGCTGGTAACTGGCTGGCGTGTTTTCAACAACGACAGCAGTACCTCGAGTGGTTGCTCATGATGAATCCGGCCATCGCGCGCTTCTCTGTAATCAACATTCTGCGCGACGGAGCGACCCTGCTGATCTCGTCTGATATTGCGGTTTTGATCGCGTCTTTCATCGCCGCTATGGTTCGTGTTACGGCAATTGTTGAAAATTCACCGGCAGAAACTCTCTGAAGAGACTCAAATGATTTTGCCGCCGGTCGTTTTCTTCTTTGCGTTCTTCTCGCTTTTGCTCGTCGCCTATCTCACGCACCAGCAGCCGATTATCTTTCCGCGGTACGGATTGATTCTCTTCACGCTTGGTTTTGCCTATTCTCGCGTGGACGTTTTTGCGTTTGAAAAGAAATTCGTTTCGGGCGCGACCTGTCTTAGTGGCCATCATAATCGTTTTGGCTTTCGATGCGAGCGTCGAATTCGCAGGCGCGGTGGGAACGATCAATCAATATCGCGCGCAACGCGTCGCCGCTGAATACTTACAGAATCACTTTGATCGAAATTCGGACGCGCGCATCTTCTGCGACGAGGGCACGGTACAGGTATTGTCCGGAATTCCGCCTGACCGATTCGTCACGTCTTCCGGACGCGCCTCGGGATCAAGGAGGGCTTCATTGCCTTTCTGCGGAAATCGAAACGTGAGTTATGTCGTAGTTGCCAAACTACCTGGCTCGACGCCACGAATTCTCTTTCCGGAGCTTGGATAGCGGCGGAAGCCCAGAACCGTTTGAAAGGGTCTTCAATTCACGCGCGTCGTTCACCTGCCGACAGGATTTGGATCTACGAGGTGAAGGGGCTCCAACGTTAATTGGTATCGCAACCCTGTCGGCTCTCTGTCGGGAACATTCTCTGCTCTGAAGCTGCTTGATCCTCTGTGTCGAGTGGTGTCAGAACCGCGAGCGGTAGCGACCGGATCAGGAGCACAATTGAGTCAGCTTTAACGAACGTGTTCAAGTGTATCGCACGATCCGGTCGCTACCGCTCGCGGGTTCTGACTTTACGATCTCTTGCCTGATAAGCTCGACGATCTTCCGCGAGTTAGGCTTCCGGTTCTTTTCTTCTCCCGGGAAGAACCGCGGAATTCATGTTCATGTCTACCGATTTCCACGTAGGGCGGGGAAGTTTTGGATTGAACCCTGAAATCAATTTGCGGACAATTACGGCCTAAGAGGTTCCAACCTGGCTATATGAAATTCACTGAGTGCAGTTTTGCTTTCGCTTGCGGTCGGCGCCTCGCATGTTGACGCCAGTCTGGCGCGGAATTGTACCATTGAGTCCCGAGCCGACGTCATCGAACTCTGGGCGATGGAACCGAAGCAAGGGAACCTGGCGAAAGAACACGTTAGCGAATGAAGCAGTACAAATTCTTTATTCCGGCAAGAATGCATTACTTGGAATGCGCTAAGCAATTGCCCGCCGATCTCGTACTCGGATAACCGTAACATGTCACCACTTCGCCACGAATAGCCCTGGCCTCGATACGAAGGCGCTCAGGACTGTGGGCCCGCGAAGATGCTCCGTGAGATCGAGGGATTCATCGATGACGAAGACGGGTTCCGTAGTTAGCGTAGGGAAAGATGACGTCGAGAAACTTGTTTACATGCCCACAAAAGCTGAGCGAGCACGATATTGAGTACTACGAAAACTGGTGAGGTTTGTAAACGAAATCAATCGCGTCTTGTTGTCCGGACGTTGTCACTGTCGTGTCACGAACATCAGCTCGAAGGCCGGCGACATCAATTACGTTCGAGCTTCAATGATCAGTCGCGTTAGCTGACCGGATCTACAGATGGACGAGTCAGCAGCGGGAAGATTACTCGGAGGTCCAGAGGGCACACCATTACATCACATGGTAGGCTACTGACAAGCTCGCCGGAAGGAGACGCGTAAATAGCGACATTGGAAGTCGAGCGGAATTCGATCCGAGGCTTGTCGAATAGCCTCTCATGTGAGACAAAGGTCGTCGACGCGAAAGAATTGACGTTTCTCGATCAAATCAACCGCCGGCCTACGCAACATATCCAGCGCCGCCTGCGAAGCCCGCCAACGCACCAACTCTCGATCGCCGGGAATCATCAAGCGTTTATGTTCCGTGTGCGCATCATCAGCGAGCGCGATGAAAACCAGGCCGACTGGTTTCTCTTCTGTGCCGCCATCAGGTCCGGCGATTCCCGTAACTGCTAAACCGAAATCTGTCTTCGCGCGATGACGAACGCCGCGCGCCATGTCCGCGGGCGACCTGCTGGCTGACGGCGCCGAACTCGCGAATCATTTTCTTGTCGACGCCGAGCAGGCGAACCTTTGCTTCAGTTTGCATAAGTGACGACGCCTTCAGTGAAGTACCTCGAAGAGCCCGGCACGCTGGTCAAACGTTGCGCAATTAATCCACCAGTACAGCTTTCGGCGACGGCCAGAGTAAATCCGGTCATCGCCAGACGCCGGCCGACAACTTCCTCCATGGTCTCGCCGCGAAACGAGAATGCGGAGTTGCCGAGTTCCTGCTCAATCTTCAAAGCCAGATCGTCGAGCAGAGTCTCGGCGTCCGCTTCGGTCCGCGTCCATGCGCGCGCAGATGAATCTCGATCTCGCTGCTGTTGAAGAGAATCGTAGTCTGCAGGGTTTTCGTATTTCGTATAAATCGGCGCGATCTTTTCATCGACCGCCGATTCACCCAAACCTGCAACGCGCAAAACGCGCGTGGCAAAGCGCACGCCGCCGGCCAGCTTCTCGAGCCGCGCCTGCACGTGATTCTCGAACATCGGTTTCATCTCGCGCGGCGGCCCGGCATCAGAGCGATCGCGCAGCCTTCATGTTCAGAGAAAAGTCCGGGCGCCGAACCGTTGGGATTCGACAGGACCTGGGCGCCGGAAATCACCATCGCCTGCCGCGAGTTTCTTTCCGGCATGTTGGCGATACCGAAACTGCGAAAGCGTTCGCGGATTTCCTCGAGCACTTTTTCATCGAGCGACAATCTTTTTCCCAGAGCCCGGGCGACCACTTTGCGTGTGATGTCGTCTTCGGTCGGCCCGAGCCCGCCCGTCGTAAGCACGACGCGTGAACGCTTAACGGCGTCTTTGATCGTTTCTTCCGAGGCGCGCGTCATCGTCACCCACAACCGTCTTCAGCTTCACGTCGATGCCGATGCGATTGAGTTTGTCGGTGAGCCAGAGGCTGTTAGTGTCAGTGCGATTCAGTAAGAAGTTCGGAACCGATGGCGATGATTTCAGCAGAGAGCATAGGCAAGGATTATTAACACAGAGGGCATAGAGGAGGAAAACCAAATCCAGGCAGTGAGCTAGTTGGAACTAACACTTCTGCCCGGGCGAGCTACTTTCTTAATGGCTCTGCCACTCCGATGCGCGGCAAGTCTGTTGACTTGCCGAAAACTGACACAAAACGTGGCGGTCTACGACCGCGGGTCAGAGACCGGAGAAGAAGAAAAGATCCGCGCCGGCAAGTCAGAGACTTGCCGCGCATCAGAGTGGCAGAGCCGGTAGCTACGTTGACTAATCACCTGCAAACAAACTTAAGCGTTCTTGTGCGATCCCTCACCGCGTCCTTTATAGTCAACCTTTTGATTAATCCAATGAAAGAATCCTATTACATCGTAGCCCTGCCTGGTGATGGCATCGGCCCTGAAGTTTTTATCGTGTGCGCTTTGAACGTTCTCAAGACTGCCGGTCATATGTTTCAGATCGATTTCCAGATCGAAGAGATTCCCTGCGGCGGTCACTATTACGCCGAACACGAAATGGAATGGCCTGAGGGCTCGTTTGAGAAATGCGAACAGGCGGACGCGATCCTTCTGGGCGCCGTCGGCCACGAGGTTGACGGCAAAACGGTATTTACCAAGCCGGGCAAACCTTATCCAGAACCACAACTCGCCGGGTTCGCGCAGGTAATACTTAATCGGCAGAAGCTGAATCTCTACGCCAATGTCCGGCCGGTCAAACTTTACCCGGGCGTCAAACACAAAATTCACGGCGAGCTGAAGCAGGTTTGGGAACCGCGGCAAAGTCGATTACGTAGTCATCCGCGAGAATACCGAGGACGCCTACACGGGCGAGACGAACGCAGATTGACGACGGCAAAGTCACGCCCATCCGGATCACCAGGACAGCCACTGAGCGCGTCGTGCGTTATGCGTTCAACCTGGCGCGCCGCCGCAACAAGACAGCACAAAGTAACCTGCGTCGACAAATCAAACATCATCGGCGCGCACCGGTTTTTCCGCGAAGTATTTCGTGAGGTCGGCCAGAGCGAATTTCCTGACCTGAAACTTGATTACGCCTATGTCGACGCGTTCTGTCAGTGGCAGATTCGCAATCCGGAATGGTACGACGTGGTGGTTGGCCCAAATCTGGTCGGCGACATCATCAGCGACAATGGCGCGACTACCGCGGGCGGTTTGGGCCTGGCCGTAGGCGGCAACATTGGCGACGAGCACGGAATGTTTGAACCGATTCACGGGAGCGCGCCCAAGCACGCCGGCAAAGACCGCGCGAATCCACTGGCAGCGATTCTGGCGGCCCAGATGATGTTGGATTGGCTGGGTAACGCGTCACGACGACGAGCGTTTGCAACGGGCTGCCGAGATGGTCGAGGATGCGGTGGTCGCGCTTTTAAGCGAAGGCCAGACGCTTACTTACGACTTGATCGGTGAGGAGAAAGCGTCACGTTGCAGCGAAGTTGGCGCAGCAGTTGAAGCGAAAGCTGAAGGCAATGGCCTGAGGCAGAAACCCGACCGTTAGGGAGTGGTTTACGGGATTTACAGGATTTACGGGATATTTGAAAGAGCTTCCTTTCCTAATTCTGTAAATCATGCGAATCCTGTCCAGACTCTTCGGCACTCCTCCTTACGGTCGGGTTTCCGCCGAACTACCGTCCGCGACTCTGTATCCGCTCCTCAATCTTCGGCAAGCTGACGATGATCGCATCACCGACAATCTTCAGACTCTTCGACGAAATCTTGTCCATCGTATCGTCTTTCGTGTGCCAGTACGGATAGCTATTCAGCTGAATGATGTCGAGCGAATCGATGCCGGCTTTTAGAAACGGGCTGTGATCGTCGTCGCCCACCCCTTCAGCGCGCATCGACGAATTGCGAACCGTATCCTATCTGCTTCGCGGTTTGCCAGACGACGTCCGTCAACCAGGTCGTTCCCAGATCAGCCCGGCCCAGTCGCAATTCTTTGTAACCAATCATGTCCATCAGAATCATCGCCTTGACGCGCGAGACTTCATTCTTCTCGACCAGCTGCGAGACATATTGGCGACTGCCGTAGGTGTTATCGGGAAGCGGCGTCTTGGGATCAGCCGGATTCGGATTGTGACAATCGTCCCAGTTCGCGCAGAAGGCTTCTTCGCCATCGAAGAAAACAAATCGATAGGTAAATTTCAGGTTCTGCTTTTTCGCCGCCAGCACGCGCGCGATTTCCATCAGCGCTCCGGTTGATGAACCGCCGTCATTCGCGCCCACAAACTTAAATTCTTTGAACAGCTTCGTGTCGTAGTGACTGGAGATGATCACGATGTTGGCTCGATTCATCCGGCAAGCTCAGCGACGATGTTGGCCATCTTGCGTTCGCCCACGGGCGTCGTAGCGCGAAACTCCTCGGCGGTGACATGCAAACCGAACGAACGCAGCTGATCGATGATATAGGCCCGCGTCTTTTCCAGTTCGGGCGAACCGGCCGGTCGCGGGCCAAACTCAACCTGCTTACGGACAAACTCAAAAGCCTGGTCGCCATCAAAATCGGATTTTGCGCAGCCGGCGGTGCCGATGTGTTTACTTCGGTTGGTCTGTTGGGCGTGCTCGGACAGCCAAGCAGCAGCAGCGAAAACGCCAAAGAAACTATTATCAACATAGACCGTGAAAAATGTCCGAGGAGTTGTTTCAATGAAGTCAGTTTCATAAATATCAGGCGCGATAACAGACCAGACCGGGTCAGTTTTTTTCAGCGCTGCGAAGCTTTGGCGCTGCGCGCTGTAGCTGGTTTAGCCGTAGTCTTCTGCTCACGCTTTTCCCGGCGGCAATCCGCACAGATGCCAATCATGCGCAGCAGATGTTCAGTTAGCTGAAATTTGTATCTGGCAGCCATCGCATCCTGAATCGCCTCGAGTTCCGGCGAGTAGAATTCAATGATCTTTCCGCACTCAGAGCAGATCATGTGATCGTGATGTTCGTGTTTATAATTATGTTCGTAGTGGCGCGCGGCCATCGCCAAAACGAACCTCGCGCGCGAGTCCGGCTTCAGTCAATAAACGGAGCGTGCGATAGACCGTTGTCTGGCCAACCGTCGGATCCCTTTCGCGCACCAGACGGTAAAGATCCTCGCCGGACACGTGACCTTCTGTGTTTCAGAAAAACCTCGAGGATGAGGTCACGCTGGGCAGTTCGCTTCAGACCTTGCTTCTGAATGTGCTTGAGAAAGACTTCCTGCTCTTCAGTCATTGGTGTCAGACGGTCATGGGCATAAACCGGAGACGCCTGCATTCTACCACCTAATTGTGAGCCATGAAACATCGGGCCAATTCGACTCCCCGATTTGAATGACTTTTCCGTAACCCAGGCGTTTACGCCTGGGGAATGAAAGAGCGGTTAGTTTCAAAGCCCCATTAATGGGGCTTTAGTAGCGCCTGCTGTTTCTCACCCAGGCGTAAACGCCTGGGCTACAAAAACCGCCACCAACTCAGTCGCTTAAAGCTGCCGCGAGGATCAGGCCAAGACCGAGCAAGAGCAGATAGAACCCCACTGTTCTACATAAGAGCGCACCGTTGACCGAGAGGGCCGGCGCCAGCGAGTCGTTGTCACCTGTGCGGTCTGGTTACTGACAACAGGCCTCGGGCTTTTCATCAGCCCGGTTGCGGCGCTCATCGCCGAACTCGCCTCCTCCGCTTTTGGGAAACACAAGTGACAGGACCACCGAAGCCGCGATCACGGTCGCAATGATTCCCAGCGAGAGTCCGATCGGGAAGTGACCGTCAAATAGTTGATTCAGCCAAACCATTTTGAGTCCGACGAAAACCAGGACCGTCCCCAGTCCGTATTTCAGCAGGTGGAACTTCTCGACCGCGCCCGCCAGCATGAAGTAGAGCGCCCGCAGACCCAGAATGGCGAAGATGTTCGAAGTGAAGACGATCAGCGGTTCGCTGGTGAACGCGAAGATCGCCGGCACTGAGTCAACCGCAAAAACAATATCGGTCGCTTCGAGAAAAACCAGACCGACGAATAAAGGAGTTGCGTGGAGCGGGCCGAATCGCCTGGTAAAGAAATGCGGACCTTCCAACTCATGACTCACGGGAAAGATTCGACGAAGCAGCCGGATCAGCAGGTTCTTTTCCGGATTGGGTGGCTTCTCTTTCCCGACAAAGATTTTGATTCCCGTGAATATCAGAAACACGCCGAAGAAAACGACGACCCAGTGGTACTGCATGAGCGCCGCACCCAGCGCGACGAAAATCGCTCGAAAAATGATCGCTCCGAGTATCCCGTAGAACAACACCCGGTGCTGGTACTTGCCGGGTATTCCGAAGTACGCAAACACCATCACAAAGACGAAGATGTTATCGACCGAAAGAGATTTTTCGATTACGTAGCCGGTCAGGAATTCGATCGACACACGCCAAGCCGCAGCGCCGGCGTCGAAACCAGGGATCGCCAGCAGCCTTGGATCCTGCGAAAACTTCCACAGCGAGTATTTGTAAAGGAGAAGATTGAACAGCAGGGAAAGAGCAATCCAAACGACGCTCCAGGTGGCTGCTTCACGAAATCCGACGGCGTGGGCTTTACGGTGAAAGACTCCGAGGTCAACCGCCAGCAGCGCGATTACCAGACCAACGAACGCCAGATAGAACCACCAATATTCCGCCAGGGGAAAAAGCTGAACCATGACTCGAATCCTTTCGCGCCAGAAATAAGTTTCCGCTCGGTCCCGGCGCGAAAAGAAAAAGACCTCTTGCGCGCTTGGACTAAGCGGCAAAAGGTCTTGGTCGATGAGCTTGTTCTGTGCTCTTCCCGATGGGCCGGGTACCTTGCCGGTACCGTGCTGACGGCCGCGTCGAACCCGTTTGATCCGGGTGACCTACTCCCCTTTTGAACTGGGAGTAAGCTTACACCCGGTGAGTCTGGAAATCCAACGATAAACTGATTCGATGAGTTTTACGTGAAGCAACAGGACGAGTGCCTTGACGGATCGCGTTGGGCAAATGGCGTTCGCTCGGACCCTATCGCCCGGGAGTCTTCAACTAGTCAAATCGATGGTCTCCCCACGAAGTTGAGCCTGCCGAAACATCGAATACTCGCGGTCCACTCCCGGTAACTTATCCCTTTGTGTTCTTCGTTTCACGCGCAGCGATTTCCATTGAAACCAGGCGTGCGATCAGGATGGCTGGGAAGAGCTGACCGACGAGACCTTCCATATTGGCAAGCGTGCGCGTCACCAAATTGGTGGGCAGAATGTCACCATATCCGACGGTCGTTAGTGTGACAAAACTGAAATAGGTCAAACGTGCTGACAGCGCATTCGGCCCCTCACCCAGAATTACCGTGAACGCATCTGAGTCGAGATGTGCCGCCAGTGTATACGCCTCGGCCCAGATCAATCCCAGCAGCAGATAGATGACTATCGAGCCCTGAACGCGCTGTCGTGTGATTGGCCCTTCGCGAAAGATCTGCCAAATCACCATCAGCGCCAGAGTTGAAAGCAGAAAGAGTGTCAACACCGCGTCCACAACCAGCCCGAGAGTGCCAGCGCCGCCGACAAAGCCAAGTGCCCGCAAAGCAAACAGCAGAATGGCGGACAGCACTACTACTGAGCGGCCTTTCGACGCCATCCGATCGCTAAGGCTCCTGACGAACAAAGTAAGGGCCAGCCAAAGGTCGTGAACCAAAGCCGCATACCCGCGGAAGACGCCCGCCGCGCCGAGCGGATTTACGATGAAGATCATTAGCAGGAGCGCGCCAAGAAGAACGGTCAGTCCTTCATCTTGCACCCACAAATCGCGACGCATGAGCACTTGCAATCGTCTTTTTCGGCTCGGCAGTCATTTTGTCTCACTCCTAATGCAACTAGCGCCAGCAAACAGCGTCCAACGGCAATTAGCTTTGCGCGGATCGGTTACGCCAACCGCAAGAGCCCTCGCATAAAATCACCCGCGACCCGACTACGCCACTCCACTCACTGCGCGAGCAGAAATCGCACGCTCTCTCCTCAACCACTGCCGCGGGTTTATGAGTTCTCATACTTCAACGCGCCTGCTTTTGGTAAAGCCAGGCGCTCAAGATGAACAAGGCTGTGCCCAGGCCGAGCAGAGCCAGGTAATGTGGCATGAGTGTCTCGATGCCCACTCCCTTCAACATTACGCCGCGAATGATCACGACCCAGTGACCAAGGGGATTGAAAACAACGAGGGGGCGCGCCCAAACCTGTAGAGCTTCTACCGGCGCAAAAGCGCCCGACATCAATGTCTGCCACGAGGTAGTGAACAGCAGCGAGCATCATCATCTGTCGCATCGAACTGCAGATGACTGCGAACAATGTACCGATCGATAAG
>ERZ1370068.9616-contig-8380_pt1 | contig 26111 bp, 33 predicted proteins | sample MGYA00561227_ERZ1370068 | MGnify/ENA primary metagenome ERZ1370068 (study PRJEB38410, sample SAMEA6850437) | metagenome | study: Metagenomic assessment of the ecological functions of the soil: analysis of the soil microbiota associated with the...
GGTAGTACTTCGTTCAGTTACGTATTGCTGGTTTGAGAGTGTTGGGCGACGTGAGGTACATCGTCCGGATTTCCGGAGCTCTTTCTGGATCTGCTGCAGCGTGCGCCAATCGAACGACTGGACCATCACCCGCGCTAGCATCCCGCCATCGCGTATCTCGGCGATCACCTTGCGCGTGAACTCATCCGGTGGCAGCGTCGCGGCGGGCTCGAGCGGAGAGATCTTGGTCTCGCAGTCGAACCCGACGGTAGCGTTGCCGGATTGCGCACGAGATCGAAGAGATCCGCGAGCCTTGGAATCCGCGTTCCGTCGACCGCTTGCTGGTCGGGGAAACGACTTTTGCATAGTCGGATCCAGGTTTGAGACGCCCGACGTCGTATTGCTGGAGACGCCTCGAAGGTCAGCTCGTGAATCGCGGGACCGCGGCCTTCCAGCCATTTGCCATCGGGGCCGCGGGTAGTGTCCGGATTGAGCCAGAGGTCGTGGTGAATCACGACCACGCCGTCCTTGGTGATCGCCATGTCGCATTCGAGCGTGTCCACTCCAAGCTCCAGCGCGCGCCGGTAGGCGGGAAGCGTGTTCTCGGGAGCGGACCTCGGCGCCGCGGTGGCCTGCAGGTCGAACGCCCGGGCGGGAAGGCGCCACCAGGGCGGCGAGCAACGCACCACGGAGCAGCGAAGCGGCGAGCGACATGAGTTTCAAGCAGGTAGGGACAGGCGGCTAAAGCAGGCACGGCGGTCGGCCCGGCGCCTCCGGCCGAGAACGAGGCATCGCCGCGGTAGAGCGTCGGCCGTTAGTCTACAGGCGGGTCGTGCCGGATGGCGAGGGCGCAAACCCGGCCGAACTCGGGGCAAAGCGGATCCCTTGGTCGCGCGTCGCGTCCGGTCCCGGTCGCCGATATACTCGCCGCTCCATTCCGCACGCTCGAAATCCCGCGCCGATGATCTGCGTGATTCACGCACATCCGTACCTCAGCCGCTCGCGGACCAACCGCGCGCTGGCGGACTCCTGCGCGGCTCGCCCGGCATCGACTTTCGCGCTCTCTACGACCTCTATCCGGATTTCGACATCGACGTGGCGGCGGAGCAGAAGGCGCTCGAGCACGCGCGTCTCATCGTCTGGATGCACCCGGTTTTCTGGTACTCCGCCCCGGCACTGCTCAAGCATTGGATCGACAAGGTGCTGGCGTATGGCTGGGCCTACGGCGAAGGCGGCACCGCGTTGCACGGCAAGCACTGCCTGTGGGTTCCGACCACGGGAGGCGACGAACGCGATTTCGCGCCGTCCGGCATCCACGCCCATCCGTTTGCCACGTACGCGCCCTCGATCGAGCAGACGGCGCGCTTCTGCGGGATGCGCTGGGAGCCGCCGTTCGTCGTGCACGACGCGATCGCGATCGGCGACGAGCGGCTCGCCCAGCATGTCGCGGCATTGACGCGATCGGCTCGGGCCGTGGCGCGACCGCATCGGACCCCAGCCGGAGCGAGGGTGGCGCCAATGATGCAGGACGCACTGGTCTACCTGGCCGCGGCCGTGTTGTGCGTGCCGCTCGCCAAGCGCCTCGGCCTGGGCTCCATCCTCGGGTATCTGCTGGCCGGCGTGGCGATCGGCCCCTGGGGATTGCGGCTCGTCGAGGACGTCGAATCGATCCTGCATTTCTCCGAATTCGGCGTCGTGCTGATGCTGTTCGTGATCGGCCTCGAGCTCGAGCCGCAACGCCTGTGGGCCATGCGCGCGGCGGTGTTCGGCGGCGGCGCGTTGCAGCTCGGGCTGTCGGGCGGCGCTCGCGCTCGGGCGGTCTCGCGTTGGGATTCCCATGCAGGCGGCGATCGTCGCCGGACTTGCGCTTGCGCTGTCGTCGACGGCGATCGCGATGCAGACGATGGGCGAGCGCAACCTGACGCCCACGCCCATGGGACGCAACGGCGTTCGCCGTCCTGCTGTTCCAGGACATCGCCGCGATTCCGCTGCTGGCGGCGATTCCGCTGCTCGCCGCACATGGCGCACGGACGGCGACGTCCGCCGTATCTGCAGGCGCTCAAGGCCGCGGCGGCGGTCGGCGGCGGTTGCTCGTCATCGGGCGCTACCTGACGCGTCCGGTGCTGCGCGTCATCGCCGGCGCGAACATCCGCGAGGTGTTCACCGCGTTCGCGCTGCTGCTGGTCATCGGCATCGCGCAGCTGATGACGCCTTGCCGGGATCTCGATGGCGCTCGGCGCCTTCCTCGCCGGCGTGCTGCTCGCGAGCTCCGAATACCGGCACGCGCTCGAGACCGACATCGAGCCGTTCAAGGGCCTGCTGCTCGGCCTGTTCTTCATCTCGGTCGGCATGGCCGATCGATTTCGGCCTGCTCGAGCGCGCCCCTCTGACGATCGCGACGATCGTCGTCGGACTGCTGGTGCTGAAGGTCGTGACGCTTGTGGGTCGTGGCGCGAGTGCATGGGCGTCGGCGCGCGACAGCGCTGGCTGTTCGCCGCGCTGCTCGCGCAGGGCGGCGAGTTCGCCTTCGTCGTGTTCGGCGTCGCGCAGACGGCGGCGTGCTGTCCGCCGATGCGGCGGGACGAGCTGACCATCGCCGTGGCGCTCTCGATGGCGGCGACGCCGCTCATGCTGCTGCTGCACGACAAGCTGGCCGCCTGGCGGGCAGCCGCGTCCGAGCGCGCGGACGACGACGATCGAGGAGTCCGGCAATCCGGTGATCATCGCGGGCTTCGGGCGCTTCGGCCAGATCGTCGGCCGCCTGCTGTTCGCCAACGGCATGCGCGCCATCGTGCTCGATCACGACGCCGAGCAGGTCGATCTGCTGCGCAAGTTCGGCTACAAGGTGTTCTACGGCGACGCGACGCGTCTCGACCTGCTGCGCGCGGCGGGCGCGGCGAGACGCGTGCCTGCTGGTCAATGCCATCGACGACATCGCCGACAGCCTCGCGCTCACCGACCGCGTGCGCGAGCACTTTCCCGACCTGCCGATGATCGCGCGGGCGCAGCAACGTCACGCACTACGTCGAGCTGCGCACGCGCGGCGTGACCGATCGTCGAGCGCGAGACGTTCGAGTCGGCGCTGCGCACCGGCCGCCACGTGCTGGAGGCGCTGGGCGTCGATCGCTTTCGCGCGCGCGAGATGGCGGACGTGTTCCGCCGCCACAACATCGCGACGCATGATCGCGCTGGTCCCGCACTTCAGCGACGAAGCGCAAGACGGCTCTCCGAGGCGAAGGCCGGGACGCGAGGAGCTGCGCGAGTTCTTCGCCCGCGACCGCGCCCAGTTCGAGACGGAGCAGCGCAAGGGCTGGAAGGCCGAATCCTGAACACGAGGAGCAGACGAATGGCAACGTACCAGGCCGACATCCTATGGACGCGCGGCGATCAGGATTTCCTGTCGAACCGGTACAGCAGGCGACATGTGATCCGCTTCGACGGCGGCATCGAGGTGCCGGGATCGTCTTCCCCGCATGTGGTCCCGGTGCCGCTGTCCGATCCGGCCGCGGTCGACCCGGAGGAAGCATTCGTTGCGTCGATCGCGAGCTGTCACATGCTCTGGTTTCTGTCGATCGCGGCCAAGCGCAAATACAGCGTCGACCGGTACACGGATTCCGCCGTCGGCGTGATGGGGAAGAATTCCGCCGGCAAGGAGTACGTCGCACGCGTAACGCTGCGTCCGGAGGTCGCGTTTTCCGGCGACCGCATTCCGGACGCGGAAGAGCTCCACGCGCTCCATCATCGGGCGCACGAGGAATGCTTCATCGCCAATTCGGTGCTGACGGAAATTCGCTGCGAGCCCGTCACTCGCCGAGCAGGGCGTCCAGGCGAAACCGGGTGATGCGCGCGATTTGCGTCAACGCTTCCTCGAACTTCGGCACTATGGTCGCGTTCGACGCGCCGCGCGAACTCGCGCAGGATGCCCGCACGATCGTAGCCCTTGACCGCAAGGATGAACGGGAAGCCGAACTTTGCGTTGTAGGCGGCGTTGAGCGCCGTCAGGCGCGCAAGCTCGTCGGCCGAGCATTGCGCAAGGCCCGCGCCCGATTGCTCCAGCGCCGAGTCGGCCGTGAGCTCACCGCGCAGGGCGGCTTTGCCCGCGAGTTCCGGGTGCGCGCGAATCAGCGACGATCTGCGCAGGTCGCGGCGCCGAACGCATAGCCGCGACCATCGTCTCGTGCAACGCATCGATGCTCGCGAACGGCCGCTTGCTGCGCGCACGCTCGGCCACCCACGGCGAATGCTCGAAGACATCCCCGAGCGCCGTAACGAATGCGGGGGCCGAGAGGCGATTGAGTTCCCAGAGTGTCATGCGTCCTCGCGTTGTCTTGCGCCGGACCGCGCCCGCACGGCTGCGGCACGGTCCGCTGTCGCGTCCGCCTCCCGGGGCAAGGCCGGACTTTGGCGCAAGTGTGGCACGACAGCCGCCGGGATGGCATGCCGGCCTCGAAACCATCGCATAACAAAATCCCAATAGTCGAATCGGCGCCAGGCAGCATAAGATTCTGGCGCGAGCGGCCGGGACCGTGGGTCCGCGGCGCCAGGTCTATCGAGGGTAAGCGCAATGGGACGGTTGACGACGCACGTGCTCGACACCGCGCACGGCAAGCCCGGCGCGGCGATGCGGGTCCGCCTTTATCGGAAGCGCGGCGCCGACTACGCCCTTGCTGAAGGACGTCTCGACCAACGCCGACGGCCGCTGCGACGCGCCGCTGCTCGAGGCCGACGGCCTTCACTGCCGGCCTGTACCGGCTGGTGTTTTCGGCAGGCGCGTATTTTGCAGCGCAGGGCGTCAGCGTGCCGCAACCTGCCTTCGTCGACGAGGTCACGCTCGATTTCGGTGTCGCGGATCCCGGTGCGCACTACCACGTGCCGCTCCTGGTCTCGCCTGTACAGCTTCTCGACCTATCGCGGCAGCTGACGGCGGCGTCCCCGGCCGCGCCGCGTGCGTCGGCGCCGAAGCGGATCAAAACAGCGATTCCTGCTCCGGCGTAGGCGGCGGCGGTTCGTGCTCGGCGCTGCTCTCGGCGGCGGCCGGATCGACCCGGTCGAGCACAGCGGCGTCGTCGTGGCGGACGTTGTTGACCCGCGGCGACACCGGGTAGTACGCCATCGCCTCTGGCGGGAAAGGGCACGATGAGATCGCCGACGTCGTCATTGGCGGGATCGAGCCAGCGCGTGTAGTGCTGGCGGGCGCACGATCAACGGCATCCGGTCGTGAATCGGGGCAAGCAGCGCATTGGCCGCGGTCGTCACGATCGTGCAGGTGTCGAGCACCTTGCCATCTTCGCTGCGCCAGCGCTCGTAGAGTCCGGCAAGGCCGAAGAGCGAGCCGTCGGCCATCCCGATGTGGAGCGGCTGCTTGCGCGCGGCCTCGCCCGCGCCGGTCGCGCGCGGCGGAGCCTGCCATTCGTAGAAGCCGTCGGCCGGCAGCAGGCACCGATGCCGGCGGTAAGGCATCTGGAACGACGGCTTGTCGGCGATGGTCTCGCCGCGCGCGTTGATCATCCGCGCGCCGATCGACGGGTCCTTGGCCCAGCGGGGAACGAGACCCCAGCGCATCCGCACGAGCTCGCGCTGTCCCTCGGCGTTGACGCGGACGATCGGGACCTCGGTCATCGGCGCGATGTTGTAGCGCGGCGTGCACGGCCGGCGGTCGACGCGAGGCCGAACGCGAGCGCGATCGCGGCCGGATGGCTGTGCAGTTCGTACCGTCCGCACATGATCAGCCGCCAGGCGGCGTGGCGTTCTGCTCAGCGCATCGCGCTCGCGCGTGACGGCGTGCGTCGTCGCGAGCACCTTCGCGGCCGTGCGCGCGACCTGCAGCGTGTCCCAGTACGCATAGGCGCCGACGGCGGCGGCGCCGGCGAGCGGCACCCAGCGGCTCACGGACGTTCCGGCGACGCGCTGCGCGACGCTCATTGCCCAGCGTTTGGAGAATCGACGCGAGAGCTTGCGACGACAGCTGCCGCACTATCGCGCGCTCGCCGGCGCGGACGACGACGTCGCGCAGCACCTGGCTCGCCATGTGCCGGAACAGGCAGTACAGCATGTGCGTCCGGGTGAGCTCGACGGTGCGTCCGTGCAGCGCGAAGATGTCCGCGACCAGCTGGCGCTGGATCTTCCAGATGACGAAAAGATCGGGCAGCACGGTGAGCATTCCGAGCGGGCCCGGCGGCAGCGCGAGCGATGCCGACACCATCGCGGCGTTGCGCGCCGCCTCGCGCGCGATCCGGTCGGCGGACTGTGCGGCATCGGGCGTGGCTTCCACGCGCGAGGTGCGGCACGTCCGCGATGACGCGCTCGATGAAGCTCGACGCATCAGGCGCCGGCGTCGGAAGCGGTTGCGGGAAGATGCATTCGGGTCATCGTCAGTGCGGCTCGCGGACGCCTGGAACGCAACGCTGCGCCGGCAACGCGAGATTATCCCTCAGGCGCCGGCGCTGTCGACTCGGACGCGGCGGAGCGAGGGCCGGTACAATGCGAGGTCCGGTTCGCACCGGCGAATGGCCACGGGATCGCACGCATCGATGCGCATTTTCGGATTCGCCGGTTGGTCCGGCAGCGGCAAGACCACGCTGATCGAGCAGATCATTCCGCGGCTCGTGCAAAGGGGTCTGACGGTTTCGCTCGTCAAGCACGCGCACCACCGCACCGAGTTCGACCAGCCGGGCAAGGACTCCTACCGGCTCCGCCATGCCGGATGCAGCGAGGTCCTGGTCACGTCGGGCGCACGCTGGGCGCTGATGCACGAGCTGCGGGCGAACCGGAGCTCCCGCTCGCGCAGGCACTGCGAGCGACTGTCGCCTTGCGATCTCGTGCTGATTGAAGGGTACAAGGCGTATCCCATTCCCAAGCTCGAAATCTGGCGGGCCGAGGTCGGCAAGCCATTGCTGCATCCGCGGGATCCTCGGATCCTCGCCATCGCCACGGACAGCCCGACTGCGTTGCCGCCAGGGACCGTCGACCGGTTTCCCGTTTTCTCGCTTGTCCGATGCTGATGCGATCGCAACATTCGTCGCCGCGCAGGCTACGCCGGACCGCATTGGCAATTGACTTCAAGCGACGCGGCGAGTAAGTTGAACTTGCTTGCGAAAGGCGATGCCGAAGCGCGGGCAGCGTCGCGTATCGGTCGTACGGAAAACGAGTGGAAAGTACGACGCATCGACGCAGCCCGCGACGCGTTACTGATCAACAAATCGTGAAAACTCAACGAATTGCCGCTGTTATCTCGATTTTACTTGCATTGGGCGTCGGCGCTTCCGCCCAGGCCCAAGATCGGAATGTCGGCAGCGGCGACGGGTTTTACGGCGGCGTTTCGATGCGCGACCACGCGACCGGAAGGCACCGGCATCACGCTCGGTCCGGCGAGCTTCGATCTGGAATCGCTACGTGGCGCCTACCGCCGACGATTCTGCGGCCCGCGCGCTCGTGTTCGGCGGCTATCGCTGGCGCAATGACATCGCGGTCGAGGCCTCCTTCAGTTCCATCGATCAATACGCGCTGCGGCCGGATATCGCCGGCGGTCGCAGGGGTGTCGGATTGAACTTCGGCTCGAACTCGGGTCTGGGCGAGCCCGCGACTCGCAGCTGGAACGTCGACGTGTTCACGAGCTGGACGTTCTACCGTTCGCTGGCGCTCTACGGTCGCGTGGGCTACGGCCAGAGCGAAACCATCCCCGCGCTCGGCACGATCACCGTGGACCGGGCGTCGCCCGCGCGACGGCATGAACGTCGGCGTCGGGCTTGCGCTACGACATGAATTCTTCGCTCGGCCTGCGCGTCGAGTACGCGCGCTTCGGCCGCTTTGCCGGCGAAATCGGCACGGGCCTGCCCGGAGACCGACCAGGTGAGCTTCGGCGTACAGCTGCGCTTCTGAGCGCATCGCGCGGCGAGTCCTGCGCCGCGCCCGATGCGCCCGAACCGGCGCGGAATGTCGCACCCTTCCGCGGTTCGATCATGCGTGACAGCGTCGCCGCCACCGTTTCGCTCGTCTACCTCGCCCGCTTGCGCGAGGCCTTTGGCGCGGCGTCCGAGCGCATCGAAGCCCCGCCCGAGGTGAACACCGTCGGCGCGCTTGCGCGCCTGGCTGGCGAGCGCGGGAGGGCGTGGGCGGTCGAGCTCGCGCCCGAGTCGCGCGGTGCGCATCGCCGTCAACCACGACCTCGCCTCATCCGACACGCCGATCCACGCCGGGCGACGAGGTCGCGCATTTTCCCGCCGGTGACCGGCGGCTGAGTCAGCGCTGCGATCGCATGCCGGTTCGCGTCCAGACCGACGACTTCGATGCGGGCCGCGAGCTCGCCGCGGCTGCGCAACGGCGATCGCGCGGTCGGCGCCGTCGCGGCGTTCATCGGCACCGTGCGCGACGTGAATGCCGATGCGACGGTCACGAGCATGACGCTCGAGCATTACCCCGGCATGACCGAAAAGGCGCTTGCCGCGATCGTCGACGAGGCGAAGGCGCGCTGGGACATCGCCGATGCGCTCGTCATCCATCGGGTGGGCGCGCTGAAGCCCGCCGACCAGATCGTGCTCGTCGGCGGTCACGAGCGCGCATCGCGGCGAGGCCTTCGCCGCATGCGAGTTCATCATCGACTACCTCAAGACCCGCGCGCCGTTCTGGAAGAAGGAAGAGACGCCGGCAGGGCGCGCGCTGGGTCGAGGCGCGCGCGAGCGATGACGACGCGGCGGCGCGCTGGCGTCCGCCGACGGAACCGGCCGGCTGAGCTGCTCGTCGAGAACGTCGCCGGCTGCGCTACGAGCCGCTCGGCTTGACCCCGCCCGCGGGGTCGGCTACCGTCGCGGGCCGTGACCGAATCCCGCAGCACGTCCTTGATCGCCATCGACTGGGGAACCACGTCGGCCCGTGCGTATCGCCTCGGTCGCGGGGCGCGATCGACGCGACGCGCAGCGCGCCGCTCGGCATCGGAACGCTGCGCGACGGCCGCTTCGCCGCCGCGCTCGACACGCTGCTCGACGATTGGCGCGACGATGCGGCGCCGCGGATCGCCTGCGGGATGATCGGCAGCCGGCAGGGCTGGATCGAAGCGCCGTACGTCGAATGCCCGGCGGATCTCGCCGCGCTTCGGACAGCGCGCTGACCGCGACGCCCGGCGGCGAGCTCGCCATCGTGCCCGGGGCGCGCTGCATCGGCGCCGCCGGCGTTCCCGATGTCATGCGCGGCGAGGAGACGCAGCTCGTCGGCGCGATCCGGCTCGACGAGCCCGCGCGTCCTGGCCGTGCTCCCGGCACGCACAGCAAATGGGCCGTCGTCGAACGCGGACGCCTGGTCGAGTTCGCCACGTACATGACCGGCGAGTTGTACGCCGTGCTGCTGTCGCATAGCATTCTCGGACGGATGGCCGCCGAGATCGCCGGCGCGGCGGAGGCACGCGGCGCGGCGTTCGCCCGCGGCGTCGTGCGCGGTTCGGCCGGCGACGGACTCGCGCACGCCATATTCGGTGCGCGCACGCTGGCACTCGCGGGCGATCTCGCGCCGGAGGATGTCGGCGATTGGCTGTCGGGCGTGCTGATCGGCGATGAGATCCGAGCCGCGCGCGGCTGGGCGCAGGAGCACGGCGTCGACGCGGCGAAGTGTGAGAGTGATCGGCGACGGCGCGCTCGTCGCCCGTTACGTCCGCGCGCTGGAAGAGGTCGGCGTGGACGCGGAGGCGGGTCCCCGCTGCCGCGGCGCTGGGTCTTTACCGGATCGCACAACATGCAGGACTCGTGAAACGATGACCAATCCCCTCGCACGCCATCTCGATCCGCTGCCGCTCATCGCGGTGTTGCGCGGCATCACGCCCGAAGAGATCCCCGCCGTCGGCGCGGCGCTCGTCGCGCACGGCTTCGGCATTCTCGAAGTGCCGCTCAATTCGCCGCGGCCGTACGAATCGATCGCCATTCTCGCGGCGAAGTTCGGGAACCAGTGTCTCGTGGGCGCGGGAACGGTCACCGCGGTCGACGAGGTGGCGCAAGTCGGCGCGCGGCCGGCGGTCGCCTCATCGTGATGCCGCATGCCGACACCGACGGTGATCCGCGAGGCGAAGCGGCAGGGACTGGTATGCGTTCCCGGGGTCGCGACGCCGACGGAGGCGTTTGCCGCGCTCAACGCCGGCGCGGACGGGCTGAAGATGTTTCCCGCCGACCAGTTGCCGGCATCGGCGCTCAAGGCCTGGCGTGCGGTGCTGCCGCCGGAAACGCTGGTCTTCGCGGTCGGCGGCATTCGTCCCGACAACATGGGTCCGTACTGGTCGGCCGGTGCCAACGGGTTCGGCACGGGATCGAACCTCTATCAACCCGGCGCGAACCGTGGAACACGTGCGCTCCGCTGCCGCCGCCTATGCCGCAGCGTTCCGCGCGCTGCCCAGGCGACCGGCGCCGACGCCGGGATCGCGCATGACCGATACCTCCGCGGTCGCGGACATCGTCGCCGTCGGCGAGGCGATGGTCGAGTTCAATGCGACGCGGGCCGAGCGATCCCGACACCTACGTGCGCGGGTTTGGCGGCGACACGTCGAACATGGCGATCGCCGCGGCGCGTCTCGGCGCGCGCGCGCGGTATGTGTCGCGCGTCGGCGACGACGCGTTCGGCCGGTCGCTGCTGCGCCTGTGGGCTGACGAAGGCGTGGACACCCGCGGCGTGACGACGGATGCGGCGGCGCCCACCGGCGTCTATTTCGTGACGCACGGTCCGGCGGGCCACGAATTCTCCTATCTGCGCACCGGCTCGGCGGCATCGAGATTGGAGCCCTCGACGTTGCCGGAAGATGTGATCCGCGGCGCGCAGTGTGCTGCACGTATCCGGGCATCAGCCAGGCGATCAGCGGAAGCGCATGCGACGCCGTGTTCGCGGCCATCGACACGGCGACGGCGGCGGGAGCGCGCATCACGTACGATCCGAATCTGCGGCTGAAGCTCTGGTCGTTGCCGCGGGCGAGCGCGGTGATTCGGGCGACGGCCGCGATGTGCAACTACTTTCTGCCGAGCCTCGACGACATACGGGTGCTTTCGGGCACCACCGACCCGCACGCGGCGCTCACCTGGTGCCGCGGCATCGGCGCGCCCGATCGTCGTCCTCAAGTGCGGCGGCGATGGCGTGTACGTTTCGTACGACCGCCGCGTGGAGCGCATCGCCGGACACGCGGTCGCAACGGTCGATGCGACCGGCGCCGGCGACTGCTTCGACGGCGCTTTCGCCGCGCGAACGCATCGCGGGCGACGATCCCATTGCGGCGGCGCGCTATGCGAACGCCGCGGCGGCGCTCGCGACGACCGGCTTCGGCGCCGTGGCGCCGCTGCCGCGCGATGCGGACGTGCGCGCGCTGCTCGAGCGCGCGCGAATGATCGGCGCGACGTTTCGCGACGACCTCTTCGCGCGGCGGGTCGCGCTCGTCTCCGGCGGCACGAGCGGCATCGGCGCGGCCATCGCCGACGCGCTCGCGGCGTGCGGCGCGACGGTGACCGTGACCGGCGCAACCGACGCCGAGGCGGAGTCGGCGCGCGCGCTGCCGGCGTTCCGCTGTCGCGATGCGCGCAAGCTCGACGTGCGCGACGCGGCGGCGATCGCGGCGCTGACGGGCGCCATGCCGCGCCTCGATATCCTGGTCAATTGCGCGGGCGTCATCCGCCGCGGCGCCGAGCACGATCCGGCGGTGTTTGCCGAAGTGCTGGACATCAACCTGACCGGCACGATGCGCCTTTGCGCAGCCGCCCGGCCGCTGCTCGCGCAAACCGCCGGGTGCATCGTCAACACGGCGTCGGTGCTCGCGTACTTCGGCGGCGGGCTCGTCCCCGGCTACAGCGCGAGCAAGGGCGGTGTCGCGCAGCTCACGAAATCGCTGGCAATTGCGTACGCAGCGGATAGAATTCGCGTCAACGCCATTGCGCCGGGCTGGGTCGCCACCGCAGCTCACGCAGGCGTTGCAGGACGATCCGGGCGCAGCGCGGCCATCCTCGCGCGGACGCCGCTCGGACGCTGGGGAAAGCCGGTCGACATCGCGGGAACGGTCGTGTTCCTGTGCTCGCCGGCCGCGTCGTTCGTCACCGGCGCCATCCTGCCGGTGGACGGAGGGTACCTCGTCTCATGAGGCTGGGGGAAGATGGAACCATCTCCGATCGTCAAGGCGGTGCGGCATCTCGAGGCCGGCGAATGGAAGGCGGCGCACGAGATCGTGCAGAAAGACGCGTCGTCGCTCGGCTGCTGGGCGCACGGCATCGTCCACCTGATCGAGGGCGATCTCGACAACGCCAAGTACTGGTATCGGCGGGCGCACCGTCCGCTTCCGCACGGCAACACCGCCGATCGCCGAGATCGCCGCGCTCAAGGCGACGCTCAAGGACGGACGCAGTGAGCGCCGACGGGCCGCCTGAGGCGAATGCGCGCGCTCGCCCTGGGAATCGGCGCGCGCGCCACGGCAGTGCCGGACGCGCGCGATCGGTCAGCCGGATCGCCGTAGCCGCGATTCCCGACGACGAGCGCGTCTGGGTGCCGCAGGCGCCGGACGTCTGGTTCCGGCCGCTGCTGCTCAACACGGTCAACGGCGGCTGGTGCAATCTTCTGCGCGTGAAGCAAATCCGGCGTGCTGCACCGGCATCGCCATCCGATGCTCGTCACCGGCTACGTGATCAAGGGCCGCTGGAAATACCTCGAGCACGACTGGATCGCCGAGACGGGCAGCTTCGTCTACGAGCCGCCCGGCGAAATCCACACGCTGACCGTGCCGGCGGATTGCCCCGAGATGATCACGTTCTTCAACATCAGCGGCGCGATGATCTATCTCGACGCCGAGGGCAACACCATCGGCTACGAGGACGTGTTCACGAAGATCGAGATGTGCCGCCGGCACTATGCGGCCGTCGGCCTCGGCGCGGATTACGTCGACGCGTTCATCCGTTGACGCCGCGGGCGCGGCGCCGCGCACCGGTCTCCCTATAATCGACGGATGTTCGGAGGCTTCGTCGCCGTGGGAACGGGCGCCGCGCTGCGGCGCGTGGCTGCGCTGGGGACTCGTCGACGTGGCTCAATCCGCGCGCTGCCGCATTTTCCGCTCGGCACGCTCGCCGCGAACCTGATCGGCGGCTATCTCGTCGGCTTCGCCGTCGCGTACTTCGCGGCGCGGCACGATCTCGCGCCGGAGTTCCGCTTGTTCGCGATCACCGGATTTCTCGGCGGACTCACGACGTTCTCGACGTTTTCGTCCGAAGTCACTCAGCTGCTGCTGCGCGGCGAATACGCGACCGGCGGCGGCCTCGCGCTCGCGCATCTCGCCGGTTCGCTCGCTGCTCACGATCGCCGGCCTCGCCACGTTTCGCGCGCTCGCCGCCTGATCCGCGCCACCGTTTTCCAAACCTGAGGAGAACTTCATGCCCCACGCCATCCGCATCCACGCCCCGGCGGTCCCGAAGTCATGCGCTGGGAGGAGGTCGCCGTCGGCGATCCGGGCCCGGCGAGGCGCGCGTCCGCCACACGGCCGTCGGCGTCAACTACATCGACACCTATCATCGCAGCGGCCTCTACAAGCTGCCGCTGCCGTCGCGGCCTCGGCATCGGAGGCCGCCGGCGTCGTCGAGGCGGTCGGGCCGCGGCGTCGACTGGGTGAAGCCGGGCGATCGCGTCGCCTATTGCGGCGGCCCGCTCGGCTCGTACAGCGAAGCGCGCGTGATGCCGGCCGAGCGGCTGGTCAAGCTGCCCGACGGCATCTCCGGATCGCGTCGGCGGCGACGCTGATGCTGAAGGGCCTCACCGTGCAGTATCTGTTTCGCCAGACCTACAAGCTCAAGGCGGGCGACACGATCCTGTTCCACGCGGCGGCCGGCGGCGTCGGGCCTCATCGCCTGCCAGTGGGCGCGCGCGCTCGGCGTGACGATGATCGGCACCGTCGGGTCGGACGAGAAGGCGGCGCTCGCGAAGGCGAACGGCTGCACGCACACGATCGTCTACACGCGCGAGAACTTCGTCGAGCGCGTGAAGGCGCTGACCGGCGGCAAGGGCGTGCCGGTGGTCTACGACGGCGTCGGCAAGGACACGTTTCCGGCGTCGCTCGACTGCCTGTCGCCGCGCGGTCTTTGTGTGCTACGGCAACGCGTCGGGGCCGGTTCCGCCGTTCGACATCCTGCTGCTGTCGCAGAAGGGCTCGCTCTATGTGACGCGGCCGACGCTCGTGCACCTACGCGGCGAAGCGCGAGGACATCGATCGCGATGGCCGGCGAGCTGTTCGATCTCGTGCGCGCCGGGCAAGATCGTCAGCGAGCCGCGGCAGACGTTCCCGCTCAAGGATGCGGCGGAGGCGCACCGCGCGCTCGAATCGCGCGCGCACGACCGGCGCGACGATCCTGCGTCCCGTAGCGCTCAGCCGCCTAGCGCGAGTTGAGCGAGCGCGCGCGCTGCCGGCGCGAGCTCGCTCGCGGTGAGCCCCAGCGGGCCGTGGCCGCTGGCTGACGCACGCGTCCGCTGCCGCGCCGTGCAGGCAGACGGCGAGGCGCAGCGCGCTCTCGGCATCGATCCCCTGCGCGAGGAACGCGCCGGCAAAGCCCGCGAGCACGTCGCCAGTGCCCGCGCTGGCGAGTCCGGCATTGCCGCTCGCGTTGATGTCCCACGCCCGTCCGGATACGCGAGGACGCTGCCGGCGCCTTTGACGACGACGCGTGCGCTGCAGCTTGGCGGCGAGCGCCTGCGCGGCCGCGAGACGGTCCGCCTGAATCGGCAGCGGTCGTCGTGCCGAGCAACCGCGCGGCCTCCGCCGGATGCGGTGTCGCGATCGTGGGCGCTCGCGCTTGCGCGACGGCCGCGGCGAGCGCGGCATCGACGTCGCGATCGCATTGAGCGCATCGGCATCGAGCACGAGCGGCACGTTCGCGCGATCGCTCGCGCGAGCAGCGCCGTCGCAGCGGCAGCGATGCCGAGCCCGGGCCGCAGACGATCGCGCTCGCGTCCGCGCCGACGCACTCATCGCGCCGTGCGCAGCATCAGCTCCGGCTGGCCCCAGTCGACGGCGGGAGGACTCGCGGCGGCCAGTCCGACCCACACCTTGCCCGCGCCGGCATGAAGCGCGGCGCGGCCGGCGAGCAGCGCGCGCCGACCATGCCGTCCGCGCCGCCGACGATCGCGAGCGTGCCGAAGGTTCCCTTGTGCACGTTGCGCCGTGCGCGCATCGAGCACCGCCGGCAGCGCTCGCGGCGAGCGCGTCCCAGTCGAGCCGATGGCCGCGATGCGGACGCCGTCGCTTCGGGATCGAGACCGAGCGAATGCACCGACACGGTCGCCGCAGCAAGTCGACGCCGTCGCCGGTCAGCAATCCGGGCTTCAACGCGATGAACGTCGCCGTCGCCGCCGCGCGGATCGCCGGCGCCACGCGCGACGCCGGTGTCGGCGTCGATTCCGCTGGGAATGTCGAGCGCGAGAATCGGGATGCCGGACGCGTTGGCGCATATCGACCTGCGCTGCATACGTCGTGCGGAGAGCGGGCGGGCAAGGCCGATGCCGAACAGTCCATCGACGATGAGCGATCCGCGCCAGCGGGCCGGAAGCTCCGGCACCGTCGTTCCACCGGCCATCGACGAACGCGCGATACGCGCCGGCCGCGTCGCGCCGGCAGGCGTGCGGGGTCGCCGCAAAAGACGACGACGACGTCGAAGAACGCTTCGCGCAGGCGCGCGCGCCAGCGACGAACGCGTCGCCGCCGTTGTTGCCGGGCCCCGCGAGGACGAGGACCGATCCGCCGCGGTCGCCGAGCATCGTCGCGCGCGACGTCGGCGGCCGCCGCGTCCGCGCGCGCTCCATCAGCGGCTGCCCGCGTGCCGCCGACTTCCACGCGGCGCAGCTCCGCCGTGCGCGATAAATGGGACGGAGACCCATCCGGACGCATTATAGAGCTCGGGTCAGGGCGCAGCCGGCGCGCGAGGCTCTCGCAGGCGCGATGGGGACCGGCATGGACAAGCTCCCCATTCGCCGCTACACTGTGGCGCCCTTTCGCCCTCGGTCCGGCTCCGTCACGGCGCATGCACGCAGTGCCGGGCACCAAGATCGAGTGGCGTCCATCCGCATTGCAACGTCTCGCACGCGAGCCCGCGTGGCCGTACATCAGGAGAAATTCGCATGAAGCTGTTTCCAGAAGGTCGGTTTGGCTGTCGTCGTCGGCCGCGTTCGCCCTCACCGCGCAGGCGCAGGAGCTTACCGGCACGCTCAAGAAGATCAAGGACTCCGGCACGATCACGCTCGGCCACCGCGACACGTCGATTCCGTTCTCGTACTACGACGACAAGCAGCAGGTCATCGGCTACGCGATGGACATCTGCATGAAGATCGTCGACGCGGTGAAGGCCGAGCTCAAGATGCCGAACCTCAAGGTCGTGCTGCAACCCGGTCACGTCGGCGACGCGCATCCCGCTGATGGCCAACGGCACGATCGACCTCGAGTGCGGCTCGACGACCAACAACCTCGATCGCCAGAAGCAGGTCGGCTTCACCAACACCCACTTCGTGACGGCCAACCGCTACGTCGCGAAGAAGGCGTCGAACATCAAGACGCTCGCGGACCTCAAGGGCAAGACCGGTCGTGTCGACGTCGGGCACGACGAACATCAAGTGGCTGACCGAGGAAAACGGCAAGCAGAACCTCGGCATGAACATCCTGACCGCCAAGGATCACGCCGAGGCGTTCCTGATGGTCGAGACCGACCGCGCGGCGGCGTTCTTCATGGACGACATCCTGCTCTACAGCCTGGTCGCGAGCTCGAAGGCGCCCGCCGACTATGCGATCGGCGCCGAGGCGTACAGCGTCGAGCCGTACGGCATCGATGCTGCGCAAGGACGACCCGGCGTTCCAGAAGGTCGCCGACAACGCGACGGCGCAGCTCTACAAGAGCGGCGCAGATCAACGCCGATCTACGACAAGTGGTTCCTGGCGCCCATTCCGCCGAAGGGCGTCAACCTCAACGTGCCGGTGAGCGCCGCAGCTCAAGAACGAGTTCGCGAACCCGACGAACAGCGGCGATCCGGCGGCGTACAAGTAAGCATGCAGCGACCGCTGCGCGTGCAAACGAGGGGACCTGCGGCTCCCCGTTTTCGTTCGCGATCGTGCAGCTGGCGCAGTGCACGCCGCCGCGAAGGCGGGGGAGGCGATCCAGCGATGAACTACAACTGGAACTGGCGGCATCTTCTGGGAGATGTCCGCCGGATGGCAGCGCATACCTGGATCATGACGATCGTCCATGGGCTCGGCTGGACGCTGGCCACCGCGCTCTGCGCGGGGATCATCGCGCTTCCTGCTGGGATCGGTCGCTCGGCGTCATCCGCACCACGCCGAACAAATGGGCGGTGCGCCTCGGCAACGCGTACGTCGAGCTCTTCCGCAACATTCCGCTGCTCGTGCAGTTGTTCCTCTGGTTCTTCGTGCTGCCCGAGCTGCTGCCGAAGGCGCTCGGCACGTCGATCAAGCAGATGACGCCGCCGTGGGCGTCGTTCGTGCCGGCGGTGCATCGGTCTCGGCTTCTTCACCGCGGCGCGCGTCGCCGAGCAGGTGCGCGCCGGCATTCAGGCGCTGCCGCGCGGCCAGGCGCATGGCGGCGCACGGCGCTGGGCCTCACGCTGCCGCAGACCTACCGCTACGTCCTGCTGCCGATGGCGTTCCGGATCATCCTGCCGCCGCTGACGTCGGAGACGATGAACCTCATCAAGAACACGTCGGTGGCGCTGACCATCGGCCTGGTCGAGCTCACCGCCGCGGCGCGCGTCGATGCAGGAATTCACGTTCCAGGTGTTCGAGGCGTTCACCGCGGCGACGGTCATCTACATCGTCGTCAACCTCATCGTCGTCAACCTGATGCGCTGGCTGGAGCGCAGCGTGTCCGTGCCGGGCTTCATCGGCCCGCAGGTCGCCGAGGGGCCGCACTGAGCATGGGCGGTCTCGACTTCAACGTCATCGAGCGCTCGTTCGGCTACCTGTTCCGGGAGGGGATGACCTTCACGCTGACGCTGACCGGGCTGGCGGCGCTGGGCGGCATCATCTTCGGCACGCTGCTCGCGATGATGCGGCTGTCGTCGCTCAAGTGGCTGTCGCTGCCGGCCACCGGCTACGTCAACCTGATGCGGTCGATCCCGCTGCTGCTCGTCATCTTCTGGTTCTACTTCCTCGTGCCCGTACATCGGCGCATGGATCGTCGGCGCGTCGCGCGCCGATCCAGGTCGGCGCGTTCGCCTCGTCGGTCATCACGTTCACGCATGTTCGAGGCGGCGTACTACTGCGAGATCATGCGCGCGGGCATCCAGTCGATTCCGCGCGGGCAGGTGTGGGCCGGCTACGCGCTCGGGCTCAACTACTGGCAGTCGATGCAGCTAGATCGTGCTGCCGCAGGCGTTCCGCAACATGCTGCCGATCCTGCTCACGCAGACGATCATCCTGTTCCAGGACACCTCGCTCGTCTACGTGCTGTCGATCACCGATTTCCTCGGCGCGGCGTCGAAGATCGCGCAGCGCGACGGGCGGCTGGTCGAGATGTACCTGTTCGCGGCGCTCGTCTATTTCATCATGAGCTTCTGCGCTGTCGTACTGCGTGAAGCGGCTGCAGCAGAAGATCGCCATCATTCGCTAGGAGACGAGCCAATCGCCATGCCGATGATCGAAATCAAGGACGTGTCGAAGTGGTACGGCAGCTTCCAGGTGCTGACCGACTGCACGACCAACGTCGAGAAGGGCGAGGTGATCGTCGTCTGCGGGCCGTCGGGCTCCGGCAAGTCGACGCTGATCAAGGTCGTCAACGCGCTCGAGCCGTTCCAGAAGGGCGAGATCATCGTCGACGGCATTCACGGTCAACGATCCGAAGACCGAACCTGCCGAAGCTGCGCGCGCGAGTCGGCATGGTGTTCCAGCACTTCGAGCTGTTCCCGCATCTGTCGATCACCGAGAACCTCGACGCTGGCGCAGATCAAGGTGCTGAGCCGCAGCAAGGACGAGGCCGTCGCGCGCGGGCTGAAGCTCCTCGACCGCGTCGGCCTGATCGCGCAGAAGGACAAGTTTCCGGGCCAGCTGTCCGGCGGCCAGCAGCAGCGGGTGCGCGATCGCGCGCGCGCTGTCGATGGATCCGATCTGCATGCTGTTCGACGAGCCGACGTCGGCGCTCGATCCCGAGATGATCAACGAGGTGCTCGACGTGATGGTGCAGCTCGCGAAGGAAGGCATGACGATGATGGTCGTCACGCACGAGATGGGCTTCGCGCGCAAGGTCGCGAACCGCGTGATCTTCATGGATCACGGGCACATCGTCGAGACGCGACGCAGGAGGATTTCTTCGGCAAACCTCGCTCCGAGCGGGCGCAGCAGTTCCTCGCAAAGATATTGCACCACTGACGAGGCGCGCAGAACAGTAACGGAAGCAAAGCAGTGAGCGGCGCCGTCGCAGCGGAGCAGGCCCAATCCAGGCCTACAGACGATCGCGCTCGCGCCCGCCGTCACTGCCTGATGGATGCCTCATCTCAATCAACGGCTTGACTCCTTCAAGGGAGGACCAGCATGCGCCGCCACCTTACGCAGCTCCTCATCGTCTCGCTTCTTGTTGGGTGCGCGGTAGCACCTAAGCACGACGAGCAGAGTCCAGTCAAGCCATTGGCAGAACCGCGGAGGGCGACGTCGACGGCGCGCTCGTCGCGCTCGACGTGCGCTCGCAGGTGTCGACAAAACGGACCTTCTCTACAATCTCGAAAGGCGAGCTGCTGCGGATCGGTGGACGCTACAAGGATAGCGAGGACGCGTTCGAGATTGCCGACGTCAAGGTCAGAACTGGGAGGCGCTCGCGTCGACCTCCGAAAAAGCTAATGTCCGGCGTGAAGCTGTTCGCCCTGGGCGAGGCGTACACGACGTACCAGGAGGCGAGGACTACGAAAGGTCGTACTCACGCTTCGCATGGCCATGAACCACATGAGCTTAGGCGATCTCGACACGGCGCGCGTCGACATCAAGCGTACGCATGAGCGGGAGGCCATCATTGCCGAGTTCCGCGCTAAGGAGACCGCGCAAGCCGAGGCTGGAAACTCGAAGAAGGCAAGAGGCATCAATACGCAAACCATCGTGCTGAGCGACTATCCAGTAGAGCTTCTCAATGACCCGGAGGTCGTCGCGCTCAGAACGGCTATCAGAACGCGCTCAGTCACTACCTCGCAGGATATGTGTGTAAACCTTGAATGAGCCCAGCCTTGCAGCGCCGGGCTATCGGCAGGCGATCGAACTCAGGCCCCGCGTTCCGTTGCTCGAAGATGGACTCCAAAGGGCCTCGACCAACGCAACAGTTCCATTACGACCAAAGGGCTTGACCGACGTTCTCTTCATCGTCAGGTCAGGCAATGCCCGGAAGAAAGCCAGTCGACGCAACGTTCAGGATACGCGGGTCTCAGGGCAGCCTCTCATCGTGCCAATTTCACTGCCGTCATTCAGCCAAGCCGCTCGTTAACCTTCACGCAGGTGATCGTCGGCGATAGGTGATTCCCACGTCGCTCGTTGCCGACTTCAACCTGATGGCGCGCCGCTCGGTGAAGGACGAGATTCCGCAGATCCGCGCACGCGCGATCGGCCGCGCCATCGGTGACGATCTTGGTAAACGCATGTTTCGCACGAACACTCCGCAGATGCAGTTGCCTCCGGGCGCCAACATCTTGCTCGGCGGCAAGCAAGCCGAAGACGAACGACCGTATGTGGCGTGCGTTGCCGGAGCAGGTGTTCCTCGCCCGCGCATTCATTCCTCCAGGTAATTACAAGGTCCGCATTCCCGGCGCACCTTCCGGCGATATCAGCCTCAGGTGGAAGGCCGATACATGGTCGCCCCGATTCGTATCTTCGATACCAAGATGTACTTCGCGCAGGCGGCGTACTTCGGCGCTGCAGGCCCAATGGTCGCCCGCGCCGAAGCCAGAGATACCGAGCCGACGGCTCCGACCACCTCGGAACAAAAAGGTTCAGAAGAAGCCGCCGCCGAAGAAGCAAGGAGCGTCGGCCGAAGAGTCCGCCGGACCTCGGAACGGGCGCGAGCACCGGCTCAACGAAAGACGCTGCTGCCGCAAGCGTCAAAATGCAAAGCCAGCACGACGCGTCGAAGCCAGTCGGTCCGACCTGGCTCCCGACAGAAGCAAGCTGCAAGTTCGTCACCGGGGTCGAGGCGGCGAACAGATAACTGCGTCGCCAAGCACCGATTATGATGCGCTGTTCGCCAACGCGATCTTCAGCGCAACAGGCGTACGCATGCGCAGAGCTGCCGCTTCACACGCCGGATGTGGTGAAAGCCGCGCGACCTGAACTCGCCGGCACTGCGGCGCCGCTGCTCGCGTGGGCAAAATAAATGGCGGATCAGGTTGCCCTGATCCGCCATCCAGCACGTTGTCGCTGAGCTACCTGGTGGTACTTCGTATTGGTGCACAGCATATTGGCAAAACTGAGTGTCCTTCGGCGTTGGCACAAACGGAGCCGCGAGTACGTTCGATGCAGCCGCATTGGCAATCACCGTCGGTGCCTCGGACGGGAGCAGGAAGCGCTGCTGGATAGCCTTGTTCACAGCACGCGTCACGACGCAGACGTAGCCAGCATGGGTACCGTACCGCTCCTCGAGTGACGGACGCGGGTCACCGGCTGCGAGGCGGTTAGCCCGGGTATCCCAGAAGGGCCAATAGCCTCCGCTGTTGCCCGCCCCGGCAAAGACTTGGCCGACGCTTCCCGGGCCGTTACTTGCATTGGGCCCATACCAGCCGGTCGTGTGCCAGGTTCCAACCGACGTAAGTGCCCAACGGGGCCTCTCCCAGCACCGTTGGCATGCCAGTGACGTTTTCGTTACCGTCGGCAGTTCACCCTCGCTCCATAGGCGGGAAGCACAGCGGTGATGATGGGTGGCTGGATAGTTGGTATGCCACTCTCCTGATCGTAGTTCTCTCCGGGTCCGAAATCGTAGACGAACGGTGGCCACGCCTGATCCCCTCGATACGTAAGACGGGGGACCGTCAGGCTGAAATCGGGATATCCCACGGCCGCTGCGGTGTTGGGCAGGAGCTCTCCGCGCGCGATCGGTGGGATAGACGCTGCGGCGGCATCGGCGTACCCTGCATGATCAACTGGACGAAAGCATAGTTCAGCGCATTGTTGGTATGCGTCGCCGGAATTGGACTCGTGGGAAGCGACTGACCGGCCGGTGTGGTGATCGCAGCGGGGAAACCCAGGTGAAGTTGGCCGCGCCACCGCCATGCGTACCACCCGGCGTGTAGTACCGATGGACATTGGAAGGTAGTGGAATGTCCTCGATGCAAGTGAAGCCGCATAGGCTCGCGTGGAACTTCTCGGAATAGAGCTCCGCCGAAGCGAAGGTCTCCAGGATCTCCGGGCAGGTATTGTTCTGCGCGCAGCGGTGGAGCATGCCGTTCGCCGGAAGGCCACGGGCCAGGTTCGGATAGTCCGCCCACCAGACCGGTGCTTCGTCGCCGCCCATGTACAGATACATGAGGTTGTTCGGCTGACCCCAACGGATGTTCATGACCATCATCCGCCCGTCGATCTGCGGCCAGGCGCCATCGAAGACCTTGCGGCCGCTTTCGTCCTTGTTGAAGCCCCAGAAGATGAAGCCATGAAGGAATGCGGCCGACTGCGACGCCGCCAACGGTAGATGCCTTGGTGATGGTGCCGGCGAGCGGGTTTGAACCCCCACCTGGGGCAGCCGTCCCGTAGCGGAGGAAAGACCCCAGATCTCGAAACGCGGCAAATCCGACCCCGAGCACCAACGGGTTCTTCGCCGTGTAGACCATTTCATACAGGAGGCTGGGGTTGAACGTGCCGGTCCTCAGACAGATCCAGTTGGGATTTGGCGTGCCGGGCCAACCACTGGGGCAATAGGCCCAGGCCCACTGGTCGCTCGGGATCGGCGTCTTTGCGCCAGTCACGCCTTTGAACGTTTGCGAGGACACGGTCCAGAACTGAGCCTGGCTCGTGTCCATGCTTGCCGGCTGGTAAGGCACAAACGCCGGACCCTGGATGACCAGCTGCGCCGTGCTCGTAGGCGCACTTCCGACGGCCAGGCCGCACCCGTTCGTGCCCGTGCACACGTGGCCGTACACCTGCCCGGTAATGGGTGTGCTGTCCGCTCCGTTCGTCGCCACCGGCACCTGTGCGACAAAGCTCGCCAGGGTCTTGACGCCCCCGCACCCGCCACGTCAGGTACCTGAAGGAGCGCGTAAAGGCCCCAGTGGTGGTGTTCAGGCTGCCGTAAGGTCCGGAGTTCAGATCGAAGCAGGGATAGGGGATCGCCGGGGACGGCGAGCATTGCGCCAGAAGGTCGCCCTGCCAACCGCTCTGAACGTAAGTCACACCCTGCAGCATCGCAGTCGTGCTGATCGCGTTGCCTCCACGGTTCGGCACCGAGTGGATCATCAGTCCGTTACGCTGTGCCGGATCGGTCGGCGTGACGATCTGAAAGTTGGCAACGTATTCGACCCTTCCGCTGGCGTTCTTCGGCGCAAGAGTCGATGTCGGTGATGATCGCGTGTTGTCGGGATCGCTCGGATTGACGTTCGCCAAATGACCGGCCCATGTAGACCGTATAGGACGTCGGGGTGCCGGGAGTCGCGGTTCCCAGGATGATCGGCGTGAAGTTGACGGTGGCTGTCTGATCGATGACGATCCGTTGGATTGCAGCATCACTCGGCGGACTGAAGCCGATGACTGCACCGAACCCGAAAGCCGATACGAGATTCCCAAGCCGCCTGGATTGTCTTCGAATACATTTTCGTTTACCTCCATTTTGTACTTCACGTGGCTGGGATGATCGACGCACTCGATGCAGCGTGCGGACTTCATCCTCTCGAGAATGTTTTTGGAACGCGCAGATTACTGTCAGCCGGAATCCATCTCGCAGCCGCGCATTTTGGCTCAACGGCAGCCCATGGAAAAAGGCAGAATGTCTCGAACGCCGGCGCAGTCCTCCTCAGGCCAACCTCTCGAATCGTTTATCCTGGCTCCTGATGCCGACCGTAAAAGCCATTATCACGATCGGAAAAACCTGTCAAGGCATTGCCTCGATTCGTGGTCCTCGTGGACGCACCGTTGAGGTCCACGCTGACCGTAGTCGGTCAAGCTTCAGCATCCGCTCGAGGTGAGCGGTAGAGCCATCTCGACCCTCTTGCGTCCGTTGCGTGATTGCCAAATCATGAGTCTCGGCGGCGTCGCTGCGCCACCGCGCGCCGAATCGTGGAAGCACGCGCCAGCCAATGCACTGAGCCCGCCAGAGAATCAGCCGGATCAGAGTAGAATTTCGCTTTAGGTCCTTCGCGCCGGAAATGCCGCACCTCCTTACGCTACGCGGGCGCCACGCGCTGATCGCCGTTCCGCGTCGCCAAGCTCCATGCCGCGCTCGCGGCGTCCCGACCAGGACACGCCGTCACCACCGTCTCGGCCGACTACTGGCATTTCGTCGCCATCGAGCGCGCGCTCTCCGCCGCGGAGCGCGAGACGCTCGATCGCCTGCTGACCTACGGCGCCCACGATCAGCGATGTTTCCGCCGATGGCGAGCTCTTCGTCGTGGTCCCGCGTCCGGGCACGATCTCGCCGTGGTCGTCGAAGGCGACGGACATCGCGACGAACTGCGGGCTTTCCGCCATCGTGCGCATCGAGCGTGGCGTCGGCTTCCGCGTGGCCACGCGTGATGGCGCACCGCTGACCGCGGCAGATCGCGCGGCGTTGCTGCCGCTCTTGCACGACCGGATGACCGAGGCGGTGCTGCCGCGCCTCGAGGACGCCAGCACGCTGTTCGCGCATTTCCACCGCGGCCGCTCGCGAGCATCCCGCTCCTGGCGGAGGGCCGCGGCGCGATCGTGCGCGCCAACGTGGCGCTCGGGCTTGCGTTGGCGGAGGACGAGATCGACTACCTCGACGCCGGCTTCCGGCGGATCGGCCGGGACCCGACCGGACGTCGAGCTCATGATGTTCGCGCAGGCGAACTCCGAGCATTGCCGGCACAAGATCTTCAATGCCCAATGGGTCGTGGACGGCGTGGAACAGGAGACAGAGCCTGTTCGCGATGATCCGCCACACGCATGCGACGAGCCCGCGCGGGACGGTGGTGGCCTATGCGGACAACGCGGCGATCATGGAAGGCGCCGTCGTGCGCCGCTTCTATCCGGGCCCGGACGGACGCTACGCCGCGCATGCGGAGGCGACGCACATCCTGATGAAGGTCGAAACGCACAATCACCCGACGGCCATCGCGCCGTTTCCGGGCGCCGCGACCGGATCGGGCGGCGAGATACGCGACGAAGGTGCGACGGGAACGGGCGCGAAGCCGAAGGCGGGCCTCACCGGGTTCACCGTGTCGCACCTTCGCTTGCCGGCGTTGCCGCAGCCATGGGAATTCGCCGGCGGCAAGCCCGACCGCATCGCGTCGGCGCTCGACATCATGCTCGACGGGCCGATCGGCGGCGCGGCGTTCAACAACGAATTCGGCCGGCCGAACCTGCTCGGCTACTTCCGCACGTTCGAGCAGGAAGTCGGCGGCGAGATGCGCGGCTACCACAAGCCGATCATGATCGCCGGCGGTCTCGGCAACGTCGCGCGCGGATCATGCCGCGAAGCATCGCGATACCGGCAGGCGCGCTGCTGATTCACCTCGGCGGCCCGGGGATGCTGATCGGGATGGGCGGCGGGGCGGCATCGTCGATGTCGACGGGCGCGAACATCGCGGATCTCGATTTCGACTCGGTGCAGCGCGGCAATGCCGAAATCCAGCGGCGCGCGCAGGAGGTGATCGACCGCTGCTGGCAGATGGGAGCGGCCAATCCGATCCTGTCGATCCACGATGTCGGCGCCGGCGGACTGTCGAATGCGTTCCCGGAGCTCGTCCACGGCGGCGGCGCGGGCGCGACGTTCGATTTGCGGCGCGTGCCGTCCGAGGAGCGCGGAATGGCGCCGCGCGAGATCTGGTGCAACGAAGCGCAGGAACGCTACGTGCTCGCGATCCGCGCCGCGGACCACGACCGCTTCGCCGCGGTGTGCGAGCGCGAGCGGTGCCCGTTCGCGGTGGTCGGGACGGCGACCGCGCGCGAAAGGCTCGTCGTCGTCGATCCGCATTTCGACAATCGTCCGGTCGACATGGATGCGGACGCGCTACCGATA
>ERZ1370068.10539-contig-9229_pt1 | contig 26100 bp, 27 predicted proteins | sample MGYA00561227_ERZ1370068 | MGnify/ENA primary metagenome ERZ1370068 (study PRJEB38410, sample SAMEA6850437) | metagenome | study: Metagenomic assessment of the ecological functions of the soil: analysis of the soil microbiota associated with the...
AGTGTACTTCGCGTTTCAGTTACGTGCTAGCGCTTCGCGACGACGTCACCGCTCGCTCGCTCCGCAATTGCTGCCGTCGTTCTCGATGGGATCGGCGGAATCGCCTCACCGCGGCTCGCGATCGCGGGAGACGAGCCCGTGTCTCCGGCACGCCGCTCGTCTCGACTGCAGCGGCACGCGTCGAAGAGAGACCCGCGTCCGACCGGCACTTCCCTCCGTCTCGACCCAGCTCGTCGATCTGGGGATTCGTTCGCCGGTGACGAGCAGGGGCGGTTCACTCCGGGCGCGGGATTGCCGCCGTGACGCTCTCCGCGACGAACCCGGACGACTCGGCGGCTGCCGTCGGCAGCGCCGGCGCGCAGCAGTCGACATCGGGCGGTTTGGCAAGCTCGGCCGTGCAGAGCGAGGCGCTGCTCGGCTTCGCTCGACGCCAGCGTGGGAGGGCTTTCCGCACGCCCGACAGCCTCTTCTTCGGCGATCGCGCTGCAAGCGGTTGGACGGTCCGCCTCATGCTGGTGCTGCGCGGTCGTTCCCTTCGCCCTCGGCGCCCTCGACCTGGTCGTGCGCGTGACGCCGTCGCTCGCTCCCACCACGTTCAGACCTTCGCGCTGCGCGCACGGCGAGCATCGGTTCGGCTTTGCGCTCCTCGCTGGAGCACTTCGTGTGGCTCGGCGCATTCGCCGGCGTGTTCCCGACGGGTGCCCCGCTTCCGCTCGCACCGTTCACCGATGTTCTCAGCGAACCTCCGATCGCCGGACTGATGCTGCTCTCCGGCACGTTCGCGATCGTCTGGCTTCTCGGTAGACGCCGGCTCGTGCCGTTCGCCGCGCCATCGTCCCGAGGAGCGCCTCGCCGGACTCGCGACGGCGCTCGTCGCGCTCGGCACTCGTCGCGCTCGCACTTGCATTGTGGAAGCCGTACGCGCTGGTCTTCGTTCTTCCGTCACTCTACGCGTGGCTCTGGCTTCCGCTCGAAGGACGGCTGTGGCGCCGCATAATCTTCTTCGGGCTCGGCCTGCACGGGTCCGCGTCTCGCTCTTCTGGTGCTCGCAAACCAGCTCAGGCTTTCGGTGATCGGTGCGGCTGCTCTACCTCATCGGGCTGACGACGGTCGGCTACGTGTCGCTGTGCAGCCGCACTCTTCGTCCTGCGTGGTTCGCGTCGGCCGCCCAGGTCGCTGCTCTCGCGTTCGGTCGCTATGCACCGTACGCACGGGCCGAGCGCCGCTCCACGGTGCCTCTGCTCCGGCGGCTCCGCTAGTCGAGAGCCAGAACCGCAGCAATCTCGCCCTGCCTGTGTCTCACCCTCGCCGCGCGGAACGTGGATGACGCATCCGCGGCGGCAGCGCGGACGATCATGTGCGATTCCCGGCCGACGATGGGAGAGAGGTCAGATCCGGTCCGCGGCTTCGGTGCGCGTCGCGCACGAACTCGCTCGCGGTGCGGATTACGCCGAAGCGCCGACGTGACGCGAGCACGGAGGTAGCTCGGCTTGACCGCGACACCCTGACCGCTGCGAGAAGCGCGGGACGCACGAAGACAGAGCACCGACGAGCGACGAGACCGGGTTCCCGGGAAGCCCGAAGCACGAGCGTGTCGCCCCGAACGCCGAAGGCGAGCGGCTTCCCGGGCTTGATCGCGACTCCCCAGAAGACCTCCTGTCGCACGCCGAGCTCTGCCGCGACCCGTCGCACGAGATCGTAGTGGGCCCATCGAGACGCCTCCCGACGTGACCAGCACGTCGTGCTCGAGCCCGCGAGCGATTGCGGCCGCGATGCGCATTCGGGGTCGTCCGCTGCGACAGGCAGTACGTTGATCTCGGCTCCGGAGCTTCGCCAGCGCGGCCGCGATCATCCTTCGATTCGACTCGTAGATCTGACCGGCCTCGAGGCTCTCCCCGGGGTTCCGCAGCGTCTCGGTCCCTGTCGCGAGGATCGCAACCCGCGGCCGTGACGAGCAGGCGACGGTTGCGACACCACCGCCCAGTGCTCCGATCTGCACGGCGCCAAGTCGCGTTCCCGGAGCTACGACGACGTCGCCCGCCCGGACGTCGCCGCCGCGTGGGCGGACGTGCTGAGCCGAGTCGCTTCACGCAAGACGTCGACGTGGTCGCCGTGATCGTCCACGCGCTCGACCGGCACCACTGCATCCGCGCCCTCCGGCACCGTTCCTCCTGTCGCAATTCCTGCCGCTGCGCCAGCGGGGAGCGCCCCGGGCGGCGCAGCGCCGGCCGCGACGCGGTAGACGACCGGCAGCCGTCGCCCGGCGTCTCCGCCGCACGAACGGCGAAGCCGTCCATGGCCGGAAGCTCGGGAACGGGCGGTAGGTCGACGACAGCGCATGCCGGCTCACGCAGAACGCGTCCGCAGCGTCTCGTCGATCGGCGACACTCGACCGGGAGCAGCCGGGACGCGCTCGAGAACGTGCTCACGGCGCCTCGTCGATCGTCAGCGAGCTCCGACAATTCGCTGCCGTTTCAGCGATTCCGGACCGGCCCGGCGAGGCGACGGCTTGCGGGCTAGGCCGCCGGGACTGGCGTCGTCGTCGATCTCGTCTCGGTGTCCGTCGCTCGCCGGCTGGGTTGGGGTCGCAGCGTCAGTGCGTACTGACCGCGGGTGAACGGCTTCCACTCCGGCCACACCGCCGGCTCGGGGAACGCCTCGGGCTCCGGTGCCCTCGAGCGCGCAGGCTCCATGAACAGCCGCCAGATCTCGGCCGGGAAGGCTGCCTCCGCTGACCGGCGATCCCGTGCACGTTCTCCATCGGGATCTCGCCGCTCGTGTAGCCCGACCCAGACGGTGGTCGCGAGCTCCGGCGTGTAGCCCGCGCAGAACCATCGCGTCCGCGTGCTCCTCGTTCGTGCCCGGTCTTGCCCGCCGCCGGCCGGCCGAAGCGCGGCGCGCGTGCCGGTTCCGCGACTGGACGTTCTGCTCGAGGATCCGCGTCACGATCGCAGCGACGCCCTCGGAGATCGCGCGGTGGCGCTTCGGGACGCCCCAGCCCGCGTCGAGTCGTCACGCGACCGTCCGGGAGAACGACCCGGCGGATCGCCATCGGCTCGGCGTGCACCCCTGCGCCGCGCAGCGTCGAGTACGCCGTCGCGAGGATCGAGCGGCGAGACCGCGATCGAGCCGAGGCCGATCGACGGCACGTACGCGCCGTTCACGTCGAGCTGCGAGCGGACGCCCATGCGTCGTGCCACCTCAGCGACCTTCTCCGGGCCGACGTCGAGGGTGAGCTGCGCGTAGACGGAGTTGTCGGACCGGCATCGTCGCGCTGCGAGATCGAGCTCCAGCCGTAGTAGTCGTTCGCGTACGTGTGGCACGCACCACCAGGTGCCGTCGTCGCAGTTGCCGGCCGGATGCGCCTTGTACGTGAACGGCGCCGAGACGTAGTAGCGTCGAGTCCGGATTGATCCCTGCTCGACCGCGGCCGTGAGCACGAACGTCTTGAACGTCGAGCCCGGCTGCCGGCGCGCCTGCGAGAGCAGGTTGAACTGGTTCTTCGGACGGTTCGGGACGACGGCGGCCATCGCGCGGATCGCTCCCGTGCGCGGGCTGATCGAGATCAGCGCGGCGGCCGGATCGGTCGGCTCGTTCAGCGTGTCGCGGATCGCCTGCTCGGCGAGCCGCTGGTAGCGCGGGACGATCGTCGTGTACACCTTGAGCCCGCCGGAGCGAACGCGCTGCGCGCCGTACACGCTCGATCAGCTTGTCGCGGACGTAGCCGAAGAAGTACGGCTCGCGGATCCTGTCGTAGAGCCGTCCCGGGTGAAGCGACGACCTCGGCGTCGCAGCGTCTTCGCGGTAGATGCGCGGCGTGATGCACGCGCGTGTCGAGCATCGCCGCGAGCACCTCGTGCCGACGCGCGAGCGCGCGACGCCGGACCGGTGAACGGGTCGTAGATCGACGGCGCCTGCGTGAGGCCCGGCGACGAAGCGCGGACTCGCGAGAGGTCGAGCTCGCTGGCGGGCTTCGAGAAGTACGTCTGCGGCCGCCGCCTCGATGCCGTAGGCGTGGTTGCCGTAGTAGACCTGGTTCAGGTACGTCGGTCAGGATCCGCTGCTTCGACCACTGCGCCGTCGAGCTTCGTCGGCGAGGCACGCCTCCTTCACCTTGCGCTGAACCGTCCGCTCGCGCGAGATGTAGAGGTTGCGGACGAGCTGCTGCGTGATCGTCGAGCCCGCCCTCGACGATCTGCCCGGCCTTGATGTCGGCGACAGCTGCCCGCGCGATGCCCTCGAGATCGACGCCGCCGTGCTCGAAGAAGCGGCGGTCCTCGATCGCGATCGGTCGCCTTGCGCATCCAGAGCGACATGTCCGCCGCGGTCACAGGCTCGCGGTTCCGCTCCGCCGGAATCGAGCCGAGCAGCGATGCCGTCGGCGGCGTAGACGAACGAGTTCGGCGCCGATGTCGACCGCGCCGCAGCGAGTCTGAGGTCGCAGGACGATCCGTAGGCGAGCACCGCGCGCAGTGCCACCGATGCCGGCTGCCGCGGTCGCGAGCGCGAGGATGGCCACCACCGCCGACGACCGCGCCCTTCCGGCGTCGCTTGCGACGGATCGCCCGCTGATGCCGTCCCCGCGGACGCAGCGTCTCGGGATCGAGCGGAGTGCGCCTGCTCCGCGGCGGGCTCATGGCCGAGATGCTAGCCGCGGTTCTGCTGGAATCTTCGTAATGAGCGACGCCGTCAGACGAAGTACCCCGGCAGGCTGCATCGCGTGGCTCGTGTTCGTGTCCCTGCTCGCGCTCCTCGCGTACGCGGCTCGGCTCAGCCGACACGGAGACACCGGACGACCTCGCGTACCGCTACTCGTCCTCCGTTGGCGGCGGTCATCCAGTACGGGCTCATGCTCGGGATCCTGCTCGCTGATCGCGCGCGGAGCTTCCACGACGCGAGCTGTTCGCCCTGCGACGTCCCGCGTCATGGAAGCGCGCGCTCGGCCTCGCGGCTGCTCGCGCTCGTCGACGATCTACGCCGCGGCGTTCGTCTACGAGCGGGCGCTCTCGCTGTTCGGCGACTGGAACGCGACCGACGAGCAGGGGCTCGTCCCCGAACGGCTGGGACTCGAGCAGAGCCGGCGCGTTCGTCGCGTTCTTCCTCGTCGTGACGCTCGTCGCGCCCGCCGTCGAGGAGCTGACCTACCGGGGGCTCGGGATCTCGCTGCTGCTGCCGTGGGGCTCGATGCCGGCAATCGGTGCGACCGGCGTGCTCTTCGGAGCGGCACACGGGCTGCTCGTCGCGCTTCCCGTGCTCGCGATCTTCGGGATCGTCGTCGGCTGGCTCCGCGTCCGGACGGACAGCGTCTACCCGGGCATGGCGCTCCACGCGACGTTCAACGGCATCGCGCTCATCGCCGCCGTCAGCACCGGTTGAGCGCGATCAGACCTCGTCGTCGTCCTCCTCGAGGCTCGTCGTCCTCGAGCTCCTCGAGCGCGTCCTCGAGGCTCGACGCGAACTCCTCGGGTGTCACGGTCTCGATGAACTGGCGGAACTCCTCGGGATCGAGGTCCGCGAGGGTCGACGCCGTCACCAGGCTGGCCTCCTCGTCGCCGCCTGGAACTCGATGCCCGGACTCCTCGACGACGTCGTCCGCCGCGAAGATCTGCGCGTCGCAGCGAACGGCGAGCGCGATCGCGTCCGACGGGCGCGAGTCGATCTCGACCTCGGTCCCGTCCTGGACGATCGTGATCTGCGCGAAGTACGTGTTCTCACGCAGCTCCGTGACGGTCACCTTGACGACCTCGCCCTTGAGCTCGGACGACGACCTCCGTCAGCAGGTCGTGCGTCATCGGCCGCTGCGGGCTTCGCGCCCTGCAGCTTCATCAGGATCGCCGCCGCCTCGGGGTGGCCGATCCAGATCGGGAGGAAGCGATCCTCGTCCACGGTCTTCAAGAGCACGATCGGCTGCTTGCCGATCGGCTCGAAGCTCACGCCGTAGAGGGTCATCTCTCGCATCGCTGGCCCGTGCCCATCTTAGTCAGGGCGCTGCGGTACAGTTCCGGCCCCGCGGGCGATTAGCTCAGTCGGTTAGAGCGCCGCTCTGATAAGGCGGAGGCCCCTGGTTCGAGTCCAGGATCGCCCATGCTTATCCGCAGATCAGGATTCTGCGAGTCGCGGATCTCCGCTCGCGAGGATGCTCTAAGGCGGCTGCGCTATCGCGGCCGGCGTCGCCGCGTAGCCTGTGCGGCACTGAGCCCGTCTTAGGCTGCGCGGTCTCTCGGCAGCGCGCGCGCGTCGCAGCCTCGAGCGCCTCCGACGAGCTCCGCGAGGCCCCTTCTCGTCGCTCGAACGCGGATCTGGAGCGTGCCCGCGCTGACACCGCGCGTCGGCATGCCCGTGACGTGCTCGGACGCGGCGCGAGCTCGGTCGACGAGCGCGGGGTCGAACGGCTGCCGCTCGGCGCGGGCGTCGGCGTGCGCCGCCTTCCTGCGCTGCTCGCTCGGCGGCGCGAACGGTGAGCCCCTCCTTCACGATCCGGCGCGCGAGGCGGCGGCGCGCGTCGTCGTCGGGGAGGGAGAGCACGGCGCGGGCGTGGCCCTCGCTCATGTCTCCGCGGGCGAGCATCCAGAGACACCTCCTCCGGGAGCTCGAGCAGGCGCAGGCGGTTCGACACGGCCGACTTCGAGCGCCCGACCCGGTCCGCGACGTCGCCGAGCGACAGCTCGAACTCGTCGACGAGCGAGGCGTAGGCGCGTGCCTCCTCGACCGGGGAGAGCTGCTCGCGCGCGACGTTCTCGACGAGCCCGAGCAGCAGCGAGTCGCGGTCGTCGACGTCGCGGACGAGCGCCGGCAGCGTGGCCACGCCGGCGGATCGCGCGGCGCGCCAGCGGCGCTCGCCCGCGATCGAGCTCGAAGCCGCCCTCCGAGCGGCGGCGAACGACGATGGGCTGCAGGACGCCCTTGCAGTCGAATCGGGCTCGCGAGGCCGGACGCGGCCTCCGGCTCGAAGCGGCGCCGCGGCTGCCGCGGGTTCGGGTGGATCGTCTCGACGGGAAGATGGACGAGCTCGGGCTGGCCGGCCTCGCCGAGCAGGACCTCGAGACCGCGGCCGAGGCCGCGTCGCTCTCTAGGAACGCTCGACAAGCTCCATCGCCACCTTCCAGTAGGCCTCGGCGCCGGCTGAGCGGCGGTCGTAGGCGATCGCAGGGACACCGTGGCTCGGCGCCTCGGCGAGGCGCACGGAGCGCGGGGATGGTCGTCGTGAACGACGAGCGACGCCGAAGTGCCGGCGCAGCTCGGCCTCGACCTCGGCGGCAAGCCGCGTGCGCGCCGTCGGCCATCGTGAGCAGGATCCCCGCGACCGCGAGCTGCGGGTTGAGCTGCGCCTTCACGAGGTTGATCGTGCCGAGGAGCTGCGACAGGCCCTCGAGCGCGTAGTACTCGGCCTGCACGGGAACGATCGCGCGGTCGCGCAGCTGCGAGCGCGTTGACCGTCAGCGGGCCGAACGACGGCGGGCAGTCGAGGAGGACGTACGGAGTACGCCTCGAGCGCTCCCGCGAGCGCGTCCGCGAGGTAGCGCTCGCCGCCGTCGCGACTCGAGAGCTCGACGGCCGCGGCCGCAAGGTCGCTCTTCGGCCATGACGACGTCGAGATTCGGGCACAGACGTCGGCTTCGCGAGCTTCGCGAGCGGAACGCCGTCGAGCAGGTCGTGCGTCGAGGCGCCGTTCGCGCGCATTCCGAGGCCCGAGGTCGCGTTCGCCTGCGGGATCGAGGTCGATCGAGCAGCACCCGCTCGCCCGCCTCGGCGAGGCACGCGCCGAGGTTGACCGCGGTCGTCGTCTTGCCGACGCCGCCCTTCTGGTTCGCGACCGCGTAGACGCGGGTGCTGCGCAGCGTCGCAGGTCCGCTGGCGCGGTCTCTCAGGTCGCGGTCAACCCGGACGGGCACGCGGCAAGCCTAGAGGGCGGCGGCTAGAGTCGCCGCGCGTGCGAGACGCCGGCGCCGCCGTACACGGGCGAAGGGCCGCACGCGCTCTGGCACGTCAGCGAGAACCCGACGATCGCGCGCTTCGAGCCGCACGTCAGCGCGAACTGCGCGACAAGCTCGCGAGCCCCGCGTCTGGGCCGTCGACACGCGGCATCTTCCGCTCTACTGGTTCCCGCGCGAGTGCCCGCGCGGCACGTTCTGGGCGAACCGCGACGACCGAGCCCGAGGACGCCGCGCTGCCTCGCCGGTCGCCGCGCGTCCACGTCGTCGAGAGCGGCCTGGCTCGAGTCGATGCGTACGACGCGCGTCGTCGCGTACCGCCTGCCGGACGAGACATTCGCGCCGCGATCCGGAGGTCGGCGGCTACTGGCTGAGCCGCGAGCCGGTCGCGCCCGTCGAGGTCGTCGAGCTCGGCGACCTCGTCGCGCTCCACGCGAGCGCGCGGGATCGACCTTCGCGTCGTGCCGAACCTCTGGCCGCTGTGGAGCCGCGTCGTCGCGTCGACGCTCGAGTTCAGCGGCATCCGCCTCCACAACGCTGCCGGCAGCAGGCGGCCTTAGCCGCAGAGGCCGCTTCTTCGCCATGCCCGGCACGTCGCGGGAAGCCAGGTCGGCGTCGGCGTGACCTTGCGCAGCACGACGAGCCCGTCGTCGTCGCTCTCGAGACGTCCTCCAGGAGCTGCCGCGACGCGGCGACCGGTGCTCCGGTCTGCCGTCGCGCCGAGCCAGAGCACGACCGCGCCGCCCGGCTCGACGAGCGGGAGGCAGAGCTCCGCGCGCCACGGGCGGCTTCGCGAGCGCCTTCGCCAGCGCGACACCGAACACGTCGCACCGGCTGCTCCTCGGCGCGGCCCCAGACGACCTCGACGTTCGGCAGCTCGGCGGTCGCAAGCGCTCGAGGAGCTCGCACTTGCGGCGCTCGGCCTCGAGCAGCGTGAACGATCGCGCAGGGAAGCGCCACGGCCAGCGGGATTCCCGGAGTGCCGCCTGCCCGAGCCGACGTCGACGATCGGGCCTCGGCGAGCGCGCCGACGACCGCGCGAGCGCGCGAGTGCGTCGTCGAGCAGGACGCGTCGGGCCGCGCGCTGGGTCACGTCGCGAGCCGGTCGCACCCGGCGTCGCGATGACCGTCCTCGAGCCAGCGCTCGAGGAGACGCCGGCACGTCAGCCGCGCGAGGCGCGCGCGGGGAACACGACGACGAAGCGGTTCGGCTCGGAGCCTTCGCTCGCCGTCTCGACCTCGGGATCGTCCTTCAGCGCCTCGTGGACGATCTTGCGCTCGACCGGCGTCATCGGCTCCAGCGCGACCCGCTGGCCGGTCGCCGACGCGCGCTGCGGCCGTGCGCGCGCCAGCGTCTCGAGCGTCGCAGTGCGGCGGCGCGGTAGCCCGCAGCGTCGACGATCACCTCGTGCTGCGCCTCCGCCGGCGCGCGTGATCGCGTTCGCGAGGTACTGGATCGCGTCGATCGTCTGGCCGTGCTTCCCGATGAAGAGCGCGACGTCGGGGCCCGAGCAGGTCACGGTGACCCCGGCACTCGTGCTCGCGCGCGGACGCGCGACGACGTCCGCGCCGATCCCGGACGCGATCCGCTCGACGATCTCGCGCGGCCTGCGCCATGTCGTCCTCGTTCGTCGGCGCTCTCGGGCTCGCTTCGGCCGAGCCGACTCCGTGCTGCGCGATGACGTGCGCCGGCGTGAAGCCCACGCCGAGAAGCCCGCGCTCGCCTTCCGACACGACCTGGAACTGACACGCTCTCGCGGTCGAGGCCGGGCACGAGCTGCTCGAGCTCGCGTAGCGCAGCCCACTTGGCCTCGCCGACCGTCTCGCCCGGTCGCCTCGACGCGTCACGGCGCCTGGTCGCTCACTCGCGCGTGTCCTTCCGCCGCGCTTTGCGCTTGACACGCCGCGGGGCGCCGCTCGAGCTCGCGCTCGGGCGCGCGCAGCGTCCGGCGTCGGCGCCGCTCGCCGTTGCTCGACGCGTCGGGCTCCTCCTTCGGCGGCGTCCGGCTCGAGCGCTTCGGCGGGCGCCGCCGGCCGCGGCATCTGCCGCCTGCGTGACGATTCCCTGCCCGGTCGTCCACAGGTTCGTCGTGAGCCAGTAGATCATCAGGCCCGCCGGGAACCGGAGGATGAACGGGAGGAACACGATCGGCAGCACCATGATCATGTAGCCGCTGCGCCTTGCTCTGCATCGACGGTCGACATGAGGTAGGTCGAGGTGAGCTGGCTCGCGACGTAGACCGGCGATGAGCACCGGCCCCCAGCCGTCCTCGACCGGCTCGCGTGATGTCGACGAGGCCGAGCCACTCGAGGGCGAGTCCGCCGGACTGCGGAAGATCTGCTTCTCGGAGTCCTGCGAGGACGTAGAAGAGCGAGATGAAGATCGGGATCTGGAAGACGATCGGCAGGCAGGACGGCGTACGGGTTGATCTTGTTCTCCTTGTAGAACTTCATCAGCTCTTCCGACTGCTTCTGGCGATCGGCCTTGTAGCGCTGCTGGATCGCCTTCATCTCCGGCGCGTGCATCTGCAGGCTCTGCATCGAGTGGATCTGCCGGATCGCGACCGGCACGAGCAGGATCCGGACCGATCACCGTGAGCGCGACGATCGACCACGCCCACGGAGAGCCCGCCCGTGTCGTGCAGCCAGGTGAGGACGTCCGTGAGGATGTTCTCGAGCGGGCTGAGGGATGCCGCCGACGATCACGCGCGCGCCTTTCGCGACCGGCCGAGCGGGAAGATCGACTGGTCGCGGGCGTAGTCGACGCCGCCGTGGCTCCACGGGTTGCAGCGCAGCAGCGCGCCAGCCCGCGAGCACGCCTCCGCGCACGAAGCCCGAACTCGCGGAAGCGCGTCGATCGCGTACTGCGAGCAGCTCGGGTGGTACTTGCACGTGCCGGCGGCGTGAGGAGGCCGAACGTCCAGCGCCACGCCTGGACGAGGCCGATGCCGAGATACTCTCACGCGTCGCGCCCTCTCGAGGACGTCCGCGATCTCGGCGACGAGCCAGTCCTGCCCGCGGTCGTCGGCCGGCTCGGCGAGGCCGGGGCGCGCGCGCGAGGACGTAGTCCTGCCCGGCGGGAACGGTCGGAAGGAGCTCGCGCCACGCCTCGCGCAGCAGCCGCTTCACGCGGTTCCGCGCGACCGCCGAGCCGACCGAGCGCGGCACCGCCAGACCGAGGCCGCGGCTCGCCGTCCGGGTCGTCGTCGCGCGGGAACCAGTGCAGGACGAGGTACCGGCTCGACGCCGAGCGGCCGCGGCGGTAGACGGTGTCGAAGTCCTTCGACCGGGAGAGCCGGTTGCGGCGCTGCACTGGCGGGCGTCTCAGGCGGAGAGGCGCTTGCGCCCTCTCGCGCGCCGCCGCTTCAGGATCGCGCGGCCTCCGCGCGCGAGGACATCCGCGCTCTGGAACCCGTGACGCCGCTTCCGGCGGCGAACGTTCGGCTGATAGGTGCGTTTCACGTCGTCTGTGCGCTCGAGTCTCCGGGGCGGGGAGCGGCGAGTATAGACGACCGCTCTGCGGCCGACGGTTTTCCACAGTCGGCCTGCGTCATGACGTCCCGAAACCGCTGCTCTCGCGGCTGTCCGCCGTTGTCCATCGAGACAACGCAGAGCCACCGTCTTCCACACCTGTGGACAGACGTGTGGAACGCAGAAAAGCCCTGCAAATAGCGCCGATTTTCATCCACAGGCGCGTCGCGATTGGCGGCGTTGAGCGCGCACTGCGAGTGGTGCTATGCTCGCCGCTTCCCGACGACCCGACTGAGCGCGAGGACGGGTGGAGCACCCAGCCGAGACACAGCCGACGACCTCTGGAACGCCATAGCCGGGCGGCTGCGGGACACCCTCACCGAGACGACCTACGACACGTGGTTCGGTCAGGCGCGACCGCACTCGTTGCGGGACGGACGGCTCGTCGTCGAGGTTCCGAACGACTTCACGCGCGACTGGATCGAGGGTCACTTCCTCGACGTCGTCGCGCGCGCGGCGCGCGACGACACGGCGACGACGGAGCTGTCGTCACGCTTCGCCGTGAGCGAGCGACCGCCGCGCGGCACACCGCTCGCGAGCCGGCTCGCCGGACCTGCGCCCCAGCAGCCCGAGCAGCGTCGCAGGCTGTCCGCACCAGGCGCGAGACGCGACGAGGTCGAGCTCAACCCGAAGTACACCTTCGACCTCTTCGTCATCGGCTCGTCGAACCGCTTCGCGCACGCCGCCGCGCTCGCAGTCGCCGAGGCGCCGGCGCAGGCGTACAACCCGCTCTTCATCTACGGCGGGACCGGCCTCGGCAAGACGCACCTCCTGCAGGCGATCGGCCACTACGTCCGGCAGCACTCGCGGCGGCCTGACGGCGCGCTACGTCGACGAGCGAGACGTTCATGAACGAGTTCATCGACGCCGTGCGCGACGTGGAGCGCGGATCGAGGGCTTCAAGCGGCGCTACCGCAACTAGCGACGTCCTCCTCGTCGACGACATCCAGTTCATCGAGGGCAAGGAGCGGATCCAGGAGGAGTTCTTCCACACCTTCAACTCGCTGTACGAGGGCGGCGCGCAGATCATCATCTCGTCCGACCGGCCTCCGCGCGAGATCGCGACGCTGGAGGAACGCCTCCGCTCGCGGTTCGAGTGGGGGCTTCTCACCGACATCCAGGCCCCCGATCCTCGAGACGCGCATCGCGATCCTGCGCAAGCGCGTCGAGACGGAGCGGATCGCGATCACGGATCCCGAGGTGCTGACGTTCATCGCGAGCCGCGTGTCGGCGAACATCCGCGAGCTCGAAGGCGCGCTCACGCGAGTCGTCGCGTTCTCGTCACTGACGGACCGACCGCTGACCGTCGAGCTCGCCGAAGACGTGCTCAAGGACGTGTACCCGCAGGGCGAAGCGGCGCCGGAGGTGACGATCGCACGGATCCAGGAGACCGTCTCGCAGCGCTTCGGCGTCACGCATGACGAGCTCGTCAGCCCGCGCCGATCCCAGGCGGTCGCCTATCCCGCGGCAGGTCGCGATGTACCTCTCACGCGAGCTCACGGACGCGTCGCTGCCGATGATCGGCAAGGAGTTCGGTGGCCGCGATCACACGACCGTGATCCACGCGAAGGACAAGATCACGAAGCTCATCCGCGAGGACCGCTCTGTGTACAACCTTGTGCAAGAGCTGACCGCGCGCATCAAGCAGGCACGCTGATGTTGGGGGGTCGCAGCGCTCGTCCCGGCGCGGGCCTGTTGGGAACCGGTCGATCTGTCCACACTTCGCTCACAGCCGTTTTCCCTGCTCTGCGAGCCAGCAATTCGCCCTGTCCTCCCCATGACTCACACTCCTACTGACTACTACTAGTCTTTTTACTTCAGTAATGAACACAGACATAGCCGTGCCGACCACCGCGCTTCGCGTCACCTGCTCACGAAGGCCGATCTCTCGTCGGCGCTCGCCGTCGTCGTCGCGTGCCGTCGTCGACGCCGCGGTGCCGTGCAGGTGCTCGGAGGGATCTTGCTTCACGCCGAGGAGGGCGAGCTCACGCTCGCCGCGACCGACATGGAGATCTCGATCCGCGCGTCGCTCTCGAGGGAGAGGTCGAAGGCGACGCGAGCGTCGTCGTTCCGGGACGCTTCTCACCGATCTCGTCCGGCTCCTGCCCGACGACTCGGTGACGCTCGCGTACGACGAGGGCGAGGGCGTGCTCGCCGTGACGTCCGGGCAAGCACGCGTCGCGGCTGAACGTCGTACAGCGCCGAGGACTTCCCGCGACTGCCGCCGCTCGACGTCCCGCTGCAGAAGATCGACGCGGCCGCGCTCCTGGCCACGATCGAGAAGGTCGGCCGCGCGGCGTCGCGAGACGAGTCGCGCCCGGTGCTCGACCGGCGTTCTCGTCCGCTTCGAAGGCGACCAGCTCATCATGGCCGCGACCGACTCGTATCGTCTCGCGGTGAAGGAGACGGCGCTCACGTCGGCGGGCCCGGAGCTCGACGCGATCATCCCCGCACGTGCGCTCCAGGAGCCTGCGCCGCCTCGCCGCCTCCGGCCGAGGACGTGGAGCTCGGCGTGCACGAGAACCACGTCATCTTCTCGGCCGGCGACGTGTGGCTCACGAGCCGACGCATCGACGGGCAGTTCCCGAACTACAAGCAGCTCCTTCCCGAGACTTTCGAGATCGAGATCGCGACTCCGCGCGTCGCGCTGCTCGAGGTCGTCCGCCGCGCCGGGCTGTCATGGCGCAGCGAAACGCACCGCTGCGACTGCGCTTCGCAGACGGCAGTTACTCACCGTCTCGGCGCAGACGCAGGACGTCGGCGAGGCGACGGAGTCGCTCCCGATCGAGTACGCAGGCGAGGAGACTCGAGATCGGCTTCAATCCGGACTTCCTGCGCGACGGGTCTCGAGGCCGTGTCACGGCGATGACCGTCCAGCTCAAGCTCATCAACCGCCTGCGACCCGGACTCATCGCAGCTCCCGACGAGAGCTTCTGGTACCTGATCATGCCCATCCGCCTCGCGGGCTGATCGTCCGCGAGGTCACGCTCCGCGACTTCCGCTCGTACGCCGCGCCTCGAGCTCGAGCTCGATGCCCGGAGTCGTGCTCTTCACGGCCCGAACGGCGCCGGGAAGACGAACCTCCTCGAGGCGCTCCACGTCGGCACGCAGGGGTTCTCGCCGCGCGCCCGCCGCGACGCGCAGATGATCCGCTTCGGCGCCGAGCGCCGGAAGCGTCGCGCTTCGACGGCTCGACCGGGAGACGGCGCGTTCGAGACGGACGTCGTCCTGACGCTCGCGCGAGCCGCGGACGCGTCACCCTCAACGGTGAGCGCCTCGCGTCGGCCGACCGGCTCCGCCACGAGCTCGACGACGCCTCGTGTTCACGCCGGACCGCCTCGCCGTCGTGAAGGGCGCTCCGGCGACCGCCGACGCGTACCTCGACCGCGCGCTCGGGCGCCTGCTTCCAGCGCGCGCGACGCTCGCGGACCGACTACGCGGCTGCTGTCGGGCAGCGGAACGCAGGCCTGCGCCGGATCCGCGCCGGCTCAGTCGACGCGCGACGCGCTCGGGCCGTGGACGGGCGAGTCGTCGCGCTCGGCGCGGAGCTGGTTCGTGCGCGGACGGAGGCTGCTGGCGCTCCTCGCGCGAGCGTTCACCGCAGTCCGCCGGCAGCGCTGGGGCTCGACTCGGCGACGCTGCGTTACGAGGGCGAGCCCGTGACCGACGCCGAGTCTCGATGCCAGGCTCGGAGCCGACCTCGAGCGGGGCGTGACAGGCGCAGGGCCGCATCTGCACGACGCTGACGATCGAAGCGGGCGGCCGCGACCTGCGCGTCGTTCGGCTCGCAGGGCGAGCAGCGGGTCGCGGTGCTCTGCCTCGTGATGGCGGAGGCCGAGCGTACTGCACGACCGCACTGGGAACATCGCCGCTCGTGCTCCTCGACGACGTCTCTCCGAGTTCCGACGGAACGGCCGGCGTAGGCACTCGCGGACATGATCTCGCGAGGCGGCCCAGACCGTCGTCGACCGCGACGGCTGTCGCGGCGCTTCCGGGCGAGCCCGCGCAAGCTCTCGCCGTGATCGCCGGGCAGAGTTCGCTGATGGATCGCATCGGCGAGCGAGGTCGACCGAGGAGCTCGCGCGCAGCGGAAGCCGCGACGCGATTCCGCTCGCAGCGATCACCGCCGCCTGGCCGGCCGTCGTCGGCGAGACGCGTCGCGCGGCAGGCATGGCCGCTGCAGGCATCGGCCGCGACGGAACGCTGCACGTCGGCCGTCGCGTCGTCCGACCTGGGCGCACGAGCTCGACCTCTTCTCCAGGACGACGATCCTCGACGGACTGCGTGTGCGGCATCGGGCTGACGCGCGCCGCCGAAGCAGTGAGGTTCGCCGTCGGGCCCGATCCCGGAGCCGCGACGGCCATCGAAGAGCGCTGCCCCACCGAGCAACGACCGCCGAGCGTCGCCGCCGAGATCGAGTCGGAGGCGGCTGCGGCGGCCTGCGGCGATCGACGATCCGGACCTCCGCGAGCTCGTCGCGAGGGCGGCTCGAGCGAGCCTCGTCAAGGCCCGGTCCGACCGCCAGTTCTGATAGACTGGTCTCAGCCCCGCAATATGGCGATTTGCAGGGCTTTTTAATGGCCGAAGCAGCTCTACACCGCAAAGGACATCACCTGTCCTCGAGGGCCTCGAGCCGGTCCGTCTACGACCCGGGATGTACATCGGCTCGACGGGCCGCGGGGCCTCCATCACCTCGTCTACGAGGTCGTCGACAACGCGGTCGACGAGGCACTGGCGGGCCGCAACGACCTCGTCGACGTGACGATCCATCCGGACAACTCGGTGACCGTCGCGCGACGCCGGCGCGGGGATCCCGGTCGACGTGATCGCCGGAGCAAGGACTCCCCGCACTGACGGTCGTTCTGACCAAGCTCCACGCCGGCGGGAAGTTCGGCGGCGACGGCTACAAGGTCTCCGGCGGCCTGCACGGCGTCGGCGTCTCGGTCGTGAACGCCCTCTCCGAGTGGCTCGGTCGCCGAGGTGCGACGCGACGGCAAGGTCTACCGGCAGGAGTTCGCTCGCGGCGAGCCGACCGGAGACATGGAGACGGTCGGCGTGCGCCGAAGGACGAGTCCGGGCACGACGATCTCGTTCCTGCCCGACTCCGAGGTCTTCGAGGAGACGCGACTGTCGACGCCGCCACGCTTCTCGCAGCGCCTGCGCGAGACGGCGTTTCTCACGCGCGGGCTGCGGATCATCGCTTCGTCGACGAGACGCGCCGGCGGACGAGACCGACGAGTTCTACTACGAGGGCGGGATCCGGGACTTCGTTGCGCTACGTGAACGAGTCGAAGGACCCCGTGCACAAGCACATCGTCTACTTCGAGGGGCGAGAACGGCGACCGGGACGGCCAGGTCGAGGTCGCGATGCAGTGGAACAACCTCGTACGTCGAGTCGGTCTTCTCGTTCGCGAACAACATCAACACCACGAGGGTGGCGCGCATTTGCCGGGCTTCAGTGCCGCGCTGACCGCGCACGCTCGAACCAGTACGCGCGCCAGAGCGGCATCCTCAAGGAGAAGCGACGACAACCTCGAGGGCGAGGACGTCGCGCGAGGGACTGGCGGCCGTCATCTCGGTGAAGCTCCGGAACCCGCAGTTCGAGGGTCAGACGAAGACCAAGCTCGGAAACGCCTGGGAATCGCGGGGTCTCGTCGAGCAGATCGGTCAATCAGCAAGCTCGCGGAGTTCCTCGAGGAGAACGCGACCGAGGCCCGCCAGATCGTCACCGAAGGCGATCGCTGCGCGCAATGCGCGCCAGGCCGCCCGGAAGGCCCGTGAGCTGACGCGCGCGAAAGAGCGCGCTCGAGAACATGTCGCTGCCGGGCAAGCTCGCCGACTGCTCGATCAACGATCCCGAGTTCGGCCGAGCTGTCACCTGTCGAGGGCGACTCCGCCGGCGGCTCCGCGATCGGCACGCGACCGGACATGACGCAGGCGATCCTGCCGCTGCGCGGCAAGGTCATCAACTCCGAGAAGAACCGCATCAACAAGGTGCTCTCGAACGCGGAGATCCAGTCGATGATCACCGCGATCGGCACGGGCATCGGCGACGAGTTCGACACTCGAACGCTGCGCTACCACCGCGTGATCGTCATGACGGACGCCGACGTCGACGGCGTCGCACATCCGGCACGCTGATCCTCACGCTTCCTCTACCGCCAGATGCAGGAGCTCGTCGAAGGCGGCCACGTCTACATCGCCGTTCCGCCGCTCTACCGCGTGAAGATCGGGGAGCCGGGAGCATGTACGTCGAGAAGGAGTCGCAGCTCGAGGACATCCTCGTCGCGCGAGCGGGTGAAGGACATCGATCACGTGACCGCCCGGGACGAGCGCGAGACGGCCTCACCGAGGCACGCTGGACGCGGCGCTCGTCACGGGACGCTGGTCGAGTTCGAGTGCATGGGCCGCCACGCTTGCGAGGCCGACTTCGGCCGCGGCTGCTGCGAACTTCGCGATCTGCGCACCGGCCTCGTCGAAGCGACGAGCGCCGGCCCGGCCGACGACCGCCGCGCTGATCGCTCTCGATCCGCGGCGAGGACGGCCACGAGCTTCATCCGGTCGAGGAAGAGATCGACGACGTCCGCACGTGCGCGTCGTCGAGATCGGAGACCAGCGCCGCGCACCGCGTCGAACGATGCCTACCGCGATGCTCGCGCTCGCCGACGTACGACGCCGTCCAGCCGCTGCGTACGCGACGGCCGGCGAGATCGTCGGTCATCCCGCCGTTCACGGTCGCCTTCGGCAAGAAGTAGTCGCACGGCCGACACGTTCGGAGGGCTTCGCCACGAAGCGCCTCGACCTCGCGAAGGAGGGCATGCAGATCGTCGGCCGTTTCAAGGGCCTCGGCGAGATGAACCCGGAGCAGCTCTGGGAAACGACGATGGATCCGGCGAAGCGACATGCTGATCAGCGTCGAGGTCGAGGACGCGGCCGCAGCCGATCGCGATGTTCTCGACGCTGATGGGCGATCAGGTCGAGCCTCGCCGCGCTCTTCATCGAGCAGAACGCCAAGGACGTGAGGTTCCTGGATGTCTGAGCATCGTCGAGCCGCTCGGCGCGGGCCGTATCGAGCCGCGCGAGCTCGAGCAGGAGATGCGCTCGAGCTTCCTCGACTACGCGATGAGCGTGATCGTCGTCGCGTGCGCTGCCGGACGTCCGCGACGGCCTGAAGCCCGTTCATCGCCGCGATTCTCTGCGCGATGCACGAGGCCGGGCTCCAGCCGAGCCGGCCGCGTCGTGAAGTGCGCGCGCGTCGTCGGCGACGTGATGGGCACGTACCACCCGCACGGCGACGTCGCGATCTACGACACGCTCGTCCGCATGGCGCAGCCGTTCTCGCTGCGCTACCCGCTCGTCGACGGCCAGGGCAACTTCGGCAACATCGACGACGACCCGCCGGCTGCCGATGCGGTACACGGAGTGCCGGCTCACGCAAGCTCGCGACGGAGATGCTCCGCGACATCGACGCCGACACCGTCGACTTCGGCCCGAACTACGACGAGTCGCGCCGCGAGCCGCAGCGTCCTGCCGTCGCGCTTCCCGAACCTGCCTCGTCAACGGCTCGCCGGGCATCGCAGTCGGAATGGCGACGAACATCCCGCCGCACAACCTCGGCGAGGCGATCGACGCGCGTCGTCGCGCTCGATCGACAAGCCCGAGATGCGAGCGTCGACGGACCTGATGAAGCACGTCAAGGGCCCGGACTTCCCGACCGGCGGGATCATCGTCGGCCGCTCGGGGATCCGCGACGCGTACCGCACCGGCCGCGGCCGGATCGTCATGCGCGCCCGCGCGCACGTCGAGGAGCTGCGCGGCGGCAAGACGCGCGATCATCGTGACGCGAGCTGCCCTACGGCGTGAAGAAGGGCGGCGACGTCGGGCGTGATCAAGAAGATCGCCGACCTCGTCAGCGAGAAGGTGATCACGGAGATCTCCGACGTCAAGGACCACTCCGACAAGACCGGCATGCGCATCCAGATCGACCTGAAGCGCGAGGCCGATCCCGCAGGTCGTCGCTCAACAAGCTCTTCAAGCACACGGCGCTGCAGGCGACGTTCGGCTACAACGCCGTCGCGCTCGTCGACGGCGTGCCGCGGACGCTCGTCGCTGCTCGAGCTCGCTCCGCCACTACCTCGACTTCCAGCGCGAGGTCGTCACCCGCCGGCTCGAAGTACGAGCTGCGCAAGGCCGAGGCCCGCGCCCACGTCCTCGGGGCTACCTGATCGCGCTCGACAACCTCGACGCGGTGATCGCGCTGATCCGCGCATGCCGACGACGCCGACGCGGCGCGCGACGGGCCTCATGGAGCGCGTTCGAGCTCTCCGAGATCCAGGCGCAGGCGATCCTCGACCTGCGGCTCCGCGCGCTCACCGGCGCTCGAGCGCAAGCGGGTCGAGGACGAGCACAAGGATCTCGCAGGAGCGGATCGGCGAGCTGCGTGCGCATCCTCGGCGACGAGTCGCGGATCGACGCGCTCATCACGCGAGGAGCTGCTCGAGATCAAGGAGCATCTACGGCAAGAACGACGATCGGCGCACGGAGATCATCGCGGCCGAGGGCGAGCTCGCAGCTCGAGGACATGATCGCCGGAGGAGGACATGGTGATCGCGATCACGCGACTCGAGCTACATCAAGCGCCTACCGGTCACCACCTACCGGGAGCAGCGTCGCGGCGGCCATCGGCGTCATGGGGATGGACCTCAAGGAGGACGACTACATCGAGCACCTGTTCGTCGCCTCGACGCACGACTACGTCCTCTTCTTCACGACCGTCGGCAAGGTCTACCGGCTGAAGGTGCACGAGCTCCCGCTCGGCTCGCGGCAGTCGAAGGGCCGCGCGATCGTCAGAACCTGCTTGCCGTTCCGCCAGGACGAGCAGGTGCGCGCCGTCATCGCAGACGCGCGACTTCGAGGAGGTCGAAGTACCTCGTCTTCGCGACGAAGAACGGAATCGTCAAGAAGACCGAGCTCGCCGCGTACAACACGCCGCTCAAGGCCGACGGGATCATCGCGATCAAGATGCGCGAGGAGGACGACGAGCTCGTCGGCGTGCGTCACTCGACCGGCGAGGACGACATCCTCATGGTCTCGCGCAAGGGCCAGGCCGATCCGCTTCCAGCGAGCAGGCAGGCCCGGCCGATGGGCCGCGACACGGCCGGCGTCGAGGGCATGGGCCTGCGCGCGGGCGACGAGGTCATCTCGGTCGACGTGATCGGCGTCGACGAGGCCGATCTGCTCGTCGTGACCGAGAACGGCTACGGGAAGCGCACGCAGCTCGCCGACTACCCGCGTCAAGGGCCGCGGCGGCCTGGGCGTGAAGACCGTGCAGCTCGACCGAGGCACGCGGCCACCTCGGTCGGCGCCCGCATCGTGCGCGACGGCTACCAGGTGATGCTGATCTCGAACGGCGGCACGGTGATCAAGATCCCGGTCGACGGACGTCAGGCGGCTCGGCCGGTCGACGCAGGGCGTGATCGTGATGCGCCTGCGCGAGGGCGAGCAGGTTTCCGCGCTCGCTCCGGTGGTCGAGGCGGACGAGGCTGAGGTGCCGGAAGACGGCTCCGAGTCAGCCGCGGCGCCCGCGGGCGACACGGCCTGAAGCGCCGCTGTTTCGGCGGCTTCCGGCCGAAACCCTTCACAAAACGTGTTGAGAGCGATATATCTTCGCGCCGAGGGGTCCGTGTCCTCGCCGGGAGAGAGTATGGCCGCCAGCAGACAAGTAGACCTTCTAGAGCCGATCGACCTGTCGGAGCACCTCGGCAAGGTCCAGCTCTACCTCGGTCAGGTTTGCCAGATCGCGGGCATCTCGAAGATGCAGCTCGACTACTGGACGAACAAGGCCCAGATCCCGACGCAGGGGCGGAAGCAGCGGATCTACGACATGGACGCTGTCGAGACGGTGATGCTGATCAAGCAGGCGAAGGACAAGGGCCTGAACCTCGGCGCGGCGATCGAAGCGGCGCGCCGCTTCCGCGAGCTGAACGGCAAGCCGGAGGCCGAGCCTACGCCCTGAGGCGTTGCGCGGCCTCCTCCGGGGGCAGTGAGTTGACGTAGATCCCGGCTCCGAGCTCGAGGCCTGCGAAGACGGTCAGACGTGGTGCACGAGCTCGATGTGCCAGTGCCCGCCCGTGTGCAGCCAGGCGTTGAGTGGACCGGGCCTTCGGCTCCGCGTAGCCGGCGGATCGCATCGCGAAGGAGGAGGGCCGCGTCGACGAGGTCCTCCTCGCTCGGCTCGGCGGCGTGCCGGCTCGGTGCGAGCACGAGCTCGTAGGGGCTCGGCCGGCCGGCGCGGCGAGCGCGACGACGTCTCCCCGGAGCGCGATCTCGAGGCGCTCTTCCCGCAGGCACGTCGCAGACGCCGCAGCGGCCCTGGTTCGGAGCCTGGGCAGCTCCTCGAGCACGGCCGGCGGCGGCTCGCGCAGCCAGAAGAGCTGCGAGTGGCTGTGCGGCAGGCTCGAGCCGGCGACGCGGCCCTCGTTGAGCACGACCTGGACGTACGCGAACCCTTCTGCCGGACGCAGCCTGGCGGCGCGCGTGCAGGACCGTCGCGACGGCCTCGGCCTCGCTCTCCTCCAGCTCGGCCAGCGAACGGGCGTGCCGCGGCGTGTGCACGACGACCTCCTGCCGCTCGAGCGCCGGGTAGAGGTTCGGGACGACGCGAACCTGCCAGCCGGGCGTGTCCGGCAGCCTCCGGGCGGGCCGAGTGCGTACGTCTCGGGAGGCGTGCGGTCCTCGCGTCCCTCGCAGAACGGGCACTCGTCGAGCTCGGCCTGGGTCGGCTCGGGGATCGTGGGGTGGTCGACTCCCGGCCGCCGCGCCCGGGCAGGCGCGATCGCGACCGTTCGTCCTGAGATCGGGTCTCGCCTGAGGTCCGGCGTCAGGTCGTCGTCCCGCCGGCTCGCCGGGTCGCCTCGATGAACGGCGTGAAGAGGTCGATCGGCACCGGAAGGATGATCGTCGAGGAGCGCTCGGAGCTGATCTCGAGCATCGTCTGCAGGAAGCGGAGCTGGAGGGACATCGGGTTCTCGGAGAGCACCTGAGCGGCGTCCTTCAACCGCTCGGAGGCCTGGAACTCGCCCCTCGGCGGCGATCACCTTCGCGCGCCGCTCGCGCTCGGCCTCGGCCTGCCGCGCCATCGCCCGCTGCATCCCCGTCGGGATCTCGACGTCCTTGACCTCGACGATCGAGACCTTGATCCCCCAGGGCGACGTCGCCTCGTCGATGATCTGCTGCAGGATCGCGTTGATCTTGTCGCGCTCGGACAGGAGCTCGTCGAGCGTGTGCTGGCCGAGGACGCTTCGCAGCGTCGTCTGCGCGATCTGCGACGTCGCGACCATGAAGTTCTCGATCTGCACGATCGCCTTCTCCGGGTCGATGATCCGGAAGTAGGCGACCGCGTTCACGCGGACCGGGACGTTGTCCTTCGTGATCACCTCCTGCGGCGGGACGTTCAGCGTCACCGTCCGCAGGTCGACGCTGACCATCTTGTCGACGATCGGGATCAGGAGGAAGAGGCCCGGGCCCTTGGGCGGCGACTTCAGCCGGCCGAGCCGGAAGATGACGCCCCGCTCGTACTCGCGCGCCACGCGCACGGACGCGGCGAGGAGGATCAACAGGAAGACCGCGATTGCTGCGACTGCGATCAGGGCGGCCACGGAGCGCGAATCCTATGTGACCGGAACCGGTTGCTCAGCCGGCTCGACTCCGAGGACGAGCTCGTCGTCGATCGAGTCGACCGCGAACGGGCGCGCCGCGCTCGAGCGGCCCGTCGTTGGAGCGGGCCTTCCAGAGCTCGCCGCGCACGAAGACCGTCCCGGCTGGAGCGAGCGCATCACGGACGACGCCGACCTGGCCGACCAGCTCGCTCGTCCCGGTCACGACCGGCGCTCGCCGGGCCTGGACGATCTTGATCGCGGCGAAGCGCCATCAGGCCCGCGATCGCCGCGGCCATCGCGATCACGGCGGGCAGCGAGACCTGGTACGTGTTGCCGGCGGGCTCGAAGAGCAGCATCGCGCCGATCACAAAGCAGACTGCCCCCGCCAGGGTGATCGCGCCGTGGGTCGGGACGAACGCCTCTGCGGCGAAGAACCCGAACGCGAGCAGCATCAGCAGCAGGCCGGCGGCGCTGATCGGCAGCACCTGCAGGCCGAAGAGGCCGAGGATGAGGCTGATCGCGCCGACCGTGCCCGGGAAGATCAGCCCCGGGTTCCAGAGCTCGACGATCAGGCCGAGCGTCCCGATCGACATGAAGAGGACGATCAGGTTCGGGTCGATCAGCGTGTCGAGGACCTTCTGCCAGAGGGACATGTCGACGTTCGTGATCTCCGCATCCTTCGTGTGCAGGACGATGCCCTTCGGCACCGTCTTCGTGCCCGTCGACCTTGTTCAGCAGCGCGGGCAGCGTCGGGGCCATGACGTCGATCACGTTCTTCTCGAGCGCCTCGGTGCGCGCCGAGGTTCGAGGCGCTGCGCAGCACGGCGCGTCTGAGCCCAGGCCGGCGTTCCGGCCGTGGGCCTTCGCGAGCTCGCTGCTCAGGGATGCGGCGGCGTCGTTGATCGACCTTGCGCCGCAGGTCGGACTGGATGTTCCCGCCGCCGACGTCGATCGGCGTCGACGAGCCGATGTTCGTCTGCGGCGCCATCGCGAGCAGGTCGGCCGCCTGGCTGATCCAGACCCCGGCGGAGGCCGCGTCGAGATCCGGGCGGCGAGACGTAGACGATGACCGGGACCTTCGACGCGAGCTCGGCCTTGCACGATCTTGTTCATCGACGTGCTGAGGCCGCCGGGCGTGTCGAGCAGGATGACGATCGCGTCGTAGTGGTCGTGGTTCGCGCGTGCGATCTGGTCGTTGATGTAGCCCTGCGTGACCGGATTGACGTCGTTCTCGAACTTCGACTGCGAGGACACGCGGCCGCGACGTCGTAGCTGAGGCGGTGGCGCAGACAACCAGAGCCGCGGCGGTCGCGACGAAAAAGCACCGCAAGAGCAGCCTTTTCACTTGTAAGAATTCTATCTGCGGCCTTGTCGCCGGCCCGGGACTCTGCTTCCGTAGTGGGGCCGCCCGATGAAGGTTCTTCGCCTAGTCCTTCTGCTGCTGGTCGTCTCGCCGGGCACCGCGCTCGCCTCCGGGACGACGCTGGCCGCGCACGACGTGCGTCCCGGCGTCAATCGCCCGGTGCACGGTTCGACCTGGTCGGGCTGCACTGGAAGGGCAGCGGCGCCGTCTCGTTCGGACGCGAACCGTCGCGGGCCGCTGGAGCAGGCTGGCGCGACGCTGCGCCCGAGGACGACGGGCCCGATGCGCGAACACACGAGCTGCGCGCGAACGGGTGGCAGCTCGGCAGTCCGTACTGGACGGGTCCGTCCAACCGGATCCAGGTGCGCACGTTCGGCCGCGATCAGCCGCGTCCGCGCGTACTACGTCTGGAGCCCGGTCGGCAAGATCCGGCTGAGGACGGTCTCGGAAGGCAGGCTCGCCGCTGATCATCACCCGGGCGAGCTGGCGCGCGGACGAGAAGATTCGTCGGCGCAAGAAGCCCGCCTACGCCGACGCGTTGCAGCTTTGCGGTCGTCCACCACACGGTCGGCTCGAACTCGTACAGCGCGCGCAGTCGGCGTCGATCGTGCGCGGGATCGAGCGCTACCACGTGCTCGCGAACGGCTGGGACGACATCGGCTACAACTTCCTCGTCGACAAGTACGGCCAGGTCTTCGAAGGCCGATGCGGCGGTGTCGACCGAACGTCGTCGGGGCGCACGCGCAGGGGTTCAACCAGGGCTCGGTCGGCGTCGCGCTGATCGGGACGTACGACTCGGCCTCGATCACACCGCGCGGCTCGCGCCGCGCTGGTCCGGCTCCTCGCCTGGCGCCTGGACGTGGCGCACGTCGATCCGCTTTCGACTTTCAGCTGGCGCTCGACCGGAAACCCGAAGTTCCCGGCGGGGCGGCATGGATCACGCTGCGCGACGATCTCGGGCACCGGGACACCGGTTCACGAGCTGCCCGGGCAGCCAGCTCTACGGCGAGCTGCCCGTCGATCGCGCGCGCCGTCTCGCAGACCGGCCTGCCCGAAGATGTACTCCCCGCGGCCACGGGCGCGCCCGGCGAGCCTGTCCACTTTCACGGGCAGGCTCACGCAGTCGCTGCCGTGGTCGGTGACCGTGACGCAGCCGGACGGGAACATCGTCGGCTCCGGGCCAGGGCGAGGGCACGGTCGGTCGACTGGACGTGGGACGCGCGGACGATCCCGGCCGGGAAGTACCTGTATGCGATCGACGCGGGGCCGACCGGTTCGTCCGGCGACCGGCATCGTCGACCGGCACGACGTCGCGTCTCGATGCTGACCGCGCTCGCCAGCCTGGCGCTGTTCACGCCGAACGGCGACGGAAAGGCCGACTCGACGCTCGTTCGCTATCAGGTGCGCGAGCCGGCGATCGTCACCGGGACGGTCGTCGACGCGTTCGGGACTCCGATCACGACGCTCTTCGTCGAGTCGAAGACCAGGGGGTCGTACGCGTTCCGCTGGGACGCGACGGGGATCGCGGACGGGCGCTACTGGGATCGTGCTGACGGCGCGGAACGCGATCGGGATCGAGACGACCGCCACAGCAATACGTAACTGAACGAAGCAATAC